>Ga0081455_10003277_pt1 | contig 18732 bp, 18 predicted proteins | sample TabmetS3T2R1_FD_70207 | JGI IMG/M metagenome (GOLD analysis project Ga0081455, IMG submission 70207) | Tabebuia heterophylla rhizosphere microbial communities from the University of Puerto Rico - S3T2R1 | ecosystem: Host-associated > Plants > Roots > Rhizosphere ... | reverse complement strand
TGGGCGCCGAAACGTATGTCGCGAACGGAGAGCCGTGATGCTTCCGGCACATGGAGCAGTGGCAGCTCATCATTGTGTTGAACGGACCGTCCACTTCGTACGTGACCGTGCCGCAGAGACAAGAGCCTTTCGCCATCACCGTTCTCCCCGATGTACTCAGTGGCTCGCCACCTCGGCGAGCGCTTTCTTGCGGGCCGCTTCGAACTCATCGCCCGGTGCCCAGGTGGGCAGGGCATCTGCCTGGGACACCGCGTAGCCCGAGAGGAAGCCGACCGTCGCGTCCTCGATCATGCCATCGAACACCCATGTGTCGTCGATCTGATCGCTCGGCTGATGGTAGGTGTGCTCCTCCCACTCTTCCTTCATCTTGCGGCCCCAGCCCGCGGGTTTGCCGATGAAGTCCGTGCCCGCGTTGAAGTACATCGCGGGCACGCCGATCTTCGCGAAGTTGAACTGGTCGGAGCGGTAGAAATAGCCGCGATCCGGGAACTGGTCGGGCACGACGACGCGGCCCTGCTTCTGCGCGAGCGCGTTCGCGATCGCATCGAGCGACGATTTGCCGTAGCCGACGTACGTGATGTCCTTCGTGCGGCCGAGGAAGTTGCCGCCGTCGAAGTTGATGTTCGCCGCGATCCGGCCCGGCGCGAACGTCGGGTGCAGCGAGTAGTACTTGCTGCCTAACAAGCCCTGCTCCTCGCCCGCCACGAACAGCATGAGCACCGAGCGGCGCGGACGCTGCGGCAGCGCCGCGAACGCGCGCGCGATCGCGAGCACCTGCGCGCAGCCCGCTGCGTTGTCCTCGGCGCCGTTGTAGATCCGGTCGCCCTTCTTGTCGGGCTCCCCGATGCCGAAGTGGTCGTGGTGCGCCGAGTAGATGACGACCTCGTTCTTGAGCTTCGGATCCGAGCCTGGCAGCAGCCCCGCGACGTTGCCCGTCTTGACGCGCGACACCTTGTTCGTGAAGTGGATGGACGTCTTCAGAGCGAGCGGCACGGGCTTGAACGCCGGATCCTTCGCGGCCTTCACGAGCGCGTCGAGATCGTTGCCCGCGGCCTTGATGAGCCTGCGCGCCGCCTCTTCGGTGGCCCAGGCCTTGAGCTGCACGCGCGGCTCGCCCTCGGCCGGCAGCTCGAACTGCTCGCCGCCCCACGACGACTGCACGACCTGCCACGGATAGCCGGCCGACGGCGTGGTGTGAATGATGATCGCGCCCGCCGCACCGTGACGCGCCGCGCTCTCGTACTTGTAGACCCAGCGGCCGTAGTAGAGGCGCGTCTTGCCGGCAAACAACTTCGGATCCCAGTCGGGATCGTTGTTGAGCATCACGAGCACCTTGCCGCGGACGTCGACACCCTTGAAATCGTCCCACTTGTACTCGGGCGCCTCGATGCCGTAGCCGACGAACACCAGGTCGGCATTGTCGAAGCCGGCTTTTTCAGTCTGCACGCCGCTGCCCGCGATGTAGTCGTCGGACCATTTGAGGTCGAGCGCACCGCCCTTGCCGCTGAAGCTCCAGGTCTTAGGCAACTGCGCCGTGGTGCCGACGACATCGACGGGCTGCACCCACGACTGGTTCGCGAAGCCGGGTTGATAGCCCAGAGACTCGAGCTCGGTCGCGAGATAGCGGCGCGCGAGCGCGTCACCGCGCGTCGCGGGACCGCGGCCTTCGAGCTCGTCGGAGGCGAGGAACCGGATTGGTGCCGCGAGCGTACCGGCGGTGATGTGCGCCTTCGCCACCGCTGTCACGGCGGGCGGCACGTCGACGGCTGCGGCTTGCACCACCGCGGTCATCGCGGCGACGACGAATGCGAGTAGGACTCTTTGTTTGTTCATGGATTGCACCTGCGGCCGGTGTTCGCAGCCGCGCGGAAGGACCGAAGTTCGATTTCCACTCAGCTGCGAGTTCCGGCGTTGTCAGCCTGGTCGGGATCGATCCCCGTTCCGATTCAATGATTCGCCTTCACGGCGCCCATCGAGTCGAGGAACGCGAGCAGCTCGTTCGTCTTCTCGCGCATCAACGCCTCGTTGCCGCGCGATTCGACATTGAGGCGCACGAGCGGTTCCGTGTTCGACGCCCGTACGTTAAAACGCCAGTCCTTGAACTCCACCGACAAACCATCGGTGTGATCGACGTTCACGGCGCCGCCGGCGTACTTTTCCTGCGCGGCCGCCAGCACCTGCTTCGCGTCGGGCAGCTTGCGATTGATCTCGCCGCTCACCGGGAACGCCTTCATGCGTGCCTCGACGAGCTCCGCGAGCGATTTACCCGATTCGCACACGCGCTCCAGCACGAGCAGCCACGGGATCATCCCGGAATCGCAGTACGAGAACTCGCGAAAGTAGTGATGCGCGCTCATCTCGCCGCCGTACGCGCCGTCGACCTCGCGCATCTTCTGCTTGATGAATGCATGGCCGGACTTGCTCATGACCGGCACGCCGCCGAGCCGCTTCACGGTGTCGACGGTGTTCCAGGTGAGGCGCGGGTCGTAGACGATGCGCGAGCCGGGTTGTTTGGCGAGGAACGCTTCCGCGAGCAGTCCGACGATGTAGTAGCCCTCGATGAACGTCCCCTTCGAGTCGAAGAAGAAGCAGCGGTCGTAGTCGCCATCCCAGGCGATCGCCACGTCCGCGCCGGATTTCCGCAATGCCTCGAGCGTGGGACCGCGGTTTTCCTCGAGCATCGGGTTCGGAATTCCCTGCGGAAAATTCCCGTCGGGGTCGTGGCGCACCTTGATGAACTCGAACGGCAGGTGCGGTTCGAGCTTGTCCACGGTCAGGCCTGCGCCGCCGTTGCCCGGATCGACCACCACCTTGAGCTTGCGCAGCGACTTCAGATTCACGTACCCGAGCAGGTGCGCGATGTAGTCCTTCGAGGTATCGCGCTTCTCGACCTTGCCCTTGGTCGCGGCCAGCGGCGGTAGTTTGCCGCTGCGGATCAGGTCCGCGATCTCCTTGAGCCCGGTATCGGCGCCGATCGGCTTGCTCTGTTCGCGCACGAGCTTGAGCCCGTTGTAGTCCGCCGGGTTGTGACTGGCCGTGACCATCACGCCGCCGTCGAGCGCGTAGTGGAACGTCGCGAAGTAGACGCCTTCGGTGCCGCTGATGCCGATGTCGACGACGTCCACACCCGAATCGACGAGCCCGCGGATCAGCGCCTGCGCGAATTCCTCGCTCGTGAGCCGGATGTCGCGGCCGACGGCGACCTTCTTCGGCTGGACGAATGCTGCATAGGCGCGGCCTATCCGGTACACGAGATCGGCGTTGATCTCGTCGGGAATGCGGCCGCGGACGTCGTAGGCCTTGAACGCGGACAGATTGATCACCGGCTTCTTTCCTTCCTGGCGTGCGCGACGTGCTCTGCGCGCCCTGCCGCCTTGATGCGCGCCACGAGTTTCTTGACGTCCTGCACTTTGGCCTTCGGCGCGACCATGACGGCGTCAGCGGTTTCCACGATCACGACGTCATGAAGTCCCAACGCGGTGACGAGACGACTGTCCGCGTGCACATAGCAGCCCGTCGAATCCTCGAGCATGACGTCGCCGCGTGCGACGTTGCCCTGCGCGTCGGCCGGCAGCACTTCGTGCAGCGCGGCCCACGAGCCCACGTCGCTCCAGCCCGCGTCGAGCGGCGCCATGACGGCGTCGCGCGTCTTCTCCATGACGGCGTAGTCGACGGAGTCGCTGCGGCAGGCCGCAAAGATCTTCTCGTCGACGCGCGTGAAGTCGCGGTCGGTGACCGCGGCAGCGCTCGCACGTGCACACACCTCGGCGATGTCGGGTGCGTACTGCGAGAGCTCGTCGAGGAAGCGGCGCGCGCCGAACAGGAACATGCCGGCATTCCAGAAATAGTCGCCGGACGCGATGAATTCCCGCGCGCGTTCGAGATCCGGTTTCTCGACGAACTGCGCGATGGGCGCGACGGCATCCGTGCCCGCCGCCGGTCCGCGACGGATGTAGCCGTAGCCCGTCTCGGGGCTGCGCGCGACGATGCCGAACGCGACCAGCTTGCCCGCGGCAGCGGCAGGCATCGCGCCGCGGATCGCCGCCTGGAATGCGGCGACGTCGCGCAGCACGTGGTCCGCCGGCAGCACGAGCATCAACGCATCGTCGCCCGCACTGGCGCGCACGGCATGCGCGGCGAGGGCGATCGCGGGTGCGGTATTGCGGCCGACGGGCTCGAGCAGGATCGCCGCGGGCGGCAGGCTCATCTCGCGCAGCTGCTCGGCGACCAGGAACCGATGCGCCTCGTTGCAGACGATCACGGGGCCCGTGGCGCCCACGAAGCCCGCGAGCCGCGCCGCGGTCTCCTGGATCATCGTGCGTTCGCCCGTGAGCGCGAGGAGTTGTTTGGGGAGCAGTTCGCGCGAGAGCGGCCAGAGGCGCGTGCCGGCGCCGCCGGAGAGGATGACGGGGACGAGGGTCATGGGGGCGGCATCGTACCGGGTATATAAGAATGGGTCATAAATACACCGGATTCGTGTAATATCGATCGCCATGAAGAACATCACGATCACGCTCGACGAAGAGACCGCCGCCTGGGTCCGTGTTCACGCGGCCGAGGAAAACAAGAGCGTCTCCCGACTTGTTGGGGAAATCCTTCAATCGAGAATGAAAGACCGTCGCGAGTATCAACGCACGATGCGGCGATACCTGGCCAAACCGCCGTTCGATACGACGGGTGCGCCCGAAAAATATCCCACGCGCCAGGAAATCTATGACCGCTCTCGTATTCGTTGATACCAACCTGTTGGTTTGCGCGCGCGATTCGCGCGACGTGATGAAGAAAGCGACGGCGACCGAATGGATTCGGATGCTGTGGGGCCAGGAGCGTGGCCGCACCAGCGTGCAGGTGCTGAACGAGTACTACGACGTGATCACCCGGAATTTTCCGGCCGTAAGGGCTGAAGACGTCTGGGAAGACGTCCGGCACTACCTGTCCGGGTGGAATCCGCAGCCGCTCGATTCCGAGGTGCTCAACCTCGCCCGCGATGTCGAAACGCGATACCGGCTGAGCTGGTGGGACTGTCTCATCGTCGCCGCGGCACAAGCCCAGAATTGTCTGCTGCTGCTCAGCGAAGATCTGCAGGACGGCGCGGACTATGGCGGAGTCATTGTACGCAGTCCCTTCACACTGCGAATCGCGGAGGAATCCGGCGCCTACTCCATTCCACCGAGCCTGATGTCGCGACATCGTGGGCGAGGTAGACCGAGACGCCATCCGAGTGGGCTCACGACAGAGTCACGCTGATCGCCGCAGCGGGAGTACCCAATGGAAGAGTTCATTGTCGAGCTCGATGACGAAACTGCCGATTGGCTCGAAGCGTCGGCAGCTGACCAGCACCAATCACTCTCTGAGTTCGTCACCGAGCTGATACGCAAGGCGCAGAAACGGATCAGTGCGGGCGCGGATCCCGGGTAGTCAGCGCGCGATGCCCTCGCCGCGGCCGATGGCGTAGTACGTGAAGCCCTGCTTCTTCATGAGCTGCGGATCGTAGAGATTGCGACCGTCGAAGATCACGGGCGTCTTGAGCTGCTTCTTGAGGTTCTCGAAGTCCGGGCTGCGGAATTCCTTCCACTCCGTGACGATTGCGAGCGCGTCGGCGCCTTCGAGCGTTTCACGGGCGCGATTGCAGAGCACGAGATCGACGCGCTCGCCGAAGATGCGGGCCGTTTCCTTCATCGCGGCCGGATCGAACGCGCGCACTTTGGCGCCCGCCGCCCACAGCTGTTCGAGCAGCACGCGTGACGGCGCCTCGCGCATGTCGTCCGTGCCCGGCTTGAACGCGAGGCCCCACATCGCGATGGTCTTGCCCTTGAGATTGCCGCCAAAGTGTTTCGAGATCTTCTCGAACAGCACTTCCTTCTGACGCTTGTTCACCGCCTCGACCGAGTCGAGCAGCGCGGGCGTGTACCCCACGCCGCGCGCCGAGCGCGCGAGCGCCTGCACGTCCTTCGGGAAACATGAGCCGCCGTAGCCGAGGCCGGGATAGATGAAGTGATAACCGATGCGCGGGTCGGAGCCGATGCCGACGCGCACCCGTTCGATGTCCGCGCCGAAACGCTCCGCGAGATTCGCGAGCTCGTTCATGAAGCTGATCTTGGTCGCGAGCATCGCGTTCGCGGCGTACTTCGTGAGCTCCGCGGAGCGCAGGTCCATGACGATGAGCTTTTCGCGGCTGCGCGTGAACGGGTCGTAGAGCGCGCGCAGCAGCTCGGTGACGCGCGGATTGTCCGTGCCGACGACGACGCGATCGGGACGCATGAAGTCGTCGATCGCCGCGCCTTCCTTGAGGAATTCCGGGTTCGAGACGATGTCGAACTCCACGTTCGCGCCGCGCTTCGTGAGGGTCTCTTCGACGGCCTTGCGCACCTTGTCGCTCGTGCCGACGGGCACGGTCGATTTCGTGATGACCACCTTGTACTCGCCCATGTGCTCGCCGATCGAGCGCGCGACGGCCAGCACGTACTTGAGATCGGCCGAGCCGTCTTCGTCGGGCGGCGTGCCCACGGCGATGAGCTGGAACAGGCCATGGTCCACGCCCTCCTTCGCCGAGGTCGTGAACTTGAGACGGTCCGCCTCGATGTTGTTCTTGATGAGCGCGTCGAGTCCGGGCTCGTGGATGGGAATGATGCCCTGCCGGAGTGCTTCGATCTTCTTCTCATCGATGTCGACGCAGAGGACATCATTGCCCGCATCCGCGAGACACGCGCCGGTGACCAACCCGACATAACCGGATCCGAATATCGTGACTCGCATGGCTTCTCTGACGTCGCCCACCCGGGCGGGAAGGGGCGGGATTCTAGCGAACCGGGGCGACGCGGACATCGCGGGTTCGCGTCAGACACCAGGAGTGTGAACTCGGACGCCCGGGGGCGTCCGCGGCCTGCCTCAGGCCGGCTCGGTCTCGAGGCGCACCCGGCGGAATCGCTCGGGCACCACGTGCCAGAGGATTTGCGCGTTGTGCATGAGGACGACCATGCCGAGCCCGGCTAGCAACCACAGGGCGAACGAAATGGCATCGGAGATCGCGAAGTACTGTATGCAGACCGCGACGCTCGAGAGCGCGACGCCGATGCACACGAGCACGAAGAACGCGCCGCGCACGCCGAAGCCCGCGTCGAGCAGCTTGTGGTGAAAATGCGCGCGATCGGGCTGCAGCGGCGACTTGCCCTTGAGCAGGCGGCGCATGAACGTCCACAGCAGCTCGTACAACGGGATCGCGACGACCCACAGGGTCGTGGTCGGGCTGAGCGTGGGCCCCTCGCCCTGCGACGAGCTGATGCAGATGCACGCGAGCACGAAGCCTAACAAGGTGCTGCCGGCATCACCCATGAAACAGCGGAAGCGGCGGTTGTATTTCGCGGGGATGTTGAAGATGAGGAACGCCGCGACGGCGCCGCACAGCACGACGCTGACCCCGCCGACTCCCGCCCCGCCCGCGAGCCACGACAGCACGCTGAGTGCCGCGAGCGCATTGAACGCCATGGTGCCGGCCAGGCCGTCCATGCCGTCGAGCATGTTGAACGCGTTGATCGCGCCGACGATGGCGACACACGTGAACGCGGCGCCGCCGAGCTCGGAGAACACGACCGGCGATGCGCCGAACGGATGTCCGAGCGTGATGATCGCGAGATCCGAGGACGTGGCGAGCACGAGCAGCGCGGCGACGAGGTGCGCCGTGAGCCGCGCGATGGGCGAGATCTCGAAGCGGTCGTCGAGCATGCCCACGAGAACGACGAGCGCGGCAGCCGACAGCAACGGCGCCGAAATCAGGGGATTCGGCGGCAACAGCCCGACGCCGAAGATGCAGCCGATGAACATCGCGATACCGCCGACGACCGGGATTTCGCCGCGATGGGTCTTGCGGCCGCCGGGTTTGTCGACCAGCTCGACCGCAACGGCAACGGGCCGCAGGGCCGTCATGGCCAGCACGGTTGCGAAAAAGCACGCCAGGGCGGCGCCAAGATCACTGATCAAGCAAGTCCTCGCGATCGCAGCCACGGCCCTGTCGGGCGGCGTCCGTAGCGTCCTTTGAACGGGCGGAGTATAGCCACCCGCAATTTGCGCCGGATAGTTTTCAGCGGATCGGTTGTCAGACCCATCCAACTACTTCTCTGTCACGTCGTCAGGAAATCTCTCACTAACGTCGACTTTGCGTCGTCTTTTTGCGACGGCAGTCCTATGCGGACGGCTGAGAGGGAAACGGATGACCCGGCCCGCTGGTTGACCCGAGCAGCGCTTCGCAGACCTTGCCCGGTATGGACGCAAGCGGGAACGGCTTTGCCTCAGGATCGAGCGTCCGGCCCGTATCGACGAAGTAGCCGATTCCGTCGTGCTCGCCGTTCTTGAGCGCCACGAAAGCGATCTGCGAGCGCAGGTCGGTGTAAGCGCTTCCCCCGACGCGGAAGCCCATATCTGCCGGGACATCGTGCGGATACACGAACATGACGAAGAGGTCCGTACCCCGGTTGTCGACGTCGAAGAGCGGTGTCCCGTCGGGCGCCGTCGCCGCGGCCAGCTGGCGCTCCGCGGCCATGCCCTGCTCGACCGAAGCGCAGGTCACGAGGAAATCGCGCGACATGCGCGGTTCGACCCTGCTGAAGGGCACGCCGATCCGGCGCAGGAAGTCATCGTGGTCCTTCAGGCGCCAATAAAACGTCACTTCGGGATGCGCGTTCTGGTGCAGCCCGGTGCCTAACATCAAGCGGAACTGCGGGAAGCGTTTCTGGACCTGGTCCACGATCCGGTCGTACAAATCGTAGACCTCGAGCACGGGGTCTTCGCCGGCACCGACGTACCAGCCCGGATTCCGGTTGGCGCCCTGGTAGATGCTCGAGCAGAAAAGATAGTGGTGCTGGATGTGCGCCGCGGCGTTGAGGAACAGCGTCGCGAAATGCGGCCGGGTGCGCCGCACTTCGAGTGTGAACAGGTCCGCGAGCAGCAGGTCGAGGAACATCGCCTTGCGCCACGGTTTGCCGCGCGCGGTGAGTGCGTAGCGCAGGTAGCGAGCCCAGTTCGACGGGCGAGAATACGAGACGAACCCGATGAGCAGGTTCCACAATGAGCGCACCGTCACGCGCGACTGGGCGTTGTCGCCCACCGCCTGTGCGATCGCCTCGTAGAGCCGGCGCATGCGCGGCGCGCCGTGAACCGTGGTCGCGGTCCACGGATCCGGGATGAAGAACGCGGGCTGCTTGAGCCGGTTCTTCGCGTTCATCGGGCTCACGGCGCCGACGCGCAATCCCTGGTGCTCGAGGTACTCCCACACCTGCGGGATGTCGTGATTGACGATGTCGCCGAGACGGAACACCGCGTGCTCCGCGAACGACTTGCCCGTGTGCGCCGTCACCCACTGGATCCACGGCTCGAGCTTCTCGTAGGCCTCCTCGGATTCCGTGCGCGCAAAGCCGTGATCGCGAAACAGTCGCGCGAACGTCGGCAGCCTGCCCTGGCGCACGTAGCCGCGCACGAAGTCGAAGTTGACTTCATTGAGCTCGAGGAACAGCAACGGCTGTCGCGGATCCGGTTTCATGCGGCTGCAATTCTAGTGACGCACCCGGCGCACTGCATCAGGCGGCACCCTTACCCTTGATCGCGATCCACGACGTGCCGAACGGCAGCGGCTCCGGCTTCTCGGGCTTGTCCGCGAAGAATTCGCGGATCGCTTTCTGCGCGCCGGGCCAGTCGACCGTGTGTTCGTATTCGTCGAAGAGGATCACGCCTCCATCGACCATGCGCGGATAGATGTGTTCGAGCGCCGTGAGATAACTCTGATACAGGTCACAGTCGATGAACACGAACGAGAACCGCTGCGCCGCATCGAGTTTCGGCAAAGTGTCTTCGAATGTGCCTTTGTGTAGCGTCACGCGATTCGTCATGCCGGTCGCGGCGACGAGACGGCGGATGTGATCGATCCCGAACTCGGCGTAGCGGCCGACGACGCTCACCTTCTTGCGCTCTTCGGGCAGGTTCTCGAGATCCTGTTGATGGATGTACGGGAAGCCTTCGAACGTATCGAAGCCGTGATAGCTGCGCGGATCCTTGCGATCGCGCAACGCGGTCAGCCCGTAGACCATGCCGTACCCCGAACCGATGCCGAGCTCGGCGACGGGCTCCCTGAGATTGCGCGTGATCTCGAGGCAGTACAGCAGGCGGAAAAGGCGCAGGTCCGTCGAGAAGTACGGCCGCAGGTTGTAACCCGCGAGCACCCGGGTGAGCGGGAGAAAGCCGGTGCGCTTGCGCATCCAGACCTGAAAACCATGCGAGCCGAGCAAGGAACGAATCGGATTCACTGCGTATCTCCAGAAAGAAATCTGCGAAGGATCAAGGGGCGCGCCGACCGCGCGCGTGGTGCCTTGTGGCACAATTGTCCGCTGCGACAACCACTCACTTCGAGGACATCTTGGCCGATCGGAACGCTTTTTTCGTCGAGCTGCTGAAGGGCTTCAGGCAGCAGATTGCAAGCGGCGAACTGAGTCTTGGTAGTTGGGTCATGTCGCGGGACCCGATTCTAGCGGAGATTCTCGCCACGTCGGGCTTCGACTGGCTCGCCATCGACATGGAGCACAGTCCGACGACGCTCTCCGAGGCCGCCGACCTGATCCGCGTCATTACCTCGAACCGCTGCCCGGCCCTCGTGCGGCTGCCCTGCGACGACGTCGTGCTGACGAAGCAGGTGCTCGACGCGGGCGCTTCGGGCGTCATCGTCCCCGACATCCGCACGCGCGCACAGGCCGAGCGCATGGTGCAGGCCACGCGCTATCCGCTCGCGGGCAACGGCGGTGCGCGCGGCGTCGGCCTCGGCCGCTCGGCGGCGTTCGGGCGCAAGTTCGATTCCTATTTCAATGCCTGGAACGATGCCGTGGTCGTCGTCGTGCAGATCGAGCACATCGATGCGGTCGCGCAGGCCGAGGCAATCGCCTCGGTGCCGGGAGTCGATGCGGTATTCATCGGTCCGTACGATCTCTCGGCCAGCATGGGAATCGCGGGTCAGCTCACGCACCCCGACCTCATGGCCAACGTCGATCGCGTCATTGCCGCCGCGAAGAAGGCCGGCAAGCGCGCCGGCTTCCACTTCGTGCCCGTCGACGGTCCGGGCGCGCTGGAGCTCGCCAAGCGCGGCGCCTCGCTCATCGCGTTCTCGTCGGACGTCTTCATGGTCCGCCATTGCGCCGATGAGTTCATGAAGCTCGCGGGACGCGCGACGAAATGACCGCGGTCGGCAAGGAAACCCCGTTCGTCGTGTTCGGCGGCGCAGGCTACATCGGCCGCGGGTTCGTCAACGAACTGCTCGCGCGCGGGTACGCCGTCACGGTCTGCGACCTCACGGGCGAGCGCGTGCCGGCCGGTGCGAAATTCCAGAAGGTCGACATCCGCGACGAGCAGGCGGTGCGCGCGGTCATCGTGCCCGGCTGCTGCGTCGTGAATTTTGCCGGCATCGCGAGCCTCAACGTCGCGCTCGACAAGCCGCGCGGCGTCATCGAATCGAACGTCATCGGCAACATCAACATCCTCGAGGCGTGCCGCGCCGCGGGCGTCGTCAAGTACGGGTTCGCGAGCTCGGCCTACGTCTACAGCCTGCACGGCAGCTTCTATCGCATCTCGAAGCGCACCTGCGAGGAGTACATCATCGAGTACCAGCGCAGGTACGGCCTCGACTTCATCATCCTGCGTTACGGCTCGCTGTACGGCGGCGAGAGCGACCCGTCGAACGGCATGCATCGCATCGTCGAGGGCGCGATCCAGAATGGCGCCGTGCGCTACAGCGGCGAGCCGACCGACAGCCGCGAGTTCATCCACATCGACGATGCGTCCGCCATTGCCGCAGACCTCCTCCTGAGCGACGCGCGCAACCGCGCCTATCTGCTCACGGGCGCCGAGCGCATCACGATGCACCAGCTGTTCGACCTGCTGCAGGAAATCCTCGCGCGGCCGCTCGAGATGCAGTTCGGCAGCGCCGCGAGCGACAGCCACTACCGCATGACGCAGTACAATTTCGCGCCCATCGAAGCGCACAAGGTTTTCCGCACGGAGCACGTCGATATCGGCAACGGCCTGCTGCGTCTCATCGAACGTCTGCACCTCACGCACAGCGGCGAGCTGGAGCGGCTGCGCGGACTGTCACCCGACCTGGAGTAACGAAGCACCATGACGAGTATCGCCATCATTCCTGCCCGCATGAATTCCGGACGTTTTCCGGGCAAGCCCATGAAGGACATCCGCGGCCTGTCGATGGTCGGCCATTGCATGCTGCGTACGATGCTCTGCAAGTCGCTCGACCGCGTGGTCGTCGCGACGCCCGATCAACTCATCGCCGACCACGTGAAGAGCCTGGGGGGCGAGGCGCTCGTCACGCCCGAGTTCGACATGTGCAACGACCGCATCGCCTGGGCCTACGACAAGGTGTCCTCGCAGGGCACGAAGTACGACCTCGTCATCAACGTGCAGGGCGACCAGCCGCTCGTGTTTCCCGAGATGCTCGACTCGATCCTCGCAGCCGCGAAGCACTATCCCGCGACCAAGAGCTTCACGATGGTCGAGTCGTGCTCGACGCTCGAGGACTTCTACGACCTCAACCGCGTCAAGGTGCTGTTCCGCGAGAAGGACCAGATGCTCATCTACATGACGCGCGCGCCGATCCCTTCGCCCAAGAAGAAAGGCATCGTGCCCGACAAGTGCTACAAGCACGTCGCGATCATCGCGTTCCGCCCGAAGTTCCTGCGCGAGTTCCTCGACTTCGGCATGACGTACAACGAGTCGGTGGAAGGCATCGACTACAACCGCGTCATCGAGATGGGCGAGCTCATGCACGTCTCCGTCACCGATCGCGTCACCGACACCGTCGACACGCAGGAAGACCTCGACCGCGTGAACAAGATCATGCTCAAGGATCCGCTGTGGACCACGGGCGTCTACAACGCGAAGGGTCTGCGCTGACGTGAGGATCCTCGTCTCCCTGCACCCGTTCGCGACCACGGACCCGCGCCCGCGCGACCTGCTGCAGGCCGCCGGCCACGAGATCGTCGGCAATGCGTACGGACGGCGCATGAGCGAGGACGAGCTCGCGCGCGACATCGCGGGTTGCGCCGCCGTCATCTGCGGCACCGAGCCCATCTCGTCGAAGGTGCTCGCGGCCGCGCCCGGCCTCAAGGTCGTCTCGCGCGTCGGCTCGGGATACGACTCGGTCGACATCGCCGCGGCGCACGCGCAGGGCACGCACGTGGCGTTCGTGCCCGACGGTCCCGTCGAGAGCGTCGCCGAGCTCACGCTGGCGCTCGCACTCGAAGCGGTACGCGGCGTCGGCCGCGCCGACCGTTCGATTCGCGCGGGCAAGTGGGAGCGCCCCATGGGGCGTCTGCTCGCGGGACGCACGGTGGGCATCGCGGGCGTGTCGCGCATCGGCGGCAGCGTCGCGCGCAAGCTCATCGCGCTCGGCTGCAACGTGCTCGGCCACGACCTCTATCCACCGACGGGCAGCGGCTTCCCGTTCGTCACGAAGCAGGAGCTTCTGACGCGCTCCGACATCCTGCTGCTGCACCTGTCCCTCAACGACCAGACGCGCAACTGGCTCGGCGCCGCCGAGCTCGCGCAGCTGCCGAAGGGCGCCATCGTCATCAACACCGCGCGTGGCGGCATCGTCGACGAAGCCGCGCTGCTCGAAGCGCTGCGCACGGGAAAGCTCGCGCACGCCGCGCTCGACGTCTACGGGCAGGAGCCCTACACGGGGCCATTGCGGGAGTTGCCCAACGTCACGCTCACCACGCACATCGGCTCGATGACGGTGGAAGCGCGCGAGAAGATGGAGCTCGACGCGTGCCACAACGTGCTCGAGGTGCTCGCGGGCAAACTACCGTCGAACCTCGTCGGCGTGCGCGGCGGCGCCTGAGCGCGAGCCCGCGCGGACTGCGTTGGACACGGTCGCGATCCTCGATCTCGAATACACCTCGTGGCCGGGCGCGCGCGAACGCGCGTGGAGCGGGCCCGGCGAGCACCGCGAGATCGTCGAAATGGGTCTGCTCATCCTGAGCGGCCCGGCTTACGCGGAGGTGGCCGGCGTTTCGCTGTTCGTGCGGCCGACGCGCAATCCCATGCTCTCGGAGTATTTCCGCGATCTCACGGGCATCGCGCAATCCGACGTCGATGCAGCGCCCGGCTTCCGCGCCGCAGAGGCCGCACTGCGTGCGCATCTCGACGCGCCGCTGCGCGATCCCGCGCGCGGCGCGATCTGGTCGTTCGGCGAGGACGGCGAGATCGTCGCGGAGAACTACCGTCTCAACGACCTGCCGGCGAATCTCGCGCCGGGCTGCTTCCGCAACATCCGTCCTGCCCTGACCGCGGCGCTCGGCCTGCCGGCGCGCGGCATCGACAGCGGCGAGCTGCCGAAAGCGGTGGGCCTCACGGGCTTCCCGCCCGCGCACCGCGCGCTCGACGACTGCCGCGCGCTCGCCGCGGTGTTGCGGCTCGCCGCACAGCGCGGCTTTCGTCCATGACGAGCCCGGCGCCCGTGGCATGTTTCGAACGCGCGGATTTCGGCGCGTTCACGGTGTTCGTCGCGACGTTCGTGCCGTCGGGCACGCGCTTCCATCACGCGCACGAGGACCTGCTGAGCTACGTCGTCTACCGGGACGGAGAAGAATTGCTCTGCGATCCCGGCATCCCCGCCTATGGCGCGGGCGGCGCCGGGTACGCATCCGCCGCCCGGCACAACGGGCTGCACGATGACGATGCCTTCGCGCCGCGCCCGAGCCTGCTCGTGACGACGGCAATCGCCGCGGCGCGCCTCGACATCGAGCGCCCGCGCGCGGACCCGGCGAAAGAGCTGCGCATGACCGCCGCTCCGGTGGTCGGGCGTGCGAAGACGCTGCGCATCGCGGCGACGGCCGACGGGCTCGAGATCGAGGAGCGCGTCGTCGACGGCGGCGGCGGCGAGTTCTTTCTGTGCGCCGCCGACCCCGCGGCGACGCTCGAAGGTACGAGCCTGCTCGTTGCGGGCGCGCGCTGCACGATCGAAGGCATCGAGGCGCCGACTCTCGATCGGTGGCAGCGCGCACGTGAGTACGGCGAGAGATTGCCGTGCACCACCCTGAAGGCGCGCGCGGGCGCACATACCCGACTGCGGATCCGCGATGTTCGATAGCTTCGATCCCGCGCGCGTGCGTACCGATGCCCTGCGCGCCAACCGGGCCGCGCTCGAGGCTTACTACTCGGCCATCGCGCAATTCGTGCGGGCCGCGGGCGACACCCCATGCGCGGCGTTCGAGCTCAGCACGAGCGCCGATCCGCGTTTCGCGCAGGCATGGGAAGGGCTTGGAGCGTCCCGCGTGGGCACCGATCCCTCTGGCGCGGTCGAAGCGTGGCGACGCGCCCTGGAGCTCGAGCCTCGCAATTACGATCTGCTGTTCAACGTCGCCGCGGTACTCCACGACCAAGGACGGACATCCGAGGCGCGCCCGTACATCGAACGGTTCGTGCGGGAGGCGCCCACCGACAGGTATCAGCGCGAGATCGCGACGTTCCGCAGCTGGCTCGCCAAATGAGAAAGGCGCTGGATCCTTGTGGTACGTAGTGTCCGGCTTTAGCCGGACTTCGCGTGCTCGGCTTTAGCCGGACTTCGCGTGCTCCGGCTTTAGCCGGACTTCGGCTATAGCCGGACTTCGCGTGGTCCGCCTGAAGGCGGACACTACGTACAACCGGAAACCGCTCGAGCCGACCTCGTCAGAAAGCGAACCTCACGCCGACCTGGAACGTCCGCGGATCCAGCGCCGCGATGACCTGGTTGAACGCCGAGCCGTTCAACAGACCGAAGTTCGTCACCGCGTTCGAGTTCAGCGCGTTGAACAGATCGGCCATCACGGTGAACTTGTAGCGCCCCACGCCGAACGCCTTGTCAGCGCGCAGATCGAGGATGGGTACCGTGTCGCTGCGATTCTGGTCGATGTCCTCGGAGAACACCCTCACGGTGCCCGCGACCGGCAACGACGCCGTGTAGATGCGCGAGTAGGCGAACCCGCTCTGGACGCGCAGGTTCCCGGCCGCGCCGATCTCGAACGGGAAGACGTAGCGGGCCATCGCGCGCCCCTGCCAGTTGGTGCTCTTCTGGCGGTTCGGCACCGACGGGTTGGCGTTGTTGAAGAACCCGATGCGCATCGGATCGGAGTCGAGCGGGCTGGTGCTCGGCGCCCGCAGCGTGTTGGTGAAATCGACCGATCCGCCGAGGCCGCCGCCACCCCTCAGCTCGTTCCGCCACTGGTAGTCGTAGCTGGTCTGGATGAAGAGCCCCGGACCGAACCGCTTGTTGAATGCGAACTGTACTGTGTCGTACATGAACTTGCCATCGGGCAGGTTCGTCACGGTGTTCGCGCCGGTCGGCCCGGCGTTGAGATCCATGAGGTTGAGCGTCGCCTGGCCGGTCGTGACCGTCGTCGCAGCGCCGTTCACTTTCTGGTACTCCTGAATCGGCACCGTGACCGTCACCGGCACCGTGAAGTGGCCGACGCGCGACAGATCGATCGTGCCGATCTCATTGAACGTGTTCTTCCTGACGTACGCGACTCTCACCGACGACTCGCCCCAGAACTGCCGCTCGATCGAGAGGTCGTATTCGTCGGCGTACGGCTTCCTGATGTTTGGATCGATGACCGTGGACACGCCGCCAGCCGCACTCACGAAGGCGCCCAGTTCCTGCGGGCCGTCATACAGTCGATTCCCGTTGACGTCCCTGAACTTGAATTGCTTGTAGTTGGCGCCGCTTGGGTTGAGCGCGCTGAAGGCGTCAGCGTAGTTGTAATAGAACCGCCCGTAAAAGGCCTTCAGCACGGTGTTGCCCTTGCCGCTGACGTCGTAGCTGAGGCCGACACGCGGCGCAATCGAGTTCCTGGTGATGATCGCCGACTCCGGGAACGTTCTGGCCTGGAACATCGGCTGGCCGATCAGCGCGGGATTCTGGACGGCGGGCGGCAGGACGTCCGTAATCAGCGGGTTGCGCTTCCCTTCCAGGTAATACGGCCGCTGATAATCCCAGCGTAGACCCAGCGTGAGTGTCGTTCTGTTGTTCGGACTCCAGCGATCCTGCGCGTAGCCGGCGTAGCGCTGATTGCGGTTGTTGCCGCCGGTCCAGGTATCGCCCAGCTCACCGTTGTTGCCGACGTCCACGAACTGGATCTCGTTGGTGGCGCCGTTCAGATCGCGATACCGAATCGGTCCCGAGCGTCCGTCAATCGTGTACTTGCTGATGTCGAGGACGTACTCGAAGCCGACCTTGATATCGTGGTTGCCGGCCTTATCGGGCACGAAATAGGTGCCCTGGGCCGTCACCTGCGGCTTCTGCCGGGCCAGGTCGAACGCGTCCCAAGCGACGCCGCTGACGAAGTTCGTGCTGGTATCGATCCGCGCTGGCTGCGTCTGGTAGTCGGTCTTGACGCCGAGCGGGAAGTCGTAGCCGAACAGGTTGAACTTCACCGAGGTGAAGAGACGGCTCGACCACACGCGCTGATGCTCGCCCTTGAAGACCCACGAGATCGAATCCTGCGGCTGGGCAGCTTCGGGCGAGACAGTGACCGACAGACCGCGATTCGGCTTCTGTTTCCGGCCCCACTGCATGTAGTAGATGAGGGTGTCCTTCTGCGAGGCCTTGTAGGTCTCCTTGGTCGTGTAGTTGTCAAACAAACCGAGATCGGTAGCAACGTCGCGCGGCACGCCGGAGATCTGCTTGTCGATCTTGAAATGGTTGTACGCGCCGAAATACCAGAGTTTGTCTTTCAGCACCGGGCCGCCGATGTCCGTGTGCCCTTCCCAGAACTTGATGTTCGGCTGGCCGGTGTAGCCACGCGCCGTCTTCTCGGCATCGCCAGTCTGGTTGTCGCCGACGAACGACTCCTGCTGATAGGTCAGGTTGTTCAGCATCTTGACGATGCTGCCGCCGCTCTTGATGGTGTTCACCACCGCGGAGCCGGGCGCGTTCATCTCGACGTCACCGCCTGCCGCCGCCACCGCGACTTCCTCGTTCGAGAAGTAGTCGGCGTAGAAGCCGGCGCCTCCGGTTCCTTCCGTTGTGTCCACGCCGTCGTTGAGCACGCGGTTCTGGTTGCGGATGCCGAAGCTCTCGTAGCCGGTCTGCTGGCTCTTGTGGCTGCCGCCGACGTCGAAGCCGTTCATGCGCACGCCCGACGCCTGCCCGAGCACCGACCAGATGTCGGTCGCCGTCGGCACGCCGACCAGCTTGTCGGCCTTGAAGTCGGTGCCGACCGCGGTGTTCTGCATGTCGACCACCGGCGAGGCGCCGCTGACGGTCACAGATTCCTGAAGCGCCGCGACCTGCATCGCGGCGTCGATGGTGATGATCTGGCCGAGGTTGAGCTGGATGTTGCTGCGTTTGAAGCTCTGAAATCCCGCCAGTTCGAATGTGAGCTCGTACTCACCCGTTGGGAGCGCGGCGATCGAGTACGTGCCGGCGGCCTCAGTGACGACCGATCGCGTGCCGATCAGCGCTGGTGATTTAGCGGTCACCGTTACGCCTGGCAGGACGCCGCCTTGTGCGTCCTTGACCGTGCCGGTCAGCCGTCCCTGGTCGATCTGCGCCGCTGCGGGCACGGCGAGCGCCCACACCGTCAGAAGCGGAGTCAGCAACCGGAGATGAAATCTCATTGAAAAACCCTCCTCGAGTTCGCGAAGTTCGCGAGCTTAGACGAAGCCGGGCGTGATGATTTCGATGCCGGGACAGAAAAAAAGCTAAAG
>Ga0081455_10000836_pt1 | contig 18738 bp, 21 predicted proteins | sample TabmetS3T2R1_FD_70207 | JGI IMG/M metagenome (GOLD analysis project Ga0081455, IMG submission 70207) | Tabebuia heterophylla rhizosphere microbial communities from the University of Puerto Rico - S3T2R1 | ecosystem: Host-associated > Plants > Roots > Rhizosphere ... | reverse complement strand
GTACGTCGCCTGGCTCATCGTCTTCCTCGGGTCAGGGATCGCCGGCGAGATCGTCGGCCCGGTCTGGGATCCAGGGCCAAGCTGGTTTTCGACCACGATGCTCGCCCTGAACATCGCGGTCGGCGGCACCATCGTGTTCACGCTGCTCGCGGTCTTCGCCGCCGAGCGCCGCGCTGCGCTCTCGGCGCTCCGGGTGGAACAGGCGAAGGCCGAGAACCTGCTCCTCAACATCCTGCCGCGCTCGATCGCCGACAAGCTGAAGGCCGAGACGCAGCCGATCGCGGATCACTTCGGCTCGGCCTCGATCCTCTTCGCCGACGTGGCCGACTTCACCCCCTGGTCGGAACGGCTCCCGCCGGCCGAGGTGGTGGGCTACCTCGACCGGCTGTTCAGCCACTTCGACGAGCTCGCCGAGCGGTACGCGCTGGAGAAGATCAAGACGATCGGCGACTGCTACATGGTCGCCGCGGGGGTCCCGACGCCGCGCCCCGACCATGCTCGCGCGCTCGCGCTGATGGCCCTCGACATGCTCGAGGCGATGCGCTCGCAGGAGGAGGTCGCGCACCTCGGCCACGAGCTCCGGGTCGGCATCAACTCTGGCCCGGTCGTGGCCGGTGTGATCGGCCGGAAGCGCTTCCTCTACGACCTCTGGGGCGACGCCGTCAACACGGCCAGCCGCATGGAGTCCCACGGGACGCCGGGCCGCATCCAGATCACGCGCGAGACCTACGAGCTGCTCGCGGACGAGTTCGAATGCGAGCCACGCGGGACGATCGAGGTCAAGGGCAAGGGCGAGGTCGAGGCCTGGTACCTGATCGGGCCGAAGGGCGAACGGACGGCAGCCGCCGCCGACGGCGCCCGCGAGCACACCCGGTAGCCAGAAGCTCACACGATCTCGACCGTGTCTCCTTCGGCGAGGACGTGGTCGCGGCCGACGCGCTGGTGGTCGAATTTCGCCGACGGGCCGGTGATCCGCGCTCCGGTGCACGTCTCGGCGAGAGCGTGGTGAACCAGATGCGCGGCATCGACGACGGTCGCTCCCGGTGGGAGGGCGTGCGGTTCCTCGTCCTCCTGACCCGGGCTGCGGAGGTGGATGCGGAGGAGGCCGGTGAGCTGCCAGAGCTCCTCGCGCAACCGGTCGAGGCTGCCGTCGTCGAGGACGGAGACGCCGATCGCCGGCAGTCCCAGCCGTTCCGAGATCTCGGCAACCCGCTCCGGCCCGGTCTCGTCGAGCTTCGTGACGGCGACGATCGCCCGCTTGTCGATACCCGCGGCCTCGAGCTCCGCGCGAACCGAGCTCAGGCCGGCGAGCGAGGCCGTCGCGTCCTGGCAGAGCACCATCGCGTCCGCGCTCCGGAGGACGCCGAGCAGCGCCCGCCCGCCGCCGCGATCGTCGGTCGCGCCCTCGATCAGGCCCGGAATCTCGACGAGCTGCACCGGCACGCCGTGGATCCGCGTGACGGCCGGCACGGGGCGCGTCGTCGTGAACGCGTAGTCACCGGTCCTGATCTGGATGCTCGAGAGCGCCTGGAGCAGTGACGACTTGCCTGCGTTCGGCGGTCCGACCAGCGCGATCTGGGCGACGCCCTCCCGGCGCACGGCGATCGAGTCGCGGTGCACCGCCTTCTTGCGGATCCGCGATTCCTCGATCTGGCCGGTCACCCACTTGCGGATGTCCGCGTAGGGGCCGCTCCTGTACCCGGGCAGCTCCTCGAGGATCGCCCGGAGCTCTTTGATCCGCTCGCCGCCTTCCTTCCCGACGAGCCGGCGCTTGATCACCTGCATCTGTGTGCGATGCGGCATCGGCATCGCGATCACCTTCCTCTCCAACAGTCGGGCGGGGAAGGCGCGCGCCTCCGGCGGCCCGCGTCAGTGCGGCCGCGCTCGAGCGCGTCCTGTCCCGCCGCTTCTTCGGACGCTGGGCTGGAAGCGGCGGATCAGCCGGTTTGGTGCAGCTGGAGCGCGTACCAACGGGCCATCGCGCAGACGAGTCTAGCCGAGCGGAAGCAGCGCTCCCTCGTGCTCGAGGAGGAAGCGCTTGACGTGGAGACCGCCGCCGAAGCCCGTGAGCGAGCCGTCCGCGCCGATCACGCGATGGCACGGCAGCACGAGCGGCAGCGGGTTCTGGCCGTTCGCGGCCCCAACCGCTCGGGCAGCGTCGTTGCCGAGCCCGAGCCGCCGCGCCTGCTCGCCGTAGCTGACGGTCTGTCCGTACGGAATCGACGCGAGCGCCAGCCAGCAGCGGCGCTGGAAGTCAGTCCCGACGAGCTCGAGCGGCAGGTCGAACGTCACGAGCTCGCCCTCGAAGTAGGCGTCGAGCTGACGGGCCGCCTCGGCGAGGACGGGGGAGCTGCCCTCCGGGCGAATCCGTCCGCCGTCGAACAGCACCGCGCGGAGAGCTTCCTCCGAGGCGATCAGGCCGAGTGGGCCGATGGGGCTGTCGACGATCCTGCTTGCCATCTCGTGAATGTAAACGCGAGGCCGGCAGGCGTTGTGAGATCCGATCCGGGCCGGGCGCGCGTAGTCGTGGCAACAGGCAAATCGGTGCGCGTGCGTACAAGGGGGTGCGCATTGCGCGCCTCACGATCGGAGGAACGGAATGAGCCGCCATCCCTTCGTCCGCCGTGCACTCGTCGCCGCAGCCGCGCTCGTCGTGATGCTGCTGGCGTCGCCTTCCGCCGCGCCGGGCATCAAGCGCGGGCCGCTCGACGGCCCGAAGAACCTCCGCGTCACCGCGATCGCACCGCACAACGTCGCGCTGGCGTGGGATCCCGCCGTGAACTCGGGCAGCTTCACGTACGTGATCCGGGCGAGCTTCGGCTACCAGGTCGGCGTCGCGCAGACGGAGACGAGCTACACCTGGACGCGGGACATGATCCCGGGCAGGACGTACTCGTTCGTCATGTGGGCAGGCGACGCGAGAGGCAGGGAGTCCGCGAGAAGCAACACCGTGACGGTCACCCTGCCCGTCGACACGACGCCGCCGGCCGCGCCAGACGTGTCCGTAACCGGCAGGACCTCCTCGACTGTCGGCCTCTCGTGGCCCGCGGTCGCGGACGACGACTACACCTGCTGCACCTACCGCGTGTTTGCAGACGGGTCACAGGTGTCCGTCGACAACCTGCACTGGACCGGCGACCGGGCGGTGACGGTGCTACGTCTCGCCGCCGCGACGACACACTCGTTCTCGGTGGTCGCGGTTGACCCGTCGCGCAACGCGTCGGCGCCGAGCGCGCCGGTCGGCGAGACGACGCTGCCGACAACCGACACGACGGCGCCGAGCGCGCCGGGCAACCTCTACGCGTTCGACTTCGGCTGCGAGACGTGGCTCTTCTGGGACCAGTCCGTGGACGATGTCGACCCGCAGTACGCGATCCGGTACGAGGTGTTCGTGAACGGCGTCTCCGACGGGGGCCAGAACGCCATCGGCAGGTGGATCACCTACGGCACCCAGGCGTCGAACACGTACAGGGTGGAGGCCGTCGACAGCGCCGGCAACCGCTCGACGAGTTCCCTCACGCTCGACAACCAGAGCTGCTGAGGGGGGCGGCGGCGCGCCGGGAGGCGGCATCCCGGCGCGCCGCCCTGCGGCCGTCACTGGCACATCGAAGTGCGAGGGTCTACGCTCGTGGCGGAGCGAGATGGCGGAGACAGTCGAGCCGGTTGACGTTTCTCCCGACGGGGACGAGCCCACCGAGCAGGACGAGAGCCCGTCGGTCACCGAGCTGGTCGTGCAGCTCGGTCGCGACCTGAGCGTGCTCGCGCTCTGCGAGGCGCAGCTCCAGGCCTCGCGCAACATGCCGGAGGTGCGCCGCGCGGTCCGCGACCTCGCCGCTGCGCTACTCGTCGTCGTCGCGCTGGCAACCGCCTTCGTGTTCGCGAACGTCGCGGCCTTCGCAGGGCTCTCGACGGCCGTCTCCGGGTGGGTCGCCGCACTCGTGCTCTGCGCGGTGTGGATCGTGGTCGGGGTCTCGCTCCTACTCGCACTGCTGGTCCGGGCCGGACACGCCACCGGGTGGAAGTGGTGGCGGGTGTTCAAGGCCGGCCCGGCCGAGGCCGCGAAGGATCTCGAGCAGGCACGCGCCGACGCCGAGCAGGCCGTCCTCGACACGCTCGAGCAGCTCGCCCCCGCGATCACCATAGAGATCGCCACGGCGGCGGTCGCCAACGCGGGAGAGATGGCCGAGGGGGTGCTCGACGTCGGCGAAGACCTCCTCGAGGCCTCCGACGACATCGTCGAGGCCATCGCCGAGGACCTCCCGGCCGGCGGTGTCGTGAACCAGATGTGGGACGTGGCGCTGATGCCCGGCCGCTACGGGCTCAAGGTCGTGACGACCGTCCTGAAGCGCGAGGAGCCGGCCGGCTAGGTCGTCGCGCGGCACTCGTGGATTCCCCGACGGTCGCGGACAGACTCTTCGCGGCGACGCGAGACGGCGACCTCGCGACCGGCCGCGCTGCTCGACGAGCACCCGGACGCGCTGCACGCGGTCACGGAGCCGTACGAGCACACGTTGCTGCACGTCGCGGCGCACCACACCCAGGCGGCCGTCGTCGGGCTCCTGCTGACACGCGGCCTCGACGTGAACGCGCGCGAGAAGGGCGACAACACTTACCCGATGCACTGGGCCGCGGCCGCGGGCAGCTTCGAGGTCGTCGGGCTGCTCGCCGACGCCGGCGGCGACGTCGTCGGGGACGGTGACGTGCACGAGCTGAAGGTGATCGGCTGGGCGACGTGCTGGGACGAGACCGACGACGCGGCCAAGCGGGCGGTCGCGGACTTCCTCGTCAGCCGCGGCGCACGGCACCACATCTTCTCGGCGATCGCGCTGAACCTCGCCGACGAGGTGCGCCGCCTCGCGGCTGCCGACCCGGCGGTGCTGGAGCAGCGGATGAGCAGGTTCGAGAACGGGCGACTCCCCCTTCACTTCGCGGTCGCGACGAATCGGCCCGACATGGCCGCGCTGCTCCTCGAGCTCGGGGCCGACCCGGAGGCGACGGACGCGGACGGCGCTCGGCCGTCCATGTACGCCTCGGCTCCCGGGGCCGACCGGCCCGTGCTCGAGCTGCTCGCCCGCCAAGGCGAGGTCGACCTCTTCGGCGCGCTCGTGCTCGGCGACGAGACGAAAGCTGCGGAGCTGCTGGCCGCGGCCGACGGCGAGATCGAACCCGGCCCGCTGCACCTGTTCGCGAAGCGCGGCGACACGCAGGCGGTCCGCTGGTTGCTCGAGCACGGCGCCGATCCGAACGCCCGCTGGAGCCACTGGGATGCAGAGGTCACGCCGCTCCACTTGGCGGCCGCACAGGGACATGTGGAGGTCGTCGAACTGCTGCTCGAGGCAGGAGCCGACCCGGCCATCCGCGACAGCAAGCACGAGGGAGACGCCGTCGGCTGGGCAGAGTATGGCCGCGTCCCGCAGGCCGACCGTTGGCGCGAGGTCGTCGAGGTGATCACCGCGCGATAGGCTGACCACGTGGTCGAGGAGGCGGGGCTCACCAGGACCGAGAACGGGGTCGTCCCGGAGGGCGACGGCTGGTTCGTCGTCAACGCGCGCGACGCGCCCTGGTGGCACCACGACATCTTCGGCTCCGCGGTGACGTTCGAAGGCGAGGCTCGCTTCCCGGACTTCGGGATCAACATCCAGGTGCTTCGGCCCGGCGAGCCGAACTGCATGTACCACGGCGAGAACGCCCAGGAGGACTTCCTCGTGCTCACGGGCGAGTGCCTCTTGCTGGTCGAGGGCGAGGAGCGCCCGTTGAACCAGTGGGACTTCGTGCACTGTCCGCCCTGGACGCAGCATGTCTTCGTCGGCGCCGGCGACGGCCCGTGCGCGATCCTGATGGTCGGGGCCCGGCCGCAGCCCGAGGAGCTGCTCTACCCGGTCTCCGAGGTCGCCCGCAGGCACAACGCCGGCGTCGAGAGAGAGGCGACGTCCGGCCGCGAGGCGTACGCGGCGTACTCGGAGCCTTACAAGGGCCCCTACCGGGACGGCCTACTGCCGTAGCGAAAGCTCGACGCCGAGCCACGAGGACAGCGCCTCGAGCTCGACGTGCACGGCCTTCGTGATCGCGCCCGTGAACTTGACGTCCTCGTGGAGGGCATGCACCTCCAGCACTCCGCGCTTGCGGTCGGCGGTCGCATCCACCTTCCCGACGAGCCGGTCCTGGTGCAGGACGGGGAGCGCGAAGAAGCCCCAGCGCCGCTTTTCTTTCGGCTTGTACATCTCGAGCGCGTACTCGAAGTCGAACAGCTCCTGCGCGCGCACCCGGTCGTAGGCCAGCCGGTCGAACGGCGACAGCAGCGCCGTCCGGCCTTCGAAATCCTGCTCCAACGCCTCCGGATCGACGCGCCATTCGCCCGCGACCCCGTCGACGACCGCGGGCTCGCCCGCGTTCCCGACGCCGACCGGCTCGATAGGCGTTTTCGGGCCCTTCGCGCGGGCGATTCCCAGGGCTCGCAGCCGCCGCTCGTTCCTGATCCGCTCCGCCTCCTCGACCGACGGAATCTCGATGTCGGCCGGATAGACGCGCCCGGCCACGTCCCACAGGCGCTCCCGCCCGGCGCGACCCGCGATCGCGACCTCACCGCGCACCATCAGGATCTCCAGCATCTGCGTGACGCTGCGGTTGCTCGTCCACCCCGACGACGCCCACGGGACGACCGCCGTGTCCGGGATGTCGCGCGAGGTCAGCGGCCCGGCCTCGGCGAGCCGCGCGAGGACGTCGCGCCGGAAGGCGTCGTTGTCCCGGAGCCAGACGCGCGTCTTCTCGTAGATGGGCGACTCCAGACCCTCGGCGAGGACGAGGCACGCGTCGTCCATCGGCCGCACCAGCGCGTTGTGCTCGAAGAGCGTCCGATCCTCCGCCAGCGCCTTCCTCAGGTGCTCCGGCCGATACTCCGAGCCGAGCCGGCTCCAGGCGACGAGGTCGACCGCCGGGGCGATCGCGGCGGTCGGGTCGATCTGCAGGAAGGTCAGGTGCGTAACCATCTCGACCAGGTCGATCGGCCGGCGCGCGTCGAGCAGCTGCGCGCGCACCGCCATGCGGCGGGCCTTCCCTTTGCTCAGGCGGTGCACCGCCACGGCAGCAGGCTAGCGGGCGAAAAGGGCGACCGGACCGCTTCCTAGACTTGCCGCATGGATCGGGCGCGAACGCGGCGGGTCGAGTTGCTCGTGCCGATGCGCACGCTGCTGGTCGTCTCCGCCACGATCGGAGTGCTGGCCGCCTTCGTCGCGATCGGCGACACCTTCCTGATCGTCTTCGTGGGCATCTTCCTCGCGCTCGTCTTCGAGTACCCGGTGCGTTTCGTGATGCGCAAGACGAACATGTCGCGCGGGCTCGCTGCGACGGTGACCGTGCTCGGCACCGCGATCCTCGTCGCGGTGCTGTTCATCCTGCTGCTCGTCCCGCTCGTCTCCAGCGTCCGCGACTACCTGAAGCAGCTCCCACAGACGGTGCAGCAGCTGCGGGACTCGGGCGAGCTCTCCTGGCTCGGCGACTCCGGCCCCGCCAAGAACGTGCAGGACGGCGCCCAGCACATCTCCACCTCGATTCCGGACGCGGTCTCCGCGATCCTCGGGGTCGCGGGCAGCTTCTTCGGCGTGTTCCTCGCCCTCTTCACGATCCTCTTCATCTGCCTCTTCCTGCTGACCGACATCGCGAAGCTGAAGGCGTCGCTCGGCAGCGTGCTGATGCCGGGCGAGGACGAACGCTGGCTGGGCGTGTGGGAGCGGGTGACCGAGTCCGTCTCTCGGTGGGCGATCGGCGTCGTCGTGATCGCGAGCATCGCCGGAACGATCCAGGGCACGAGCGCCTGGCTGCTCGGCTCGAGCTACGCGGTCGCGCTGGGCGTGATCGCGGGGCTGCTCGACATGATCCCCAACATCGGCGCGACCATCGCCGGCTTCATCCTCGTCCCGACGCTCTGGGCCGAGCAGGGCATCGGGGCGGCGGTGATCATGCTCGTCGTCGTCCTCGTCTACCAGCAGCTGGAGAACAACATCCTCACGCCGAAGATCCAGGGCAAGGCGGTCGACCTCTCGGCCTTCTTCATCATCGTGTCGGTGACGCTCTTCGGCGCGCTGCTGGGCGTGCTCGGGGCGCTGACCGCGGTGCCGCTCGCCGCGATGATCCAGATCTTCGTGCAGGAGCTGACGAAGGCCAGGCGCGAGCGCGTGGCGACCGCGAAGGCGATCGCGTCGCGCTCGCCGAGCACCTAGCTCGCGACGACGCCTGCGGCCTCCAGGCCGTCAACCTCGTCGTCCTCGTAGCCGACCTCGGTGAGCACGTCGCGCGTGTGCTGGCCGAGCAGCGGCGGAGGCGACGCCGCCAGGCCGAACGGTGACGGGACGAGCGGCAACGAGCCAGCCGTCGGGTGCTCCACCGTCGCAGCCCCGTGCTCGGTCAGCGCCTCGAGCACGCCGCGTACCTTCCCCGCCGGAACGCCCGCCGCGGTAAGCGTCTCGTCCCACTCGTCCGCCGGCCGCGTCGCGAAGACCGCGCTCAGCTCGGCGACGAGCTCCTCGCGGTGCGCGACGCGATCGGGGTTCGTCAGGAAGCGCTCGTCCGCAGCGAGGTCTGGACGACCGAGCGCGTCGCAGAGCCGCCGGTAGAGCGAGTCGTTCCCGCCGGCCACGGCGACCGTCGCATCGGAGGCGGCGAACGTCTGGTACGGGACGATGCTCTCGTGCGCGTTGCCGTGGCGCCGCGGCTCCGCGCCGGTGACCAGCGCCGACTGGGCAACGTTGACCAGCGCCGACTGCGCCACGTCCAGCAGCGAGATCTCGATGCGGCGGCCCTCCCCCGCGGCAACCGCCGCCAGGATCGCCGTCGCCGCCGCGTAGCCTGCGAGCACGTCGACGACCGCGACGCCGACCTTCATCGGCTCTCCGTCGGCCTCGCCGGTGATCGCCATCAGCCCGCTCTCGGCCTGCACGACGAAGTCGTAGCCGGGACGCTCGTCGCCGAAGCCGGTGATCGAGCAGTAGACGAGCCCCGGACGCTCTCGCGCAAGGCGCTCGTAGCCGACGCCGAGCCGCTCTGCCGTTCCCGGCCGGAAGTTCTCGACGACGACGTCGACGGAGCGCGCGAGCCGCTGGGCCACCTCCTGCCCCTCCGGCCGCGCGAGGTCGAGCGCGACGCTCCGCTTGCCGCGGTTGAGCGCGAGGAAGTACGCGGCCTCGCCGCCCGCATACGGCGGCCCCCAGGCGCGGGTGTCGTCCCCCTGCCCCGGCCGCTCGACCTTGACCACGTCCGCCCCGAGGTCGGCGAGCAGCATCGTGCAGTACGGTCCAGCGAGCACGCGCGAGAGATCGAGCACGCGCAGGGAGAGCAAGCTACTCGCGGCCCGGGAGCTTGAGCCCGAACGACGGCGTCGGTGCGGGAAAGTTCGCCGGATGCAGGCGCAGGTCGCGCAGCAACCACGACGCGGCGAGGGCGACGACCACGAGCAGGCCGACGAGCAGACCTGTCTCGGCCGGCGAGTGGTTTCGCGCCCACTCCGCCAGGAGCACGAGCGCCGCCACGGCGACGAGAAGCACCGAGATCACCCGGTGGAAACGGCCCGCCTCCGAATGCGGCCACGGGTCGAGCGCTCGCACCACCTCCCGCCCCTCGTCCGAGTCGGTGCAGCGGGTCTTCGCGGGGCAGGCGTTGCAGACGTGCGCGCGGGCCCGGTAGCGCACGAGGCGACGCTCGCGGTCGAACGCGTGCGGCCAGAGCTGCTCGCCCTCGGGGCACACCCAGTGGTCGTGGTCCGCGACGTACGCGAACCCGGCCGTGCGGAAGCGGAGAGCCCGCCGATGGGTATGCGCGGAGAGCCACTCGAGCGCGAAGGCACCCGCGACGAGGAAGACGGCGTAGCCGGCGGCGATGACGACCTCGGCGCTCATGTCAGCCTCGCGGCCGCGGCCTCGGCATCGCTCGCCGACGCGACGCCCTCCGGCTCGTGCACCTCGGTGAAGAGGATGCCCTCCGGCTCGTCGAGCGTCACGTGCTTGACCGTGTGGCGGATGCCGAGATAGGCGATGTACAGCGCCGGCAGGGCTCCGCCGACGATGAAGACGATGTCGCCCGGGAGGCGCAGCCACTCGATCAGTGCGTTCGTGTCGTTCGTCAGGAACTTCAGCTCGCGCGCGTCGAAGTACCCCTCGTCCACCGACTTGTAGAGCTGCAGGAGGCCGAGCGGGAACAGCGTCGCGAAGCACATCCACGCGAGGCCGAGGTTCGTCGACCAGAAGCAGATCTTCGCCCAGCGCTCCGGCCACCTCTCCGCCGGGATCAGGTAGCGCAGGCAGAACATCGCGAGCCCGAGCGCCAGCATCCCGTAGACGCCCATCATCGCGGCGTGCCCGTGGTTCGCGGTCAGGGCGGTGCCGATCTCGTAGTAGGACACGATCGGGAGGTTGATCAGGAAGCCGAAGATGCCCGCGCCGAGGAAGTTCCAGAAGCCGACCGCGACGAGGAACATCACCGCCCAGCGGTGAGGGAACGGCGTTTGCGAGCGCGACTCCTGAGCCGCGCCGAGCTGCAGGAACGACCAGGCCTCGACCGTCAGGAACGTGAGCGGGATCACCTCGGCGGCCGAGAAGAAGGCTCCGAGCGCCATGTGCTCCGCGGGCTCGCCGGAGAAGTAGAGGTGGTGCATCGTCCCGATCACCCCGCCCACCGAGTAGAGCAGGATGTCGAGGAAGACCACCGTCAGCGCGACCCGCTCGCGGACGACGCCGAGCAGCACGAACATGTACGCGACCATCACCGTCGTGAACAGCTCGAGGAAGTCCTCCACCCAGAGGTGGACGACCCAGAAGCGCCAGAACTCGACCGTGGTGAAGTTGTCGCCGGTGCGCGCAATCAGGCCGACCGCGTAGAACGCCGGGATCGCGCAGGCCGCGAGGAAGAAGAGCCACGGCATGTTGCCGGGGTGCTCGCTCGCGAGGCGGCCCCGAAGCACCCGCCAGAGCATGAACACCCAGGCGATCAGCCCGATGGTCAGCAGGATCTGCCAGAAACGCGCGAGGTCCAGGTACTCGAGGCCCTGCAGGCCGAACCAGTTGGACGTGGTGCCGTGGAGCGCGGCGTACGAGCCGATCAGCGTCCCGAAGACGACGATCGCCAGCGCACCGAGCAGGCCGAACGCGAGCTTGTCCTGGTGGCGCGGCTCACGTCGCGCGATCATCGGGGCTAGGAAGATCCCGGCCGCGACGAACGAGGTCGCGACCCAGAAGATCGCCAGCTGCACGTGCCAGGTGCGCATCAGGTTGTACGGGAACCAGCGGGCGAGGTCCAAGCCGAAGAAGCTGTCGATGTCGGCGCGATAGTGCTGCGACGCCGCGCCGACGAACGTCTGGATCAGGAAGAGCGCCGCCATCACGAAGAAGAACCACGCGGTCGCCCGCTGCGCAGGCGTCAGCGCCACGTCCCCGGGAGCGCGAAACGACAGCGTCGCCTGCTCGCGCCCGTGCCAGCCGAGTAGCCCTCCCCAGCGGCCGAAGGCCGCGAAGAGCAGCCCGATGCCTCCGAGCAGGGCGATCAGCGACAGCACCGACCAGACGATCACGTTCGCCGTCGGCTTGTTGTCCACGCGCGGCTCCGGCGGCCAGTTGTTCGTGTACGAGTAGTTGTGGCCCGGGCGCTCGGCGGCGGCGGCCCAGGCGGTCCACGCGAAGAACGCGGTCAGCTGCCGCAACTGGCGGGGATCCGTGATCGCGTGCGGGAGCAGGCCGTGCTCGGTCTTCGGGTCGGAGAAGAAGCTCGCATAGTGAGACACGAGCCGCCCGAACGCCCGCGTCTGCGCGCTGCTGAAGACGAGCGTGTGCGTGTCCGCGTCGTAGCGGTTCGTCCGGAAGTCTTCGACCGTCCTACGTGCCGCGGAGTCGGAGCCGGAGCCGCCGAAGGAGTCCCGGACGAGGTTCGACGCGCGGCGCAGGTAGTCGGCCGTGTAGTCAGGGCCGAGGTAGGCGCCGTGCCCGAACGCCGAGCCGTACTCCATCAGGCCGTTGTTCAGGAAGACGCGCTGGCCGGCGCTGATGTCGCTCCCGGTGAAGAGGGTCGCACCACTCGGGTCGACCACCCGCGAGGGCACCGGCGGGCCCGCGACGTACGTGCGATAGGCAAGGAGGCCGAGAACGAAGAAGCCGAAGAGGACGACGAGCAGCACGACTTGGATCCACGTCTTCGAGATCAGGAACGCGCGGCGGCCCCCCGCTGCTTCCACCGGGCGACTCTAAACCGACTGTTGCCGGAACGGCTAGTCGGCGGCGTGCTGGCCGCGCTCGGCCAGCAGAGCCTCGGCGAGCTCGCCTTGCCAGTAGACGATGCTGCGGCGGTTCGCCTCGAGCAGCACCGTCTCGGGTGCGTCGGTCGCGCCGCGCAGCGACTGCCGCTGGTGCACGAGGTCGGCGAGGATCTGACGGATCCTCGCGACCCGGGACTCGGTCAGGGCCGTCGCCACAGGACCGCCAGAAATGCTGCGAAGTACGCGGCGAGCGTGCCTCCGCCGGCGATCGCTAGCGACCGACCGGGATGGCGCGCCACCGACTGCGTGATGCTCGTCACCGGTGCCCTCCTCCAGGACTCGTGATGACCCTCACAAGTTGTGCCGCAGACCGACGCCCGGTGCTACTGACCGGACGGCGAGAACTCAGTCGCCGTCGAACTCGCGCGCGGCGCAGTCGGGGCAGTACGGGACCGTGAGGCCCGGCTCTTCCGAGTCGAGGTAGAGCCGCCAGCGCTCGCACGGGTCGAGCCACGGCCGGCGGCACTCCTCGCAGGAGAGCAGCAGGGTCGGAGACAGACTGGGCTTGATGTCCATGGAGTTCTTTTCGGCACAATCCCCCGCCGTCACTCCTGGACGATGGTTCAGTCTTGCGGTCTAGGCGGAATTGGCGGCCCGCTCCAGCCCGGCGACCTCGATCTTCCCCATCTGCATCATCGCGGCCATCACGCGCTGTGCCTTGTCGCGATCAGGGTCGGCCAAAAGCTCCTGCAGCGCCTTCGGCACGATCTGCCACGAGAGCCCGTAGCGGTCCTTCAGCCACCCGCACGGTCCCTCTTCGCCGCTCTCCGAGAGCGCGTTCCAGTAGTAGTCCACCTCGTCCTGGTCGGCGCACTCGACCATGAACGAGACCGCCTCGTTGAACGTGTACTGCGGGCCGCCGTTGAGCGCGCTGATCTGCTGCCCGTCGAGCTCGAAGGTGACCGTCATGACCGTCCCCTCCTGCTGCGGATTGGCGGCGCCGTAGTGGGTGACCTCCACGATCTTCGAGTTCGGGAAGACCGACGTGTAGAACTCGGCGGCCTCCTCGCCTTCCGTGTCGAACCAGAGCCAGGGCGTGACGCTCGGCATGGTGCTCCTCTCGTCGCGTGCACCGTCTTCGAGTACGACCGCGCGGCCGCGACCGAATCATCGCCGAGCCGTTTACGCCGCCTGTTCCGACTCCCTGACGACGGCGGCGAGGCGGTCGCGCACGCGGTCGATCTCGGCGCCGTACATGGCGAGCTCGTCGGCGTCCGCGCCGCGCTCCTCGCGGACGCCGCGCACGAGCACGAGGCCCTTCAGGTGGAGGACGAGGTCGTCCAGCTCACGGAAGCCCTGCAGCGCGGGGCTCACGCTGCCTCCTCGAATGCGACGCGCTCGGTCTCTGCCTGGGGCGCGCTCGCCTCGGCCGCGGACGGCGCGGGCTTGACGAGCGTGATCGCGATCAGCGCCCCGAGACCGAGTAGCGCGGTCAGCGCGTAGAGCGCCGTCTGGAAGCCGTGGTCGAGCGCAGCCGCGCTCGTGGCGGACACGCCGTGGGCGTCTGCGAAGTTTCCCGACGAGGTCGCGGCGACCGCGCTGACCGCCGCCAGCGCCACCGCGCCGCCGATCTGCCGGCTGGTGTTGATCAGCCCGGAGGCGACGCCTGCGTCGGAGCGCTGCACGCCGCTCAGGCCCCCGATCGTGACCGGCACGAACGACAGGCCCATGCCGGCGCCGCCGAGCACGAACGCCGGGAAAAGGTCCCAGAAGTAGTGCCCTTCCACCGGCAGCCGCGTCAGCCACGCGACCGACAGGGCGCTCATGAGCAACCCCAGGGTCAGCGTCGGCCGGACGCCGAAGCGGGTCACGACCGCCTGCGCCACGTTCGCCACGACGACGACCGCAAGCGCGAAGCCCGTGAAGGCGACCCCGGTCTCCATCGCCGAGTAGTGCAGGACATCCTGCAGGTAGAGCGTCAGCAGGAAGAACTCCGAGAACGCGACTCCTCCGACGATGGCCATTGCCAGGTTGGCCCCGGTCAGCGTGCGCGAGCGGAAGATCCGCATCGGCAGCAGGGGCGACGGCGACCGGAGCTCGAACACCACGAACGCGAGCACGAGCGCCGCGGACGCCGCGAAGAGCGCGATCGTGAGCGGCGCGCCCCAGCCGTCGGTGGTCGCGCGAGTCGTCGCGTAGACCAGCAGCATCAGCCCGCTGGTCACGGACAGCGCGCCACGAACGTCGAAGTGCCGTGCCGTGCGCGCCGCGCGGTCGTCGGTGAGCAGGAGGGGCGTCAGGGCGATGGCCGCGAGGGCGACTGGGACGTTGATGAAGAAGACCCACGACCAGCTCAGGTACGAGGTCAGGACGCCGCCGAGCAGCACGCCCACCGCGGCGCCGCTCCCCGAGGCCGCGCCGTAGATGCCGAGCGCGAGGTTGCGCTCGCGGCCCTCGGCGAAGATCGTCATCAGGAGCGAGAGCGCGGCCGGCGCGAGCAGCGCGCCGCCGAGGCCCTGCAGGGCGCGGAAGCCGATCAGCGAGGCCTCGGACCAGGCGACGCCGCAGAGCAGCGAGCTCGCGGCGAAGAGGCTGAGACCCGCGAGGAAGACCCGCCTGCGCCCGAGCACGTCCGCCAGCCGGCCGCCGAGCAGCAGGACGCCGCCGAACATGATCGCGTAGGCCGAAATGACCCACTGCAGGTTGGCCTGCGAGAAGTCGAGATCGGACTTGATCGACGGCAACGCGACGTTCACGATTGCGACGTCGAGGATGACCATGAACTGTGCGGTGACGATGAGCGCCAGTGCGCTCCAGCGACGATCGGCCTTGGCGGGACTCACGTAAATTGGCCTCCTAAATCGTTGTTGTTCTCAACAATATACCACGACAACCGTTGAACGCGCTACTCTATTCCCGATGAACGTGACGACAACAACGAGCCCGACGACCGCGAAGCTGCCCCAGGAGCTCGTCGAATCGACGATCTTCCTGCTCAAGCGCCTCGGCTTCGCCGCCAAGGACCGCTCGCTCGCCGCGTACGAGGACCTCGGTCTTCACCCGTACCACCACGCTGTGCTGCTCGTCCTCGACGAGGGCTCGCGGGAGACGCAGGGCTCGATCGCGGACGCGCTCGGCTACGACCGCGGTCAGCTGGTCGGGCTGCTGGACGAGCTCGAGGAGCAGGGGCTGGTCGAGCGCAAGCGCGACCCGAACGACCGCCGGCGGCAGTCGGTCAGCCTCACGGCTGAGGGCAAGAAGACGCTCGGTCGGCTGCGCGGGATCGCCGGACGGATCGAGGACGAATTCCTCGAGCCGCTCGACGACGAGGAGCGCGCGATCTTGCACGGGCTGCTGCTTCGCCTCGCGGAGAAGCACGAGCCGCGCTGCGCCGCGATCAGCAAGCCGTCGTAGGTCTCAGCCGCGCGAAAATGAGCCGGTCGGCCCTTGCGCCGCGCCTCGGCACGCGCGAGGCTGGCCGCGTGTACACGGAGGCTCTCGTCGCCGTCGGTGGGCTCCTCCCGCTCGCCGTGATGCTGGCTCTGCTGTTCGCAGCCGTCTGGCTGCGAGACGCGCGCGTCTAGCTCTGCGACCGCGCGTGCTCGATGTACCCGCGAACGTCCGCGGCGGGCTCCGAGTACGCGTCGCCGAGCGTCGACTCCATCCGCTGCATGTACTCCTCGGCCCAGGCCGGGAACTCGTAGTCGATCGCGCGCAGGAACTCGAGCGTCGCGGCGAAGCGGAAGTCCGCGATCGAGGGCGAGTCGCCGCCGATGAAGTCCTTGTCGCCGATGAAGAAGGCGCCGTAGACCTCGAGCGGGTCGGCGAGCGCGGCTGTCGCGTCCTGCACCGCCTTCTCCTTCATCGCGTCGTCGGCGTCGGAGGTCCCGACCTCGCCGGGATACTGCGGAAAGCCGAGAGCCGGGTAGGTCGCCCGCGTGAGCAGCGGATAGAGCGTGCCGATCAAGTAGAACATCGCGTTGTCGATCAGCGCGCGCTCGGCGGGATCGCTCGGGTAGAAGCGCTCGAGCCCGTGCTTGTTGCAGAGGTAGGCCATGATCGCGCAGCTCTCGCCGAGCCCCTGCTCGAGGCCCTCTTCCTCGAGCATCGGGGTCAGGTGCGCCCGGTACTTCTCCATGTACTCGGGCGAGGTCGTCGTTCCCCAGACGTCGACCTCTTCGACGTCGATGTCGGCCGCCCGCACGAAGATCCGGACGGTCAGGTTGTTCACGCTCGGCTTCAGGATGTTCAGCGTGCTGGGCATCTGGTTCCTCCCGCTCGTTGGTGTCAGCGCTCGAGAAGTCTCGACTTGTATTCGCTCCGCTGCAAGCTGCCCCAGGCGACGAGCTCGACCGCGGTCTGGACGACGAGCACCTCGCGCACTCGGGCGCGGATCGCGTCGGCGAGCTCCTCGTCGGCCTCCGCGCCGCGTGCCAGCTCGACGGCGACCGGCAGCGGCGGCTCCTGCTTGACGCCTTCGGCCCGCGGCTTCACGAGCACGTAGCCGCTGACCCGCGGCGCGAAGCCGCTCACCACCTCGCGCACGGCCGAGGGAAAGACGTTCACGCCGCGGACGATCAGCATCTCGTCGGTGCGGCCGACGCAGCGCACGCGCGGCCCGGTCCGTCCGCACGGACACGGGGCCGTCCATACCTGGACGTGGTCGCGGGTGCGGAAGCGCAGCAGCGGCGCCGCCCGGTGGCGGAGGTGCGTGAGGACGAGCTCGCCGGTGGCGCCGTCCTCGAGCGGCAGCGCCCGGCCGGACTCGGGCTCGATCAGCTCGGGGTGGACGAAGCCGCGCGCGCCGAGGTGCATGCCCTCCTGCTCCTCGCATTCGCCCCAGAGTGAGACGCCGATGTCGCCGATGCCCATCGCCTCGGTCACCCGCGCCCTCCAGCCGGACTCGAGCTGCTCGCGGAAGCCCGGCTCGCCGCCGCCCGGCTCGCCGGCCACGAGCACGCGCTCGACGCTCGAGCCGCGCAGGTCGACCTCACGCTCGGCTGCCCGTTCCACGAGGTGGGCCGCATAGGAAGGCGTGAGCACGACGGCCTCGGGCCGGAGCAGCTCGACTGCGCGCAGGAGTCGTTCGGTCTGGCCAGTGCCGACCGGGATGTGAGTGAGGCCGATCCGCTCGAAGGAGGCGAGCGCCGCGCCGGCCACGAACGGCCCTGCGTCGTAGGTCGAGACGATCCGCTGGCCGGCCGCGATCCCGGAGGCCGCGTAGCTGCGCGCCGAGCCGGTCACCCAGTTGTCGAGGTCGCCCGCGGTCAGCGGCACGTAGCTTGGCGTGCCGGTTGTGCCGCTCGTCGAATAGATCCGGACGAGCTCGGACGGCTCCGCGCAGAGATGATCCCCGATCTGGTTCTCGCGCGTGCGCGAGGCGCGCAGCTCGTCCTTCTCGGTCAGCGGCAGCGTCGCAAGCTCTGCGAGGCCGCCGTCCGGGTCGGCGCCCGCGAGCTTCGCGCGGTAGAAGGGCGAGCGCTCGAGCAGGTAGCGGAGCTGCGCGCGATAGCTCTCGTCGTCGAGCGCCAGCTGCTCGTCCCAGGGTCTCGCCTCGACCTCGGGCTCGAGCATCACTCCCGCTCGGGCCGGTACTCGGCCGCCGCCTCCGCGGCCGCGGCGAGCTGGAAGCCGAGCGGCCGCTCCTGCTCCTCGGCAAGGTGCGCGAGTAGGCTCGCCGTGCGCGCGAGGATCGGCACCGCGGCGACCATCGAGCGCGGAAAGCCGAGGTCGAGGAGCACGGCCGCGATCGGCAGCGAGACGTTCATCGTCAGCGGCCTGCCCCACTCCTGCTCGACCGCCTCGCGAAGCTGTCGCGCGAGCTGCACGTTCGCGCCGGCGACCCCGCGCTCGTCCGCCAGCTCGAGGATCCGCTCGGCGCGCGGGTCGACCGGCGTGTGGACCGGGTGGCCGAAGCCCGGGATCTTGCCGTCCGCCGCGTGGATTTCGCGCACGACCTCTTGCGCCGAGCCCGCCCCGGCCTGCTCGAGCAGCCGGGCGCACTCCGCGGCCGTGCCGAGCACGACCGGGCCGCAGCCGAGGATCCCGGCTGCCACCGCGCCTTGCAGCGACTCGGGAGAGGCCGCGAGTGTCATCCGCGCTGCGACGTTCGTCGGCATCAGCCCGTGCTCGGCGATCGCCACGAGCAGCAGGTCGAGGAAGAAGCGCTGCTCCTCCGTCGGCTCCTCTCCCGTGAGAAGCAGGTGGAAGTACTCCGTGAACGTCAGCCGGCCCATCAGATCGCCGGTGAGGTCGCGCCCGCGCACCTCGACGCGGTCGGGGTAGGCCTGCGCGATCGACGTTCCCTCCTCAGGCGACAAGCGCTTCCTCCGCCAGTCGCGCGCCCGCGACCATCGACTCGAGCTTGCGGAACGCCCGCTCGCGCGGCAGGTACTTCATCCCGCAGTCGGGCGCGACGACGAGCCGCTCCGGCCCGACCACCGCGAGCGCCGCCCGGACCCTCGCGGCTACCTCCTCGGGCGTCTCCACGCCGTCGGAGCCCAGGT
>Ga0081455_10003276_pt1 | contig 18740 bp, 20 predicted proteins | sample TabmetS3T2R1_FD_70207 | JGI IMG/M metagenome (GOLD analysis project Ga0081455, IMG submission 70207) | Tabebuia heterophylla rhizosphere microbial communities from the University of Puerto Rico - S3T2R1 | ecosystem: Host-associated > Plants > Roots > Rhizosphere ... | reverse complement strand
GCTTTGTTGCCCTGTGTTCGGCGTCCGCCGCGGCCAGCGACCTGTCATCCGTCTACGTGGCGCCGGGCGGAGTTTATGCGCCTTCCTCGAACGTCTTTGTGCGTCCGGGAGCGGCCTACCGGCAACCGGCTTACGTGGAACCCGGTTACGGCTATCGCTCCTACGAAGCGCCGCCCCCCGTCTACCGCGCCCCGGCAGCAGTCTATGGCGAGTACGGCTACCCCGCCCAGCCGGCCTATGTCGAACGCGTGCCCGCCTATCCCGAGCGCTACTACGGGCCGGAGCGCGACTACGCGCTTGAATATGCGCCGCGGCCACCGCTGCCCGTGCCCTACCGCGCCCGCGCGCGGTGCGACGACGGCTATGGCAGGTGGTCGTATTGCGACTAGCCTGACGGCTCACACGGGGGTCGTTGCCGCTCGGGGCGTCGGTCGGAATTTTCGAACCGACGCCTCCTGTACCTTCGGCCAATGTTGCCGCTTTTCGCAAAGACTTATCATTTGTGAAGGCAAACGCCCCGCGCGGGTGTATTCTCTGAGCTCAGGCGAGTCGAAATAATATTTGGAATTGATTGTAAACCTGGAGGCCGCGGGATCATGAGATCGGGCGGCCGTTCGCTGGGTTGATGAGCATGACACATCACGATGTGCCCTTCGTGGTCTCGCTAATCTGGCTAACCGCACTCAGCAGCGGACTGATCTTCCTGCTTTTCCAGTGAATGCGGCTGGAAGAGCTGCCGGGCTTCATGGCGCGTTTACGCCAACAATTCGGGCCGCCCGAGCTTTATTGTCAGTGCTCGCATCGCGCGCCATTGCTTCAAACGGGTCATCGCAGGTGGCGTCGTTCAAACGTGTCCCGCAAAATTGCGGTCACCTTGCGATCCAGGACGTCAAGACGGGTGCGAAGTTCTGTTTGCTCGTCCGATATCACGCGCTTGACGGTGACTTCGACAATCACGGACAACACGTAACAGACGAATGCGGCCGCCAGAATCGAAGAGACCAGCGGTCGAAAGTCAGGGGTCACATTCCAAAAAACTAGACCTACGATTAGGGCCGCAATCCAGATGACGGCCTTTAAAAATGTTTTCATTTAAGGTGCTCCCGTAGAAGCGCGCGCCGTCCGATTGCCCTGCCTCCAATAGGGCGAGATGCTGGTCAGCCGACAGACAATCGATCTTCAGGCCACGCAGTTCCCGCAACTAAAGCAACGTTGCGCTGGAACAATTTGGGCCAGAGCCGACACAAACGACCGCGGTAGCGCGTTTGCACGTACGACCATTTCTGGATGCGATTCCCGCGGCGCGCAGTCACCGCCCCCTTCAATCCTTGCGGGCTCAAGCAGATCAGCGCGCGGGATCGGTTTCGCTTCGCGCTTCCCATCCTGCGCGCTGGAGCCTACAAGGTGCGCATCTGCCAGCAGGGGTCGAGCATTGGCGAACCGGGTCTCGCAGGCTGACGAGGATGGCGAACGGCTGTTCGCGCGACCAGCCTTTTATGCGGAGTTCGCACCGCCGGAAAGCCACGGCCATCTTGTGGATTCGATTTACGTCCTGAAGGATTGCGGGCGGCTGACGGCAAACCGCCTGGCATTCGCCTCGCCGTTCAGGGAGCTCACCTTCAGCTTTCGGGAATTGGCGTCGCCGGGCCTCGGGCGCAGCGGCAAGGTGGTTGTGAACGAACCCAACTTTGCGCACCGAAGAAAAGGCCGGGCGTTTTTCGGCTGGGTCATCGGCATAAAATTCAAACCGAATTGGCCGTATCCGTTACACGCCGAAGACCCCGTGATCGTCGCGTGTCAGAATTCGCTGGCGCGCATCATCAGTGAAGATCCGTCGTCCCTCGCCATCCTCGCTCCCCTGGACCAGCTTTTGCTCGCACTCTCGCGGCAGACCCAGCACGGATCGATCGCGAGCAGCGACTATTTTGATACGCCGCACGATCGGGTTACCCGTCTTGCAAGTCACGTCGGCGGTTCGGTGCGAACGCTGCACAGGCGGATGAAGGCATCGACCGGCGTTGCGCCAAAGCGCTTCCTGGCCGTTCAGCGTTTCCGTCGTTCGGTTTACGAGATCGCGACGCGGAATGCCGGACTGTCGCTGATCGCCTCCAATCTGGGCTTCTCGGATCAGGCGCACCTGACGCGCGAGTTTCAACGGCACGCGGGCGTCTCGCCCGGTGCATTCAAGCAGACGTGGCTCGGACGTCATGCGCGGGCTGTCCGATTTCTTCAAGACGCGAGCCCCTCCCCGCGCCTAAGGATGGCGGTGTGGCCGTTCGAGGCCCCGACCAATTCACCTTCGAAGAGACGGGCGCGCCATCGAGCATAGTCGTCGTCTCCTCCGCCCGCTTCGGGAGACCCGACATGATCATCGATGCCTGGATGCAGCATCCCAATGCGGGGTGGATCGGCAATCCGATGTTCGATTCGCTGCGCCGGTGGCGGCCCGGCAAGTGGTCGGAAACGGCGCTTCCCATCCAGGATACGATTGCCGAGATGGATCGCGCCGGCGTCTCCGTCGGCATGCTCTGCGCCTGGCACGGTCCGAACGGCCCCATGATCGGCAATGACGAAGTCGCGCACTACTGCCGGCAATATCCCGATCGCTTCGTCGGCATCGCATCCGTCGATCTCTTTCGCCCCCTGGAAGCGGTGCGTGAGCTGAGGCTCAGCGTGAAGCGGGACGGCTTCAAGGGATTACGCGTTCTGCCCTGGCTTTGGGGCCTGCCGCCGGACGACCGCCGCTACTACCCATTGTTCGCGGAATGCTGCGAACTCGATATTCCCTTTTGCACGCAGGTCGGACACGCGGGTCCGTTGCGCGAGTCGGAGCCGGGACGGCCTATTCCCTATCTCGATCGGGTCGCGCTGGAATTTCCCGAGCTTCGCATTCTCGGTGGCCACATCGGCGTGCCGTGGCTCGGCGAGATGCTCTCGCTGGTGATGAAGTATCCGAACGTCTTCATCGATACGTCGGCCTACAAGGTCAGCCGCTATCCATCCGAACTGGTCGAATACATGCGGGGCAATGGCCGGCATCGGGTGCTGTTCGGATCGAACCACCCGTTCTGGCCCGCGGGCGAATGTATCGCCGGACTTGACCGCCTCGACATCGGCGAAGCAGCCCAGTCTGCGTTCCTCGCGGACAATGCGCGGCGCTTGTTCAAGCTCGCCTGACCATCTCCCCATCGCAACCCTGAAAAGCGGAGAAGATCCGATGCCATGGACCATCGAGCGCCGGCACCCTCACGTCGCCGTCGTCACCATGAACACCAACAAGGTCAACGCACAAAACCCGGCCTTCTTCGCCGACCTTCATGCCGCGTTCGATCGCCTCGAAGCGGAGTTTGCCGACTGCGCCGTCGTCCTGACCGGCTCGGGCGCGGCATTCTCGGCCGGCCTCGACTTCGACCATCACTTTCCCTTGTTCGCGCGCCGTTCGCTGAAAGACATCGACGCCTGGTTCGATGCCTATCGCGCCACGAACCTGCGCCTGTTCACCTATCCAAGGCCCACGGTCGCAGCCATCAACGGCCATGCCTATGCCGGCGGGCTGATTACGGCGCTGGATTGCGATCACCGCATCGCCGTTGAAGGCCCGCTGCAGTTCTCGCTGAACGAGGTGCCGATCGGCATCCCGATGCCGGCGGTCTATTGCGAGATCATCAAGCACGCGATCGGTCCGCGCGCGGCCTTCGAGCTGACCCTGTTCGGCCAGATCTACGATCTCTCCGCCGCGACCCGATTGGGCATTGTTCAGCGGACGGTCGCACCGGATGAGTTGCTGAATGCCGCCGTCGCCTGGGCTGCGCTGGTGCCACCGGATTGCTACACGGCCTACGCCTTTTCGAAGCGCGCATTACAGGCAGCCGCCATGGCAGCCATCGACCAGGCCGCCCGCCTCGACCGGGATTGGCTGTCGCGCGGCATGTCGGATCCGGGAAGCATTCAAGCGCATGCGCGACGCTACAGGGAGCTGAAAGGCCGGGAGATCACGTGGCCGCTGCCCGTCTAGGGCGGTCACCCCTCCGCCAGGCTAGCGGTTGGGCTTTTCCATGTTTGGGTATTCCGCTTCCCCGGCTTCGGTCTTGATACGGCTGCAGGGCGTGGGATGCTTTTCAAGCACGGGTCCTTCATTGCCTTCGAACAGGATGCGATGTGCGGCGCCTTCGAGATCGTCGTACTGGCCACTCTTCAAGGTCCACATGAACGACGCCAGCCCCACCAGCCCCATCCCGATCGCAAGCGGAACCAGAAAGAAGAAATCGATCATGAGAGTGGCCTCGCGAGATTGAGTGTCGAGAGTCCAGCGCGATGCATCGTCACGAGCCGCCCGGCTGCACCGCGCGATAAGCGTGCCATGTGGCATGTCCGAGCAGCGGATAGATGACGATCAGCCCGAGCAAGGCGGTTGCGAGGCTCAGCAGGAACAGCACCAGCACGATTGCCGCCCAGATCAGCAGGACCCGGAGGTTGCTCCAGACCAGTGCCATGCTGCTGCCCATCGCAGTGAGGGCATCGACATCCTCGTCCAGCAGCATGGGAACGGAAAAGGCGCTGATTGCGAACGAGAATGCCGCAAACAATCCTCCGATCGCGGTCCCGACTGCGAGCATCGCCAAGCCGGTCTGCGTGGTGAAGAGCATCGGCGCGATCCGATTGAGACCCGGGAACGGCAACAGGCCGAAAAACAGCGCGTAAATGATGACGGCGGCGCGCATCCACACCACCATCAACAGGCACAGCAGCACGCCGGTGAACAGGATCTGACCGCCCGAGCGGGGCCTGACGAAAAAGAGCGAGTGCCAGTGCACGGGTTGCCCGGCTTCGATCCGGCGGCTCTTTTCGTACAGGCCGAGGGCCAGGATCGGGCCGACCACCATGAAGCCGGCGAAAGCCGGAAACAGAATGTAGTCGCGCCCGAGCGCAATCAGACTGCCGACAAAGCCGATCGAGAGCAGGAAGATGATCAGGCCGTAAGCGATGCTCATCGCCGGCTGTATCATGAGATCTCGCCAACCTGCCGCGAGCCACTTCAACGGGTCATCCATCTTCAGCGGCCGGACCCATCGATCGACGATTGGAAGGGGCGATGCGACCGGAGGGATCATCGGCATGGCGTTTCTCCCTGCTCAGGAATGACCCGCATTGAGCGCCGTCGAAGGCGAACACGACGACCTTGCGGCGCTGAACTGTCCCCGCGCGGCATTGCCCTCGCCTTGCCTTAGATGCGCGACGCAGGCGGGCTGTGACATGATCGCGACATAGACCAGATGGGCATTGGCGGCGACGAGAATGGCGACGGCGGCGGCGAGCAGGACCCAGATGCTGATCATTGGTCTTGCGCGCGATTGCTGGTCAGGCCTTGCGAGATCGTTCATGGGGTCACCGTCCGCTTGTCGAGCAAATAGAGGGTGAGGATTTTTCGATCGAGTTCGGACAGGCGGCCTTCCCAGCTCGGCATCTGGCCCTGCCGGCCACCCCATATCGAGGTATCGATGGCCTCCAGGCTACCGCCGTATATCCAGGATTTGTCGGTCAGATCGGGCGCGCCGAGTTCCGGGTTGCCCTTGGCATCGTCGCCGTGACAAGACACGCAATTGGCGGCGAATATCTCCTTGCCGGCGGCGATGGTCTTGGGATCGATCTTGGGATCGATGGTTGTCGCGTCAGGGTGCGTGAGAGAATAGACGAAGGACGCCACTTTCATGACGTCGGCCCGCGGCAACATCTGGTCGCGCCCGAACGCCGGCATCTGGGACACGCGCGTGTCCTTGTGCGCGGAATTGATGCCGACGCGGATGGTATTGAAGATGTCTTCAGGCTTGCCGCCCCACAGCCAGGATGACGTGGTCAGGTTTGGATAGGCGGGACCGCCCTTGGCGTCGTGGCCATGACATGCCGCGCAATTGTCGCCGAACAAGGTGCGGCCGGCGTTGCGGACAGTTTCCATGAGCTTTGGATCGGACTGGATCGCAGCGAAGCCTTCCGTATCGATCCTCCTGGTCCAGATGCTGCGATCGATTGCCGCCTCGTTCAGTGCCGCCGCGACGGTGGTGCGTTGATCCACGCCGAGCAGGCCCTTGGTGTAGGTGACGCCCAGCGGCCAGGCCGGCATCAGGATCCAGTAGACGACGGAGAACAGGACGGTGAGCGCGAGAAAGAAATACACCGCACGCGGGACCGGCGTGTTCAATTCCTTGATGCCGTTCCATTCATGGCCCGTGGTGAGATAGCCGGTGTAGCTGTCGCGCTCTTGCTGATCTACGGCCATGGCTTGTCCTCGTCGCGAAGGATGGACCGCGCGGCGGCGTCAAAGCGCTTCTTGTTCGAGGGCCAATAGGCGTAGACCAACACCGCGGCCGAGAGCGCGAGCAGATAAAAAAGCCCGAACGATTTGGAAACGCCGACCAGAAAATCGTGCTCTATGCTCATTGCTTCGCTCCAGCATCTGCGATCGGCTTGTGAGCCGCGTCGGTAAGCCGCCCGAGAATTTGCAGGTACGCGACCATTGCATCCATTTCGGTCAATTGGCTGGGGCGCCCGTCGAACGCGCGCACAGTGGTCGCCTTGCCATAGCGCTCGATGACGCCTTTGGCCTGCGCCGAGTCCGGATTGGACTGGCCGAACGCGTCAAGCGACGCGTTGGCGATCATCTCGTCCGTATAGGGAACTCCGACCGCGCGCTGCGCTTTCAGGTGAAGGCCGAGATCATCGGCGCGCAGTTCGGTGGAAAGCAGCCAGTCGTAGGCAGGCATGACCGAAGGCGGCACCACGTCGCGGGGATTGACGAGATGGGCGACGTGCCATTGGTCGGAATACTTTTCGCCGATGCGAGCGAGGTCGGGCCCCGTTCGCTTGGACCCCCACAGCATCGGATGATCGTATTTGGATTCGACCGCGAGCGAGTAAGGACCGTAGCGGTCGACCTCGTCGCGAAGCGTGCGGATCATCTGCGAATGGCAGGCATAGCAGCCCTCGCGGATATAGATGTTGCGGCCGGCAAGTTCGAGCGGCGTGTAGAGCCGCATGCCCGGTGCGGACTCGACCGTCTGATGGATGGTAAACAGCGGGGCGATCTCGACCAGACCACCGATACTCGCCACCACGATGATGGCGATCACCAGCCCGATCGCCTTGCGTTCCATCCGATAGTGGAATCCGAAGATCGACATGGCATCTCACTCCGCCGGCTGTGGCGAGGCCCCGATGGCCTTTGGCTCCGGCTGATCGGCAGTCGCCTCGGAAATCGGGTTCGGAAGCTTGATGGTCATCCAGATATTGTAGGCGCCGATGCACCCGCCGATCAGGAACAACAGTCCGCCGATGGCGCGGGCGACGTAGTAGGGATGCATCGCGATCAGGGAATCGACAAAGGAATAGGTGAGCGTGCCGTCCTCGCTATAGGTTCGCCACATCAGTCCCTGGATAATGCCGGAATTCCACATCGCGAAGACGTAGACCAAGGCGCCTGCGATCGAGAGCCAGAAATGCGCCTCGACAAGCCCGGCCGAGTACATGCTCTTGCGCTTCCACACCCACGGCACCACAGCGTAGATCGAGCCGAACGTGATCATCGCGACCCAGCCCAACGCACCGGCATGAACGTGACCAACGGTCCAGTCGGTATAATGCGAGAGCGCATTGACGGCGCGGATCGCCATGAACGATCCCTCGAACGTGGTGAGCCCGTAGAACACGGCCGCCACCATCATGAAGCGCAACGTCGCGTCGTCACGCACCTTGGCCCAGGCGCCGTTCAGTGTCAGCAGCGCGTTGCCCGCGGATGCCCATGAAGGAACCAGGAGCATCAGCGAGAACGTCATGCCCAGGGTTTGCACCCAGTGCGGCAGCGCCGTGAAATGCAGGTGGTGAGATCCCGCCCACATGTAAAGGAATGTGATCCCCCAGAAGCTGATGATCGACATCCGGTAGGAGAAGATCGGGCGGCCCGCCCGCACCGGCAGGAAGTAATACATCATGCCGAGGAAGCCTGCGGTGAGGAAGAACGCCACGGCGTTGTGGCCGTACCACCACTGGATCATGGCGTCCTGGACGCCGGAAAACAGCGTGTAGCTCTTGGCGTGGCCGATCGAAACCGGCACGGCGAGGTTGTTGACGATGTGCAGCATCGCCACCACCAGGATGAACGCCATGAAGTACCAGTTCGCGACGTAGATGTGCGGTTCCTTGCGCCGCGCCAGCGTTCGCAGATAGATCAGGAAGTACACCACCCATACGACGACGAGCCAGATGTCCGCATACCACTCCGTCTCGGCATATTCCTTCGACTGCGTAATGCCCATCGGGTAGCCGGTGACGGCAAGCACGCAGAACAGGTTGTAACCGAGCAGCACGAACCACGGGCTCAACTGGTCCGGCAGGCGCGCGCGCGAGGTTCGCTGCAGGACATAAAGCGAGGTCGCGATCAGGCCGTTGCCGCCGAAGCCGAAGATCACCGCGGTCGTATGGACCGGCCGGATCCGGCCAAAGCTCGACCAGCCGCCGCCGAAGGTCAGGTTCGGATTGACCAGCTGCCATGCCACCCAATCCCCGACGGCAAGGCCGAAGACGACCCAGATCATCGCCAGGACAATTCCGGCCTTGGTCGGATCGTCATAGTAGGAGGCGAACCGTTCATCCGACGGCTCCGGGGCGTAATAGTCCTTGCCGATGAGAAAGATCGTGAGGATGCCGGCAGCGAAGATCAGCGCGCCGTGAATGCCGATCGGGTCATCGCGCCCCGCCACGCCAAGCAGAATTCCGCAGATTGCGACCACAAGGCCGATCAGAATCGCGCCCTGTCGCTCATTTCGGGTCAGCTGGGCTACCATGGGAGAGGTGGGGAATGGTTGCATTGCCTACACTCCACGCGAGTCGTGAAGCTCATGATCGGATTCAGCAATGCAACAGGCCGCTATTGTTGACCTAAATCAAAGCGCGTGACTTCCGCACCTCATGGATTTTCCAGGCGCTGGAGATTCGGAGCGGACAGGCCCTGCTGTCGTTTGCGGCAAGCATGCAGGCGTGTCGTACTGGACGTCCACTCGGCAGGGATGTGCGGAAACTGCCGCTTGGAAGGAGTCCCCCCGTTAGGCCCCCTGGCGTACCCATGGGACGCTCAAGCCTATCGTCAGCATCTCGTTGCCACATTCAGCATAAGCGCGCCTGGTACGAGAGACGCAACGAAATTATTCGGTAAATCAACGAATTACCAAATCTGCTGGACCGTTGAATCTCGGCAGCGATGAAACAAAATTTGATGGAACTTTTGAAAAAAACGGGGAAAAACCCAAATGCAGTCTTGATTTGCCTCCTTTCTTTTTCGCGGGGCGCATTGTGAGTAACGCGTATGACTGATCAACAATTGGCAATTCAGGCAATTGGCGAGGCCCAACTCATACTGGAAGAATACCTGCAACCTCGGCCTCAGAATAATGAACGTGTCCTCGACAAGCTGGTGGAAGTTCTCGAACGCCCGGACGTGATGGCTGCTGTGAGCCGCTTGCAGCAGCGCAGTTGCTTCGAGGCAGTCAAATGAGCAAGCAGCTTTCATCAATGGCTCTGACGGCTTTCGTTGCGGCGCTGTTGTTGGGAATGCCAGGGGTGGAAGCAAAACAGCAATGCAGCGCCGCGATGCCGTCCAGTCAGAACGGAAAATGGTGGTCGTATCGTCTCATCGACGGACGAAAATGCTGGTACGAAGGCAAGCCAGGACTCTCGAAAGCCTTGCTGACATGGCCTAAAGGCGAGGCCGCGCAACCATTGCCCAAGGACGTGCTGCCCAAGTCCGTGTCCGCGCAACCGTCGCGTAAAGACGTCAAGGATGTCGCGGACATCGTCCCGGAGAAGCGCTTCAATCCACTGGACGCGCAAGCCTGGGCGCCGAAGGAAGCCGTGCAAAATTGGGCACCGGAGGAAGCCGTGCAAGCGCGGACGCCGAATTACATCCCCGAGACCTTTGATGCGTTATGGAGCGGGAGGATCTGGCTTTTAGGTCGTTAAAAGGTTGACCTGCGGCGCTCCGTTTTTCGCTTTGGCTTTTCTGTCCCCTGATCTCTGTTGCTGAGCGCGTAGGATGGTTGAGCGAAAGCGATACCCATCGCCTCTTCGCGCGGCATCAACCGTACCTCAGCGCGCCTCCCCTGTCCCTGATGCGTTCGTGTTGCTGTTGCCGCCTATTCCCGGCGGATCGCCACGCGCCCGTCGGTCCCCATCCCTTTCGTAGCGCGCGCGGCCCTGCCGCGTCGATCGAAGAATCGCGCAGGAAAGGCGGGCTCCACGAAGAGGCTGAGGATTACATAGGACAGCCACTGCTCTTCGCATCAATCGCGCAGCAGCACGGCCTCTCGAAGGGTCCGGCTCGAGCCCAAGACGGAGACGAGGCCCAGCGCCATCAGCAGCACGCCAAGCCAGGTTGCCATCCGGCCCCATCCGTCATCGGCCGCCTCGGCGATGGGAGAGGCGACTGGCGCGGCTGAAGGTGTGGAAGCGGCAACCGCCTCGCTTGGGGCCGGTGCGGCTGCCAGAAGCGTCGCCACGTCAAGCCGGCGCGGCGCGGGGTGGTCAGGCGTGAGTTGATCGGTCGCCCGGTCGGCGACGGCTGCCGGCGGCACGACGGCCGCGGCCTCCGTAGCCGGGACGGAAGCGGCATCAACCACGTTGAGCTCAGGAGCGGGCGGCGTCGGCTGAGACGTTTCCGCCGGTGCGGCGCGCATCATCTCCGCACGCGCATCCATGACCGCCTTGTTGCGCCGCGCGGCCTCATTCTCCTCGGCAGCGGCAACACGCTCCTCGGGAGCGGCGACACGCTTCGCGGCGCGATGACGAACCTGCTTCACCGTCGCGGTCGCGTCGGCAGTCTGGAACCAGCATTTGCGGCGTCCCTCAGAACGATAGACCCAGCGCTGCCCCTCCGCCGTCGACGTACCGGGCCGTGGCAAGCACTCCCTCTCCTTTTCCACGGGAGCCGGCTCAGCGGCCGCCTGGGGAGGAGAGACATTGAACAAGTCTGCAAGCGGATTCGAAGACGCAGGCGAACTCGGGAGACCTACGAGAACGACAAAGGCAGCGATGCAACATCGCAGATGACCAGACATGAGAATCCCAGAGTTGCGCCCTCCCCCGCACGACCTTTGGCCGCGACCTCGGTCACAATGCGGCTCAAATCCGGCAAGGCGGTGGATTCATTCTGATCCGGATAACAAGATCGTGGTCCCGATCCTGCAGCCGCGCGGAAGGCGTGCAAGATGGCGTCTTGTCTATCTCGAATCTCGGGGGTCGCAGAAACTCGCTAAGTCACGCTGCATCGATGTGGCGGGCTGATCCCATGCACTGCGGCACCTCAGAGCGAAGCCGTTCCAATGAATCAGATTTCGCAGTCGACTGAATTCAAAGCTTTGCGCAACCCACCAAACGCGCTTAGCCGACAGGGTTCGGTATCGCTGGCGGCCTTTCGCCGCTCGGAAATGATGGTAGTTCGCTTGACGGCGATGGTCTCTGGTTTCGACTTGGGACGGGCCACGGTAGTGACCTTCTTTGATTTGGGATCGTGTCGATGGCGGACGATCATCCTCGGGGGCTGCGAAGAACCGACACTGGTTTCCTCCGACGCAGAAATGCGCTCGTCGACCAGCGCAGGCTGCGCTGGTGCCTCGCTGCTCGCAGCGGCAATTTCAAGTCGATCGGCCTTCGCCAACGCCGCATGTGAATCGGAAATGCCTACGGTTGTCTCGGCAGGGGGCTCGACGACCACTGCCGCACGGCGCACCGGATTTCCGAGTTCCATTGCCGCCAGGATTCCTACACCCAATGGGATGAGGAGGCCCACCAACACCATTCTCAGCATGATGCTTCTCCACTTGTTCAGTGGCGGTGAAAATTCTCCGGTCTAATGCGGCAACTTGGCGGCGGCTCACGTAACAACTCGCCCCACGTAGAGTCTGTTTGCCGATAGGGTTAACGTCGGCCCGGATGTTCCCGACGCGCGAACGTTGAATGGAGGAACAAGGTCGCTTGCCAGGCGGAAAAGGAGGTCGCGCCGAACGCGCGTGGAATGCAGATCGCTTGCGTGTATTCCAGACTACTCTGTCCGGCACGCTCGGTGGGTAGAGCGCAGCGCTATGCGGGGTGGATGTCGCATCACTCATCCCGCCTGCGCTGGCTGAGACGGGGGGATCGGCACGAGTTGATTGCAGAAGTTAGTCCGGGCTTTTCAGTTCAGAAGAAGACAGCCACTCGCGGTCGGGAGACGGCTCGATCTTTCTGCCTCGCCGCAGATGGGCAGCATGAAAGATCGCAACCACAACAATCACGGGCAACAATCCGACTGCGCCCAGCAGACCTAGTTCCATCCACATGGCAGCGCTCACTGTTGCGCCCCACATCCATAACGTGGCTGGCTCGGAGGCAGTTCAGCACTGACCATCAAAAGTTGCAGGAACCCAACGCCGTCCTTGGCGTTTGCCGCAGTACGTAGCAGTACGCAGGATGGGTAGAGCGAAGCGAAACCCATCACCTGTCGCGCACGCGATTGATGGGTATCGCTTCGCTCCACCCATCCTATGCCTATGCGCTACTGCTACGATGGCTGACCGCCGATATTGAGCCAGCCGGTTTTCTGAAGAATGATCTCTGCCAGTTCCGCAGGTCTCTTGCCGTCGGTAGGTAGAACGATCATGCCTTCGGCATCTTCGCTTGCCATGCGCCTTGCTTGCCGAAGCGAGCGCTGTGCCTGTTCGTCTGCCCCAGAACCGAATTCGCGCAGAGCAAGTCGCGCCAACAGCGTAGGCTCGGCAGCCAACATGCGGACTACCGTAATCCGCGCTTCGGGTATGGCAGAAAGTATCCATCGTTTGTCAAAATTCAGGTGCATCATAACTCCTGACATGATCAGGCGCGTGTGCCCCAAGGCTTGGTATGTCGACCAGATCGCAGCCAGGTTGATGCTGCTGACGTCAATCGTGCCGGGCTGAATTCTATCAAGCTCGCTTGCATTGGGGCGCGGGAACACCCTGTCGAGTTCATCGGTCTCGATAACTGCATGCGCGACTTGCGCCGCGGCGAGTTGGGCACTCATTTCCCAGCTCAGCGTCGATTTACCTACGCCGGCGGGCCCGGTAATCAGCAACAGTTGCATGCCACCTCGGCTTCCAATTCGATCTCGGGGCCCCCAGTGCACCAGGCAACTTGGCAAGTCCAGCGCCACGCCCCGCGAGCAATCCGGTCGGACCGCTCCCAAGCACATGACCCGTGCCCTTACTCCCACCGGATCGCCATCTCGCTCGTCGGCCCCCATCCCAGCCTTTCGTACAGCGGCCGGCCCTGTTTGGTCGAATGAAGGATCGCATAACCGACGCCGAGTTCGCGCGCTCTTGCTTCGGCCAGCGCCATCAACCGTTTGGCCAGTCCCTTGCCGCGGTGCTCGGGCTCCACGAAGACGTTGAGGATGTAAGCGCGGCGATGGTCGGCCGGATGGCTCGGATGCGGCGGCCAGTCGATGATCATCATGCCGAGGCCAGCGATCACGACGCCCGCCTCCTCGAGCATCCAGCCGAAATAGCTGCCGTCGCCAAGCCGTGGTGCGAGCCATTGCGCGAAAGCAGCAGTCATCGGCCGCAACGCTTCGCGCGTGCGGCCGGACTCGGCGAACATCCGCTCGCGGTGCTCGCAGATCAGTTTGAGATCATGGTCCGCAACGGGTCTTGCTGTGATGGTCATCGGACGTCGTACCAAAGCGCGTGGATGGTCGTGCGTAGTTTGGATAGAGTGCCTTGTCCGCCTGAAGCAGTTTATCAACCCAGACGTACAACCCAGCTACTCGGCTTGCCAGCAGGAAAGTCAGGGTCCAAATATAGAGCGAGTGTTTTCGCTTTAACTTATCGGCGGCACAATATGTCGGGAACGTCACTTCTCAAATGCTGTCATCTCCTGGCGGTCATCTTGTTCGTGACACAAGGAGTCGGTTTGGCCGGGGGAGCAGCCCCCTCCTCGCCTTCATCCAGTTCATCGACCACGCCGAAACAATCCAAATTCCTTCAGGATGACGGCTCACTCCCGGACCGCCCCAGAATCCGTGACTTGAAGATACGGCCTCGAAACGACGAATCCGATGACCGTGACCTGACGCCCAGCCTTGACCTAAGCAATGCGATGCCCCCCAAGCCTATTCGCACGATACGGATTGGCCCCACAGGCGCTCCCGATTCTGATAAGGAACGCGAATGACGGTGACAGCAGAAACGCGAATGAGCGTAGCGATATGCGGATGAAAGAGACCCGGATGTCGCTCCGCTCATCCGGGCTGCGCTTGCTGCAAGTACGTTAGGATGGGTGGAGCGCAGCGAAATCCATCATGCGAACTATTTCCGCAACTCCGCTTCGCGCGTAAAAAAGCTCGCCAGATGTTCATCTTCCACCATTTGGAAGCAAAGATGACACGGCTTCTTTTGATCGTACCAATGATGGAATTGAGTTAGAAACGCCTCCATGAGATCGAACATCTCATCGCTCTTTTCCGTGACGAGAACGTCTGCACGATCAACGACGATCACCAGGCCGTCATATCGATAAGCCAGCGTGATGAGATCATCAAGGAACTGAACCCATGAATGGCGGCCGTACGGGACATGCTCCAGTCCCAGCACCGCGCCGAGAGGATCGGCGAGAGTGGCCGACTCTCTTCCGCCATCGAGATAATTCCAGTAAGCGAATTTGACGCCGACCTTCCTGGCAGCCTCAATTTGCTCTTCTTTGCTGGATGTGTCGGTCCGCACGAAGTGCACACAGTACGTGGCCGGGCGGTCTAGTCCATGCATCGGGACCCCTCTGTGTCACGGTCATAAGGTTACACGGTTTCTAGCGATCTGTCGGTGGCTCACCTATCGACCGCTTTCGAGAAAACATCCGTCGGATGATCGCAAGCATCACAACTGCGCCGCGCGAGGACACCCGCGAAGAGGATCGAGCAGTCAGCGACGTAGGATGGGGTGGGAGATTCTCCGATGTGCGCTCGCACATCGGAGTTCGACGCTTCGCGCCCCCCCGGAATGATGGTCCGGCAAGCCCCCGTTAACCCTTTGCTAACCATACACCCGGCAAATATTGCCGGGTGAAGTCGAGTGTCGTCGGCCGCGTAAAACGGGAGGAACCCCGTGGACGCCAGTGCGGTGCCTCACTTTCGAACCGGCGGCCCTTCGGCCGCCGCGAAGACGTTTGGCGCCCGTGGGCGTCAATCGCGGGGGGATGCGGCTACCATGGTCGATGTCACGGCGGGTCAGGGCGGCGCAGGCACGGGCGGCAAGTTTCCGAGCCTCAGCGAAATCGGCGATATCCTGAAGCGCGGCGATCTGGCGCTGGCGCTCGGCGTCCTCGTCATCCTGGTGGTGCTGATCCTGCCCCTGCCCTCGCTGGTGCTCGATCTGTTCCTGGCGATCTCGATCACGGTATCGATCCTGATCCTGATGACCTCGCTGTTCATCCAGGCGCCGCTGGAATTCTCCGCATTCCCGACCGTGCTCCTGATCTCGACCATGCTGCGGCTGTCGCTGAACATGGCCTCGACGCGGCTGATCCTGTCGCACGGCCATGAGGGCACGGCGGCGGCCGGCCACGTCATCGAAGCGTTCGGCAATTTCGTGATGAGCGGTAATTTCGTCATCGGAATTATCGTGTTCGCGATCCTCGTCATCGTGAACTTCGTCGTCATCACCAAGGGTTCGGGCCGCATCGCCGAAGTCGCCGCCCGCTTCCAGCTGGATTCGATGCCCGGCAAGCAGATGGCGATCGACGCCGACCTCTCCGCCGGCCTGATCGACGAAAAGACCGCCAAGGCACGCCGCAAGGAGCTGGAAGACGAAAGCGGCTTCTTCGGCGCCATGGACGGCGCCTCGAAATTCGTCCGCGGCGACGCCATTGCGGGCTTGCTCATCGTCTTCATCAACATCGTCGGCGGCATCATCATCGGCGTCGCCCAGCAGGGCATGAGCTTTGGCGACGCGGCCCGCACCTATACCGTCCTGACCGTCGGTGACGGCCTGGTCACCCAGGTACCGGCGCTGATCGTCTCCACCGCGGCGGGCCTGCTCGTCTCCAAGGCCGGCATCACCGGCGCCGCCGACAAGGCGCTGATGAAGCAGCTCTCGGGCTATCCGCAGGCGCTCGGCATGTCGGCCGGCGTGATGCTGGTGCTGGCGCTGCTGCCGGGTATTCCGATGCTCCCGTTCCTCGCGCTCGGCGGCGGCGCTGCGGCGCTGGCCTGGAAGGCGCGCAACCACAAGGAAGTCGTCAAGGCGCAGGAAGCCGCCGCGGCCGCCGCGCCCGACGCCGCCGCCGCGGCCGCCCAGGCCGCGGCCGAAGAGCCGATCGCCACCGCGCTCAAGATCGACGACCTCAAGATCGAGCTCGGCTATGCGCTGTTGCCGCTGGTCAACGGGCCTGACGGCACCGACCGCCTGACCGAGCAGATCAAGGCGCTGCGCCGCTCGCTCGCGATCGAAATGGGCTTCGTAATGCCGGCGGTGCGCATCCTCGACAACGTCCAGCTCGAGGCCAACACCTACGTCATCAAGATCAAGGAAGTGGACGCCGGCTCGGGCAAGATCTGGCCGAACCAGTTCATGGTCATGGACCCCGCCGGTAACCAGGTCAGCGTGCCCGGCGTCCACACCGTCGAGCCGACGTTCGGCCTCCCCGCCACCTGGGTCGATGCGGCGCTGAAGGAAGAGGCCTCGCTGAAGGGCTACACGGTGGTCGACGCCGCGACCGTGCTGTCGACGCACCTCACCGAGCTGCTCAAGAACAACATGAGCGACCTGCTCTCCTATGGCGAGGTGCAGAAGCTCCTGAAAGACCTGCCGAAAGAACAGGGCGAACTGGTCAAGGACATCGTGCCGAGCCAGGTCACGGTGTCGGGCATCCAGCGCGTTCTTCAGCTTTTGTTGGCCGAGCGGATCTCGATCCGTGACCTCTCCACCATCCTCGAAGGCATTGCCGACGCGCTCGCCTTCTCGCGCAACCCCGCCACCATGGTCGAGCACGTCCGGGCCCGGTTGGCGCGCCAGATCTGCGCGCAAAACACCACCTACAACGGCTATCTGCCGCTGATCGCGCTGTCGGCGCGCTGGGAGCAGGCGTTCGCGGAATCGATCGTGGGCCAGGGCGAGGAGCGCAGCCTCGCGATGCAGCCCTCAAAGCTGTCGGAGTTCATGACCGCTACCCGCAACGCCTTCGAGCAGGCGGCGCGCGAAGGCGAAGCGCCGGTACTGGTTACCTCAGCGGCGATCCGCCCGTTCGTGCGCTCGCTGATCGAACGCTTCCGCTCGCAAACCACTGTCTTGTCGCAGGCCGAAATTCATCCGCGCGCGCGGCTGAAGACGGTCGGCAGCGTCTAGGAATACCGGCGGCGCGGCGCAAATCAGCGGTAAAAATGCAGAGGCCATTTCGCCACATGCAAATGGTTTGTTAAAATCGGAAAAATGGCGCGGATTCCGCGCCGCCGGCGCTTCGGCTGGCATAACGTATTGTAGCAGATAAACAATCGTTCATTTTTGCCGGCCCGCCGCGATCCTTTGATCGCGACCGTTCAAGTCTTTTCACCGCCTTGTGATCGCCTCTTTGGAACTGAACGGCGGATTCCTACGTTTCCTGACGCGAGACGTTGAACCAACCTGCGGACGCATCCAACAAATCCGTAGGCAGGAAGGCGGCAGGAGACTTCCATGAACCACTCGATCTACAGCGCAGATCGCACGACCCATCTCAAGATCGTGGTCGTGGCGCTCGTGGTAGGTATCGTGGTCGCCGGGTTCAGCATCTCCGCGCGCACGACCTCGGATGAAGGTCTCACCCAGACCGCGAGCACGCGCGTGATGAAGGCCGGCAAGCCGGTCGTAATTACAAGTACAGGCAACTCAGTCGTACGCTAAAGGAGAGAGATTTCACGGAATTCACGCGGCTCTTTACAGCCCCCCAAAGTCGCCGTGTGGATAATCAAGACCCCAACTACCCCCAAGTTGACTGCGAAAACGCCCGCTCCCCACGGGCGTTTTCTTTTTGTCGGGATGCTGCCGCTGGTTACCTCGTCAGACACCCACAGACCTCAGCCTGCGTCTCGAAGGATGGCCGCAGGTGATGATTACGCTTGGCTGCAGCCGGGCCTTCATGGTTCGAGACGGCGCTTCGCGCCTCCTCACCATGAGGGGGCAGACTTCAGCGCGGAGCGCCCGCCGGCACCGTCTCGATCAGCTTGCCGGTAAAGACCGGCGCCGAGGTCGGTTGGCCGCTCGGCGAGCCGCCTGCCTGCTCGACGGTAACCGCAAAGAGCGCGGCGTTGATCGTGCCGGCGTCGTAATCGGCCAGCACCGGACGCGCGGTGAAATCGCTGCCGCCGATCACGCCGAGCGAGCGCGGCCGCGGCAGCTTGTCGGAGATAAGCCAGAGCTCAAAGCTCTTGCCGGGCTCGGCATCGGCCCCGACCTTGCGGACCGTGAAATTCTTCGTCGCCGCATCGACCGTCAGGATGAAGGCCGGCGAGCCGCCGTCGCGCTGCAGCAGCGCGACATATTGCGCCGACGGCACCGGTGAAGGCGCCGGCGTCTTCACCTCGACCGTCTGGATCTGCGGTTTCGGCCGCAGCCGCTCCGGCAACAGATCCGGCTGGTAGACCTGCACCGCCAACATGGCGACCAGAGCTGCGGCAAGCGCGGTGGCGACCGAAGCAAGACGGCGCCAGCGCTTCGCGC
>Ga0081455_10003275_pt1 | contig 18740 bp, 9 predicted proteins | sample TabmetS3T2R1_FD_70207 | JGI IMG/M metagenome (GOLD analysis project Ga0081455, IMG submission 70207) | Tabebuia heterophylla rhizosphere microbial communities from the University of Puerto Rico - S3T2R1 | ecosystem: Host-associated > Plants > Roots > Rhizosphere ... | reverse complement strand
GGCATGACGCCGACGATCGTATACACCTGATTGTCGAGCAGCATCGTGCGGCCGATGACGCCGCTCTCGCCGCCAAAGCGTCTTTGCCAGAAGGCGTAACTCAGCGTCGCCTTCGGGGGGGAATCGAGCCGGTTGTCCTCGGCCGTGAAAACACGACCAAGGTAGGGCGGGACCTCCAACAACGAGAAGGTTTCGGGTGAAATGGGGGCGCCGTTGACAATCTCCGGTTCGCCGCCGCCGGTCAGATGGAAGCTCTGAAAGCCCCCCGCCGCCAGATGTGTAAAGACGCTTTGCTGTTTTTGCCAATCCAGAAAATTCGGGTAGCTGACGCCCCTTTCATATTCTGGCTGAGCCGGCTCGTACGTGGACAAATCCATGATCCGATCGGCGTCCGGGTAGGCGAAGGGATTGAGCAACACGGCGTTCACCACACTGAAGATCGCCGAATTCGCGCCAATCCCCACGGCTAATGTCAGCACGGAAATCATTGCGAAGCTGGGATTCTTCGCCAGCATTCGCGCGCCGTAGCGAAGGTCTTGCCACAACTCTTCAAGCCATCTCACGCCACGAGCGTCACGGCTCCGCTCCTTCGCCTGCTCCACGCCGCCGAAAGCCTTGCGAGCCGCGCATCGCGCCTCATCCGGATTCATCCCCAGGCGGAGGTTCTGCTCGGTCTGTTGTTCGATGTGATGGCGCAATTCTTCGTCCAGATCGCGCTCCATCTCTGATTTGCGCAGCAGCGCGCGCAGCCGAGTTCTCAGTTTGCTTAGCATTTCGATCTCACTTGGATTGGCTTTAATCTATTCCCAGCGCAAAACCAACATGGGGTCCACTCGCGTGGCCCGGCGAGCGGGGATGTACGACGCAAATAGCGCCACCGCGCACAGCAGAACAGCGGCTAGCATGAGTACGGTTGGATTCGTCGGCTGCACGCCATAATGCAGGCTGGCCATCAAAGGCGTAAGCTCCAGGGCGCCGACAATGCCTAGCAAGACTCCGATCAAGGCGAGGCGAAGCCCTTCCAGCATCACCATTTTCCGGATATCTTGCGGCCGCGCGCCCAACGCCATGCGGATGCCGATTTCCTTGGTCCGATGTTCCGCCGTGTATGACATCACCCCGTATACTCCGATCCCTCCCAGAACCAGCGCCAAGCCGGCGAAGACGGTCAGCAGAATCATGTTGAAACGATTGCGCGCGATGGACTCTCCAACCACTTGCTCCATCGAACGGATATGCGCTACAGGCAGCCCACCGCTCGCTGCGCGAAGCTCTCGCTCGATGTCGACTCTGAGCGAGTAAGGTTCGGTACTGGTCCGAATCGCCCACCGGATCGGAAGTCTGATCGTTCTCGCCATGCCGTCGGTCAACTGCCCAATCGGCACGTACATCATCGGCGGAGGATTCCGGTTCAGCCCTGAGTCTCGGACCTCGCCAACCACCCCGATGATCTGGCGGGTATAATCTTCAAGGGGTGGACCCATGCCCTTGCCCACCGTGACCCGCTCTCCTAGTGGATCACCATTCCGCCAAGGGAACGTGGAAGACCACCGCATGCCCTCGCTTCGGCCCTCAGCCATCGCCTGGTTGATCAGCGCGACCGCGGGCGCCTGGTCATCGTCCCGGTCTGTAAAAACCCGCCCATGCAGTAGCGGGATTCGAAATACTTCGAAATAGCGTTGCGATACATAGCAAAGGGTCGCTCCGTAGCGATCGTCCGGAAGGCCCTCGATTGTGAATGGCCCACCGAGCGGGTTTTCAAGAGGAAGCGAGTAGGTGGCGGCCACAGCGCCCACTCCAGGCAGGCTCTCTATGCGGCGCTCGGCCTCGCGGATTAGTTGAGCCACGGACGGCGCGGTCTGAAAGGGGGTTCCAGAAAGCGACATCTCCATGGTGAGGACGTTATGCGCATCGAAGCCGGGATCGACGGTTCGCAATGCCCAGAACGTTCGGATGAGCAGCCCGGTGCCCGCCAATAGAATAAGCGCCAGCGCCACTTCCGCAATTACCAGAATCGAACGAGCTTTTCTTTGACCCACACTCGATCCAGTTCGCGCTCCACTTTCCCAAAGGGCCGCGCTCGCTTCCATTTTCGAACCGCCGCTGAAGGCAGGCAGAATTCCAAATATGATTCCAGTACAGACAGAAAGGAGCAGCGTGAATGCGAGCACCCGCCAATCAAGCGATACCTCTGAGCCTATGCGGGGCATATCGGCGGGACGGACGCCAAGCAGCGCGCGCACTCCCACAAAACCAAATAGCAGACCCAGAGCGCCTCCCGTCAGCGACAGCAAGAGACTCTCGATTAGCGTCTGGGAGATGATTCTCTGGCGACTGGCTCCTAGCGCCGCCCGTATCGCCATTTCGCGCCTCCGGCCGGTGGCTCGCGCCATCAGCAGATTCGCTACATTGGCGCAGGCGATGAGGAAAACCAAGCCGACAGCGCCGAGGAGCACTAACAGAGGACGCCGCACTTCCCCAACTGTGACCTCCCCCAAAGGCTCCGCCGTGAAGCTCTCGCGTGAGGTAATGGATGAATTCCAGTTTGGAAATTTCAGCCGAAACATCTCGTGCGCAAGCTGCATCTGGGCTTTCGCTTCCGCCAGCGTGACTCCAGGCTTAAGGCGGGCCGCAACGCGGATGACATGTCCCGGGTTCGTACTTTCAGGGTCAGCCTGCAACGGAAGCAAGATCTCGGCAGACGAATCCGCCGTGAAACCGGATCCAAGCACCCCGATGACCACATAGGGTTCCCCTCCAAGCGAAAGGGATTGGCCCACCAGACTGCGGTCTCCGCCAAATCGGCGATGCCATAGTCCATTACTGATTACCACCAGGCGGGGGCCACCCGGACGGTCTTCGTCGGCGGAAAATGCTCGCCCTATCTCAATCGGCGCGCCAAACAGGCGAAAGTAATCTGAGGAAACACGTATGGCGCGGAGAATCTCCGGCGGCTCGGCGCCGGTAAGGTTGACACCCTTAACGGAATCGTAAGCGGCAATCTCTTGAAACACCTGTCGCTGCTCGCGAATGACGATGAACTCGGGGACTGATGCGGGATTTGCGAGTTCGCCGGGCGCCCAAGCCGGGGAGAAATGCATGAGTTGGACGATCCGATCCGGGTCGGGATAGGGCAGTGGCTCCAGGAGCGCCTTATTGACGACACTGAAAATCGCGGTGTTTGCGCCGATCCCGAGCGCCAGCGTCAAGACAGCAGTTAACGTGAAGCTGGGGCTCTTCGCCAGTATCCGCGCGCCATAGCTCAGGTCTTGCCAGATGTTTTCAATCCATCTCACGCCTCGCGCGTCGCGACTCCGCTCCTTCGCCTGTTCCACACCACCAAAGGCTTTGCGAGCCGCGTAGCGCGCCTCTTCCGGATTCATCCCTAGGCGGATGTTCTGCTCGGTCTGTTGTTCAATGTGGTAGCGGAGTTCCTCATCCAGTTCGCGCTCGATCTCTGATTTGCGCAGCAGCGCGCGCAATCGCGTTCTCAGTTTGCTCAACATTTCGACCTCCTTGCGGTCTTCCCCGTCCCATCGAAAATCTTTATATAAGTTTGCTTCTCACTCGAGATATCAGCTTCAAATTCCGGCTCACTCGTGGCGGAGCGCTATCATTGGGTCGATCTTTGCCGCCCTGCGCACGGGCACGTAGCAAGCCATTAACGAAACTGTCGTGATCAGCAGCGGCACAGCAATAAAAGTCGCGGCGTCGGTAGCGCTCACCTCGTATAACAGCTTGGTCATGACACGGGTCAAGGCGAACGCCACAACCGAACCGATGGCTACGCCGATCAGAGCGAGCGCCAACCCCTGTCCCACAAAAAGCGTCATGACGTCACGCGTCTGCGCGCCCAGGGCCTTGCGGATGCCGATCTCGCGCGTCCGCTGGGCGACCGAATACGAAATGACGCCGTACACTCCAACTGTCACAAGGATCAGCGCGATCCCGGCGAAACCTGCAAGTAGCAGAGTCGTAAAATGCGGTTGAGAGACAGAATCGGCGACGATCCGCTCCATGGGCTTGATATCGTATACAGGCAGGCTTTTATCCAGAGCCCGAACCTCGCCCCTGATCGCGCCGCTCAGTGACGCAGGATCTAAAGCGGCCCGCGCCACTAAGCCGATTGTGTAAGGGGTGAAGTTCTGATTCTGGCTAAAATTGGCCTGAACGTAGGGCACGTATATCTCATGGCGCGCCACGGCGCTCAACGCTTGATTCTTAAGGTCCGGCGACACTCCCACGATCGACATCCATGGCGTCCCCTCGGTTAGCCTGATCCGCTTACCAATCGGATCCTCGCCGGGCCAGAGACGGCGAGCCAGACTTTGGTTGACGATCGCGACCGTAGGAGATTGCGCATTGTCCCGGTCTGTGAAAGAGCGGCCATGCAAGAGCGGGATTCCCATGGTCAGGAAGTAATCAGAACTGATCGTATTGAAGTCAGCGATGGGATCATCATCGTTATTAAATTCCGACGGCTGACCCTCGACCTCGAAGGAGACATTGGTCCTTGGCGCGTCCAGAGGCAACTGGCTCACGATGGCGGCGGCCTGCGCTCCGGGCAGCGCCGCGGCGCGTTGGGTGAGCTGTTGATAGAAGGCGATCGCCTGTTGATAGGGGGTTCCCCCAGGCAGAGAAAGCCGCAGCGTGAGGACGTTCTCCGGATTGTATCCGGGATTAACCTGCATCAAGCGCCAGAAACTCTTGATCATTAAACCCGCTCCGACAAGCAACACTACCGAGAGCGTAACTTGTGAGACCACCAGCATACCGCGTGCGCGATTGTGCCCCACGCTTTCCGCTCCTCCACGACCGCCTTCTTTGAGCGATCCATTCAGGTCCGGTTTAGAAGCGTACAGGGCGGGAACGAGGCCAAAGATCACTCCAGTCAATAGAGAAACGAGCATCGTGAAGCCAAGCGCCCAGCCATCGATATTGATCTCGCCGATGCGCGGGAGGGCGGGAGGTCTCTCTGCGACGAGGAATCGGATACCCCAGTAGGCCAGAAGCAACCCGAAAGCCCCGCCCAATACGGAGAGCAACAGGCTCTCAGTGAGCAATTGACGAAGGATGCGCCTGCGGCTCGCCCCGAGCGCCGTTCTGACGGCGATCTCTTTTTGGCGCGCGGCGGCGCGCGCCAGGAGCAGGTTGGCGACATTCGCGCAGGCAATGAGCAAAATGAACCCCACGCTGCCGAAGAGCACCAGCAGAGCCGGCCGAATATCTCCGACGATCTCATCACGCAGCGGAACAACTCTCGCACTGAACCCTTCGGCGCTTTTATAGTACTCAGGAAACCTTTGTTTAATTCGGTCAACAGCAAACTTCAATTCCGCATTAGCCTGATCGAGATCGCGCCCTGGCCTGAGGCGGGCGATGACATTCAGGTAATGCGCTCCCGTGTTAGTACTGGCCGGATTGATAGCCGCAGGCGTCCAGGCATCGACCTTGTCGCTGGGGAATCCGAATCCCGGCGGCGTGATCCCAATCACGGTGCGGCTCCGCCCGTTGAGGGTTATCGCCCTTCCAATGAGGTTCGGGTCGGAGCTGAAATGGCGCTGCCACAGGCGGTGGCTCAAGACTACTACGCCGTTCCGTCCACGTTGATCTTCGTCGGAGGAGTAAGCGCGGCCCAGTTCCATCCGCACGCCGAGCGCGGGGAAAAAGCCGGAAGAAGTCGCCGCCGTCAAAACCCGCTCGGGTTCATTAATACCCGTGAGGTTATTTGGAAAAACGACATACGCCGCGACATGATCGAAGCTTTGAGATTGATTCCGGTATTCGTTAAATTCAGGTTCTGAGATGGGTACCTGTGTCGGCGCCCCGCCATTGGCATTCCAGATTTTCACGATCCGTTCGGGATCCTGGTAGGGCAGCGAGCGCAATAACACCGAATTGACCACGCTGAAAATCGCCGTGTTCGCGCCGATGCCGAGCGCCAACGTAAGCATCGCGACTGCCGTAAAGCCACGATTCTTGAGGAGCATCCGCAAGCCATAGCGAAGGTCCTGCCAAAGTTCTTCAAGCCATCTCACGCCGCGAGCGTCGCGGCTCCGCTCCTTCGACTGCTCCACGCCGCCGAAAGCCTTACGAGCCGCGTCGCGCGCCTCCGCCGGATTCATCCCCAGGCGGATGTTCTGCTCGGTCTGTTGTTCGATGTGATGGCGCAACTCCTCATCAAGCTCACGTTCCATCTCTGATTTGCGCAGCAGCGCTAGCAACCCTGTTTTCAGTTTGTTTAGCATATCGATCACCTTTGTGGCTTGTCCCGTTGATAAACAAGCGCAGTCATTCATTGCGAAGCGCGATCATCGGATCAACCTTCGTTGCTCGGCGAGCAGGCAAGTAGCAGGCCAGCAGCGATACCAGGGCGATCAGCGATAAGACGCCGGCGAATGTGACAGGGTCGGTCGGTTTCACACCGAAGAGCAGCCCCGTAAGCGCACGAGTAAGGGCTAAGGCTCCGACTACTCCGACGCTCATACCGACCAGAGCCAGTGTGAGACCTCGGCCGACCACCAGCTTGAAGATGTCTCGCCTCAGGCAGCCGAGAGCCATGCGAATTCCGATCTCGTGAGTTCGCTGGCTGACCGTGTAAGCCATCAAGCCGTATAGACCGATGATTGCGAGGAGTAAGGCCAAACCTGCGAAGACAGCGAGCAGGATTGCATAGAGCCGCGGCCGAGCCACTGATTCGCTCAGATACTGTTCCATGGTCTTGATTGCTGCGATCGCCTGGGTCTTATCAATCTCTTGAATCTCGCGGCGGATGGCCGAAGTCAGGGTCATCGGATCGGCGGTTGATCGAACGACGAGGTAGGAGATATATCTCGGCGTTTGCGAGTGAAGGAGAAAGACTGTCGGCTGCGGCTCCGCTGTCATCCTGTTATAGCGAACGTCGCCGACCACGCCCACGATCTCCGTTGGAGCTTTGTTGACCGTTACGACGACAATCCGGCGGCCAATGGCGTCGCCTTGAGGAAAATATTTCTTCAGAAACGCCTGGTTGACGATTACTGCTCGTAGACCGCCGCGCCTGTCTTGAGGACCGAACGGGCGCCCTTGCAGCAAGGGAATTCCCATTGCCGCGAAATAACCCTGGCTGATGACTGAAAACTCGGTGTTCAAAAGTTTGGAGGGTTCCGGCTCGGGCTCCCCATCGAAGTAAAATCCCGTTCCGCTATTGAAACCGCTGGTCGGAAGCGTATGGATGATTCCGGCGGCGCGGACAGACGGCAGCGTTTCGACTTTCTGTGTGATCTGGTCCGCTAGGCTCGCCCTTCTCTCCTCGTTTCCAGACAAGAACAAACGCATTGTGAGCGTCTGCTCCGGCTGAAAACCCAGACTGACCTGGAGCAGATGGGAGAAACTTCGGAGCAGGAGTCCGGCGCCCGCCAGGAGAATGACCGCCAGCGCTACTTCGCCGATAATCAAGACGCCGCGGAAGCGATTGTGGCTTTGATCTCCCGCCGAGCCTCTCCCATAGCCCTTGAGAATCGTTTGCAGATCCATTCGGGAGATCCGCCAGGCCGGAGGCAAGCCGAAGAGAAGCGCTGTCAGCGCGGAAATTGCCAGAGTGAAACCCAACACGTTCAAGTCAGGGCTAACTTCATCCATGCGACCAAAAGTGACCGCATCCTTTGAGAGAAAGAGCAGCAATCGCGCGCTCCAGACTCCGAGTAACAACCCGGCGGCGCCTCCAATCGCCGATAGCAAAAAGCTCTCGACGACCAATTGCCGGACGATCCGGGAGCGGCTGGCGCCGAGCGCGGCCCGGACCGCGAGCTCGTTCCGGCGACCAACGCCGTTCGTCATTAACAGTCCGGCAAGGTTGGCGCAGGCGATCAACAACACCATAGCTGTTACGCTCATCAAGATCGGAAGAGTCGATCGAGCTTCATTGACAAGATGTTGTTGCAGGCCGAAAACCGAAACATCCCAACCTTTATCGGCAGGGTATTGATTGGAAAGTTGACTGGCGATGACCGACATCTCCGCCTGTGCGGAGGCCAGGCCAACGTTAGGTTTGAGACGGCCATAACAGACGAAGGAACGCCCGCCGATCGAATTCGGATTGTTACGATCGAGCGACATCAGAGTGTAGACATCAGGCGTCAGCGACGGTAGTCGAAACCCTGCCGGCATGACGCCGATCACAGGGCGAGTCTGTTGGCTTGAGCCGAACAGCAAAGTTTTTCCGATCACACCGGGGTCCCCGGCGAAGCGTCGCTGCCAGAAGTCATAACTGATAATGATGACGCCGCGGTCGCCGCCGGCTTTTGTCTCTTCCGCCGTAAAAGCGCGTCCCAGCGCGGGCGCCACGCCGAATACACGAAAGAACTCGGAAGTCACCGAAAGATTCGAGAGCTGCTCAGCCCCTTCCTGTGTCGCGGCATTCAGCGGAAATGACTGTGTGAGCGTGATGGCTTCGAAGGATCGGGCGCGATCCCGCCACTCGACGAAATTGAGAGGGAGCACCGGGTTGGTACCTGTCGATCCCGACGCGCGCTCCCAGAGATTCACAATACGTTCTGGTTCTGGATAGGGCAGCGGCCGAATGAGGATCGCATTAAGAAATGTAAAAACCGTGCTATTCGCTCCAATTCCGAGCGCCAAAGAGATCACCGCCGCCGCTGTGAATCCTGGCTTGCGGCGGAGCATTCTCAATCCGTAGCGCAAGTCCTGCCAAAGCTCTTCAATCCATCGCAAGCCGCGAGCGTCGCGGCTCCGCTCCTTCGCCTGTTCCACCCCGCCGAAAGCCTTACGAGCCGCGTCGCGCGCCTCCTCCGGACTCATCCCCAGGCGGACATTCTGCTCGATCTGTTGTTCGATGTGATGGCGCAGTTCTTCATCCAGTTCGCGCTCGACTAGCGTCCTGCGCAGCAGCGCCCGTAGCGCGGTCTTTAACCTGCTCAGCATTCCGATCTCCTTTCGTTGGCGCCTATTTGATCAGGCGTCGCGCAAAATCAGCTCGACGGCGCCGGAAAACCGCTTCCAGGTCTCCCACTCCGCGTCAAGCTGCTTCTTTCCGGCCGCCGTCATTTTGTAGAACTTCGCGCGGCGATTGTTATCCGAAGCCCCCCATTCGGCTTTGACCAGCCCGCCGGCCTCAAGCCTATGGAGCGCCGGATAAAGCGAACCGGGGATGACGCGAAACACGTCGCCCGAGACGATCTGGATGCGCTGCATGATGTCCCAGCCGTTGAGCGGGCCTCCCCGCAGCGATCGTAAGATCAGCAGGTCGAGCATTCCCTGCAACATGTCCGTTTTCTTCTTCCTCGCCATAGATTCACCTCTCGTTTTTCGATAGGACTGGCGAAGGATAAAGGCCGACCTATCGGTTGTCAATAGGTGTGTGGGAAACCACAGCGCATTAATGCGGCGGGCCGCCCCACGCGAAAGAGGCGCCCCCCTGACGCTAAGGGTGGGACAGACATTAGTCTGTCCGTCGCATGAATGGGGACGGACAGACTAATGTCTGTCCCACTCTTGTCGCGCTTCTGCTATAGTACGCGCGCATTAGTAATGATCTTTCGCCTGTAATGAGCACAATGAATCGCCAGCCGAACAACCTCACCACTCGGATTATGCGAGCTTGCGCGCCTTTCGCGATGGCAGGCATTGTCATTCTCGCCGGATTCGGTTGTGGGAAATCGCCACAGGCCAGCGCCGACGGGGCGAAGCCGTCGGCCTCGTCTTCACCTCCGTCTTTAGCCGCGTCCGTCTGGGCCGATTCCGATGACGACGGCATTCCCGACGCCGCTGAGTTGAGCTCGTCCGATGATCGGGACAGTTTCCGCCGCTGGTTCGCGTATATAGCCGAGATGCAGTTTTACAAGCTGAGCGGGGCCTGGAACGAAGATCAGCGCGATTGCGCGGGGCTTGTCCGCTTCGCGTGGCGCGAGGCGCTGCGCGGCCACGACCGGGTTTGGTTTCAATCCATAAGCGGCGGGGGCGAAGGCTACGAGGCCGTCGCGCCCGACGTGAAAGCCTACGACCTCAAACGAAGTCCGCTCGGCGAAAAGCTCTTTCGCGCCGATTTCGGGTCGTTTCGGCAGTCGGATCTGACCGACGGCAAATTCTCCGAATTCGCAGACGCGCGCACGCTCAAAACTCACAATGTCACACCCATCAGCCGCGACCGCCGCCAGGCCCGGCGCGGCGACCTGCTCTTCTTTTATCAACCCTGGGTTCAGAAATTTCCCTACCACGTGATGATCTTCATCGGCGACGCCCGCCACGACAGCGAAGGCGCCGGTGACTGGGTCGTCTATCACACCGGCTCGTCGCCGAACGATAAGGGAGAGGTGAAGAAGGTCAGGCTCGCCGTCCTGGATCATCACCCCGACAGGCGCTGGCGTCCGGTCGCGAACAACCCGAATTTCCTCGGTTTTTACCGCCTCAAGATTTTGGAATGAAAATCATTAACGCGCGAAAGATAATGCAATGAATCGATCGATCCATCTTCACCGCAGAGACGCAGAGAGCGCAGAGGAGGCGCAGGGAGAGGTCCGAAGGCTCTCCCCCTCCCCTCCTCTGCGATGTCTCCGCGTTCTCTGCGCCTCTGCGGTGAACTCAGCATTACATTTCTTCGTGATTGATTTTCCGCAGGAGTAGTATGAAATTCAGAAATAAGTTCACCATCGTTGTTGTCTATCTTGCCGTCATCGCCTCGACGGTTGCGCTCGCCACATTGCGCAATCAGGTCCGCGGCGCGCAAACCGCGCCCGCCGCGACGGCCGCAAGCCCACAGCCCAGCCCGACGGTCAGGCCGCGATTTTCGCTCTCGACCAGTCGAACCTACGGCGCGGACGAGAAGGCGCGCGTCTACGTCGCCTATCAGGGCGTCGATTCGCTCGACTTCCGCGTCTATCAGGTCAAAGACCCGTTCAAGTTCTTCAGACAACTCAACAGCCCGCACCAACTGGGCGAAGAGGACAGAGCCGACGTGGCCGAAGTCGCCGCGACCGTAGAACGCAAACCGTCAGTTTTGGAAAGACTCCGATCATTCAAATCGTCCGTCTACCGCGGGGTCAAGAACTATTTCCGGGGCCAGCTCCGCCGCGAATCGCGCGCCGCCTTCAATGACAAATTCCGTTCGGGCGAACAACTGCCGCTGAACGAGGCCGATTATGCGCGCGTCCCGCTACTCAATCCCGATCAGCTCGTGGGCAAGTGGCGGCAGGTGCTGACGGCGACGGAGAGCGAATACGACACGCGGATGGTCCCTCTGGGCAAGCGCGAGCCGGGCGTCTATTTGATCGAGGCCGTGAACGGCGACCTCCGCGCTTACACCATCATGGTCGTCACCGACCTGACGATGATCAACAAGACGACGCGCGACGGCCAGATGCTGGTCTACGCCGTCGACCGCAAATCGGGCGAGCCGCGCCCCGACGTCCAGGTCGAGGTCGTCAAAGGCAAGAAAGTCCTCGCCACGGGCAAGACCGACGGTAACGGCGTTCTGGGAGTCTCGGTCCGGAAAGGTCAACCGGCGCGGCGGGAAGGCGGAGCGGCGGCGCTCGAAGGCGTCGACAATTCTTACCTCGTGCTGGCCAGGCGCGGCGATCAATTCGCCGTCTCGGATTTGCAGCCCTACTACTTCGGAGAGTTCGAAGGCGAGGGCGAAGGCGCCGACGAAGGCGAAGGCGAAGAGGGCGTCACATCGAACGACAGGATCGCCAGCTACATCTACACTGACCGCCCGGTCTATCGCCCCGAGCAAAAGGTCTATTTCAAAGGCGTCGTCCGCCGTCTAGGCGAAGGCGGTTACGAGCCCCCGACCGCCCGCGCGGCCGGCGTAAAGATCACCGATCAGAACAGCAAAGAAATCTTCAACAAAGAATTGCCGCTCTCGTCGCGCGGGACTTTCAGCGGCGAGGTCGAGCTGCCTCCGGGCGCGTCGCTCGGCTATTATTCGATCGTCGCGAGCTTCGACGGCGCTCAGGCGCGCGGCTCGTTCGAGGTGGCCGAATACAAGAAGCCCGAATATAAGGTCAAGGTCACGACGCCGAAAAATTTCGTGCCCGTCGGCGAAAAGGCCAAGTTCACCGTCGAAGCGAAGTACTTCTTCGGCGCGCCCGTGACCAACGGCGACGTGAAGTATTACATCTATCGCTCGCGCTATTACCACTGGTGGTTCAGCGATGAGGACGACGACGGCTTAGGAGGAAGCGAAGGCGAAGAGGGCGACGGAGACGGTTATCACGGCTACGGCAACGACATGGTGAAAGATGGCGAAGGGCGGCTGGACGCGCAGGGACGCCTGGAAGTCACGTTCGACGTTCCGCCGCTGGACGAGAACCAGCCTTACGATTTCACCTACCGTCTGGAAGCCCAGGTCACCGACCCGTCGCGTCGAGTGGAGGAGGGCAAGGCCAGCTTCGTCGGCACGCGCGGCAACGTCGTGGTCTTCGCGCGCCCTGAAAAATACGTCTACTACCAGAACGAGAGCGCGCGGATCAAAATCAAAGCCGCCGATTACGAGGGCCGCCCGGTCTCCTCGAAAGTCGGGCTGAAGTTCGTCGAGGTGAAATACGAGAAGGTCGAGGAGCGCTACGACGGCAAGCCCTACTACACATACAAACCGGTCTACCGCGATCTCTCATCCGCCGAAGTCACGACCAATTCGCAGGGCGAAGCCACATACGATTACCGCATACCGATTACCGGCTCTATCAGTATCAAGACCTGGGTCGACGACAAGGGCAAGCGGATTCCTTCGGACGCCGGGTACATTTACGCCGCCGACCGCAACGACCGCTGGGCCGATTGGGCCTATCAAGATTACAGCTCGATCAAGCTGATCCCGGACAAGAAGTCGTACCGGCCTGGCGAGATGGCGCACGTGCTGGCGATGCTGCCCGCCGACAAGGCGCATTTGCTGGTGACGACCGAGATGGCGTCCGTGATGAGCCACCGCCGGGTTGACGCCGCGAGCCGCGCGGTAATGATCGACGTGAAGATCGAAGAGAAGTTCGTCCCGAACGTCTATCTCAGCGTCGCCTACGTGAAAGACGGCGAGATGTTCGAGAGTGGCAAGAGCATCAACGTGCCGGCGCGCAGCAAGTTCCTCAACCTCGAGATCATCCCGGACAAGAAGGAGTACAGGCCGCGCGACCCCGCTTCATACACGGTCGTCGCCCGCAACGCCGACGGAACGCCCGCCGCCGGAGTCGAGCTCAGCCTGGGCGTCGTCGACGAGGCCATATACAGCGTCAGACCCGACACGGCGGGCGACATCCGCCGCGCGTTTTACGGGACGCGCTATAACCGCGTCGAGACGCACTTTTCGACCGCTTATAACTTCACCGGCTATTCCGGCAGCAAGCGGATGGAGCTTGCCGCGAACAAACGTTCGTACCAACTTGCCGATTTCAAGAACGAAGGACAGCTCGTCGAGCCGAAAGTTCGCAAAGATTTCAAAGACACGGCGTTCTGGAAACCCGACGTGGTGACCGGCGCGGACGGCAAGGCGACGGTGAAATTCGATCTGCCCGAAAACCTGACGACGTGGCGCGCCACGGCGCGCGCGGTTACCGGCGATCTGCGCGTCGGCTCGATCGTCAGCCGCGTGCTCTCGCGCAAGGATTTGATACTGCGACTTGAAACCCCGCGGTTCATGACCGAAGGCGATGTCGTCACGGTCTCCGGCATCGTTCACAACTACCTCAGTTCCGACAAGGCCGCGCAGATCAAATTGGAGGTCGCCGGCGCGAACCTGCTCGACGGGGCGCAGCAGACGGTGACGATCTCGAAAGAGGGCGAGCAGCGCATTGACTGGCGCATCACGGCCTCGCAGCTCGGCGAGGCGACTCTGACCGCGACTGCGAAGACCAACGAAGAGTCGGACGGCGTCGAGTTGAAGCTGCCAGTCATCCCACAAGGCTTGAAGCGGACCACGGGCGCCGCCGCCGCGATGTCCGAAGAGACGGCTGAACGGACATTCACGCTAGACCTGCCCGACAACGCCAATTCGCAGAAGCGAACGCTCCGCATCGAAGCCGCGCCGTCAATCGCCGGGGCGATGTTCGGCGCGCTCGATTACCTGACCGGCTACCCGTACGGCTGCGTCGAACAGACGATGTCCAGCTTCCTGCCGAACGTGATCGTCGCGCAGACGCTGAAAGATGTGAAGACGGCTTCGATCAAGGCGTCGAACGATTTGAACGTGAAGGTTCAGCGAGGGCTTGATCGCCTTTACGGCTTCCAGCACAACGACGGCGGCTGGGGTTGGTGGCAGTTGGACAAGACTGATCCGTTTATGACGGCATACGTGGTCGACGGGTTGACGCTCGCGCGGCGCGCCGGTTACGCCGTCAACAGCGGCAGGCTCAACCTCGGACGCGAGAGCGTCAAACATCTGCTCGACGTGGGCAAGCTCGAAAACGGCAAGCCGTTCGATGCGGAGTCGCGGGCCTATCTGGTCTACGCTCTCAACGTGAGCGGCGACAAGCCGAACGCGGCCGAAGCGCGATACGTCAACGACCTGTTCGCGAAGCGCGCCGAGTTGCAGCCTTACGGGCGCGCGCTGCTGGCGCTCGCGTTGAAGAGTCGCGGCGACGACAACCGCGCCCGCCAGGTCGTCTCCGAACTCGAACGCGAGGCGCGCGTGACCGACTTCGACGCCCATTGGGAATCGGTTCGCCGCCCGATACCCGACTACCCCAACTGCGTCGAGGAGATGGATCTCGAAGCGACGGCCCTGGCGGTGAAATCCCTTGCGCGGATCAATCAGCAGAGCGCGCTGCTTCCGAAAGCCGCGCGGTGGCTGGTGGCGAATCGCCGCAACGGTTATTACTGGGATTCGACCAAGCAGACGGCGTTCGCGATCTTCGCCCTGAGCGATTACCTGAAAGTCAGCCGCGAGCTTTCCGCCGATTACACGGTCGAGGTCTACCTGAACGGCAAACAGGTCCTGGCCGGTCGCGTCACGGCCGCCGAGGCGGCCGCCGGGAAGCCGATGGTCTCCGAACTCAAAGGCGACCAGATCGCCGGCGCCAACCAGGCGCGAGTGGTCAAGCGCGGCCCGGGCGTGCTCTACGCCTCGGCGACGCTCGATTACTACACGCGCGAGGAGAACACCGCGTCGCAATCGTCGAACGCCTTGAAGCTGGATCGCGAGTACCTGCGGCTGCGCGTCATCGAAGGCGGCGGCAATCCCGGTTGGAAGGTGGAGCCGCTTTCGGGCGAACTGCGCTCGGGCGACCTGATCGTGGCGAAGCTGCGGTTGCAGGGCGCGCGCGCGCGATACCTGATGATCGAAGACCCGATCCCCGCCGGCTGCGAACAGATCGAACGCGTCAGCGGAATCGATCTCGATTACAGCGACGGGCGGTGGAGCGATTGGTACAACAACCGCGAATTCCGCGACCAGCGCACGGTCATCTTCGCCGACTATTTCGACGGCGACGCGACCTTCCAGTACGCGATGAGGGTCCTGGTACCGGGAGAATTCAAAGTCGCGCCCGCGCGGGCGGAGCTGATGTATCAACCGACCGTGCAGGCAAACACGGCGAACGTGAAATTGAACATTCTGGACAGGAAGTAATGTTCATTGCCTGTTATGAATGGGACCTGTAGGTCTTAATGAGTCCTATAAGTCCCATTCAAGATAATCCCAGGGATGTCTTGAGGAGCCTTCATCTCGTGTTGCGACGCCCCGAAAGAATGAAAATCGCGGCGCAAGGGTAGGGCAAACTGGCAGTTTGCCCTGACTCCTTCGATGCGGTATTTCAGAAAAACGAGGCAAATTGCCAGTTTGCCCTACCCTTTTCGGAGGAGTTTAATGGTCAAAGATGTATTTCACTCAATTGCGGCCGCCGCGCAGAGGCTCTTCGCCAACTGGGCCGCGCTGTTGATTTCGCTCTCGATGTACTCGGCGCTGCTCGGCGCGATCTATCTTTTCTTCACCATACGCGAAGCGACCGCGACGCAGGTGGCGCTGAACCTGATCTTACCGATAGCGGCCGTCGCGCTCTTTTTCATGATTCAGGCGATGGGGTTGAGTTACGTGCGAATCGGCGTCGGCGCGGCGTATTTATTGAAACGCTCGTTGGGAGACTGCTGGCGGATTCTGCTCGCCAGCCTGCCGCTGATTCTGATCGCCTGTTTGATTGTTTATCTCTTCGGCAAAGCCGATCAGACCTTCTTCATCGAACCGGGCGCCGCCGGATCAACGACGATGAAATGGGGGTGGGGAGCGATCGCCGCCCACGCCGTACAAATATTGCTGCTCCACGTCGTTCTTCCTGTGATCGCGATCCACTTGTGGATTGCGACCGTGCGCGGAGGCTTGGCGGCGGCGTTCAAAGGGCTCAAACGCGTCGTGACGCATGCGCTCGCGCCGCGATCGTTGCTGATCTATGCGGCTATCTGCGCGGTCTTCGGCGCGATCGTCTATTTACTGCTGTTCCAATCGATGACGTTCAAAAACGAATGGACAGAACTTTGGATCGTCGGAATCAAGACCGCTCTGGCGCTGTTGCTGACGTTCATCGGCTGGCTGCTGACTCTCGGTTCGATGGCGGAGTTGACGGCGCGGTGGGAGATGAAAGAGTTGGAGGTGTAGAACGAGGAATCTTATTCACATAGGTTTCGTCCTTTTGATCGTCGCGGCATTTTCTTCGCGAGCGTTGGCTCAGACTTCAACTCCTTCTTCTCCCGGCCCACAACTCAAAATTGGCTATGTAGAAGCAGGGATCGGTGGCTGTGGCTGCTCGCTTGCGCTAAACGCAGCTGATATACGAAAAGGCCGCTATGTTTTTATTCAGGACATGGACGAACCTGCGTACATCAACCTTGACGGGAAAGACCTGAAACTGGAAGAGGTTGAATCCGGCGGCTCGGAAGCCGTTCCTGAAAAGGTCGGCGATCGCTCGTGGGAAGCACATGTCGCCGGTGATGTGAAAGTACGCATTGATCGGACTGTGACGAAGGTCTGCGATCCTAAAGATGAGTCCTGCGAAGTCACCTATTACAAAGCCGTCATGACGATCACTCGAAAGACGCAGAAGGCGATTGTCAAAACGATAGGGCTTTGTGGGTGCTGATATCTGCGCCCGACAGATCATTACAAGGTTGAGAATGATATGGAACGTATGTGGCGACATCTGATTGAATCTTGGCGGTCGCAAAATCTACCGATACAGAAGGCGTGTGAAGAGGATGACATCAGATCATTTGAGACTAGACATAAAAGAGCTTTGCCGCCTGACATACGAGAATATTTCCTCAATGTAAACGGGATGACTCCACACTTCCCCGGCTATCAGGACGAAGAGGGATTTTCGTTTTGGCCGCTGGAAAGGGTGAGTACCGTTGCGGAGGATAACGAAGCGCTGGGTCGGCCCTATTTGAGGCTCACGGAAGAGGATTCATTATTTCTTTTCTGCGACTATATGGATTGGAGTTGGGCCTATGCCGTAAAAATACTTCCAGGTTCAGGCGCCGCTGAAGGGATATATCTTGTATGTTGTCACAACCCAATTAAGATAGCGGATTCATTTTCAGATTTTGTGCGACTATATCTGGGGCAATTAGATCAACTGTATCCGCCATCCGCGCATGAACACATCTGAAGCGTTATGTTGAGTTCTCTGGTAAAGATTGGACTCCTGGTGGCGCTTCTGTCTTCATGCGCTACGCGTCAAGCTCAGCCTTCCTCCAATTCATCGCAATCGGCTCCCGCGCTCTCCGAGTCTGAACTCGACGCCGCCCTGCAAAAGATCGCCGAAGAATCGCTGGGCGAACGCGAGGGCGCGGTCATCGTCATTGATCCGCAAAACGGCCGTCTGCGAGCCGTGGTCAACCCGCGCCTCGCTTTTGAGCAGGCCTTCCCTCCCGGCTCCGCGATCAAACCATTCACCGCATTGGCCGCGTTGCGCGCCGGATTGGTCAACGGCGAATTCCGCCATCGATGCCAAAAACGCTACGCGCGGGACGATTTCGAGATCGTCTGCTCGCACCCCGTCAGCAATTCCCCATTCGGCCTGTCGCAGGCCCTGGCCTATTCCTGCAACGACTTTTTCGCGCGCCTGAGCGAGCGGTTGAGCGAAGGCGCGTTCAATTCGACGCTGGGCGCCTTCGGTTTCGGCGAGAAGACGGGAGTGAACGCGAACGAGTCATCGGGCGAATTGCCGCGCGGCGAATGGGGAGCGCGCGACGCGTTGGGCGAGAGCGATCATCTGCTGGTCACGCCGGTTCAACTGGTCACGGCGTACGCCGCGTTGGTCAACGGCGGCCATCTTTATCGCCCGCAGCGGTCAACCGATCGCAACCTGATCCCGCAGGAGAGGCTCCGATTAAACATCGCGCCCGAACATCGCGCCGCGTTGATCGAAGGGATGCGCGGCTCGGTGAAATACGGCACGGCGTCAAAGGCCGGTCTCGGCTCATTGCGGAGTTACGTCTTCGGCAAAACGGGGACTTCGACTTCGAGCGTCAGGTGGCGCACGCAAGGCTGGTTTGTCGGATTTGCGGCGGAGAAAAGACCCGTCGGCCCGCCGCGAGCCGAACAGGTTGCGCTTGGCGTACTGGTCTTCCTCAAACGCGCGCACGGCTCGCAGGCGGCGGAAGTCGCAAAACCAATTTTTGATTGCGGATTGCGGATTGAAGATTGCGGATTGAAGAGAGTGGAAGGGGGAATGAGAGACAGAGAGACGGAGAGAATGGAAGATTTAAACCATTGTCTCCCCGTCTCCCTGTCCCTCCGTCCCTCCGTCTCTCCGTCTCCCGAT
>Ga0081455_10003274_pt1 | contig 18742 bp, 24 predicted proteins | sample TabmetS3T2R1_FD_70207 | JGI IMG/M metagenome (GOLD analysis project Ga0081455, IMG submission 70207) | Tabebuia heterophylla rhizosphere microbial communities from the University of Puerto Rico - S3T2R1 | ecosystem: Host-associated > Plants > Roots > Rhizosphere ... | reverse complement strand
CCGATCGCCCGCCGCCTGCAGCCCCGCCGCGGCCCGGTCCAGGGCCTCGTCCCAGGTCGCCGTGCGCAGGCCGCCGTTCTCTCGGACCATCGGCTCGGTGAGCCGCACGAGCCCGTTCTTCATCGAGGCTTGCCCCTTTCCGTCGATGAACGGGTCGATTCTAAGCCGCGGCCTGCGGGCCGGGCCGCCGTTCAGGCGGGGACGCGTTCGGGGTGCGTGTAGACGTTCGCGCGCCCGTCCCGAACGAACCCGACCAGCGTCATCCCGAACCGCTCCGCGGCCTCGACCGCGAGTGAGCTGGGCGCGCTGACCGCGCTCACGATCGGGACGCCGGCGACCGCGGCCTTCTGGACGATCTCGAACGAGGCCCGGCCGCTCACCTGCAGGATCGTGCCCGAGGCCGGGACCTCGCCGGCCAGGTATCGCTCGCCGATCACCTTGTCCACGGCGTTGTGGCGCCCCACGTCCTCCCGGACCGCGAGCGCCTCTCCCTCGGGCGAGAACAGGCCGGCGGCGTGGAGCCCGCCCGTGCGCTCGAACACCGTCTGCGCCTCCCGGAGCCGGTCCGGAAGCGAGACCAGGAGCCCGAGGTCGACCTCGGGCCCGGGCGCGACGGGTTCGCACCGCACCTCGATGTCCTCGAGCGCGGCCTTGCCGCACACGCCGCAGGACGAGTTCGCGTAGAAGTTCCGGCGAAGGCGCTCGGCGTCGAACGGCCGCTCCAGCGTGACCGAGACCACGTTGTAGCGCTGCTCCTCGCCGGGCAGGTTGTCGCAGTAGGCCACGCGCCGGACCTCGCCCGGCACGATCAGGCCCTCGGTGAACAGGAACCCGCACGCGAGCTCGAAGTCGCCGCCCGGGGTCCGCATCGTGACCGCGACCTGGACCATCTCCTGGCCGGGTCCCTGCACGCGGATCTCGAGCGGCTCCTCGGTGGCCAGGGTGTCGGTGCGTTCGGAACGCACGCCGTCGTTGACCACGGTGACCCGCGTCCGGGTCGATGCGTGCCTGAGGGGTTCGGTGACCGCCACGCCTCAAGTATCCGACCCGATGGCGATCGGGTCCACGCCCGGGGGTGGTCGTCCTACCCGTCGCTCGCGCCCGCGCGCACGCAGAACAGCGTCCCGTGGGGCGCGGCCATCGTCGTCCACCTCGAACCGCCGCGGTCGGTCTCGTCGACCTGCCAGGCGACGCTCGCGCCAAGCCCCTGGAGCCGCGCGACCTCCGCCTCCATGTCGTCGACGATGACGTCCACGTGCACGGCGGTCTTGCCGGGCATCACCACGTCGACGCGTTGGATCAGGATCGGCGGACGAGGGTCTCCCCGTGGTGGCACGAGCGTCGTGAACGCGCCCCGTTGGTGGAGCCGCTCGTATCCGAGCGCCGCCTGCCAGAAGGACGCGGCGGCATCGTCGTCGACGGCGTCCACGACGATCTCGATCCCGTTCACGGTCCCGCATCGTAGGTCATCGGACGATCGAGGCGCCACCGGACCGAACCGTGACCGCGCTCGCCCGGTTATCCTCGCGCGGACGATCCGGCCAGACGGGAGGCCCCGTGAAGAGCGGACTCGAGATCGCGCAGGAGGCGGAGCTTCGGCCCATCACCGAGATCGCGGCCGAGGCCGGCATCCCCGACGACGTGCTCGAACCCTTCGGCCGCTATCGGGCCAAGGTCGACCTGGAGATCATGGACCGGCTGGCCGGACGCCCCGACGGCAAGCTGATCATCACCACGGCGATCACGCCCACCAAGGCCGGCGAGGGCAAGACGACGACCTCGGTCTCGCTCACGCAGGGCCTCGGGCGGATCGGCAAGAACGTCATGCTCTGCCTGCGGGAGCCCTCGATGGGGCCGGTGTTCGGCATCAAGGGCGGCGGGACGGGCGGCGGCTACGCCCAGGTCGTGCCGATGGAGGAGATCAACCTCCACTTCAACGGCGACTTCCACGCGGTCCAGGTGGCGCACAACCTGCTGGCATCGGCCCTTGACGCGTCGATCCACCACGGCAACCCGCTCGGCATCGACCCGCAGTCGATCACGTGGCCGCGCACGCTGGACGTGAACGCGCGCGAGCTCCGGTACACGATCGTGGGGCTCGGCGGCAAGCTGCACGGCGCGCCGCGCGAGAGCCAGTTCGTGATCGTCGCGGCGTCCGAGGTGATGGCGATCCTGGCTTTGGCCGCCGACCTCGCGGACCTGCGCGAGCGCCTCGGCCGCATCGTCGTCGCCTCCACCTACGCCGGCGAACCGGTCACCGCCGAGCAGCTGAGGGTCGCGGGCGCGATGACCGTCATCATGAAGGAGGCGGTCAAGCCGAACCTGGTCCAGACGCTCGAGGGCCAGCCGGTGATGATCCACGCGGGGCCGTTCGGCAACATCGCGCACGCCAACAACTCGATCATCGAGGACCGGATCGCGCTCAAGCTCGCCGACTACGTCGTCACCGAGGCCGGGTTCGCGAGCGACCTCGGGTTCCAGAAGTTCTGCGACATCGTCTGCCGGGTGGGTGGGTTCGCGCCCGCCGCCGGCGTGCTGGTCACCACGGTTCGGGCGACCAAGTCACACGGCGGGGTGCGGTTCGACGAGCTCGCGACCGAGGACCTGGAGGCGGTCAAGCGCGGTGTCGACAACCTCGAGCAGCACATCGCGATCGTGCGCGAGTACGGGCTGCCGTGCGTCGTGTCGGTCAACAACTTCCCGAGCGACACCGAGGCCGAGGTCGAGCTGATGCGCGACCTCGCGGTCGGTGCCGGTGCCGAGACCGTGGTCGTGAACCGCGGGTTCGCGCACGGCGGCGAGGGCGCGGTCGAGCTCGCCGAGGCCGTGGTCGCGGCGTGCGAGAAGCCGAACGACTTCCATCGGCTCACTCCCGACGACACGCCGATCAAGGAGCAGGTCGAGGCGATCGCCACGCGCGTGTACGGGGCCGACGGCGTCGACTACCTGCCGCAGGCCGAGGCGGAGATCGCGCGGATGGATCGGCTGGGGTTCGGCAGGCTTCCCGTGTGCATGGCCAAGACGCACCTGTCGCTCACGCACGACCAGAAGCTGTTGAACCGGCCGACCGGATGGCGGCTCCCCGTCCGCGGCGTCGTGCCGAGCGCCGGCGCCGGCTTCGTCGTCGTGCTGTGCGGCGACATGCAGCGGATGCCCGGCCTGGGCAAGACCCCCGCGTTCATGAACATCGACATCGACGAGCACGGGCGGACGGTCGGGCTGTACTGAGTCGGCCTAGCTGCCCGGCTTGAACACCATGTCGGCCACGACCACGATCAGCACGACCAGGTCGATCCGCGCGATCGCGAAGATCCGCTTGATCCGGCGCTGGATCTCGGGATCGGCGGGGTCGCGCGTGGGGGCGATCTTCCCGAGGCGCTCCGCTTCGGGGCCGAGGAAGAACGCGCCGGTCACGATCGTGGCCGCGATCCCGCCCAGGCCGATCAGGATCCAGGCGTCGGTGAAGTTCCAGGCGCTGACCGCGACCAGCCAGACGCCGAACACGAGCACCGAGACCGAGGCCGGCAGGTTTACTCGATTGCCGAGGTCCCCGAGGTCCTTGGCCGTCCGGGCCAGGTGAGCGGGGTCGCCCTCGCGCATCACCTTCGTCGCCAGCGCCTGCGCGTAGATCCCACCGCCGACCCAGGTGATGGCGGCCAGGACGTGGAGGAACTTCAGCGTGTTGTAGTAGGTCTCCGAGATCGCCAGCATCAATCCACCAGTGCGATCGCCTCGACCTCGACCAGCTGTCCGTGATACCCGAGGGTGGGGACGCCCACCAGGGTGCTCGGCGCCCGCCCGATCGCGGAGCTGCGAACCACCTGCCACACGGCCGACTGGGAGTCGTAGCTCGCGCCGGCCACGTACACCGTGGTCTTGGCGACGTCGTCGGGGCTCGCGCCGCCGGCCTCGAGCGCCGCGAGCAGGTTCTGGATCACCTGCTCGGCCTGGGCGACCGCGTCGCCCTCGCCCACCAGGTCGCCGTGGGCGTCCAGCGGCACCGCGCCCGCAGTGAAGACCATCGTCCCGCCGCGACCGACCGCGACGTGCGAGTAGCCGGGCGGCGTGGACAGCGTCTCGACGTTGCGAAGCTCGACCGCCACGTCAGCCCGCCAGCAGGGTCGGCGCTTCGACCAGGATCCACTCGGCCCGCGTGACGGCCTCGTTCCGGTCGAAGTCGAACACGCCGGAGGACGGGACGGCCTCCCAGGTCGCGCCGCACTCCTGGCAGATCCACACGGACATCGTCTTGGGTTCGGTGCCCCTGGGCGGGGCGCAGGTGTGCAGCGGCATCCGGGCCTCCTCGGTCGAATCACAAGCGTGTGATTCGCGCGAGTGTACACCTCGCGGGGGCTCCCCCGAGGCAGGCGGGCTCCTACCCCGCCCGACCGTCGTACCTGCACCCTTCCCCGGGCGCCCCGGCCGGACGAGGCTGGCTCCATGAGCACGGCAACCCTGATCGAGGCGCCGGGGACGCCACGGCGAACCCGGCCGACGCTCCGGGGGCTCGCCGCGATCGTGCTCGCGGGCTCGATCGCCGGGCTGGTCGTCGGCGGGCTCGGGAGCCGGGTCGCGATGCGGATCGCCGCGCTCGCGGCGGGCGACCCCGCGCAGGGAAGGATCACCGAGGCCGGCGCGACGGTCGGCCGCATCACGGCCGAGGGGACGCTGTTCCTGATCCTGTTCGCCGGGTTGGGGGCGACCCTGGTCGGGACGGCCTTCTACCTCGTGACCCTCCCGTGGCTGCCGGCGCGCAGGCGCGTGCGTGCGGTGACGTTCGGCGTGCTCGAGCTGCTCGTGTTCGGCAACCTGCTCGTGGACGCGTCGAACCCGGACTTCACGATCCTCGGGCATCCGCTGCTGAACGTGACGCTCTTCGGGTCGCTGTTCGTCCTGCACGGGTTCGTGCTGGTGATCCTGCTCGAGCCGAGCGGCCGCTTCATCGCCCGGCTCTCCAGGGCGCCGTGGCGGGCGCGGCTGGTCGACATCGGCGCCATCCTCGGGCTGGGGCTGACCGCGCTCGGGATCGTCGCGATCGGCGCGCAGGGCGGCAGCTCCGATCGCCTGGGGTGGATCACGCTCACGGTCTGTGCGTTCGGGGTCACCGTCATCGACCCTCGGCGGGCGCGTCCGATCACGATCCCCGCCCTTCGGTTCGTCGGGGCGATCGCCCTCGCGTTGCTCGCGCTCGGCGGAGCCTGGACGCTCCTGGACAGCGTGACGACGATCGTCTGAGCGGTTAGGACCTGGGGCGGTCCTTGTTCGTGTCGTAGATCGGCAGGACGTCCACCGTGGCATCGGCCGTGTCGTCCTCGAGCGCGACCTGCACCGTGTTCCCGGGATCGGCCTGGTCGGTCCGAAGGATCGTCAGCCCGATCTTCCCGAACGCGGGGCTGTCGGTCGGGCTCGTCAGCACCCCGACCTCCTCCCCGTCCCTGGTGACCGCGACGCCGTAGTCGGGCAGCGTCTCGCCCCGGACCTTCAGCGTGACGAAGCGGTTGGGTGGGCTCGACGCGATGGCCCGCAACGCCTCCCGGCCCTGGAACTCGCCGGCGTCGAACCGCACGAACCGGTCAAGGTTGAAGTCGAACGGCGTGCGCTGGTGCGCCTCGTAGTCGTAGTCGGTCACGATCAGGCCGGCCTCGACGCGCGCGACCTCGATCGCCTCGGCGCCGAACGGCGTCGCTCCGGCCCCGACGACGGCGTTCCAGATCTCGACCGCGTCGTTCGGATCGGTCAGGAACAGCTCGAACCCGAGCTCGCCGCCGAACCCCGTACGCGACAGATAGACCTCGACGCCCGCCACGGTGACCGGGTCCGGGTAGAAGCGGAAGTACCGGAGCGCCCCCACGTCGGCGTCGGTGAGCTTCTGGACGAGCTCGCGCGACCGCGGCCCGATCACGCCGAGGTGCGGCATGCGCGGAGCGATCCACTCGAACTCGACGTCGAGGCCGCCGAACGCCTGACCGAGGTACTCCTGGTGATCCTTCCCGTTGGTCATCACCCAGCAGTGGCCGCCGCCGGTGTTGAACACCGTCCCGTCGTCCACCATCAGCCCGTCGGCGTCCAGGAACGCGCCGTAGCGGGCCTGCCCGACGTCCAGGCCGACCGCGTCGTTGCTGAACACGCGCTGCGCGGCCTTCAGCGCATCGGGTCCGCGCACGTCCCACTTGTTGAGCGGCGAGACGTCCCAGACGGCGACGTCCTCGCGGATCGCCCGGTGCTCCTTGGCCGCGTCGCCGAACCCCTCCAGCCACATCCACCCGCCGTCCTCGACGTGGGTGCCGCCCTGCGATGCGGTCACCTCGTGGAACGCGGTCCTGATCGCCTCGTCGCCCATGCGGGAGCCTCCGTTCGTGCCTCGGGAACGGGCATCCTGCCACGGCTTTGACTCGCCGTTCAAGTTCGGCCGCTCCGGGCCCGGGTCAGGCCCGGGTCAGGGTGAGGAGGTCCCGGACCGACCCCAGCCCCCGTCGCTCGAGCCTGTCGGCGACCACGAGGAACACCTGCGCGGTCACCATCGCGTCGTCGAGCGCCTCGTGCGGGTTGTCGACCGGCACCCCGTAGTGCTCCGCCGCCGAGGACAGGGTCTGGCGGACGTCCTGGTCCATCCCCTCGAGCCGGATCACCATCTGGCGAACGTCGACGGTTCGGCGGACCCACGCGCGGCGGCGGCCGTACACCCGTGCCAGGAAGCCGATCTCGACGCTCGCGAACCACGTCAGGAGGAATCGACCGGCCAACGCCCGGCTCAGGATCTGCGATGCCTCGGCGAGCGGCCTGGCCTCCGCCAGGTCCTGGGGCAAGATCCCGTGGACCCGCATCGACTCCGGGCTGGACGGCACTGCGGGGACCACCAGTTGGTGAACTGAGTCCCCCACCACCACGCGGCCGGCGTGCACCGGCACCACGCCGAACGAGACGATCGCGTCGCGCTCGCGATCGAGCCCGGTCGTCTCGAAGTCGAGCGCCGCGAACTCGGCCCGCCGCCACGATCCCCCGCGGGCGGCACGGGCCGGCCGCCGCGGTCGCCGCCCGGTCAGGGGCGGCAACGGATGACCTCGGCCTCCGTGACGATCGCGTCCACGCGGCGGTCCGTTCGGCCGGCGGGCACCTCGGGCACCACCTGGAGCGCGAAGGCGATCGCGACGGCCGGGACGCCCTCGCGCGTTCGGCGCAGGAACCGGTCGTAGTAGCCGGCGCCGTACCCGACCCGGTTGCCCGTCCGGTCGAACGCCACTCCGGGGACGACCACCAGATCGAGCTCGGAGGGGTCGAGCACGCGCCCCTCCGCGGGCTCCATCGCCCCGAACGCGGTCTCGGTCGTCGCCGCCCCCGGGGCGAACGCCACCGGCACGACGTCCGAACCCTCGATCCGCGGGAGCGCCACGGTCTTGCCCTGGGCCGTCCAGCGCTCGATCAGCGGCGCGGTGTCGACCTCGCTGCCGAACGACCAGAACAGCATGACGGACCCGGCCTCGCCGGCCTCGGGCAACGCGACGAGGCGTTCGGCGATCGCGCGGCTCGCGGCGGCGCGCGTGGGTTCGGGCAGGGCGTCGCGGCGGGCGATGACCTCCCGGCGGAGCGCGCGCTTGTCGCGCTTGAGCCGGGCGCTCGAGGACGCGCTCACGAACCGGTCCGCACCCTCGGCAGGACCTGCGAACCCACCAGGTCGAGCCGGTCCTTCGGCCCGGCCAAGGCGAGCACGACCCAGGATGCACCGGCGTCCTCGAGCTCGCCGATCCGCGCTCGGAGCGCGTCCGCGGTGCCGGTCCATGCCCGGGCGAGCAGGCCTCGGCGCTGGCGCGCCTCCCGGAGCTCGGCGGCGTCGGCCTCGTCCCGGCCCACCAGGGCCACGCCCCCCCACGTGGCCTCGACGGACCGCTCGCCCGCCTCCTCGCGCAGCAGCCGAGCCTTGGCCGCGAACGCGTCGGGATCCATCTGCCAGCCGTTCCACGCGTTCGCCTCGTGCGCGGCGAGCCGAACCACGTGGTTCGACGAGCCCGCCACCCAGATCGGCAGGCCGTGGCGGGCGGGCGGCAACAGGGGCCCGGCCATCGCGGGGACGTGTGCGCCGCCCGGCCACGCGCGTCCCTGGAACAGGGCGCGGACGCACCGCACCGTCTCCTGCAGATGCGCCCGGCGCTCGGCCTGGTCCGGCGTCGGGAATCCGAAGGTCTCGTGCTCGAGGTCGTTGCCGGCATCGCCCGCCCCGACGGCCAGGATCGTCCGTCCCCCGCTCACGTCGTCGAGCGTGACCGCGAGCTTGGCCAGCAGACCGGCGTCGTGCAGTCCCGCGCGCGCGACCAGCGTGCCAACCGCGACGCGGTTCGTGAGCGACGACACGGCGCCGAGCATCGCGAACGCCTCCAGCACCGGCCGCGATGGGTCGCCGCCCGGCGGGAACAGGTGGTCGTAGGCGAACACGCCGTCGAAGCCGAGCTCCTCGGCCCGCGTCGCGAACGACAGCACGCGTTCGGCGTCGCCGGAGAACAGGGGCAGGATCAGCCCGACCTTCACCACACCCGCCTCAGACCATCACGCGGCCGAGCTCCTCGAGGGCGAGCGCGGCCGCGCCCACGGCGCCCGCGTCGTTGCCGAGCTGCGCCGGCACGATGGGGACCCGCGGGCGATGCTCGGGTCCCTCCACGGCGTCCACGAAGGACGCGCGAGCGGGCTCGAGCAGCAGGTCGCCCGCCACGATCACGCCGCCCCCCACCACCACCACCTGGGGGTCGAGGACGTTCACCAGTCCCGCGATCCCCTCGCCCAGCCGGCGGCCGGCCTCGGCCACGATGCCGACGGAGACCTCGTCGCCCTGCAGGGCCGCCTGGGTCACGAGCTTGCCGGTCACCTTCGAGGGGTCGCCGTCCGCGAGCCGGAACAGGAGCGAGTGCGGGTGCTCGAGCACCGTCGCGCGCCCCACCCGCCCGATCGCCCCGCCGGACGCGACCTGCTCCCAGCAGCCGCGGTTCCCGCAGCCGCACAAGGGGCCGTCGGGCTCGACGATGAAGTGACCGATCTCGGCCGCGAACCCGTTCGCGCCGCGGAACAGCCGGCCATCGGCCACGATCCCGCCGCCGATCCCCGTGCCGACCGTGACCAGCAGCAGATGCCGGTACCCGCGTCCCGCGCCGAACCGGAACTCGCCGTAGGCGGCCATGCTCGCGTCGTTGTCGACCTGACAGGGAAGGCCGAGCGCGTCGCGCATGCGCTGCGCGATCGGGAGGTCGCGCCAGGCCAGGTTCGGCGCGAAGCGGAGCACGCCGTCGGTCGTGTCGACCATCCCGGCCGCCCCCACGCCGATCGCGAGGACCTCGGGCGTGGTGAGCGAGCGTGCGAGCGCGACCATCGATGCGAGCGTGGCGGCCTCGTCGTCGGCCGGCGTCGGCATGCTCGAACGCTCGGCGATCGTCCCGTCGCGGGCGACCCGGAACGCGTTGATCTTGGTGCCGCCGACGTCGATGCCGATCGCCTCGTCCCCCCCGACCGACACCGGCGTCCCTTCAGGAAAGGGAGGGTTCGAGCGCGATCACGAGATCTCGATCCGCTCGAAGTCCTTCGACCCGTTCTGGCTGGCGTCGACGTCCGACAGGTGGTCGCCCCGGACGTCGATCACGGCGCGGGCCGCCAGGAAGAACTCGCGTGCCGCCGCGAGCAGGTGCTCGAACACGTCGGGCGCGGCCCCCTGCCCGGCGGTGACCGCCATGCAGATCGGACAGAACGCGACCGTGCACACGGGCTGCTGGGCCGCCTTGGCGGCGCCGTCGTCGGTCGCGCCGGCCTCGCCCTCGGCCGTCTCGTCCACGGGGATCTCAGTCACCGTCCGCTCCTTCCCGCCGGCGCGGCCCCGGGCGGCCGCGCGAAGGCGATCTCGAGATGGTCACCGACGAAGTTCGCGCCGCGGACCTCCATGCGCTGGAGGGTCTGCGGCAGGATCAGGTTGCGCTTGTAGCTGCCGACGCGCACGTACAGCTCCTCGCCCCGGCGATGGATGTCCATGTCCTCGCGCGAGACGAACGGCAGCCGCATCGTCAGGACGTACCCGCCGGCGCGCCGCCGGACCCGGATCGGGTCGTCCCGGTACAGGACGTCGGTCACCTGCTGGTCCGCGTACACCTCGCGCCCCATGTCCTCGAGCAGCGCGAGCCCGACCATCTCGCGGTCGAACAGACGCGCGGTCAGGATCGGCACGGGCTCGAAGGACTCGCGGACCGTCTGCAGGTGCTCGGCCTGGATGTCCTTCCACTTGCCGAAGTACGGGTCGGTCACGTCCTCGGGGATGATCCGGTTCACCACGACCGCGTCGCACCGGTAGCCGAACAGCCCGAGGTACGTGTAGGTGCGTCTGGCCTCCGCGATCACCATCTTCTCGGGGTTGACGACCAGCCGGACCGTCGAGGAGGACTCGTCGGTCAGGATCCGGTGCACGGCGTCGAGGTTCCGGTGGAGGCGCTCGACCGCCGAGTAGAAGCGCTCGCCGGCGATCGGCAGCGTCGTCATCTTCGTCACGATCGGCCGCAGCGTCTTCACGACGCGCCGCTCCACCGGGAAGATCCGCTCGATGTACCAGTTCATGACCTCGGGCAGCGAGAGCAGGCGAAGCGTCTCGGCCGTGGGGGCGCAGTCGACGATCAGCAGGTCGTACTTGCCGCCCTCGACGTGGGTCTTGACGTCGATCAGCGCGAAGATCTCGTCCAGCCCCGGGATCACCGAGAGCTCCTCGGCCTGGATCGTCTCGACGCCGGCCCAGTTCATGACCTGGACGAAGTAGTCCTGGATCTCGCGCCAGTTGGACTCGAGCCGGCTCTGGGCGTCGATCTGTTCGCACCACAGGTTCTCGGCGACGGGCGTCGCGTTCTCGCCGATCTCCACGTCGAACGAGTCCGCCAGCGAGTGGGCGGGATCCGTGCTCATGATCAGCGTGCGGTTCCCGGCGGCGGCCGCCCGGACCGCGGTCGCCGCCGCGACCGTCGTCTTGCCGACGCCGCCCTTGCCGGTGAACAGGAGGACCCGCATCCGACCTAGCCTAGCGCGGAGGCCGGAGGGCGGTTCCGGGGCGGCAGGCCGGGGTCAGTGCCTCGGGGCTCGGCACCGGACCTCCTCCGAGGATCAGCCCAGCTCCACCCGGCGCTTGAGCCCCTCGAGCGCGTTGCCGATCACGCGCTTCTCGCCCTGCGTGCGGACGAACCCGGGCAGCAGAACGCCGAGATCCACGGCGAGTCGGTAGATCACCCTGGTCTCGTCCTCATCGACCTCGGTGAGCAGGTACTCCCCGGTGATGTTCGAGACGGCGCCCCGGGCCTCGGTGGAGACCCACGACATCCCGCCGTCGCCCGGCGCGTAGCGGTAGGCCAGCGTGTAGCTCGCGCGCCCGAGCACCGGCACGTCGACCTCGAACGCGACCTTGGTGCCGAGGCCGCCCTCGCCGCGCTCGAGCACCGTGGCCGATTTCACGTCGGCCCAGTCGGGGTAGGCCTCGAAGTCCGTGAGCACGTCCATGACCTCGACGGCCGGCGCCTCGATCTCGATCTGGCCCTCGGTCTGCTCGCTCATCGGTGCAGCGATGTTACCGGCGGGCGGCCGGCAGGGTGACGAACGTCGCGATCAGCACCGACAGCACGATGAGCCCCGCGGACGTCCACAGCAGCGCGCGCGAGCCGACGAGCGGCTGCTCGCCGGCCGCGATCCGATACGCGTCGATCACGGACAGCACGTAGATCGCGACCGACGCGCCGAGGAACAGCAGGAACAGCGGCATCGTGGGCCCGAGCCCGCCCTTGCCGAACCGCGACACCAGCAGCACCAGCAGGGCGCCGAAGGACCACCCGAACATCGCGAACCGCGCGATCGCGTCGCCCCGGCGCCCGAGCTTCCAGTGGCCCAGGCCCGGGAACACCATCGACCACACGGCCGCGGTCTGCGGATCGAGCTGCGGATGTTCCGAGGGCTCCTCGAGCAGCCGCGCGAACGGCGTTCCGCAGGTCGTGCACACGCCGGCCTCGATCGGGTTGCGCGTCTCGCACGCCGGGCAGGTCCATACGGTCCTGCCGTCCTCGATCTGGATCGCGCCACCCAGCGAGCCCGAGGAGGAGGGCCGGTCGCGTCGGGTCGCGGCGGCGGTCGCCGCCGCCGTGGCCTCCGGTTCGGCGGCGCGAAGCGGCGTGAAGCACTGGCCGCACCACTCGGCGTCCGCGGCCACCAGCGCCCCGCAGGTCGGGCACCGGCGATCGGGCATCATGCCCGGCAGGGTACCCCCGACCCATCCCCGCACCCGGGAGCGGTCAGGATCGGGCGACGGCCTCGCGGAGCCATCCGGCCAGCTGTTCGGCCGGCCGCGACCAGTCGAACGAGGCCTCCACCCTGGCCCGCCCCGCGCGGCCCATCGCCCCCGCACGCTCGGGGTCTTCCAGGAGCGAGCCGACCGCATCGGCGACCCGCTCGACCCTGGCGCCCTCGACGAGCAGCCCCGTCTCGCCGGGCACGAGCGACTCGCGCGCGCCGCCCGAGTCGCCCACCACCACCGGCCGGGCGCACGCCGCGGCCTCGATGAACACGTTGCCCCAGCCCTCCACCTCCAGGCCGCCCAGGCGGTTCCGACACGGCATCGCGAACACGTCTCCGGCGCGGTAGTAGCGCGGCAGGTCCGCCTCGGCGACCTGGCCGGTGAACACGACCGAGCCCTCGGGGGCCGAGGCGGCCAGGGCCTCCAGCCGGTCGCGGTACGGGCCGTCGCCCACGACGAGCAGCGTCGCGTCCGGGACGCGGCGGCGGATCTCGGGCATCGCCAGGATCAGCACGTCCTGTCCCTTGCGCGCGACCAGCCGGCTCACGCACACGACCAGCGGCCGGCCGGCGACGCCGTGACGTTCGAGCAGGTCCCGGGTCGGGAGGTCGGGGCGGAAGCGCTCGAGGTCGGCGCCGGGATACATCACCGAGACCGGGACGGCGTCCGGGACGGCGGTGCGGACGACGCGCGCGATGAACGCGCTGCACATCACGGGCACGCGCGCGGCGCGCGAGGTGGCGCGGCGCATCAGCGCATGCGTCCCCGGGGCGATCGACAGCCAGTACTCGAACCCGTGCGCCGCCGAAAGGTAGGGGATCCCCGCGCGCGCGAGCGAGGGCCCGATCAGCGCCAGCGGGTACGTGGCGCCGAACAGCACGACCTCGGCGCCGAACGCACCCACGGTCTCGTGCACGCGGCGGCGGACGTCGGGGGTGGGCCACAGGAAGCCCTCGGGCTGGCGGAAGACGCGGTAGGGCGCGTCGGCGTCGAAGGCCGACGCGCCGTCCGCCTCGGGGCACAGCACCGCGACCCGATCGGGCGGGAAGCGGGAGACGAGCGCCTCGAGCGTGCGCTGGATCCCGCCGACGCGCGGCGGGTAGTCGTTGGTGACGACCAGGGTCCGCGGAACCTCCACGGCGGCCTATCCTCGCAGACGTGGACCGCATGACCGTTCGTGAGCAGGTCGAGGCGCTCGAGGCGGGGCGCGGCGTCCTGGCCCTCGACGGCTGGGGAGCGACCGAGGTTCGAGGCCCCGATGCGCAGGGGTGGCTGAACGATCTCGTCACGGCCGCGGTGGACGCCGTGCAGGCGGGCGAGGCCGTTCGATCCCTGCTGCTCGGCCCGACCGGGCGCATCCGCGCCGACCTCCGCGTCACCCGCAGCGACGACGGGTTCCTCCTGCTGCAGGCGCCCGCCCAACCCGACCCGATCGCGGCGCTCCTGGATCCCTACGTGCTGTCCTCGGAGGTCGAGATCGCTCCGTCCGAACCCGACGGGCTGGTCCTGCGGCCGAAGCCGGGCCCGAGGTGGGCGATCGGCGCCGACGGCGTCCGGGTCGGTCGCGAGGCGTTCGAGGCCTGGCGCATCCGGCACGCGATCGCGGCGTTCCCGGCCGACCTTGACCAGGACTCGGTTCCGTCCGAGGCCGGCCTGGACCAGGAGCCCGTGATCGACCGGGCCAAGGGCTGCTACCTGGGCCAGGAATCGGTTGCCCGCATCCGCAACCTCGGGCACCCGCCACGACTGGTCGTCCCCGTGGAGGCCGCGGGCTCCGTCCACATCGGGGATCTCGTGTTTTCCACGGACGGCACCGACGGGAGGGCGGGGATCGTGACCAGCGCCGACCCGGACGGCCCGGCCGCGTTGGTCCGGATCCGTTGGGACGCAAGGGATCTCGGGCTCAGGACCGAGGACGGGACCCCGCTCCGGCGGCGGTAGCGCGGGCCGCCGATACTACGGCGCCCGGCACTTTTCAAGACTGTTCTCGTTCGAACCCGAACGGTACAACCGACCCCTGCGCGCACGGGCCCCTCAGGGTCGCACGCGCCCCCGACCAGGCACGCAGGGAGTGATGGTGAGCAAGGACCGCATCGCAGGCATCGACCTGAAGGCCCTTCCCCAAGACCCGTCCCCCCCAGACATGTGGCAGGACCAGGCGGCCTGCTACGGGATCGACCCCGACACGTTCTTCCCGACCTCCGAGGAGGAGGCCGGGCCCGCCTTGGCGTTCTGCACGGCCTGCCGGATCCGGCAGACCTGCCTGGCGTGGGCGCTGAAGAACGGCGAGCGGTACGGCGTCTGGGGCGGCCTGACCGAACAGCAGCGCCGCCGCGTGGTCCGCTTCGTGGCCTGACCCGCGCCCGCGCCCGGTCGTCGGCACGGCCCGAGCCGATTAGGGTCGCCCCATGACGACCGAGATCCGGGCGACCGCGCCCCTGCGGATCAGCTTCGTCGGGGGCGGCACCGACTTCCCCCACTACTTCGAGCGCCACGGCGGCGCCGTCCTGTCGGCCACGATCGACCACGCCGCGCACGTGCGGATCGAGCCGCGTTCGGACCGCCAGGTGCGGATCCGCTCGCTGGACCTCGGGCACCTGGTCGAGTACCACCTGGAGCGCGGGCCCGTGTACGACGGGGTGATGGACCTGCCGAAGGCGGCGATCGAGCGCCTTGGGGTTCCCACCGGCGTCGATATCGACATCGCCTCGGACGCCCCGCCCGGCAGCGGCCTGGGCGGCTCCTCGGCCCTGGTGACCGCGTGCGTGGGCGCGCTCGCGATGCTCCTGGACCGGGCGATGACGCCTCGCGAGGTCGCCGAGGTCTCCTACGAGATCGAGCGCCAAGACCTCGGGATCGCGGGCGGGTGGCAGGACCAGTACGCGGCCGCGTTCGGCGGGTTCAACCTGTTCGAGTTCGGGGCGGGGGGCGTGTCGGTGCACCCGCTCGGCCTGTCCGAGGACGCGATCGCCGAGCTCCGCTCGCGCCTGCTGCTCTGCTACACGGGCAACGTCCGGACCGACCTCGGCCTGATCGACGCGCAGATCCGGATGTTCCACGACGGGCGAGAGGACACGATCGTCGGGATGAAGCAGCTGCAGGCCATGGCGTTCGAGATGCGTCAGGAGATCGAGGCGGGTCACCTCGAGCGGCTGGGCCCGATGCTGCGAGAGGCGTTCGAGAGCAAGAAGCTCATGAACCCGCAGATCGCCGAGGGCACGTCGATCGAGCACCTGCTCGCGGTCGCGCGGGCCGAGGGCGCGTCCGGCGGCAAGATCTGCGGCGCCGGCGGCGGCGGCTACCTCCTGCTCGCCTGCCCGCCCGAACGCCAGCGCGAGGTCCGCGCCGCGCTCGAGGGCCTCGGCGGTCAGTTCGCCGAGTTCGCGTTCCGGGGCCACGGGGTGGAGGCGCGCTCGGGCGACCGCGTGTGGAGGCCGGCGTGAAGAAGCGGTACGTGCTGCTCGATCGCGACGGCACGATCAACGAGGAGATCGGCTACGTGCTCCGGCCCGACGAGCTCCGGCTGATCCCCGGCGCGCTCGGCGCGCTGGCCGAGCTGCAGGGCCTCGGCCTCGGACTGGTGGTCGTGACGAACCAGTCGCCGGTCGGCCGCGGGATGATCTCGGCCGCCGAGCTCGACGCGATCCACGACCGCCTGCGCGAGCTCCTGGCCGAGGGCGGCGTGACGCTCGATCGCATCGAGGTGTGTCCGCACCGACCGGACGAGGGATGCCGGTGCCGCAAGCCCGGGACGCTGATGGTCGAGCGCGCGGTCCGGGCGCTGGCGTTCGACCCGCGCGAGGCGTGGATCGTGGGCGACCACGCGGCCGACATGGGGCTCGGGCGCGCGGTGGGCGCTCGGACGATCCTGCTGCGGACCGGGCACGGCCTGGAGGAGCTCGAGCGGGCGGGGGCCGACGCGGACGAGGTCGTGGACGATCTCGCGGCGGCCGCGGCCCTGATCCGCTCCGAGGCCCTGGCGGCCGAGGTGGACGCGTGAACCTGGACCGCGTGCGCGAGTACCTGCTCGAGACCTCGCGCACGGCCGCCCGCACAGCCGATGCCTGCGGCGAGGAGATCCTCGGCGCGACGGCGGCGATCGTCGAGTCGCTGCGCGCCGGCGGCAAGATCCTGCTGTGCGGCAACGGCGGCAGCGCCGGCGACGCCCAGCACCTGGCGACCGAATTCGTCAGCACGCTCACGCTCGACCGCCCGCGCGACGCGATCCCGGCGATCGCCCTCACCACCGACTCGTCGCTGCTGACCGCGGTCGCCAACGACTACGGGTTCGAGCGGGTGTTCGCGCGGCAGGTCGAGGCCCTCGGCCGCCAGGGCGACGTGTTGATCGGGATCTCCACCAGCGGGAACTCGGCCAACGTCGTGAAGGCGTTCGAACGCGCGCGGGCGGCCGGCCTGCGCACGATCGCGCTCACCGGCGCGTCGGGCGGCGCGATGGGTCCGCTCGCCGAGATCGAGATCAACGTCCCGAGCTCGGAGACCTCGCACATCCAGGAGGCGCACATCGCGATCGGCCAGCTGATCGCGTTCCTGGTCGAGGACGAGCTGTTCCCCGCGTAGGACCGCGGTCCCGGTGGGGGTAGCCCCTCCGCCAAGACGGGTGGCTCCCCCATGCCCCGAGGGTCGCAGAGGCCCTACGGTGGTCCCGTGGACGCGGTGATCGAGCTCGAGGGGCTGCGCAAGGAGTACCGGCGCCTCCGCGGCTCCAAGACGGTGGCCGTGGACGGCCTCGACCTCGCGGTCCCCTCGGGCGGCGTGTTCGGCTTCCTCGGACCCAACGGCGCCGGCAAGACGACCACGATCCGGTGCCTGCTCGGCCTGGTGCGGCCCTCGGGCGGCCGCTGCCGGCTCCTCGGGCACGAGCCGGCCGACCTGCATCGCGTGATCGGCCGCGTCGGCTCGATCGTGGAGAGCCCGACGATGTACCCGCGGTTCACGGGGCGTCGCAACCTCGAGCTCCTGGCCCGGATCGACGGCATCGGCCGCGGACGCGTCCGCGAGGTGCTCGAGGAGGTCGGGCTGGGCGAGCGCGGGGGCGACCTGGTCAAGACCTACTCGCTCGGCATGAAGCAGCGGCTCGCGATCGCGGGCGCGCTGCTGAAGGACCCCGAGCTCCTGATCCTGGACGAGCCGGCCAACGGGCTGGACCCGGCCGGGATCGTGGAGGTCCGCGAGCTGATGCGCCGCCTCGGCCGCGAGGGCCGGACGGTCTTCGTGTCCAGCCACATCCTGTCCGAGGTGCAGCAGACCGCCGACCGCGTGGCGATCCTCGCGCGCGGTCGAACGGTCGCCACCGGCCCCGTACACGAGGTGCTCACGGCCGGCCACGCGGCGGGTCTGGTCGTTCGCCTGGACGACCTGGCCGGCGGCCTGGCCGCCCTCGGCGAGGCGGGCATCCCGGCCGCGAGGGACGACGGCGTGATCCGGGTCTCCCTGCCGCCCGAGGACGCCGCCCGCGTCACCCGAGCGCTCGCCGACCGCGGGCTGTACCTGTCCGAGCTCAGGCCCGACGAGGCGGACCTGGAGACCGTCTTCCTCGAGCTGACGAGCGGTCCCGGAACGGAGACACGATGATCGCCCTGCTCGCGTCGGAGCTGCGTCGGTTCCGCTCGCGTCGCCTGGTGTTGGTGCTGACCGGCCTGGAGGTGCTCGCGATCGTGGTCGCCGGCGTGATCGTCTTCCTCACGCAGCACTACGACCTCGCGTCGTTCCCGAACACGCTCCGCGGCGCCTCCCTCGTCCTGCTGTCCGTGGGATGGATGCTGGGCGCGTCGGCGATCGGCGCCGAGTGGCACGCCGGACATCTCACGACGATCCTGACGTGGGAGCCACGGCGCGGGCGAGTGATCCTCGCGAAGATCGTCGCGTGCCTCGTGAGCGTCTTCGTGCTGACCATGGTCGTGCAGGCGCTCCTCGGCGTCGCGCTCGCGATCGACGCCGCCGGGCGGGGCTCGACGGCGGGCGTGGACGCGTCGTGGCTCGCGGAGTCGGCCTCGGCGGCGCTCCGCGTCGGCGTGGTGTCGACGATCTTCGCCGGGTTCGGCTTCGCGCTGGCGTCCGTGGGACGCAACACGGCGGTGGCGCTCGGCGCCGGGTTCGGCTACCTGGTGATCGTCGAGAACCTCGTACGCGGGCTCCGTCCGGAGTGGGCGAAGTGGCTCCTCACGGACAACACGGCCCTGTTCATCATCGGCTCGCCCACCCAGTTCCCGCTGCTCGGCCGGACGGTCGCGCAGGCGGGCGTGTACCTGGCGCTCGTGGGCCTGGCGCTGCTGCTGGGGGCCGGGGGCCTGTTCCGCGCGCGGGACGTCACCTGATCCCCTTGACCGTCGAACACCTGTTCGGGTAGGCTCCTCCTCCCGCGCGGCCCCGCGGGAGGGCGGGTGCTCGCCGAGCCGATCCAGACCACGCTCGAGGACGGCGGCGTCCTGTCCGAGG
>Ga0081455_10003273_pt1 | contig 18744 bp, 19 predicted proteins | sample TabmetS3T2R1_FD_70207 | JGI IMG/M metagenome (GOLD analysis project Ga0081455, IMG submission 70207) | Tabebuia heterophylla rhizosphere microbial communities from the University of Puerto Rico - S3T2R1 | ecosystem: Host-associated > Plants > Roots > Rhizosphere ... | reverse complement strand
TTCAAAGATCCTTGACATCTACTGATCGGAGCAGGAGAATCCGGATCGCTTATTGAAATTCAAGGATCGTACTAGCAGGTTGATGAAAAACTCCGAGTTTTAGAATTTTTTGTATCATGAAAATTCTCACGCATGTTAATATGGCGCCGATTCAATCTTCGGAGGTGTTGATGCGCGGGTTGCAGGATAAACAAACGAGCATGTGGGCTTTTGTTTCGATCGAGGAGCGAATTCCTATCGAGCATCCGCTCAGACGGATCAAAAAGCTGGCCGATCAACAGCTGGTGAAATTGTCGGGAGTGTTTAACCGGATGTATTCGCAGGTCGGACGGCCGTCGATTGCACCCGAGAGGGTTCTTAAGTCTCTGTTGCTCATGGCGCTGTATTCGGTGCGCAGTGAGCGGCAGCTCTGCGAGCAACTTGGGTACAATCTGTTGTTTCGCTGGTTCTTGGACATGGAGCTTGAGGAGGAGAGTTTCGATGCAACGGTGTTTAGCAAGAACCGCGAGCGGTTGCTGGAACACGAGGTTGGGAGGCTGTTCTTCGAGACGGTGGTCAAACAAGCGCGCGAAGCTAACTTGATCAGCGACGATCATTTCAGCGTGGACGGAACTCTGATCGAAGCATGGGCCAGTCTTAAGAGCTTTCGACCCAAGGGAGAAGACCGATCGAGGGACAAAGACCCAGGAGACCCAGGCAACCGCTGGGTGGATTTTCATGGTGAGAAACGCAGCAACGACACTCATGAATCGAAGAGCGATCCCGAGAGTCTTTTGGCCAGAAAGGGAGCGGGCAAAGAGGCCAAACTGTGTTACGGGGCGCATGCACTGATGGAGAACCGAAATGGACTGTTGGTCGATTTGAAAGTCACTCAAGCCACCGGCACGGCGGAGCGCGACGCTGCCCAGGAGATGATTAAGCGCCAGAGGCAAAAGGGAGTCAAAGTCAAATCGTTGGGAGCAGACAAGAACTACGACACGCGCGGCTTTGTTGATTTCTTGCGTGGCCGTAAGATTGCTCCTCATGTGGCAGCCAACACCAAACGCAAGGGCGGTTCGGCCATCGATGGACGCACCACACGCCATGAGAGTTACAGCATTAGTCAGCGGATACGAAAGAAAATTGAGGAGATCTTCGGTTGGATGAAAACAGTTGGCGGGTTTAGGAAAACGCGTTATCGAGGGACCCACAGAACGCAGTTGGCGGCTTGGTGGGTGGGAGCGGCGTACAACCTCGTGCGCATGGCGAAAATGGTCTAAGCGCAGGGCAACGCGGGCCAAAACAATGTCTTCGGAGCTCAAAATTGCCCTTGTAGCGCCCTTGAGGTTCATTGCTTCACCCGATTGGCTCGACTCTTTGCCAAAACTTTCACCCTGCAACAAGCTTCTTTCCCTTAACCTGCTTTTTTCATCTCTAAACGGAATGGCTCTGTCAAGCGAGCTCCAGCCCCGATTTTGTCTTTTTCAAATGATCTTTCGAAAAAAAGACCTCCGTATTTCGCTTATAACGCACGATCTCGATCTGACATGACTCCTAGTATCCCCCCCTTTTTCGATAACGTTCGCCGGCCTGATCAATGTGTACGGGTAGCGACCCACTCATCTCTTCGCGCCTTTTCAAAGCGCATGATCTTAAATCCGGCGATTCTCCCTCTGGAGAGGCACAGCTGCCCAATCAGCAACACGGTCTTTGGACCATGAAAAAGTACGGGCTCACTGCGCGCCGCTACGCCTGATGAAGTCAGGATAGTCAATTCCTTCTTTCATCATGTGAAAAATCGCTCCGATAAGTTTATTCGCCACCGCCACCCGAGCAATCTGCTTACCTCTTCTTTTCACCACTCCCAAGTAGTGCTTACGACTCGGTCCTTTACCGCGTCGCGTATGCACCAAAGCAGCTTGAATCAACAACATCCGCACCATGCGGTTGCCCTCTTTGGTAATGTGACCATGTCGTTCTGTATCCCCGCTCTGTCGGACCCGTGGCGCCAGCCCAAAGTAGCTTGCCAATTTCTTAGCATTAGAAAATCTGCCAATCTCTCCAATCCAGCAGCTGATCGCTACCGCACTCACCGGACCCACCCCCTCGATGGTCATCAGCCGCCTGGCCTGCGCATCCTCAAGTGCAATCTTTATCAGTTCCTTGTCCAGTCCCCCAATCTGCCGATTGATAAATTCCAACAACTTCAAATCTTCCTCCACAATCCTTGGCCCATAGCCGCTGAGATCCTCAGCTCCGCTTACGATGGGCCGTGCCCGCTGAAGCTTCGCCGCGGGATCGATATTTCTCTTGGCGTAAACCGCTCGCAGTTCATTGATCACCGCTGTACGCTGGCGCACCAGGCGCCCCCGGTGGCTCAAAAGCTCCCGAATGTGACGTTGAGTGGCAGGAGGAATCCACACGGTGGGAAGCAAATCGGCCTTAAGTAACTTCGCCAGCATCAAAGCATCCACCTTGTCCGACTTCAACCGCGCCGAGGCGATCGCCTTAGTCTGCTTGGGATGGGACAAAAACACCTCATGGCCAGTCTTCTGCGCGAGCTCCACCAACCACCACCACGAACCCATCGCCTCAACGGCAATCTTGCTCCCTTCTGGAAGTTTCTTTAAAACCCGCTCTACCGTCACTACATCGTTTGCGAAGCGTAACTGTGATGGAGATTTGCTTTCCCTCAATACCGCTAGTTGTGATACGTATTTGTGTAGATCGATACCAACAAAGCTTTCCATGTATGGCCTCCTCCTCGGTTTTGTATTCGCCTGCTTATCACAGCAGCTCCAACGGAGGCCATTCCGTTTATAAGATCAGCAACCTGCTAATCGCCCGCCAATTTCTTTCCTGCCAGCTCGGACAACGTTGCCGAGGGCGTCACGTATTCGTAGTCCGTTTGCACTTCGATCAACGCTGAGCGATCGGCGGCCAGCGCTTTTTTAAACGCCGGCAAAAATTCCTCGTCGCGCGTGACTTTCAAGCCCAGCGCGCCGTAGGATTCGCCCATGACGGCGAAGTCGGGGTTCTGTAGGCCGACGCCGTATTGACGGCCAGGATACTGGGCCTCCTGATGCATGCGAATCGAATTATAACCCTCATTGTTGTAGACGATTGTAATTATGTTCGCGCCGTATTGTTTGGCTGTGGCCATTTCTTGCCCTGTCATAAGAAATCCACCATCGCCCACGTGGGCGATGACCGTGCGATTCGGATGCGCTAACTTGGCGGCCACCGCGGAAGGCACGCCGGGACCCATGCAGCCGAGGGTCGGCGAAATGTAAGAGTCCGGATAATCAAACTCGATGTAGCGCTGCGGCCATTGACCAAAGCTGCCGGCATCGGTCGTCGTGATCGCATCGGCGGGCATAGCCGATTTTATGTCCTTCATGATCCGTTCCATGGACACTTTGGGTGTGGGCCGATCTTTGGGCGTGCAGAAATCCTTTTGTCTGGCATGTTGCTCGGCAATCCAGGCGGCGCGATTTTCGTTGGGCCGCGGCCCTGAATGCTTTAGCATCGCGAGCAATGTCTGTTTGGCGTCGGCGATGATGCCCACGTCCGGGCGCGCGTTTTGGCCGATGTTCTCCTCGTCCGTGTCGATCTGCACAAACGGCCGTCCCGGCCGCGGGAAAGTAAAGGCACCCGTGGTCTGCTGGTTGAGCCGGCAGCCGAGGACAATTAATAGATCACTTTCATCATAGGCAAGCCGTTGCGACTCTTTGTTCGATGTCAAAAGATTGCCGGCGTAGTTGGGATGATTATTTGGAAAGGCATCTTGGCGTTTGTAGGACGTCAGCACCGGGACCTGAAATTTTTCTGCAAAGTCGATCACCTCTTGCCATGCCCGAGTGTATTGGGTCCCCGAGCCGATGAGGAGGACGGGCTTACGCGCCGCGTTGATGCGCCCGATTAAGGTCTCGATCGCCGCTGGATCGGGATTGGGCTTTACTTCGGGATACGGATCGATCATCGATATCTCCGCGTTCTGTTCGATCACATCGCGCGGCAGCGACACAACCACCGGTCCGGGCCGACCCGTGCGGGCGATGTGAAACGCGCGGCTCACAATCCGCGGAATCTGTTTCGGGTCGTTGATCTCGATTACCCACTTGGCGATGCTGCCGAAGAATCGACCGTAGTCCAACTCCTGGCCCGCCTCACGTCCCCGCGCAGACCGGCTGACCTGTCCGACTAACAGAACCATCGGTACAGAATCGTATTTGGCGCTGTGCACGGCGATGCTCGCATTGGTCGCGCCCGGCCCACGGGTGACGATGCAGACACCGGGTTTGCGTGTGGCCTTGGCGTAGCCCTCCGCCATAAATGCGGCACAGCCTTCTTGGCGGTTGGTAATGAGTTTGACTTCAGGAAAATCTACCAGCCCATCGACCACCGCGATGTAACTTTCGCCAGGCACGCTAAAGACGTGCTTCACCCCTTCATTACGCAGACACTGGGCGACTGCATGACCTCCAAGCATTGATTGCCTCCCGCGACTTCGAATTTTTCTGCGTACGTCATAACTCCTGTTTATGGCTGCTGTCAATGTATGATTATGCTTTGAGAACCCTTGATTGATACTGACGTGCGGAGGTGATAGTTCCCAACGAAAGCACGAGCGTTGCCGAAATTCTTCAGCAAAGAAGGAGCAACATGAAGATATCGAGCCTAACGGTTTTAGCAATTTTGACGATGTCGTGGCCCGCTTGGAGTCAAGGCAGCAAGCCGAAAACATTGGATGAGTTGGCAGCGTACAGTGGTCCGGATCGCCAGAAGATACTTCTCGATGGTGCCAAAGCTGAAGGAAAAGTCATGTGGTATACCTCGTTGTCGGGTAACTACAGAGAGATCGTTGATGCGTTCAAGAAAAAATATCCTGAAATTCAAATTGAAGTTTATCGCGCCGGCAGTACCGACGTCGCTGAAAGATTGCTCAACGAAGCTCGCGCTGGACGCCATTTGGCCGACGCCATGGAAACAACACCCGGGTCTTTAATGCTGCTCAAGGAAAGTGGGATTCTCAAGCCCTACGCTTCATCGGAGCTGGCAAAGTATCCCGAAGAAGCAAAAACCAAGGCGGATGGCGCGCGCGTTTACTGGGTAACCGACCGTGAAGCTTACTTAGGCTTCGGCTATAACACGCGGATGATCACTTCCCCTCAAGTCCCGAAGAATTTTCAGGAGCTGTTAAAACCAGAGCTCAAAGGCAAACTCGCCGTTACTACCGAGAGCTCGAGTGCGCGGGTTATCGGTTCGATGCTGAAGTACAAGGGCGATGGCTTCATGAAAACACTCAAAGAGCAGGAAGTCAGATTGTTCAAGCTGGCGAGCCTCGGCTTTCTAAACTTGCTGATCGCCGGAGAAATCGCCGGATCACCGACGGTTTTTCGGAACCAAGTGATTGTCATGAAGGAAAAAGGCGCGCCCATCGACTGGGTGCCACTGGACGTGGCTGTAGCAAATGCGGGTGGATCGGCCGTCATCGCTAATGCGCCCCATCCCCACGCCGCATTATTGCTCACCGACTTTGTCATCGGCGGCGAGGGTCAAAAGTTAATGGAACAGTTTCGATACGGCGTCGCGTGGAAAGAGTACCCGTTTAAGCGCGAGTATCCGGAACGTGGCATGACTACGGCGCAGTATCAGGATGCCGAAGAAAAATGGAGCCAGCTCTTGCGCTCTACTACCCAGCGGTGAAGGGGCCAGTAAAACTTCATAAGATTCCCGTCTGCTGATGCACCATGAGCAGAAAGAAAAGATTAATTTTCGTTTTCGTCACTATCGCTTTCTCGGCTTTTCTGTTTGAGGCTGTCGCCCGGCTGGCTTTTTCGATACCTCAAATCGGTAAACGTCTGGAGGCCAATGAGGATTACACCTATCTTCGCAACTGGGTGCGGGAACACCAGAAAGCCGGGACGGCAACCTACTACTCTTTTGACATGTACGATCCTTCCAAAGGATGGAAACCAAGGCCGAATCTCAAAGATGAAAAGGCATGGAACGATAAAATTCTCAACACCAACTCGAAGGGTCTTAGAGGCAAGAAAGATTTTCCTTACCCCAAGAACAAGGAAAAGTTACGGATTTTGATCCTAGGCGACTCGTTCACCTTCGGGGACGACGTAGGCGATGATGAGACCTACTCTGCCTATCTCCAAGCGATGTTACCCGACGCCGAAATCATCAACATGGGCGTACACGGTTACGGTCATGATCAGATGCTCATCCTTTTTAAGGAAGAGGGCGTGAAATACGAGCCGGATATCGTTCTCTTGGGATTTCTGCAGTTAGATATGTCTCGAAATACGCTTGATTTTAGAGACTTTGCGAAACCACGTTTCGTGCTAGAAAAGGGTGAGCTTAAACTTACCGGCATCCCGGTTCCTCGCCCTGAGGAAATCCTCCAATGGGATTGGGCCCGACCCAGGCTGATCGATTTCTTCTCACTGCTTCGCCATCGAATCAAAAAAACGCTTGGGCTCCAACAGAGAGAGATGGAAAAAATCACTAGCGCTATATTGCTGGAGCTAATTCGGTCGGCCGAGATCATTGGTGCGCTTCCGATACTCGCCTATCTACCGCGGGGAAAGGAAATCGCCATGGACATCGCCGTAACGGACGATGAGAAGTACATGTTTTCCATCTGCCGGTTAAATCCAAAGGCGAAATGCTTTTCCACCAGGCCGTATTTTGCTGAAAAAATAGCGCAAGGACAAACTTTCAAATCGGGAGGTCACTGGGAACCTTCCGGTCATCTTGTGGTCGCCGAAGCCATTAAACGTTATTTGATTGAGGAAGGCCACGTTCTCGCGCCGCAGCGAATAGAAAATCAAAGGCCCGGAACCGGCCGTCACCCGCCCTTCGATGAATCCAAACACGGCTCTACCGATGCTGCCCGGAGTTCCTTGTCAGGCGAAAATTAACCGGGGGCAAGCATGCGGCATGTTCCGTGATCGATGCGGAGGTGGTGCATAGTCAGGTTCCTGGACATTTTCTTACCCCTAGGATATGGAAATGGGTTAGCCGGATATCTAATTCAATCTTTAGGAGAACAAACATGAATGACTCTCGTTTTTCGCGCCGATCGCTATTGGCGCTGTATCTCGCTTTGCTTCTTGGTTATGGCCTTGCGCAGGCGCAGCCTGCGAAGGAATACGAGCCGTCAGTTGGCCAAGAAGGGAAGGATGTGGTGTGGGTGCCGACACCGCAGGCGTTGGTAGACAAGATGCTCGACATGGCGAAAGTGACACCTAAAGATTACGTGATCGATCTCGGCTCTGGTGACGGGCGCACGGTAATCACTGCCGCGAAGCGCGGCTCCAAAGCGCTTGGCATAGAATACAACCCAGACATGGTGGAGCTATCGAAGCGCAATGCCGCCAAAGAAGGCGTTAGCGACAAGGCGAGCTTCGTCAAAGCCGATCTGTTCGAAAGTGATTTTTCCCAAGCCCAGGTCATTACCATGTTTCTGCTGCCGAGTATCAACATGAAGCTGCGCCCGAAGATTCTCGACCTTAAGCCCGGCACTCGCATCGTGTCGAACTCTTTTGACATGGAGGATTGGAAAGCCGATGAGACAGCCACGGCAAGCGGTTGCGACCACTGGTGTACGGCTCATCTCTGGATCGTTCCGGCGAAAGTCGGCGGAACGTGGAAACTGCCGCAAGGGGAACTAAATCTCAAACAGACTTTCCAGATGATTAGCGGCACGCTTAGAAACGGCAATGTTGCGACGCCGATCTCGGGCAAACTCAATGGCGATCAGATCAGTTTCACTGCCGGCGGTGCTCAATATACCGGCCGCGTCAACGGCAACGCTATTGAAGGAACTGTTAAAGGAGGAAGCAACGGCAGCTGGAGCGCGACTCGGGCAGGAAAATAGCGAAAGGACTTAATGTTTTTTGTGGAGATTTTGATAGCTGCGAGGTAATAAAAGGTTCCTTTTTCTAAAAAGAGAGTGTCAAGGGATTTTTCTAAAATGTGAAACCTTTCCGCGCATACAAAAGTCTCCCGATGCCCCTCTTTTTCCATGAACGGAAATGACAATCTCTCAGGTGGCTACTTTACTGCAGCCGGATCGTCTTCGAACATTCGCTCTAATTCTTTTAGAAAACCCACTTGACCTTTCAAGATCTTCTTCTTGGCGGCGTCAATCGTAAACCATTCAGCGCGATCTACTTCGGGAAACTCCTGACGCTTGCCGGAGCGCGGCGGCCACTCTATTGAAAACCTGTTGCTCACGATCGCTTTGACATCGCAGTCACCCTTAAACGCCCACGCATGGACGAGCTTGCCTCCAGGCTGTTTGATCGGGGTTAGAGCGATAAAATTCCCTGGCGCGAGAAATCCGGTTTCCTCCTGAAACTCCCGCTTCGCCACTTCTAGGCGGTCTTCACCCTCTGCGGGCTCACCCTTCGGTATCGACCATGCTCCCAGGTCCTTTTTCGCCCAGTAGGGCCCGCCCGGATGAACTAAAAACACTTCCAGTGTCGAATCGCGCAACCGATACATCAGTAGCCCGGCGCTTTCCTTCTTGGCCATCGGCTTATCGGCTAAAACAATTCGCCTTCGCTCTTTCGCTCTTCTTTGGGACGCCAGCGCAGCAAATAAGCTTCCGCTCGGTTGATCGCTTCGTTGCAAACAACTACTACGAGGGCGAGGACCAAAATACCGCCTAATGCGCCAGTGGTGGAAAAGAGCGACGTGTTATAGTTGATCAGGTAACCTAAGCCTTTGCTGGCAGCGATAAATTCTCCCACTACTGCGCCCACGATAGCGTACGGAACGCTAATCTTTAATCCCGTGGTGATCCAGGGAACGATGGCTGGAACAGTGACCTTCGTCAGAATTTGGCGTTCCGTCGCGCCCATGATTCGCAAGATATTCTTGAGCTCTGCCTCAACCCCTTTGACCCCGGCATAGGTATTGAAGAAGGTCAGAAAGAAGACCACGATTATGACGAGAATGATCTTTGAAGTCGGCCCGATGCCGAACCAGATAATAAATAATGGCGCCAGCGCGATGCGCGGAATCCCGTTAAAGGCTACCACATAGGGATCGAGAATCTGCGCCAAGGTTTCCCTCCGGCCGAGGAGAAAACCTAAACCGATGCCACACACAGCGCCAATGAAGAAGCCGGTGAAAGTCTCGTAAAGCGTGATCGCGAGGTGAGCGAAGATGGAGCCATCGGCAATCACCTCGTAGAGATACCCAAAGACTCGCGACGGGCTCGAAACCCAAAACGGATCGATCAATCTCCCCGAGCTCAGCTCCCAGAAAGACAGCAGCAAGAGACCGAAGAGGAGCCGGTATAGGAAAAGACGTCCCCGGCTGATCATTTGCTCAGAAACTCGTTGGTGACAAGCTCGGCGTACGGCGCACGCTTTTTCAATATTCCGGCTTGCTCGAGGATGTCCTGCGTGGTTTGGAAGCTGCGCTCGCTCGTCCGGCCGTCAGGGCTCAGCGCGGGCAAGACCGCATTGGCTCCGGATAGGAGCAGCTCAGGGTCGGTTTTTGCCATAAACGGCTTGAGCGCGTCTGCGACTTGCTCAGGGCCGCTTTTCAGCGCCCACTGGTTTGCCCGGGTCAGCGCCCGCACCATTCTTCGCACGAGGTCTGCTTCTTTCGCAACGGTCTCAGGACGGGCGACAAGATTTTCCATAAGGAATTCGGGGATCGAAGGGTCTTCCCCCTTGGTATTGTTGATGAACATGACAGCGAACCCGCGGCTAATCGCAGTCTCTGGAACCGGCGGCGCCGTTAGCGCCACATCGACCTTGCGATTCTCCAAGGCCGCAAGCCAGGTCGGTCCAGCGCCAATAGGAATGACATGCACGTCTTGCTGCGGGTTGTACCCAGCCTTGCGGATCACAAAGGCAGCGAGGTGCGCGGTTAAGGCTCCCGGATTGGTGACGCCGACGGTTAAACCTTTTAAGGTCTTGATCTTCTCCGACAAAGGCATCGATTCGGTGATCCCCTTGACCTTGGCCGTCTCTTTGTGCATCGCCCAGTTGATAAATACTCTGTGCAGGCCGCTCATGACCATGAGCAGTCTCTTGCCCTCCTGATGCGCCAGGATGACGTTGTCGCCGGTGGTGAAGCTGAACTCCACATCGCCAGCGATCAGCGCGCGGATGTCCGGTCCACCGCCGCCCGTGGATGTAATGTCCAAGTCGAGCTTTTCATCGGCAAAAAAGTTCTTACTCTGGGCGATATAGACCGGTGTCATCGAGTGCGCCACGACGGGAATCGTCATTTTAACTTTTCGCGGCGCTTGCGCCTCCGCCGGCTGAGAAAACCAGCCCAGGAAGAAAGCCGCAGCAAGAACAATCGTTATGCACGGTTTCATAGGTAGTTCTCCTTTCTATGCTTCTGCCAAAGTCACTTCGGGCCGCAAATCGCGCCAGAGCCTTTCATACGCCGAGCGAAATTGTTGGCTTTCATGGATCTGAAAAACATCCCGTGGCCGAGCTATCGCTACCTTCTCGATGGACTTGATCCGACCGGGTCTAGAAGTCATGAGCACGACCCGATCCGCCAAGGTAATCGCCTCGATCAGATCGTGGGTGATAAAAATAATCGTTTTTTTTGATGCCGACCAGAGCTTGAGAAGCTGATCTTGCAGCACGATCCGCGTCTGGGCGTCCAGTGGACCGAAGGGTTCGTCCATCAGGATCAACTCCGGATCATAGATCAAAGTACGGATGATGTTGGCCCGCTGGCGCATCCCGCCCGACAGCTCATGCGGATAATGATCCTCGAAGCCACTCAAACCCACTCGCCCAATCAATTCTTCGGCCCGACGTCGCCGAACGCTTTTTTCTATTCCCCTGATTTCCAGCGCGATCTCCACATTTTCGCTCAAGGTGCGCCAGGGCAAGAGATTATCTTTTTGCGTCACGTAACCGATTTTCGTGCAGATATCGTTGATGGGGTTGCCGCGAAAAACGATGCGACCGGCAGTGGATCGGAGTAGTCCCACGATCAAGTTGAGCAAAGTCGATTTGCCGCACCCGGAAGGACCGACAATCGTGACGAACTCCCCTTCAGCGACGCTGAGGTCCACCGAGTCGAGGGCCAAAACTTTTTTCCCCCGAACCTGGTATTCCTTGCAAACGCCTTCGACAGAAAGCAGCGCCATCGTGATCAGGGTGTGATTTGCGCGATGGAAGCGCCGATACCATCGATTGAGGTTTTGCCATCCGCCGCTAGGTTATCCCGCCGGGGCACATCATAGTTGTTAACGTAGCCAGTGTTGCCGACGAAGACAATCGCGCCCGGAAATTCCAAAGGACCCTGACTTCCGTTTTTGACCAGCTCATCAACTTTGCCGTCGGCGGTAACGGTCACAAGAGCATTGCGCTCGTTAGCGGTCACCCAAAGTTTACCGCTGCCGTCGAAGGCAATGCCATCGGCACCTTCGAGAAGCGGGCTCTGTGCTAAGAGGACCGGTTTGGCGCTTTTTCCGCCGGGCAGCATCTCGACTTTCCAGATGGCGCCGCGCGCCGTATCAGCGACGTACAGGTTCCCTACGGCATCGAATTCCAAACCGTTGGCGACCGTGGCCTGTTGTGTCTTCCCGTCAGGCAGAGTTCTAGTGTGAGGTTCTATCTGCAGCGCTGTTTCGGCGCGACCACCGCCAGGACCCACTCGGTAAACTCTTCCATTAGCGCCGCCTGAAACAAATAGATTACTCTGGCGGTCGAAGACAATGCCATTAGCGCCTTCAGTGCCGGTGGCAAAGGTCTGCGCTGTTCCAGGCTTCGCAGCATTTAGATCGGCTGCCCTGATGCGCACCACTTCGGCAAATGGAGCGCTGGCAATGAATAAATCCCCTTGCGGGTTGAAGGCGATGCCGCCTCCGTCGGCATTGACCTTTTTGCCCTTTATCTCTCGTGCGTCGATTCGTCCCACCACTACAGGTTTAGGAGACTTGGGGTCTACGCGAAAGATATTGCCGGAAACCCGGTCCGGCAAATAAAGCCGGCCCTCTCTATCGGCGGTGATGCTTTCCACGATCACTGTCCGGTCGACACTTGCGGGATCGAGATCAACCAGAATCGAAACTGAGGGGCTCCTCGGTTGCACAGTAGCGCATGCGCCGAGAAGAATCGCAAGAAGTGGAATCATCGCTGTTTTCATGTGAGCCTCCCTTCGTGAAATAAGCCTTGGAGTTTGCCTGCCTCAAGGTCGCCGGGCTTATTAGTTTACGCGCTCAGCTCTCTTATGCTTTTGGCTCTAAAGATTCAAGGCTCGGGCGGCATTGGCGCCAAGAACTTGGCTCCGTTCTTCAGCGTTGAGGTTTAACGAATCTATCTTGCCGACAGGCTCAAAATCGCCCATCGCCATTGGATAATCCGTTCCAATCACGACCCGGTCTGCGCCGACGACCTGGATCAAGTACCGTAGCGCAGCAGCAGAGTGGACGATGGAATCGAAGTAGAGTCTTTTCAAGTAGCCCGATGGCTTTTCGCGAATAATCTTTTTGAAGTCCGGCCGCAAACTGTACGAGTGGTCAAGGCGCCAAATATTCAACGCCAACAATCCGCCACCGTGAGAGAGGCAGAGACGAAGGTTCGGGTACTTTTCGAACATTCCTTTGAGGATCATGCGCTCGATCATTAACGTCGTCCGGAACGGAAACTGCAATACGTTTCCGAGCACGCTGGCGATCGGATCGTTGGCGTCAACGCCGCCTTCCAAAGGATGGACGAAAAGCAACAGATCCAGCGCCTGGACCGCGTCAAAAAACGGCTCAAAGATCGGATCGTCCAGCTGGCGCTCGCCAACGGCATGGCCGATCTCGAGACCTTTAAGACCCATATCCTTTGCCTCTTGGGCAATGGCGATGGCTTCGGGAATGCTCTGTAGCGGCACGCTGCCGAAACCGACGAACCGGCCCGGATATTTTTTGACAACTTCTTGGATCGCTTCGTTTTGCTTGCGTGAAAAGTGCGCGCCTATAGCCGGCTCTTCCCAATAAAACAACAGGATCGGTGACGGCGAGATCGCTTGCAGATCGATGTTCATCTCGTCCAGCGCTTTGATGCGCGCCGGCGCATCGTAGGCTCCTTCGCTAAGGCCAGCCCGCATTCCGATTTGCGATGTGACCTTCAATTTGCGCTTGTCCAGCACGATCTTTGGCGCACGATCCTGGTACTTGCCGGGATTGGACAATGCCTCGATCGGGAAAAAATGAGAATGCAGGTCAATGTTCATGTTGCTTTTTCGCCGCGCTCCTTTCACGTCAATTTACAAGTCCCCCGAGCCCAGAAAGCCAAGCGATATGAGATTCGCACGAATAGTTCCGAGATTATTCTTATTTTTTCGCGTAAACCCGATCGATGAAGCCTTCCTGCTCGATCTGCCGGACAATCGAATCATCGACCACATCATTAACGGTGACTTTGATTGCAGGATTCATCTTTCGCGCGTCTGCGATGAGGACTTCCATGCCAGGGCGTGTGACATAAGGCACACGTTCCAGGATCCTGATGGTGGTTGTGTAGTTGTCTTCCAGATAGGCACTGTTTGCTGTTGGGAAGTACTTGCCCATGACCTTTTTGGCTTGCTCTTTGTTGGTTTTAAAAAAATGCGTGGCCTCAATGAGTGACATCACGACCTTTTTCACGTTCTCTCGCTTCTTGGCAATATAGCTCTTGGTGGTTACGGCGCAAATCCAAGGAAAAGGGGGCGGATCTTTTAAGTCAGCGGTGCGAATCAAAACTCGGTGCGGCAATCCCTCGCCCAGAAGATGAATGCTGCCGGTAGAAGATAGAAATGCAGCGACCGCTCCTTGTTTAAAAGCCGCAGCCCGTTCCGAAGCTCCGCCGACCTGCCGAAGGGCTACGTCCGCTCCCGGTCGCAACTTGAGTTCGGTCAGGAAAGCTCGGGCGGCAACGTCCGTTACGCTTCCGAATCGGCTGATCCCGATCGACTTACCTTTGAGAGCTTCAGCCGAGTTGATCGAGGGCTGAACCACCAACTCGTAATCCAACACATTGACAAAACAAGCCACCGAGACTAGATCGCCGCCACTGGCGGCCGTGTTCACGACTCCGCTTCCGGCAACCATACCAACCTGGACGTGATTGCTCAGAACCGCTGCAGCGCTTAGGGTCGAGCTTGCGATGTAGACGACTTCCGCGTCCAGTCCATGCTTCTTATAGAAGCCGACATCTTTGGCAATATTCCAGATCGCGTTAGGGCCGCCCAGGGCCGCGTAAGAAAACGTCAGCCTTTCCTGTGCCCAGATAGCGTCCTTACCGAAGCACATTAACGCGAACAGGATCAACGCAATCCAAAGACGACCGATCAATCGGCAAGCAATCAATCGCACAGCAGCCACGGTTGGCCTCTTCTGCAGCGGCTCAAGCCGAGCGCGCCGTACAACCTAGCCTATAAACCCGCCTCTGTAAACCGGGGAGCCGACGTAACTCCCCGGCTTTCCTACTGCCACCTGCGCCCATAGCTACCTGTACCGCCCCTAACACTAGCCGTCCGTCGTAACGTGGTTGTATTACGCCCGTAGATGTGGTGCCCCCACGTGTACCTTATATATCCCGTTTCACCTGCGATGTTCGTATTGAGGCTGTATAGCGGCCCGCTTGGGTGGCCTGCGCCTATCCAGCCCTAGGCCACGGGTTGCGCTGTTGAACCCGGCATTAGCTAAAGCCTTTTAGTTAGCCCCAGTACGTGAAGCATAGATGCAATTGGTGTTGACAAAACGATCATTTCGATGATACTGGAAATATAGAAATAGAGCGGCTTCAGCCAGGAGGATTATTATGGCTTCAAACGAAAAGCGTCTCGTTGCTTCAATGCAAATATTCCGGGCGATGCTCCTCATAGTATTGGTGGCAATCTCGACAGGGTGTTCACGCTCGGAGCCGGAGGCTCAGGCGAAGTTGCCATCGGGTGCCCTCTTGTTGAACGGCGCTGGCGCGACATTTCCATCGGTGCTCTACAACGCTGGTTTAGAGTCTACCAAGATAGCCACCCCAACATTGTCATCAAGTACGCAGTCGTCGGCAGCGGTGAAGGAGTCCGTCGCTTCATTGGAAAAAATGTCGCAGCGGAAGAAACGGTGGATTTCGGTGCCAGTGATGCCGCCATGTCCGACCTGGAGATCGAACGCGCCGACAACAATGCGTTAATGATTCCGGCAACCGCTGGTTGCGTCGTGCTGGCTTATAATCTGCCCGGGGTCCAAGGCCGTCTTAACCTTTCGCGCAAAGCCTACGCAGGAATTTTTCTCGGCCAGATTACCAAGTGGAATGATCCGCTAAACGCTGAGTCAAATCCTGGAGTAAGGCTGCCTGGGTTGTCGATCGTAAACGCAGTTCGTCAGGATGGAAGCGGGACGACATTTGCGTTCACCAAGCACTTAGACGCAATCAATGAAGAGTGGCGTAATAAATTTGGTCCAGGCATCCTTATCGCCTGGCCGGGCAATGCGATGCGGGCTAAGGGCAATGAAGGCGTTGCGGGTCTTATCTCCAACTCGGAGGGAGCAGTTGGATACGTAGGTTACGAGTTCGCCCGGCAGCTTGGATTGCATACCGCCGCCCTTGAGAACAAAGATGGCAGCTTCGTGGAGCCATCGCAGAGAGGTTGTCGAAGGGGCCTAACCTTTGCCAACATGCCAGAGAATCTTCGTGCTTTTGTTTCCGATCCCGACGGCTTGAATTCCTATCCAATCGTGACCTTTTCCTGGGTATTGGTGCGCAAGAAGTACAAGAACGCTGAGACCGCTAAGGCTGTTCGCGAACTTTTTCAATGGTCCCTGAAAGACGGCCAACAGTATGCCCCGGAACTCGGCTACATCCAACTCCCCGGAGCCGTCGCGGAAAAGGCTCAGGCCGCCCTAAACAAGATTGAGGTTGGAGCTGACGGCAGCAACTAAATTATTCAGGCTACTTGAACTATGGAAACAAAGACGGCCGTAACGGCTCTTGCCGCACTCGCTCAGGAAACACGGCTCTCTATTTTTCGCTTGCTGGTTGAGGCAGGGCCGGAAGGTGTCGCGGCTGGCCGCATCGGCGAAACGCTTGAAGTCCCTGCGGCAACGCTGTCCTTCCACTTGAAGGAACTTACGCGTGCGGGTCTCGTGTCCACGCGACATGAAAGGCAGTTTATCTACTACGCCGTGGATTTCGAACGTATGGCGGAACTCATGACTTTCTTGACGCAGAATTGTTGCCAGGGAATGCCGGAGAAGTGTCTTACCGTGGTGGAGACGGCGCTTGGTCGCTGTTGTCCGCCACAACCAAAAACCAAACAAAAAAGGAGTCGATCATGAAACGCTTTCATGTGCATGTCTCAGTGGATGACCTTGATGCCAATATCCGTTTTTACTCAACGGTGTTTGGAATGCCGCCAACGGTCCTCAAGCCTGACTACGCGAAATGGATAGTGGACGAGCCACGAATCAATTTTGCAATCTCCAAGCGGGGGCTAAAGCCCGGCGTCGATCATCTCGGGATACAGGTTGAGTCGGAGGCGGAGTTGACAGAGCTGCGTAAGCAAGTGGCGGAGGCGGAGATTGCTGCGATCGAACAGCCCAACACGACGTGCTGCTATGCTCGCTCTGATAAGTACTGGATAACCGATCCGCAGGGCGTCGCGTGGGAGACCTTTCACACACTCGATTCTGTTCCTGTTTATGGGGACACGTCGCGTCCGCAGGGAACTGCTTGCTGTAGCCCGACACCGAAGGCTTCGGAGCCGGCCAATTCCAACACCTGCTGCCCCTAAGGGAGATGGTACTCATGGAGCCATTTAATGTCCTGTTTCTGTGTACCGGCAATTCGGCACGCAGCATTATGGCGGAAGCAATTCTCAACGCTGTCGGGAAGAATAAATTCCGGGCATTCAGCGCGGGAAGCCATCCAGCCGGAACGGTGAATCCTTTTGCGTTGGAACTTGTCGAAGAGAACCGCTTGCCCACCAAAGGACTGCGTAGCAAAGATTGGAACGAGTTTTCAAAACCCGGCGCACCGTTCATGCACTTCGTATTCACGGTATGCGACCAGGCGGCAGCCGAACCTTGCCCGATCTGGCCCGGACAACCAATGACCGCCCATTGGGGCATTAGCGACCCGGCGGCGGTTACGGGCACCGAGGAGACAAAGCGCAAGGCTTTTCTAGCCGCCTATACCGAACTGCATCGGCGCATCTCACTGTTCATTAACTTACCTGTCGACAAACTCAGCGGTCTCGCTCTCAAAGAAAAACTTGACGAGATCGGTCGTATGCAATGACCCTCGGTCGAGCAACAGCAGCGGAACTCATCGGAACAGCGTTGTTACTAGCGATTGTGGTTGGCTCCGGCATCATGGGCGACCGACTGGCTCAAGGGAATACGGCTGTTGCCTTATTGGCGAACTCTATTGCGACGGGAGCTGGCCTCTACGCTTTGATTGCTATTTTTGGACCTGTGTCTGGAGCGCACTTCAACCCGGTAGTCTCAGCGGTGAGTGTCTGGAACAGACGACTCTCGGGGTATCACGGCATCGTCTATGTCATGGCGCAGCTCGGTGGAGCCTTCGGAGGCGTCGCCGCAGCGCACGCGATGTTCGGATTACCAATCGTCCAGGTTTCAGCACGTACGCGACCAACCCTGGGGGAAGGTTTGGGCGAAGTCATCGCGACGTTCGGTCTCGTCTTGGTTATTGCGCTTGCCGCAAAGTTCAAGGCTGAAGCCATCCCGATCTTGGTAGCGGCCTTTATTACGAGCGCCTACTGGTTCACGTCTTCCACATCGTTTGCCAATCCCGCCGTAACGTTTGCACGGGCGATGACAGACACGTTTGCTGGAATCTCGCCAAGCAGCGTGCCACTTTTTGTTGGTGGACAGATCGCCGGTGCCGTTGCTGCCGCGTTGTTCGGGCGCTGGTTGCTCGGTCCGATGAAAGAAAATGATATGGGTGGGATGGAACGGCTGGGGAATAACAATCATGTCAGCAGATAAGGTTATTTCTGAAAGCACACTTACATGCCCACATTGCAGCTTCGTCGAACGTGTAAAGATGCCAACCGACTACTGCCAATTTTTTTACGAGTGCCCATCCTGCCATCGGGTCTTGAAAGCCAAAGAGGGGCATTGCTGCGTGTTCTGTTCTTTTGGAGATGTTCCATGTCCCTCGGTGCAAAGAGAGTGTATAAAGTGAAGTGCTTTGGCGAACCCATCGCGACTATTCGGCCTTGTTTCTTGGTAGGCAATTTTTGTTGTGTCGTTGTAGGGCGCACCACGACCCGCAGATACGCTAGAGCAATACCGTTAAGCCGCAACGGCCAGCCCACGAATGGGTCTCGGATAATAATCGTTTGATCTTAACAAAAAAATCTGATTCCATTTGGATACGTGGTAAGCGTTCGGAAAAAAGTGGTTGGGTTTTGCGCTATCATTTTTTTTGTGGCCGCAATCCTGTGTAGCGCCATGAGCGCAACAGGGCCAGCGAGCGCATCGGACATGCCTGATTGCCATCGCAGGAGTGAAGGACCACATCCCGTAGATCGAGATACGCCTTCGTTTTGCGTTTTGCAGGGCGGTTACGGAGTTCTTCCAAAGCAATTTGAGATTTATGGCTTCCTTGTTGCCGCAAGTCCTTTGTTCCAGGCCAATTTTTCCGGGTTCCTCCTAAGTACAATTCCGCATCCGATAGCTGCTTACTTCGAACCAAAGGCAAAACTTCATCTTCTCCATTCTGTCTTTACTATCTGATTTTGCTCCCCTTGCTCCAATATTAAACC
>Ga0081455_10003272_pt1 | contig 18744 bp, 14 predicted proteins | sample TabmetS3T2R1_FD_70207 | JGI IMG/M metagenome (GOLD analysis project Ga0081455, IMG submission 70207) | Tabebuia heterophylla rhizosphere microbial communities from the University of Puerto Rico - S3T2R1 | ecosystem: Host-associated > Plants > Roots > Rhizosphere ... | reverse complement strand
CCCGAACGCGGGCACCACGAACCCGATGAACTGACTGCGCTCTCCGGAAGCGACCCGCTTCGCGGGGTACGGACCATCGTGGTTCGCACGGTCATCGATGACCTCCAGGAACCACCAGCCGACGGCTACGACGTGTACCTGCGCCTCCACCTCCTGTCGCACCGTCTGGTGCAGCCCAACGGGCTCAATCTCACCGGGATCTTCGGACTGTTGAGCAACGTCGTCTGGACCACGATCGGGCCGTGCGCCGTCGCGGATTTCGAACGAGTGAGGGCACGCGCGCGAGCAGCCGGTCGCGTGGTTTCGGTGACCAGCGTCGACAAGTTCCCCCGCATGACTGACTACGTCGTGCCGTCCGGTGTACGCATCGGCGACGCCGACCGGGTTCGGCTCGGAGCCCACCTCGCCGCTGGCACGACCGTGATGCATGAGGGTTTCGTCAACTTCAACGCCGGGACGCTCGGCACCGCAATGATCGAAGGGCGCATATCGGCGGGGGGCGTGATCGGCGACGGATCAGACATCGGCGGAGGGGCGTCCATCATGGGAACGCTGTCCGGCGGTGGAACTGAAGTGATCACCGTCGGCCAAAACAGCCTCCTCGGCGCCAACGCCGGCATCGGCATCTCCCTCGGCGACGACTGCGTCGTTGCTGCCGGCACGTACGTAACCGCCGGTAGCAAGGTCACACTGCCCGACGGCCGCATCGTCAAGGCCGCAGACCTGTCCGGACAAGACAGATTGTTGTTCCTCGTCAATTCGGAGACAGGTGCGCTCGAAGCCCGTCCGCGCGGCGACCGGGTGGGTATCGAACTGAACGCCGACCTGCACGTCAACTGAGGATGAGACTGCGCTGGATTCTCGTCGGGGCGCTGGTTGTGGCGGGCACTCTCATCGGGATCGTTCTGACCGACCGCGAGCCCGTTCGCGGTGAGTACTGCACGGCCGACGTCGGCGCCACGCATGCTCAGATCGACATGGAGCAGGCCCGCTGGACGACTCTGATGGCCGCGATTGCCCAACGCCGCGGGCTCCCGCCGCGCGCCACGACCATCGCCATCGCGAGCGCTTTCCAGGAGTCGAGGATCCACAACATCGACTACGGCGATCGCGATTCAGTCGGACTGTTCCAGCAGCGGCCGTCGCAGGGGTGGGGTACGCACGATCAACTGATGAATCCGATCTACGCCATCAACGTGTTCTACAACGCGCTGGTCAAGGTCGACGGATACGAAGCCATGCGGATCACAGACGCCGCTCAGCACGTCCAACACTCAGGGTTCCCTGGCGCGTACGCACAACACGAGGACTACGCCCGAGCCCTCGCATCGGCATTGCGCGGTTACAGCACGGCAGCCTTCAGCTGCAACATCAACCCGACGGGCGGCGGGTTGGTGGCCAATGTCAGCGAAGACGTCCGATCCGCATTCGGCGAGATCCCGGTGACGACCTCCAACATGTCGATACTCCTGCCCCTGAGCGGTCGTGCTCCCGACGTCGAGGCGCGTGGCTGGGGGCTTGCGCATTACGCCGTCGGCAACGCGGTACGACTTCAGATCGCGTCCGTCAGCTTCGATGGCCTGCGCTGGACGGCCGCCGATTCACCCAACGGCTGGGTGCCAGATGAATCCGCGCGACCCGACCGCGTCACCATCACGATGTAATGAGCCGCTTGGCGGCCGCGGCGACGCGCTCGTCGTTCGACGTGAAGGCAACCCGGACATGTTGGGTGCCGGCGGAGCCATAGAAATCGCCGGGCGCCACCAAGATGCCACGCTCTGCGAACCATGCAACGGTGTCGCGACACGGCTCCCCGCGGGTGGCCCACAGATAGAGCGATCCCTCGGAGTGGTCGATGCGAAAACCGGCCGAGACCAATGCGTCAAGCAGCACACGGCGCCGGGCTTCGTACCGCTCCCGCTGCGCGGCGACATGGGCGTCATCGGCATATGCCGCGGCCAGGGCGGCCTGCACCGGAGTGGGAACCATGAAGCCCAGATGCTTGCGCACGGCCAACAACTCGGCGATGACCGCAGAATCCCCAGCCACGAAGGCGGCACGATAGCCAGCAAGGTTCGATCGCTTCGATAGAGAATGTACGGCCAGGATCCCGTCGACCGAGCCACCATTGACGTCTGGATGAAGCACCGTTGCAGGATCGGCATCCCACGCGAATTCCAGGTAGCACTCGTCGCTGACCAGCAGGGCGCCGCGCTCACGCGTCCAGGCCACCAACTTGCGTAGGTGATCCGCGCCAACAATGGCGCCGTGTGGGTTCGCGGGCGAATTGACGTACACCAAGGCCGGGCACTCCGGGCCGAGCGCGACCGTCGAGTCGGACCGTACGACCCGGCAGCCGGCATAACGCGCGCCAACTTCGTAGGTCGGGTATGCCAGTTCAGGTACGACGACAAGATCATCGGCACCCAGGTTCAGTTGAACCGGCAGGTTGGCGATGAACTCCTTCGAGCCGACCGTCGCAAGGACGTTCTCGGGGCCGAGTCCCGACACACCGAAGCGGCGGCCAAGCCAATCGACCACGGCCTGGCGCATCGGTTCGGGGCCGAGGACGGTTGGGTAGCCGGGCGCGTTGGCAGCCGCGATCAGTGCCTCTTGGGCGACGCCGGGCGCGTCGTCGACTGGCGTGCCGATTGAAAGGTCGACGAGACCGTCAGGGTGTGCGGCCGCTCGGGCTTTGGCGTCCCCGAGCGTGTCCCACGGGAATTCGGGGAACCTCACTCCTGGTTCTGCGGTGGCAGCGCAGCGATCAATGGATGGTCAGCCTCAATGACGCCCGTCTTCGCGGCGCCTCCCGGCGACCCGATTTCGTCGAAGAAGTGCACGTTCGCGTCGTAGTACTCCTTCCACTCCTCCGGGGTGTCGTCCTCGTAGAAAATCGCCTCGACCGGGCACACCGGCTCGCAGGCACCGCAGTCGACACACTCATCGGGATGGATGTAGAGCATCCGGTTGCCCTCGTAGATGCAGTCGACGGGGCACTCGTCCACGCAGGCGCGGTCCTTGAGGTCCACACATGGCTGGGCGATCACGTAAGTCACGACAACTCCTTCGAGGGATTGCCCCACCGACGTGGGGCAATCCCAGTATCGCACCGGCCCGTGAAACGCTGACGACGTGACCACGATTTGGCCAGGCGAGCAGCCAACGCTGGGCGCCCGCGTGGTCGTTCGCTACCGCACCGGGGCCGTCGCCGAGTCAGGACGGCCGGAACTCACCGACGTCATTGGGCAAGTGCGTGAGGTCGATCCCGAGTCAGTCTGTGTGGAGCGGCGCGGCGGCGATCTCGTGCGTGTGCGCGCTGGCGACGTCGTCGCCTGGAAAGTTGTCCCACCTCAGCGCTGATTACCCCAGCGCGGAACGAACGGTTGATACGGCGTCACGATCGGTTGCGGCGCCGGCCCACAGATGACCTGATCACCGGGCGCGTAGGACACATGCGTCGAGTCGGTCCGCTCAACTTTGTCCGAACCGGGCCGGCGGAACATGCGAGTCACGTCGACATCGAAGCCCTTTGTCGGGGGCTGCTTGATGCAGTCGTCGGTGTCGTCGTATCGCTTGCCCGGATCGCGCTCGTTGTACCGCTCGGAAATCGACGACGAGACGTTCCACTCCCTCGTCCCCCACATCTGGACGTGCATTTCGCCGCGCCGGGTCGCCGATCCCTTGACCACCCACGCCCGGATCAGCACACCGTTCTCAAGTGTGTTCTTGAATCGCAGGTCGAGTTGTCCGTACCAGACGGTCGCCTCACGGCCGAGCGGATAGCGATCGATGTAGAACAGGTGTGGGTGATGCTCGACGTCCTGCAGCCCCGCGAAGAAGGACGCGTTGTAAAGCGTGGTCGCAACTTGCGAGACTCCTCCTCCATATTGCTCACGGAAGACGGCCCCCTCGCCGATGACGATCCCCTTGACGAACCCGTTGTCTGGATCGCGCTCACCCACGGTGTCGTTCAGGCTGAAGGTGTCGCCCGGCTTCAGGATGGTGCCGTTGATCAGGCTCGCCGCACGCGTTTGGTTGACGTTCCGATAGCGGGCGTACGGAAAGTACGTCACGAACTCGCTGATCTTCTGCTTGATGTTGAGTGCCTTTGCGTCAGCCGTAGTGAACGTCGGAGCGACGACCTTCGACTCGACGGTGACGGTCCGCCTCGGACCGGTCTGCAGGATGGCCGTCAGGAGTTTCCCCGCCATCTCGTCCGGTCGCAGGCCGAGGCCGGGCTTCGACGGAACGACCACGGCTTTGCCGTTCTCAACCCTCACGGTGGCGTTCACCGCCTCCTTCGCGATTCCGGTCGACGCGTCCGTCAAAGGCTCCGCAAGGAGTGTCGGATCCAGATGCGGACGCAGGGCCACTCCGATGACGCGAATGCTCAGCGCTGGCGCGTACGCGCTGACCGGGAGCGACGTCTCCTCGCTCCCGACGCGCACGGTGACGGGCCCACTGACCGCAGGTTCTGCGATGCGCTTCAGCGCGATCTTGAGTCGGTTGCGGCCCACCACGGGACGGACAAACTTCATCGGTAGCTCGACCGTGCGGTCCACGAGATAGCCGCCACGGATCGCGGCGGCGGCGGCTGGCCGGTCGACCACCTCTCCCGCTCGGGGTTCGCGCACCTTCGGCGTCGTGCCCTCGAACGTGATCAATGGCTCGACGGGCGGCTTGTCCACGGAGGCAGCGATCACCGCGACAGACGTGGTGAGGCGTTCGGGGTCGGCGGTCACGACGAGCGGGACATCGGTGTGACCGAAGACCAACCGCACCATCCGAACCGGGTTCAGTGAGTGGAAGCCACCAGCACCGCGAACGCTCGCATTGATGTCGACGCCGAGTCCAGCCTGTGCCGGGTCCACGCTGAACGTGCGGCCGTCCTGCACGACGGCGATGGGGTCTTCGGTCCGTGGCCGCAACTCGCGATCGACCACCGCCCGGGCCTGGCCCGGCGAGAGGCCCCCAACGTCAACGCCCCCGACGTTGGCATGCGCCGGCATCTGAATGCCGGTCGCGATGAATCCGGCGAGCATGAGCAACGCGCTGATTGCCAACGCTGTCAGCGCTAGGGCAGCCAGCAATTGGCGGAACCCGCGCGATTCGTCGGTCACGTCGGCGTCCGGCACGCGGGCAATCCTTACACGCGCTACACGCCGTCGTCGGCCTGGAGCGTCTTCTCGCTCTGCTCCGAACGGACGATGGTCCCGTAGTGGGAGCGGTAATACAGCAGCGGATCGTCGTCGTCGCGATCGGCTGTCTGTGCCCAGACAACATCTCCAACGATGATGGTGTGGTCGCCGCCGTCGTGCATCGCGGTCGTCCGGCATTCCATCCAGGCCAAGCTCGCGTCGAGCACGGGTAATCCGCTGGGGCTGCGATGGTGGTCGCTCCGCTCCATCTGCCCCTCAAGCGGGCGGCCGCGGTGGGCAAACCAGGCAGACTCGACTCGCCCGCGATCTGACAGGATCGAAACTGCCCACACGCCGGTCGCCAGGACGGCCTCGTGGAAGCGGCTCGTCCTGTGCGCACAGATCAGTACCTGCGGTGGTTCCAACGAGACCGACGTGAACGCACTGGCCGTCATTGCGTGGTCGACCCCGTGCTCGACCGTTGTCACCACCGTCACGCCGCTGGCGAATCTGCCCAGCGCAGCACGGAACTGCTCCTGATCGACGGACACAGAGGAAGCCTAGATTCCAGCGAACAGGTCGCTCTCCCAGGCCTCGCCAGAGTCTGGTGTCGCGTGCCCCTTGGCGAGCCGGAAGAACTCGTGTGACCACTCCATCTCGTCGCCGGCGAAGAACGGCCCATCATGCGCGATCTGGCTTGCGTGCGCGCGGAGGGCGGCCATCTTGAGATTGACCCACGGCGTGCCGTCAATGGCAGCAGCGATGTCGTCGTCGTCGACGGCGAAGCGCGGGAGACGCTCGGCGCTCCACATCGCGCTCTCAAGCATTCGACGCCGCGAGCCCGCGACCCAGTACATCTTGGCCACGTCCCATGCCTCGCCCAGGTCTCGACGATGTGAAGGCACTCCGGCCAGCGCAACGCCGTAGGTCGCGACGCGATGGGCTTGGATGTGATCCGGGTGCCCATAGCCGCCGAACTCGTCATATGTGACCAGCACCTGCGGACGCACTTCGCGAATCACGGCGACCAATGCGTCGCCGGCCTCCGTCAAATCCGCATGCCAGAAGGTGTCCTCCCGAGTCACGTCGCGGGGCATGGCATGGCCGTCGGGCCCCCACTGCATGCCCGAGTCGCGGTACCGAAACTGGCCGCCGAGAAACCGGTGGTCGGCAACCCCCAGCTCGCGCATGGCCGCAGCGAGCTCGTCGACACGGTGGTCGCCCAGCCGATCCTCCTGATCGGCGGAAAGATGCGCGATGTGGGGTGTGAGGATTTCCCCTTCCTCACCGGCAGTGCACGTCACGAGCGTGACGGCCGCCCCTTCCGCCGCATATCGGGCCATCGTGACGCCCGTGAAGATGGTCTCGTCGTCGGGGTGGGCGTGGACGAGCATCAGCCGACGATCACTCACAGGACGAACGCTAGTCGCATGGTTGGATCGGGACCGTGACCGACTCGTACCCGCGGCTCGCCGCGCGCACCTCTCGGTTCACTCTCGGCATCCCGCGATGCATCACCGTGGCGCCCGACGGCTCAAAGGTCTGGTTCCTCCGGACGCCCGACGGGGTGACAAACGTTGGGATGTTGTTCGAATTCGACTCGGCCACTGGAATTGAGAGGCTGGTTGCTGACCCGCGACGCCTCCTCGAAGACGATGAGACTCTTCCGACCGAGGAGCGTGTTCGTCGCGAACGAAGCCGCGAGACGGGCGCCGGGATCGTGGACTTCACGGTCGACGAATCGGGCCACTGGGCTTCCTTCGCACTGTCGGGAAAGGCGTGGGTGGTCGACCTTGGTGACGGGGCTGCCACGGCCTTGCAGACACCGGATGGGGTCATCGACCCGCGAGTCGATCCGGCCGGGAATCAAGTCGCCTATGTCGCGGGCCGGGCGCTGCGCGTCGTGTCGGTCGCCGGCGCCGACGACCGCGTCCTCGCATCACCAATGTCGGAAACGCAGACGTGGGGCTTGGCCGAGTTCATCGCGGCCGAAGAGCTCGACCGGCACCGTGGTCACTGGTGGGCCCCCGACGGCCAGTCGCTGTTGGCCGAACGATTCGACGTCGCACAAGTCAATATCTGGCAGGTCGCCGATCCCGCAACTCCTGGCTCGCCTCCGACCAACCACCGCTATCCGGTCGCTGGATCGGCGAACGCTGATGTCACGCTGTGGCACTTCCGTCTCGATGGCCACCCAACCGAGATCCAGTGGGACCGCGCAGCGTTCGAGTACCTCGCATCGGTGACGTGGACTGAGGGCGGGCCGCCAGTCATCCAAGTTCTGAGCCGCGATCAGACGCACTTACAGATCCGGTCCGTTGACACTGAGTCGGGCGTGACGACGCTGCTGAGGGAACTGCACGATCCTGCTTGGGTTGATCTCACCAGTCCCCCACGCTTCGCTGCAGGAGGCCGGCTCATTTCGATCGAAGACCAAGGTGGACGACGCAGGGTCGTCGTCGACGGAACACCCGTCAGTGATCCGGCGTGGCAGGTCCGGCATCTGATCAGCGCCGCTGACGACCACGCGATCGTGACGGCTTCGACGGAGCCGACAGAGATCCAGATCGTCCGGATCGGTTTCGACGGGACCGTCGAGCCGCTGACGTTTGGACCTGCAGTGCATGCGGCGTCCGTTGGCGGCAGAACACGAGTCATCTCCCGCTCAAGCTTGGACAGCTCGGAAACGTCGGTCGCCGTCGTAACCGATCGCGGCGAGCACTCGATCACCGTTCTGAGCGAACCGCCGCCGTTCTCGCCCACTGTGAATCTCCTGCGAGCCGGAGCGGCTGACATCCGGACGGCTGTCGTGTTTCCCGAAGATCACGAGCCCGGATCGGGTCGGCTGCCCATTCTCATGAACTCGTATGCCGGCCCACATGCCCAACGGGCATTGGCCTCGGCGCGGATGTTCTTGGAACCGCAATGGTTCGCCAACAAAGGCTTTTGCGTCGTGGTCGCCGACGGGCGCGGAACCCCTGGGCGCGACCCGGATTGGGAACGCGCGGTCCACAACGACCTCGCCACCCCGGTCCTCGATGACCAACTGGCGGCACTTCAGACCGTCATCGAAACATACCCAGAGGACGTCGATCCGAAGCGCGTCGGAATCGTTGGTTGGTCATTCGGCGGCTACCTGGCAGCACTGGCCGTCTTGCGGCGGCCCGACGTATTTCACGCCGCGGTGGCCGGAGCGCCCGTCACCGACTGGCGGCTTTATGACACGGCGTACACCGAGCGATACCTCGGGCATCCCGAGTCAAACGCTTCGGCCTACGACGCGTGCTCCCTCCTCGCGATCGCTTCCCAACTGACCCGGCCGCTTCTCCTCATTCACGGCCTGGCCGACGACAACGTCTTCGCGGCACATACCTTGCAGTTGTCATCTGCGCTGCTCGCGGCCGGTCGTCAGCACGCTGTACTTCCGCTTTCGGGGATCACCCACATGGCGTCCCATGAGTCGGTTGCCGAAGGTTTGGCGATCGTGCAGATGGATTTTTTGACCCATTGGCTTCACAGACGGACATAGCCCCCTATAGTTCCTGAGAAGTTTCACAGTTTTGTCTTGGAGGAATCCCCGAATGCTCCCAGCCATCGTCCAGACCGCCCTTCGATTCCGCGGTTTGGTCCTCGCGCTCGCGGCCGTCTTCACCATCGCCGGCATCGTCACCGTCCGCAATGCACCTGTGGATGTGTTTCCTGAATTCAGTCCGCCATACCTCGAGATCCAAACCGAGTCGCTCGGTCTGTCGGCGCCGGAGGTTGAGCAGCTCCTGACGGTGCCCATGGAAGCGGACCTGCTCAACGGCGTCGAAGGCGTCGACGTGCTGCGCTCGAAGTCGACGGCCGGACTGTCTGACATCGTGATGGTTTTCAAACCGGGCTTTGACATTTACAAGGGCCGCCAGTTGGTTCAGGAGCGGCTCACCCAGCTCAATGGCGCCGCGTTCGCCCACGTCTCGAAGGCGCCGGTGGTGCTTCCGCCGCTGTCCTCCGCCAGTCGTGTCATGGCCATCGGCCTATCCGGCAAGAGCCTCACACCCATCCAGCGTTCGGTCATCGCGTGGTGGACCATTCGACCGAAAATCCTTGGCATTCAGGGTGTTTCAGACGCGAGTATCTGGGGCCTTCGAGATCAGCAACTCCAGGTTCAGATCAACCCCGACAAACTCCACGCCGCGCACCTGACGCTGAGCCAAATCGTGGCCACGGCGGGTAACGCGCAGGTCAGCTCGCCGGTCACCTATCTCGAAGCAGCTGTTCCGGGCACCGGCGGATTCATCGAGACGCCAGAGCAGCGGCTCCCCATCCGCAACGTGTTCGACAACATCGCTAGCCCCAAGACGCTCGGCAACGTCCCGATCGAGGGCACCCAAGGTGCGATGCGCCTGCACGACGTCGCCAATGTGGTGACAGAGCACCAGCCGCTGATTGGTGACTCGATCATCAATGGCCGCGACACGGGCCAGCTCATGATCGTCGAGAAGTTCCCCGGCGCCGACACGCGTCGCATCACCAAAGAGATCGACCAGAAGCTGGCAGACCTCCAGTCGGGCCTTGGCGGGATGAAGGTTGACACACATGTCTACCGTCCGGCCGATGTGATTGAGCGTGGCATCCGCGACGTTCTTTGGCCACTCGGCATCGGCCTCCTGCTCGCGGGCATCGCGCTCTACGTGGTCACGCGGTCGTTCCGCCGCGTGCTCGTCTCGGGCGTCTCAGTGTGCGTCTCGCTCGTCGTCGGCGCGGCCGTCCTTGCCAAACTCGGCTGGACATTCAACACACTCTCCCTCACCGGGTTGGCTCTCGCAGTCGTCGTCATCGTCGACGATGCCGTTGCGGGAGTCGACGCTCTCGTGCATCGCGGCAACGGTGGCGACAAGTTTGAGATCATCCGTGACGCGGTCGCGGCGGCCCGCCGACCGCTCGCCTATGCCACCTTCATGGGCGCCGCAGCAGCCATTCCGCTGCTGGTCATGGAAGGCCGCCCGGGCGCCTTTTACCGGCCCCTTGCGATCGCCTTCCTGATCGCCATCGCCACCGGAACACTCGTGTCGCTCGTCGTGACCCCGACGATCGCCGGCGTGCTGCCGGCGAAGGAGTCCATCGCGCCCACAGGAGCGTCGAGGGTTTCTCGTTGGCAGGAAGCGGCCCTGACGTGGGCGCGGAACCGTACCGGCCTCGTGGTGGCCCTTGGCATCATCCTTGCCCTCGCGAGCGTTGCGGCACTGCCACTCTTGCCGAACGCATCGATCCCCGAGGTCAAGGACCGCAACGTCCTGGTTCGGTTCGATGCTCCTCCGGGCACCTCGAACACGAAAACAACCGCAATTGCCAGCGGACTGGCGACGAAGATCCGGCACATTGACGGCGTTGAGAGTGTCGTTGGCGCGGTCGGTCGTGCCATCACCGGCGACCGGGTGGTCGACGTCAACTCGGGCGAGCTGATTGTTGCCATGAAGTCGAAGGCCGACTGGGACGACACGTACAACGCCATCGATGAAGCCGCCAGTTCCATCAAGGGCGCCAACGCAGTGGTTGACACCAACTCTGACCAGCACGTTCGCGACGTGGGCGGTGTCACTCGCGGGGTCAACATGGCTCGCAATGGTGGCCTCGGAATCATGACCGGTGTCGACCAGGTGATCACAGTGCGGGTCTTCGGACAGAACCCGGATGAGCTTGCACGTCAGGCCAAGCGGGTAGAAGCGGTTGTCTCCAATGTCGATGGCGTCGACTCACCGTCGATAGAGAGTGTGCAGCAGCAGCCGACGATCGACATCGCCGTCGACCTGAAGAAGTCGGCGCAATACGGCCTGAAGCCGGGTGACGTCCGTCGGTCCGAGGCGATCATGCTGCAGGGCATCCTCGTCGGCAGCGTGTTCAAGGACCAGAAGATCTTCGAGGTCGTCGTCAAGGGGACACCGGACATCGCGAAGAACATCGACAGCCTACGGAACCTGCTGCTCGACACTCCGGATGGCTCGACCGTGAGGTTGGGCGATGTGGCGAAGGTCTCCGTGAGCAAGGCACCCGTGGTGATCGAGCGCGACGCAGTCTCACGGAAGCTGGACATCACCGTCGACGTCAAGGGTCGCAGCGTCAATGAAGTCTCGAACGAGATTGCCGACCGAATCGATGACCTGTCGATGCCGCTGGAGTACCACGCGGAGGTGCTGAAGCGGACCATCGACGAGGAGATCAACTTCGGCCAGATCATGACTGCGGCCATTGCCGCCGCCGCGTTCGCGCTGTTGCTGTTCCAGGCGCTGCTGCGCAATTGGGGCCTCTCGGTCGGCGCGCTCATCGGGGTCGCGGCAGCCACCTTCGGTGGAATCCTGGCCACGATCCTCCTGGGTGACGGCCTGACAGTCGGTTCGGCAGCCGGTCTCTTCGCCATCGCGGTCTTGGCCGCACGGCATGCGGCCGTCATCCTTCGCCATCTGGAGGAGGTCGATCCAGAGGGTGACGACAGCGCAGCCATGGTGACGGTCGGACTTGCGCCCAAACGGGACTATGTGTTGACCAGCATCCTGACGGCCTCGGCGGTGCTGTTGCCAACCGCATTGGCCGGTTCACGAGTCGGCCTGGAGCTCACCTCGCCCATGGCCTGGACCGTCCTTGGTGGCTTCGCGACGCTGATCATCGTCGATCTGGTCGGGCTTCCGGTGCTATATGCGTTCTGGCGTCGTGAGGGTGGTACGCCACCTGAAGAGCTGGACGCCATTGACCCGATGCCTTCGATCGAGGCAGGCGCCTGATGCGGGGCCGAGCCAGTCGATACGGCTTCGGCCTCGCTGTGGCGGCCCTGATGGTGCTGTTGGCCGGGTGCTCCGGCGCTGCGCCAGAGGAGGAAGAAGCCCCCGAGTTGTTCCAGACGCATCTGAAGCCGATCAAGGGCATCCCCGGTCATCACTACGTGACGTTGTCGAAGTTGGGCATGCAGCGCATCGATCTCAAGACGACGCCGGTCGCTGCGGCCGACTCCGAGAAGTCGTTGCCCTACGCGGCGCTGCTCTACAACCCGGACGGCACCGCGTTCGTGTACGTCAAGACTGCGGCACGGACGTTCCGCTACACCCGGATCTCGCAGCCGCGGATCGTCGGTAACCGGATCTTCTACTCGTCAGGCCCGAAGGCCGGTACACCCGTCGTCACCAGCGGTGTTCCGCAGGTTTACGGTGCCGACATCCAACTCGAGTTCGGAGAGATCGCCTGATGCGTTGGATCGTCTCGCGCAGTCTGCGCTATCACTGGATCGTCATGTTCCTTGCCCTCTTGGTCATGGGCATCGGCATGATCCAACTCCCTTCGGCGGAAACGGACGTCTTCCCGGAGTTCTCCGAACCGCAGGTCGAGATCCAGACCATTGCCCTCGGCAACTCGACCTCCGAGGTTGAGTCGCTCATCACGGTGCCGATCGAGGAAGCACTCGACGGCATCCCCAATCTGAAGCGTCTGCAGTCGAAGTCTGTCGCCCAGCTTTCGCAGATTCGCTTGATCTTCGAGAAGGGGACCAACGAGAAACACGCTCGGCAACTGGTTCAAGAGCGCGTTGGGCAGGTGCTTCCGAATATCCCAACCTGGGCGAGCCCGCCCTACATCATGCCGGCGCTGTCGTCGACGAGCCGAACGATGGAAATCGGCCTCAGCTCCAAGAAGGTCGACATCATCGACTTGTCGGCGATTGCGTACTGGAAGGTGCACGAGCGGCTGTTGCGAGTGCCCGGTGTCGCCACCGTCGACATCTACGGCGAACGCCTCAAGCAGCGCCACGTGCAGGTCGATCCCGCCCTCATGGCGAAGTACGACATCAACATGGAAAACCTGATGGAGACCGGTGCCGAGGCGGTCGACTACGGCGTGCTCGCGTATGCGCAGTCGTTCACCGTCGGGCAGGGCGGGTTCATCGAACAGGCGGAGAGCCGGTTCAACATCCATGACTCACAGGCCGTCAAGACGCCTGAACAGCTCGCCCAGGTGGTCGTGGCCAAGCGAGGCGACCAAGTCATCACCATGGCCGATCTCGGCAAGGTGATTCAGGACAGCGTCCAGCTGTTCGGCGAAGCCTCGGTAAACGGAGGCAAGGACCCTGGCGTGATGCTCGTGGTCAACAAGTCGCGGGGCGCCAACACCCGCGAGATCACCAAGGGGGTCGAGGAAGCGCTGGCGGAGCTAAAGCCCGGTCTACCCGGCATCAAGATCGATTCGACGATCTTCCGACCGGCGACGTTCGTTGATCTGTCAATCCACAATGTCACCCAGGCGCTGCTGTTGGGCATGTTGCTGGTGATCGTCGTCATCTCAGCGTTCCTGTTCTCGGTTCGCACCGCGTTCATCAGTCTCATCGCCATTCCGTTGTCGATCGTCGCGGCGCTCTTCGTGCTGGATGAGACAGACACGAGCATCAATGTCATGGTGCTCGCCGGCCTGGTGGTGGCCATCGGCGTGGTGGTCGACGACGCCATCATCGACGTCGAGAACATCGTTCGCCGATTGCGTGAGGCGCGAAGAGCGGGATCGAAGACTCCCCGGATCAAGACCATTCTCGAGGCCTCGGTCGAGGTCAGATCAGCCATTACCTACGCCACGCTCATCAACATCATCGCTGTGGTCCCGGTGTTGTTTGTGACCGGACTGTCCGGCGCGTTCTTCAGGCCGATGGTGACGAGCTACATCCTGGCAGTTTCCGTCTCGATGCTCGTGGCCATGACTGTCACCCCGGCCATGTCCCTGGCCATGATGACTGAGAAGGGATTGCGCCACCGCGAGTCTCCGCTGCTTCGATTCTTGAAGAAGCACTACGAGCGCGGCTTGAACAAGGTCCTCGACACGCCGCGACCGGCGATGGTTTCTGCGCTAGTGCTATTGGTGGTGGGCGTACTCGTGTACCCGCTACTGGGTTCGCAGCTCCTTCCCGAGTTCAAGGAGCGCGACTTCCTCGTCGGATGGGCAACGCAGCCAGCAACATCGGTCGCGCAGGAAAAGAAGGTCATTCGGTCCGCATGCGCCGAGATGCGCAAGATTCCCGAAGTGCGCAACTGTGGCGCACACATCGGACAAGCGCTCCTCGGCGAGGAGATCGCCGGTGTCAACTTCGGCGAGCTGTGGATCAGCATCAATCGTGATGCCGACTACGACACGGCCTTCGCCAAGATCAACGACGTTGTTTCCAGCTATCCGGGCATGCAGAACGAGCCGTTCACGTATCTGCGCGAGCGAGTCGAAGAGGACCTGACTGGCTCGAGCGGAGCGATCGTCGCCCGAATCTCGGGCGCTGACCCCGCAACCCTGCAGAGCCTGGCCAAGAAGGTCACCAAGGAGGTGGGCGACGCCCCAGGTGTTGTCGATGCGCACCCTGAACTGCAGACAATGCAGCCGCAGATCGAAATCACCTTGAACCTGGAGAAGGCGCGCCAGTACGACCTCAAGCCAGGCGACATCCGGCGCCAGACGTCGACGTACATCGCAAGCGAGGAAGTCTCCGACATCTTCACCGATGGCCGAGCGTACGACGTCCACATCTGGTCACTTCCGAAGGCTCGTCACAGCATCGACGACATCCGTAACCTTCCGGTCGACACTCCGGACGGCGGACGGATCAGGTTGGCTGATGTTGCCGATGTCAGCATCCGGCCGACGCCGAACACCATCGAGCGTGTCGCGCAGTCGCGCAAGATCGACGTGATCATGAACCTCAAACCGGGCGCCGACCTGGGCAAGGCCGTTGACTCGGTGCGTTCGCGCACCCACGCGATGCACCTCCCGGCCGACTACACCATCGAAGTGCTGGGTGAGGGCGACGAGTTGGCTGCCGCACGCACGAACCTGCTGGTCGGCGGGTTGCTCGTGGCAATGGTCATCTTCTTCCTGTTGCAAGCTGCATTCGGCAGCACGCGTTTGGCGGTGCTCGCTTCGGTGCTGCTCCCCACCTCGTTGGTCGGCGGTGTCCTGGCGATTGCGTTGGGCGGCGGGCTCGTCTCGCTGGGCTCGCTCGTCGGCCTGCTGACGGTGTTCGGCATCGCGGCTCGCAACGGCATCCTGATGATCAGCCACTTCGAGCACCTGGAGCACCAGGAAGGCGTCCCGTTCGGCCGCGAATTGGTCGTACGGGGCTCGCTCGAGCGACTTGCGCCGATCACCATGACGGCAGTTGCGACTGCGCTCGCGATCATCCCGCTGATCGTCACTGGTACGCAGCCCGGCCAGGAGATCGAACATCCGATGGCCGTGGCGATCTTGGGTGGCTTGATCACATCGACGACGCTAAACCTGTTCATCATCCCGTCGCTCTACCTGAGGTTCGCGAAAAGGCAGGAGTCGGCCGTCTAGCTAGGTAGGTAGGCGTTGAAGGACGTGAGTGGTCAGGGCGGTGCCACCCGCCCCTGACGCTACGCGTCCGGCAAGTGGGCGTCGCCGGGCAACCAACCGCCATAGACGTCGACCATCGCGACGATGCGCTCGTCGTCCCACGGTTCGACGTCGAGCTCCCAGACGTCTCCAGCCTCACGAAGGTTCGTTGAGAAGCCTTCGGCGGTCAACTCCCTGATCAGTTCGGCTGCGTCCTCCGCTGCCGCGAATTGGATGGTGGTCACACCAGGCTCTCCCATCGGGTTTTCCGATCGTTGAAGTCGTCGAGGCGGTCGCGCGTGCGTTGCGGTTCCCCGGCTCGTCCCAAATTGACCATTGCGGGATCGCCACGTTCCTGACCAGCAGAGATGCGTTCGCAGGCGGTCTCCATCCGCCTGCCGACAGCGTCAAGCACGGTCCGCGGGCCCCACTCGCCATAGGCGTCGATGAGCAGATCGAAGCGTCGAAGAACGTCTTCGTCGTCGCACGAGCGGTCGAATGGCACGGCCGTCCAGGCGAGAAAAGCGAGATCGTCGATTGGCTGGCCGGGTCCGGCCATGTCCCAGTCGATCATGGCGGCGAAGTGTCCTCCTTCGATGATCCAGTTGTACGTGCCCGGATCGTTGTGACAAATGATCTGGTCATCGTCGAGGGCCTGCTCGCCGGCACGCCAGTGTCGCGTGCCTTCCGGCCGGAACATTTCGGCGATGTCATGAAAGTCGCGCAGCCATCCCACCGCCTCGACGAGAACGTTGTCGAGGACGATCTCCTTGTCGACAGGAACTCCTCGCCCGGTCACATAGGTGAGCACCTCGCGGTCGCCCTCAACTCCGACGACGGTGGGCAATCCGCGGAGGCCCTCTTCGGCCAGAAATGCGAGGAATTCGTGCACGGCGGGCGTCCACGGCCCAATCGGACGTCGGACGGTCCGGCCAGCCCGTTCGACTCCCCCGGACTGCCCTTCCATTCGAACCCCGCCTTCCATGATTTCCACCCTAACGACGACGAACTGGCAGGTAGGGTTTCCGTGCAAGGCCCGGAAAAATGACACGGTGATGAGGGGAACCATGGCAGAGGAGATTCCGGCCGACTGGTATCCGGACGCCCAAGGGACCATTCGCTGGTGGGATGGCCAGCAGTGGACCGATCATGTCCGCGACAGCGCGCCCGAAACCGGCGCTCAGACGTCGGTCATGTCGACCAGCGTCGGCAAGACCTACAGCACGTCGACGTCGACGTCCGCATCGTCGGTGCTGAGCACCGATGACCTCGAGGACGCCGAACATGCGGCAACGCGACGGATCTGGCTGACGGCAACGGCCGTGGGCCTGGCCGCGTTTTTCCTCGGCCTGGGCGTTGGCGGTCGCGGCGAGCCGGCCAACCCGTCGTCCTCGCCGACCACTGCGGCCACCTCGTCTCCGCAGCTTGAGCAACTTCAACAGCAGCTCGACGACCGTCAACAGCAGCTCGACGCCCGTGAGCAGCAGCTGAGCGAGCGTGAGCAAGCGCTGGCAGATGCGTCGGCGACGCCATCACCCACCCCGACGCCGACACCGACGCACACCTTGAGCCCAAGCACCACACGCACGTCGGTGGGCGACGGCACCTGGCGAGTCGGGCACGACGTCGAGGCCGGCAGCTACTCCAGTGACGGTCCCAGAGACACCTCGATTGAGTGTGAATACACCGTGTCCAGTGACTCGGCGGGTCTCGACGTCATCGACGAGGACCAGACCTACGACCCGGCGACTGTGGACCTGAACGACGGCGACTACTTCACCACCGAGAACTGCGAGACGTGGACGCAAGACTGAAGATGAATTGACAAATCTATGCACTCCTACATAGATTTGTGGTCATGACCCTTCTGCAGCCTTTCACCCTCCCCAACGGCACGGTCGTACCCAATCGTCTTGCCAAAGCCGCGCTCAGCGAGTGCCTATCCTCCCCCGGGTTTGCCCCAGGGCCGGAGATCAAGACCCTGTACCGCCGCTGGGCCCAGAGCGGCCAGGGTCTCACGGTCACGGGCAACGTGATGGTTGACAGCCGATACATCGGTGAGCCCGGAAACGTGGTGGTCGAGGACGAACGCCATCTGGCCGATCTCACCGAATGGGCCTCAATCGTCAAATCTGCCGGCGCGGTCGCGCTCGTCCAGATCAACCATCCTGGCCGCCAGACGCCCCGATCCCTGGTGTCCCATCCGGTGGCCCCGTCGGCCATTGCCGTGCCCGGCATGGCCGGCACGTTCGCAACACCGCGTGAACTCACCGGCGACGAGATCCGCGACATCATCGGCCGATTCGCCACAACTGCGCGCATCGTCACGCAGGCCGGATTCGACGGCGTCCAGATTCACGGTGCTCACGGCTACCTCGTGAGCCAGTTTCTCTCGCCGTTGGCGAACCAGCGCACGGACGAATGGGGTGGCTCGCCCGAGAATCGTCGGAGGTTCGTCCTGGAACTGGTGCGAGCGATGCGAGCCGAGATCGGCGACAAGGTGCTGGCGATCAAGCTCAATTCGGCCGACTTCCAGCGCGGAGGCTTCAGCGAGGACGAGTCGCTCGAAGTCGTCCGAGCACTGGTCGAGGCCGGCATCGATCTGCTCGAGGTCTCCGGCGGCACGTATTCGTCCGCAGCGATGCTGGGCGTGAGTCCCGGCGTCCGCGAGAGCACGCGGCAGCGTGAGGCGTACTTCCTCGACTATGCGCGTCGCGTCCGTGAAGCTCATCCGTCACTACCCCTCATGCTGACCGGCGGATTCCGGAGTGCGGATGCGATGAAGGCTGCCGTCGAGAGCGGCGACATCGACCTCGTCGGACTGGGCCGCCCCCTCACCCTCGAACCGGACGCCCCAGTTGACCTGCTCACAGGTGCCTCGGATCGCACGAACGTGCCGGTGCGCCGCACCGGCATCCGACTGATCGACAGCGTGACGGAACTGACGTACTACACCGTTAACATGTGGCGGATGGGCAAGGGCAAGGAGCCCAGGACGGATCGCCACCCAGCCACCAGCGCCAGCATCTACATGCTGCGACACGGGGTCGACGCGGTCCGGCTCGGGGGGCGGGCCAAGTGAGCCGCGCGGGCACCGCAACGCGCCGCCGCGTCGTCGAGAGCGCGATTGAGCGGATGAAACGCAACGGCGTGGCCGCCACATCGATGCTCGATGCCATCGCTGACGCTGGTGCTTCCCGTGGCTCGCTGTACCACTACTTTCCCGGCGGCAAGGAAGAGCTCGGCGAGGCCG
>Ga0081455_10003271_pt1 | contig 18747 bp, 16 predicted proteins | sample TabmetS3T2R1_FD_70207 | JGI IMG/M metagenome (GOLD analysis project Ga0081455, IMG submission 70207) | Tabebuia heterophylla rhizosphere microbial communities from the University of Puerto Rico - S3T2R1 | ecosystem: Host-associated > Plants > Roots > Rhizosphere ... | reverse complement strand
TAGCCCGCCATCTTCTTCGTGAGCTGGCCGCCGCCTTCGTCTTCGAAGACGATGAAGTCCCGTACGAGGGCGAGGAAGCGCTGCGGTGCGAAGACGCCCTCGCTCACTACCTGCAGCTCTGGCAGATGCGGATCGGCGAGGCGCTCGCCCGAGACGGTGCGCCAGGGCTTGAACCACTCGCGCCCAGCGGTGAGCGTGCCGACACGCGCCTCTACGCCGTCGGAGATGACCAGCAGCGCGTTCGTGGCGAAGAGCGATGGGATCTCGACCTTGTAAGTCTGGAGCTGCTGGAAGGCCGTCCAGATGGTGGCGTTCTCGTCCGCCGCGTTCTTGAGCTCCACGACCGCCAGCGGCAGGCCGTTGACGAAGAGCACGATGTCCGGCCGGCGGCTGTGCTTGTTCTCCGCTACGGTGAACTGATTAACCACCAGCCAGTCGTTCGCGTCTGTGTTGTCGAAGTCCAGCACACGCGCCTGGGCACCACGGATCTCGCCGTCGGGCGTACGGTACTCCACTGTTACCCCGTCCACGAGCAGGCGATGCACCGCGCGGTTGCGCGCCGACAGCTCCGCGCCCTCGGGCCGGGTAAGCTTGCGGAAGGCGTCGTCTAGAGCCACAGCGGGCAGACCGCGATTGAGCCGCCCGAGCGCGTCGCGCAGGCGCCGTGCCAGGATAACCTGTCCATAGTCGCTACGCTCCGCAGCCAGCTCGCCGGGAGCGATCTCCGCACCGTGCCGGACCGACCAGCCGACACTCTCCAGCCACGCGAGGGCGGCTTGTTCAACAGTAGACTCAGTAAAGGAGTCCATAATTGCACCATCCAAAACTACGACTTACACATTGCTCATGAAGATAAAGAAACAGAATAAGCCAGCAATAAGCCGGAATAAGCCAGCAATAAGCCGGTAATAAGCCAGCCCTTTGGTTCATAGCCGTTTCCATCGTGCGTTACGTCCATGCCCTTCGGGACCTGCCAACCCATTCGACGATGAATTCGGTAAAGGCAGAGGTGCTCATAGGCAAACGCTTAAATAAGCAATGCTTTTATATTCAACGTGTTAGGAAATTTTCCTGCGGTGCCATAGGCTCTGTGCTTAAAAAGCTCACGTCCAGATCAGAGCGAAGGAAGCCGTCATACCGCCCCCCTGGGATCGCCAGGCTCCAGCCTGGCACTGCTCCATTCCCATTCCTCCGGACACCGCACCAACCCTGCCTTCACTGGGTTGTTATGGATGTACTCTCTAGCCGCATGGAAGTGCCGTTCATCGCGTATGAAGCGGTCCCAGTACTCCCGATGCCAGACCCGGTGCACGGCGTTTGATCTCTGCGACGCCGGCAACAGAGACGAGAGACGCCTGCCTGTGAAAGACTTCCACGACGTCACGATGCGCGCCATCGTCCAGCCCTCCATCGGCTGGAAGAGTACGTGGACGTGGTTCGGCATGACTACCCAGGCCAACAGCCGGTATCGTACACTGTCGAAGAACAGAAGCGCATCCTGGACCAGGCACGCGGCCGCAGGTTCTCGCAACAGGCAGCATCCGTGTCCAGCGTCAAACCAGGTCTCGATGCGTTTGCGCCGCTCGGCATCCTGCCGTTCCGGTGGGACGGTCCGTAATTCCTCCTCCAAGCGCGCCAAGACACCGGCCGGGAGGCTGTCGGCGAGGTGGAAGGTCACATGTTGGACGACGTGGGGGGAGTCAAAGTGCGGCATGTAGCCACGCGAATGCCACCCTCTGAGGGCCCCCCTGGGAGCGCCGGGCTCTAGCCCGTCTTTGGTGACGACGGGGCCAGGCTGGAGCCTGGCGTTCCCAGGAAAAATATCGCCCATCAGACCGTCCTCCCGAGGAAGCGCTCGGCATCTTTCACCCGCAGTTCGCCCGAGATAAGCTTGGGCAGCAGGGTGTCGCGCAGGGCGACGAGGGTGCGGGATGCATCCCGGTTTGTCTGTATAAGTGCGTCAAACGCTGCCACCTTCTTGGCGAAGAGCTGCACCAGCTCTCCGGGCGGAGCAATGAACCTGAAGGCCCGCAACAATCCAGTGTTCAGAGAGGGCCGCGTTGTACCGAGAGCGTGGCCCTCTACCATATCAGTAAAGGTCTTCTCACGGAAGAGCTGAGCGAGGTAACGAGGATGAAGGACATTCCAGTCTGGCACCCTTACGCGAAGCATCTGCCCCGAGATGAGCCATCCAACACATCGGGCGTGGACGTAGCCAGATCGGCCGACAGCACCAACGCGTGTAAAGACGATGTCCCCAAGTCGCAAGCGATAGCGCTCCAAGTCAGGCAGCTTGTGATCCCCAACGCGCGGCAAGCCGTCCTCCAAAATCTGGCCGTCAACCACATGCTTCACGAGAATTAGGGGCACGCCGTCTTCGCGGTAATCGTGAGCGTGTAAGTTGCTCCCAAATGGGCCTGTTAGGACACATTCCTCATCGTCGTGAAACAGTTGCTCTAGCGAAGCAACGCGCCAGCCCCTCGGAATCTCGCCCAGTTCGGAGTCCTCGAAGCGGTCGGGGAAGAGATCGGCGATGGACTCGGGCAGGCTGGGGGCGTGGCCTTCGGCCTTGGCGCGGACGGGGGCGAAGTCCACAAACCACGACTTGAACAGTGCCCGCGCCATCGCCTCTAGCGTCCCATTCATCCGCCGGTTCAGCTCGATCTTGTCGTCCAGCGTGCCGATGATGTGGGCGATGGCGCGTTGTTCAATTGGATTCGGCACGCGGATGCGGATGGGATAGATATAGTTCCGATTTAGCGAAGCCTGAGCGCTTCCCGAATCGAAGCGCCGTAGATTTAGATGACGGAGAAAGTAGTAGGTAAAGCGCTCGTCGTTACCCAAGAAGTCAGTGACATACAGGACCGTGTTGTGTGGCCAATAGTCGGTAGAACAATACGTCACCACGCCCATTGAACCGACCCCACTCCGACCAATGACAACCCCAGGACCCTTTGCCTTCGCTGTATCGTGGAAGCCGTTATGGCCTGCGGAGCCCATTATCGGCACCATGCCGTGCCGGCGGTCCGTCTCGGGCAAATCGTGACCTCGCTGTAGACGAACGAACTCGCCGAGAGTCATCTCTCTCCAGCTATCGCTGGCCATACCCAAGCTCCTTCAGATTGGCGACGATCGCCGCATCGAGCCGACTGACGTCGAACCTTCGCTGCATCACGCTTGTTACCCAAGCAGGCAGTCTGTTTGTCTTCATAGCGGCTCCGTGCCTTCGTTGAGAAGTGCAAGATAGCGGTCGTAGGCGAACACGCGGTTGCGCCGCCCACCGGTGAGTTCCTTGACGATCCCCAGGTTCATCAGCCTGGCGATGCCTTGCGTTGCGGTCGGGAAAGAGAGGCCCGTCCGCTGGCAGAGATCGTTGAGCGTCGTAATCGGCCGCTCGCACAGAGCATTGAAGACGCGCAAGGCGCTTGAGGCAGCGCGTCCGACCGATTGCACGCGAGCGGTGTCGTCTTTGAACAATGCCACCAGAAGCTGTGCGGTGCGCACTGCATTCGACGCGGTGTCCTCCACCCCTTCCAGAAAGAAGTCCAGCCACGCTTCCCAGTCCCCTTCTGCACGCACCAAATCGAGCAAGCGATAGTATTCGGGCCGGTGTTGTTTGAAGTAGAGGCTCAGGTAAAGCAGCGGCCTGGAGAGCACGCCCCCATGGTGCAAGGTGAAGGCGATCAGCAGGCGGCCGATGCGGCCGTTCCCATCGAGAAACGGGTGGATCGTTTCAAACTGAACATGCGCCAGCGCGGCTTTCACCAGCGTGGGATAGGGTGTGTGCTCGTCATGGATGAAGCGCTCCAGCGCTGCCATGCAGTCTTCGACATGGGACGGTGGCGGCGGGACGAAGTGGGCATTGCCCGGACGCGTGCCGCCGACCCAATTCTGCGTTCGACGGAATTCGCCAGGGGCCTTCTCACTGCCCCGTCCTCGAGCGAGGAGCACCTGATGCATTTCCCGCATCAGCCTGTTGGAAAGCGGAAAGCCGTCGCGCAGCCGCGCCAGGCCATGTTCCAGCGCGGCGACATAGCCCGAGACTTCCACCACGTCGTCAAAAGGCACACCGGGCGCCTCTTCCAACTCGAAGAGCAACAGGTCGGCGAGCGAGGATTGGGTGCCTTCGATTTGAGAAGAAAGCACCGCCTCGCGGCGGACATAGGTGTAAAGGAAAATGTTCGGATCCGGCAGCAGGAGCGTGATGCTGTCCAGCCGCCCGAGGGCGAGTGTCGCCCGCTCCAACAGGCGTTGACGAGCATTGGAGAGAGACACAGGAGGATCCGGCGGCAACGGGTGCGGGATAAAAGCCTGGACTTGCTCGCCACCCACGCTCGTGATCTTGTAATGGCCTGTGCTCCCTCGTCGCATCAATCCCGTTTCCTTATTCAACGATCGTTAAATACGCCACTTCCTTGTTAAAGGAAAAGTCTTAAACGTTTAATAAAGAAACCTTACCCACCATACCCAAGCTCCTGCAGGTTGGCGGCAATGGCGGCGTCAAGCTTGGCGGCCTCAGCCTGCTGCTCGCAAAACGTCGCGGTGAGCCGCTGCATTTTCTCCTCGAACGGCTCGCCGTCGTCCTCCTGCGCCTCGGCGCCAACGTAGCGACCAGGCGTGAGCACGTGGCTGTGCTTGCGGATCTCTTCGAGCGTCACACTCTTGCAGAAGCCAGGAATGTCGCAATACCTGGGATCGCCACGCTCCAGCGTGGCTGAGGGAGCCGGGCTGGAGCCCGGCGCTCCCAGGGCGCGCCAAGCGTGGTAGGTGTTGGCGATGCGGGTGATGTCCTCGTCGGTCAGCTCGCGATGAGTGCGGTCCACCATACGGCCCATCTTGCGCGCGTCGAGGAAGAGCACGTGGCCGCGGCGGTCGTGGAACTTGCCGTTCTGCTTGTCGCGCGCCAGGAACCACAGGCACGCTGGGATCTGTGTCGAGTAGAAGAGCTGGCCCGGCAGCGCCACCATGCAGTCCACGAGGTCGGCTTCGACCAGGCGCTTGCGAATCTCGCCCTCGCCAGACTGGTTCGACGACATCGAGCCGTTGGCGAGCACGAAACCCGCCACGCCCGCGGGCGCCAGGTGGTGGACGATGTGCTGCACCCAGGCGAAGTTGGCGTTGCCCGCCGGCGGCACACCGTATTGCCAGCGCTTGTCGTCGCGCAGCAGCTCGCCGCGCCAGTCGCTCACGTTGAAGGGCGGATTGGCCAGGATGAAGTCGGCCCGCAGATCGGGATGGCGATCGTTGTGGAATGTGTCGCCGTGCGCGATCTGGCCATCGATGCCACGGATGGCAAGGTTCATGCGCGCCAGCCGCCAGGTGGTGTAGTTCGACTCCTGGCCATAGATCGAGATGTCGGTCCTGGCTCTGCCACCGTTGCCGTTGCCCGTGGCGTGCGCGCGGATGAACTCCACCGACTGCACGAACATGCCCGAGGAGCCGCAGCAGGGATCGTACACCCGGCCGCGATAGGGCTCGAGCATCTCGACCAGGAGCTTGACCACGCAGCGCGGCGTGTAGAACTCGCCGCCCTTCTTGCCCTCGGCGCTGGCGAACTGCGAGAGGAAGTATTCGTAGATCCGGCCGAGCACGTCCTTGGCGCGGCTCGCCTCGTCGCCGATTCGGATGTTGCTGATGAGGTCGATGAGCTGGCCGAGCCGCTCCTTGTCGAGCGCCGGGCGGGCGTAGTCCTTGGGCAGCACGCCCTTGAGTGAGGCGTTGTCGCGCTCGATGCCGGTCATGGCATCGTCCACTATCTGGCCGATGGTAGGCTGCCTGGCCTGAGCCTTCAGGTGCGCCCAGCGCGCCTCCGGTGGCACCCAGAAGATGTTGAGCGCACGGTATTCGTCCGGGTCCTCCGGGTCGGCGCCCTGCGCCTGCTCCGCTTCGAGCTGCGTATGCTGTGCCTCGAAGGCATCGGAGATGTACTTGAGGAAGATCAAGCCGAGCACGACGTGCTTGTACTCGGCGGCGTCCATGCTACCGCGCAGCGCGTCGGCCATTTGCCAGAGCCGCGTTTCGTAGCCGACGATCGCCCCGTCGTTGGTCTGGGCCGAGGAGCCCTGCTTCGCCTTTGGCATGCTTTCCATCTCCTGGGTTAATGCACGGCGACTTCGGAAACTGAAATTGTATCCTATTGTATCCCACGGTGCGTGTCCAGAGTGGCTCTGGGCACGGCAGGACAAGGTTTATCTACCTATGCTCTCTGCGAGGCTTAGCTGGCCCCCACATGCATGTCCTATGCGTCATGGGCAGCGATCAACCCTTGCGCCCACTCCGCATCCACGCCTTGCAGCGGTGGAGTGGGCACATTTGCATAGATATAATCTTGATAACCTGCGGCATCGTATGCCTGGTGCAAAGCCGATTGCAGGTCAAGGGTAGCGCGCTCCTGGGCAAGTAAAGGAATGGGAATCGTCGGGAGTTTGTCCCGCAGTCCAAGCGGCCACAGGCCCACCTGCGGGCGGTCTTCATATCGGCTAACCATCACGCAATAGTCGCATGGGGGTAAATGCTCCATCGGTAAGCGCGGGCCACCGCGTAACAAGTCAAGCTCGACGAGATGGACAGATGAGGCAAGCAATTGCTGGCGTTTGGCGAGGTATTGCTCCCGATCCGGACCAGGCCGCTTATTAGACGGGCTGAGGAGTTCGAGCACTGTCACCAGTTGCCGGTTGCCACGATCGCGAATTTCCAGGAAAGCGTGACGTTCAACATCCACGCTTAGCGGCACACGGCCAATAGCTGGAGCCTCCAGAAGCACCACAGCGGTGCCTGTCGAGTCTGCACCAGAGCGAGAGACGGTCATGTCACCGCGGCCAATCAGCCAGCGCTGGTCTTCGGGCAACTCGTGGATGAAGATCTGCTCTTCAATCTTCACAAGATACTTCGGACGAACTTGCTCGGCAAGCAATTGGCGTAACAGCGGGATGAAGCTCTGATGAAAGTCCTGCCAGACGTCGGCGTGCTCAAGATAGGGATTCATGCCAGGAAACGGAGATGGCATGGGACGCTCCTCGGTAGCTGCATCAGTGCACTCACCCTTCGTGCAAAGCCCGGCACCATTATACTGCTTTGCGACAAGAACACATAGCGGGCAACTTGTGAGACCGCAAGTGTGACATGCTGCCAGTGCTAGAGTGTGCTATGCTGGGCGAGTGTGAGGGCCCTTGACAAATGTATCGTCGCATGTATAATTAGCCATACATCTATGGAGAGGCCTATGGACCAGCAACAGGTGATGAGAATTACCAAAGCCCTGGCGGATCCCACGCGCTTTCGGATCCTGCAGGCGATTGCCGCGGCGGGCGAGAGCTGCTGCAGTGAGCTGGCCACGCGCTTTCCGGTGACGCAAGCGACCTGTTCGCAGCATCTCAAGGTGCTGACCGATGCTGGCCTCCTCACCATGCGGCGGGAGGGGCAGTTCAACTATTACCGCTTCGTGCGCGACACCCTGGAAGCCTACCGCAGCACTCTCGGGACCTCTTTCGAGGGTGTAACGTCCCTTTCCTGAACTGGTGCACACTCACTTTCTGCCTTGATGAAAGGAGAACGCTCATATGAAAAACATAGGTATTTGGCTATATCGTTATATGACCATTCATGTGGATCATATGCTGCATCACGTGTTGGCTCTGCTGGATGCTATGATGCCCGCACCGGTGTCCAGGCCAGCTCTCCAGCGCGTCAGGACGCCCGTGTCCCCTAGCCTGAACGATATACGCCTCAGAAGCGATTTTCTGACGCCCTGGATTTAGGTAAATAGCCATTCCCCTATAAAGGAGCACAGTATGACGACCACATCTGCTAGCCATGCAACGTTTACCGAGGCTAACTTCCGCCATGAAGTGCTGGAAAACCCACAGCCCGTGCTGGTGGATTTCTGGGCGCCGTGGTGTGGACCGTGCCACGTGATGGCACCGGTCATTGACCAGCTCGCGACCGAGTTCGCCGGACGTGCGACGGTCGGCAAAGTGAATGTCGACGAGCAGCCAGCCCTGGCGCAGCAATATGGCATCCGCTCGATTCCAGCTTTGCTCGTGTTCAAGCATGGCCACGTGGTGGAGCAGGCCGTTGGCATCACGTCGAAGCAAGTGTTGTCAGCGCTGCTGGCAGAACAAGTAGAGACCGTGTAAGAGACGCGGCACCTGACGTCATGCCTATGGCATGGCGTCGGGTGAGCCTCCCAGTGAGCACCGCCAGAAGCGCGGTATGAGGGCTCCGGAGAGGAGCAGCATGGAGAGAGGGATGCACAGTCTTCGGGCTTCTCGCAGGATAGACAAGCAAGTCGCACAGAGGCGTACTGGACTCTACTACGGCTGGCTCGTCGTAGGCGCATCGTTTGTGATAGTGCTCCTGAACACTGGAGTGCAGAGCAGTTTTGGGAACTTCCTCAAACCGATGAGCGCGACGTTTGGCTGGGACCGGGCGACGGTCTCCATACCCGCAGCGCTCGCGACCTTGTTGAGTGGCCTGTTTCAGCCCTTTGTGGGGCGGCTGGTGGACCGTGTCGGGGCCCGTCGCGTGATTACCGGCAGCCTGCTCCTCATGGCACTCAGCACCGCGGCTCTCGCCGCTACGCCTGGTATCTGGTATCTTACGGGTGTCTACGGTATCCTGTGTGCCCTTGGCTTTAGTGGAGCTGGAACAGTGCCCAGTACCACCCTGGTGGCCCACTGGTTTGTACGCCAGCGCGGCCGTGCCATGGGGCTGGTGAATGCCGGCGGCTCCGTAGGCCAGCTGCTGATTATCCCAGCCAGTATGGCGCTGCTACTCTGGACCGATTGGCGCACCACCTATCTGTTTCTGGGCGCACTGTTGCTCATCGTAGGTGTCCCCATTGCCCTGCTCCTCCTGCGCAGTAGGCCCCAGGATATGGGACTGCTGCCGGATGGAGATACCGTCCTCGCAGAGGGTGAGCCAGGTCCAACACAGCAACCTCGGGCCTCAGCCCAGGCCCCCCTGGAGCCGGTGCATTGGCGTGGAGCCTTGACGTCAAGTCCAATGTGGCTCCTCATGAGTGGATTCTTTGTGTGTGGCTTTACACTGGCGACGATTTCGACACATTTTGTGGCCTTTGCCACAGACCGTGGTATTACCCCTGCCAGTGCGGCAACGGCTCTGGGACTGATCGGTGCGTTTAATATTCTCGGCACCTTACTTGTAGGGACCATATCCGACCGCCTCGGACGCAAGAATCCGCTGGCGTTGATCTACCTGGTCCGAAGTGTTGCCTTTGTCGTCTTGCTGACGGTCGAGGCCCCCTGGGCGTTGTATCTGTTTGCCGCCCTGGTGGGACTCGCCTGGTTTTCCACCGTGCCACCTACCGTCTCGCTGACCGCTGAGATCTATGGGGTGCGCCACATGGGCACCCTGGTGGGTCTCATCTTTGCGAGTCATCAGGTCGGCGGCGCCTTGAGCATCTATTTCGCCGGCCGACTGTTTGACTTGAGCGGCAGTTATACGGCTATTTATCTGGTGGATATTGCCCTCTTACTGGCCGCTGGGTTGGTCAGCTACGCCATTCAGGAGCGGCGTTATTCGCTGAAGTACATGGCATCAGCACCGGCCTGAGGTGGCTGAGCCATGATGAAAGGAGCCTCATTTATGCAACCTGTGCTCCGACTGGTATCGCATAATGACTACGAAGACGCTGGGCCAGGGGGCACTGTGCCTGCCTCCCTGACGGATGATCAATTGCTCGATGCCTATTCGCGGGCGGTGGTAAGCGCCGCGGAAAAGGTGAGCCCGGCTGTAGTGAATATTGAGGTGCAGAGCAAGCGCGGCAGCGCGTCAAGATCTGATCCGCGCCTCGCACCAGACGTGCGTGGCAACGGCTCGGGATTTATCTTTACGCCCGACGGCTTTATTTTGACCAACAGCCATGTCGTGCATGGCGCCGACCAGCTCATCGTGACGCTGGCGGATGGCCGCCGTGAGCCGGCTGACCTGATTGGTGATGACCCTGATACCGATGTCGCGGTGGTACGCATTCACGCGCCGCACCTGGTGCCGGCCCGTTTGGGCGACTCCCACACCATCCGCGTCGGGCAACTGGTGGTGGCTATTGGCAATCCTTATGGTTTCCAATGTACTGTAACTGCTGGCGTGGTGAGCGCCCTTGGGCGCTCGCTACGGTCGCAGTCTGGCCGCCTCATCGATAATGTCATCCAGACTGACGCGGCCCTCAACCCTGGGAATTCGGGAGGCCCACTGGTCACGTCGCACGGTGACGTGATCGGCGTGAATACGGCGGTGATTCTCCCAGCCCAGGGAATCTGCTTTGCCATAGGGATCAATACAGCGACGTTTGTGGCCGGACGGCTCATCAAAGATGGCCGCATCAAGCGTGGCTATATCGGCGTTGCCGGACAAAATGTGCCGCTCTTGCGCCAACTGGTGCGCCGCCATACCCTGCCAAGCACAAGCGGTATACTAGTGCTCTCGGTGGAGCCAAACAGTCCCGCGCAGCGTGCTGGTGTGCACCCCGGCGATGTGCTTGTGGGGTATGCCGGACGGACGGTGGCGGGCATCGATGACCTGCACCGCCTCCTGGTTGAAGAGCAGGTCGGGATACCGGCACCTCTGAGGGTCTTGCGCGGTGGAGAGAGCCTCGACCTCGATATTGTGGCAGAAGAATCACGGGCGACTACCGAGCAGGTGCGCACGGTGCGTCCAGTGCGGCGCGGCTGAGCTGCTCACAGCACTCATGCAGCTCAGCCGCGGTATACGCGGCTGCCGCCCACATGTTGGGCAGATAGGCATTCCACACCAGCCATGCCCGGGCAGTTCTCTGACTTGTAGGCTCACCGGGCATGGCTGGTCAAACACTAGCCTTGCTCACTACCGGCGTTCCACCTACGCAAACGCGGAGATCACCTCTTCCCCAAAGAGTTTTAGGGACTTCACAACCTGCTCTAAGGGCATTGTACCAATGCGGTGGTTGGCGCAAAAGACATCATACCCGATCAGCCTCTGATGCTCCTCCAGCTTCTTTCTGACCGTCCCCGGACTGCCCACCAGGGCCAGGCCGTTGTCTATCCACCAGTCGTAGGAGGCTCGCTGCTCTGGGGTCCCCCTGGCCCGTGCGCTGCGCGTGACAGTATCGGGATTCCCCCGGAAGCCGAGGCGCGTCTGCGCGATGCCGCGCACGCCCAGACCCTCTGACTCCAGGAGGGGGCGCTCTGCTTCAGCCCTGGCAATCTCGTCCGTCTCCGCCACGTGCACAGCACGCATCAAAAACATGTGGGGCATTGGTCCTGGGTGGGCGTATTGCCTCCAGACCTGCCGGTACAGCTCGAACTTTTCAGCAATGACTTCGTCGACATCCAGATTCTGGGCCACGTGGAAGTTATGCTTGGCGGCGTATTCCAGGGACGTCTGACTATGCGCGGCATACCACACGGGAGGATGGGGCTGCTGGTAGGGTTTGGGCACCGGGAGGGCTTCGTCAAATTGCCAGTACTTGCCCTCATACGTGACGGTCTCCTCAGTCCAGGCTTTCAAGATGATCTCCAGGGCCTCATCGCCCATGGCCCGCCGTTCAGCAAAGGACGTGTTCCAGCGCATAAACTCATGCTCGTGGGTCCCAAGGCCGGCACCGAACTCCAATCTCCCGCGCGACAGGTGGTCCAGCATGGCTGCGTCCTGGGCCAGCCGGAGAGGGTTATGCAGGGGCAACTGATAGATCATAGTGCCAATACGTATGCGACTGGTGTGCTGGGCCACCGCACAGAGATAGACACTCGGGGCGGTGATTTGACCCACATGGGAGTTCTGATGTTCGATAATGAAATAGGAGCTGTATCCCAGTGACTCGGCCAGTTGCACCTCACGAATATGCTGCTCGTAGATATCAGCTGCCACTGCAGACCGCGACATTTCGTGTATCCCAAAAGAGTCCCAGAGTCCAAAGGCGAGTTTTCCCATGTGCCTCTCTCCTCCCCTGTGTTTATTCCTTATGGGTTATAAGGCACTTGCTCCCGCGTCGCTGGCGCGACCAATGGGATAAAGAAGCTGTGGTCCATGCGCGTCAGCGCTGCGAGTTCCAGAGGCTCCAGGTAGATGTAATTGCCTGTGGCCAGGTCGCGGATGAGCAGGCGTACGCCATTTGCCGACTGGTCGCGCCTGACCTCCACCATGGCAAATTCGTTACGTGGCCTCTACGCATCCGGCACGCCGGACTGCGAGGCGGGGAGTTTCGTCCCCGGGTTGACGATGCGCTGCGCCGTGCCATTGGCCTGAATGCGCTCCACATCCCACACCCGGCCGAAGTTGAGGGCGCGTGGGCAGTGGCCATAGGCCTCCTCTACCTCAATCAAAATACCCTGGAGTACCACCGTCCGGTCGTCAGGGTTATGCACCGCAGCCTCGACTTCGCGGCGCTTCACCTCTTCGGCGCTGAGGATGGTGACCTTGCCATTGACGCGGGCGACGTCAGGGCAGCCGGGAATGAAGAACACGATGCCTACATGGGGGTTGTCCAACATATTCATATAGGACTGGAACAGCTTGTTCCCGGCAATGTCAGGGATGAGTAGATGCGTGTCATCCAGGATCTTGACGAAGCCCGGCGTTCCACCTTTGGGCGAGGCGTCGCACCAGCCCTCACGGTCGCTCGTGGCCATCACGATAAAAGGTGACTGGCGGATGAAGTCCTTGACGGGCTCCGGTAAGACGTCCTTGACCTTGTTGGCCGCCCTCTCGGTGGGCTGGCCGAACTGCTGGGTGAATGGATTATCCAAGTTAGGGAGTACGGTTGCCATGCGATACGCCTCCTGTCGGGCTGGTGCACACTCTTATGGCGCTGGTATACAGGGGGAATCAAGCTGACGTCATTCTAAACGTTGGGTGCATAGTGTGTCAACGCCACGATGCCTGTGCGCTCCCTCGCAGGTGGGCGCTGGTCATCACGACGATCGGCGGCCCACCGCCTTCCAAAGCCCGTAGAGGAGGAACCCCAGAAGGAGCGCCAGGAGTCCCGCCAGGGCGGCGCGCGGCTGCTGGTGCACTGTGCTGAGCAGTACGGCGCCCCAGATGGCGGCGACGACCAGGGCATTGGCCCAGGCTCCCACAAGACCTCCCGGGATGATGAAGCCAGAGCCCCGCTCCGGGACCCGAGCGCGAGCCCTGAGGACCGACAGGACCAGGAGCAGATCGTAAGCCCCGAACACCCAGACGTCGACAATGAGGAGCTCCTGGAAGGGGAAGGCAGCCAGGAGGGCATAGAGCGCCGCGTACAGGATCAGGATCCGGTGCGGTGTCCCGTGCCGTGGGTGGAGATGGACAAGGTAGGCCGGCAGGAAGCTGTCAGCGGCAAAGGCCCAGGCGAGGCGGGACCACCACAGCAGATAGGCCATAAAAATTGCCACGAAGCTGGCGACGCTGGCCATAAAGAGCCATCCTCCGAGGAGCTTTCCACCCAGGGCTTCTCCAATTATCGCAAACTGCCCGGAGGTCCACTCGCGCCAGCCACCCACAGCTGCCAGCCCGGCGAGGGTCGGCAGGATATAACTCAGGATCACCAGCGGTGTCGTGATCAGGAGAACGAGAGGGATGGTACGCCGCGGGTTCTCGATCTCCGCCGCCCCGGTGCTCACCTCCGGATACCCAGCGTGGAACCAGATGGCTAGAGCAAGGCCAGCCCCCGAGCCCATCAAAGGCTCCGTCGCCGGCCTTGAACGGCACGAAGGGATTGAAGCGGATTTGGGACAGCGCCATGCCAACAAGCAGGACGAGTGGCAGGATAAGGAACAGGACCAGAGCGACGGCGACAGCGCCGACGATGCGTATGCCGCGCACATTCAGCCAGGTCAGGAGTACGATGAACCCGACCGCCGCCAGCCAGCACGCAAAGGCCGACAGGTCGGGAAACCAGTAGCGCAGAGCACTACCGAAGAGCACTGGGTAGAGCGTGTTGTCGAGGACGGAGGAGAGCAGGCTCCAGACCCCCACCTGGAACCCCCAGAATTCGCCCAGGAACTCATGCGCCCAGCGGTAGTATCCGCCCGCGGTCGGCCGTACTGCGGACAGCTCAGCCGTGGCGAGAGCGACCGGGACGCCCCACAGCCAGGCAGCGGCGAACAGCAGTACGATCAGCAGGCCGGGTCCCGTGCGCACCACGAAGTCCTCCGTGCCATATGGACCTCCACAGGCCGAAGCGTACAAGAGCCCGACGGCCGTCAGCAACCCAGCACGTGGCCGGAAGCAGGCCTCCGAAGCGGGTCCATGGTGTCGTCCGGACGAGCACTCAGCTATATTGCTCTCCCTCTTGCTGCATAAACGCAAGGCCTGCCGCGTGGCGAAGAGGCCAGCGAGGCCAGTACTTACTTCGCCGCGGCCAGCGCCACCTCGACCAGGTTGTCGGAGAAGGTCGGGGCACGCCCAAGGTCGGCATACGTACCCGCATTGACAGCCTGCACCGTGGCCTGAGTCCGACTGAGTCTGCGCCAGTAGCCCAGCGGAGCAACTACCACGCCGGGCATAACGTCGTCGGTGACCATCGCTACGGCTGCAAAGGCACCCCGATCGTTAAACACCTGCACCACCGCTCCGTGCGCAATGCCGCGCATGCTGGCATCCTGCGGGTGGATCAGCAGCGTCTGCTCGCCAGCGTGCTGGAGCTGCTCCGGCAGATTCCCGTAGGACGAGTTTAGAAAAGCGTGGCTTTTCGGCGACATCAGGTTGAGCGGGTATTTCTGCGCCAGCCCCCGGTTCGTGGCTGGCGACTCGTTGGGCGGGATGTAGGTGGGTAACGGATCGACAGGTTCGCCCGCCTGAAACTCCTCCGAGCCCTGGCGGAACAGCGGTAGCACAAAATTGCCGTTGGCTGCCAGCGACGACCTGAACTCGCACTTGCCGGAAGGGGTGGGAAAGTTGCCCTCGGCGTGGGGCGCGTAAGATTCCGGCGTGCCAACCTGGAGCCGCGCATAGCCCTTTTCCCTCAGCAGCTCGAGGGTGATACTCGCCAGCGCCGTATGGTTCCAGTCGAGGCTCTCCTGCACCATCTGCGTGTCGCTGCGCTGAAAGAAGGGATCGTCGAACCCCATCACCCTGGCCAGGCGGCGGAAGAGCTCGGTATTTGGTACCGCCTCCCCCAGTGGCGCAATGGCTGGCTGGTTGAGCGACAGGTAGAGGTGCCCCCAGGAAAACATCACATCTAACTGCTCGAGCTGCGTGGTGGCGGGGAGCACCATATCGGCGTAGAGCGCCGTGTCCGTGAGAAACTGCTCGCTGACAATGGTGAACAGATCGTCGCGCGCCAGGCCCCGGACGACCTTGTCTTGCTCTGGAATCACCACTACCGGATTGGTGTTGTAGACCAACAGCGACTTGATCGGCGGATCGAGGGCTAGCTCACCGGTGAGCGCTGGGCCGAGCTGCCACTGGTTCAACACGCGTGTGCCGGGCGTGATGAAGTCCGGCCGCATCAGGGTGCCCCATTGGATGGGAAAGGCCCACACGGGCATTTGCAGCAGGCCGCCGCCTACGTGGCGCCACGCTCCCACCAGTGCGGGTAGGCAGGTGACGGCGCGCACGGTCTGCCCGCCACCAGCATGCCGCTCAATGGCCACGCCAATGCGGATGACGGACGGCTGGGTAGTGGCATACTCACGCGCCAGCTGGCGGATGTCGCTCGCGGGCACACCGGTAATTGCCGCGACCTTCTCGGGTGGGTAGACGGAGGCCCGCTGCTTGAGCTCGTCAAAACCCAGCGTGTACTTCTCGACATAGTCGTGATCAATCAGGTTCTCATTGAGGATGACATTGATCATCCCGAGCGCCAGTGCGCCGTCAGTGCCCGGCCGGATGGGGATATGCCAGTCAGCTCGCCTGGCGGTGCGGGTTTTTATCGGGTCAATCACCACCACCTTGGCACCCCGTGCCTGGGCCTCGGCAATGAACGGCCAGTGGTGCAGGTTGGTGCTGATCGTATTACACGCCCACAATATGATGTATTTGGAGTATGTAAAACTTTCGGGATCGGTGCCCGGCGTAGGGCCAACAGTCATGAAGTAGGCAGCGCAGGAGCCAGAGTCGCAGAAGGTGCGCTCACTGATGGTTGCCCCCAGCTTGTTGAAGAAAGGGTCGCCCACATTCAGGCCGTTCAGAATGCCCTCGGTCCCCAGGTAGCTATAGGGGAGAATCGCCGTCGGCCCGTAGGTGTCGATAATCGCCCGCCACTGCCCCTTGATCTCGTCAAGGGCCTCCTCCCAGGAAAGACGCGTAAACTGGCCGCTACCCTTGGGGCCGGACCGCTTCAGCGGATAGAGCACCCGCTCGGGGCTGTACACACGGTCCGTATAGTTGTTGACCTTGACACACAATCCGCCGCGCGTAAACGGGTGCTCCGGGTTGCCGCGTACGTCAATGGCGCGCCCGTCCTTGACGGTGATCAGCATGGAGCAGGTGTCAGGACAATCGTGCGGACACGCCCCAATGACCGTGGTGGTGTTCTCGGCGTGAGCGGTAGCCATATGTTCCTCCTTACTTCTGTACTGATCTCCGTTTTTTCCGCTCATTCACCAGAGACGAATGTGAGAGCATGCGCCAGTTTGGCTCATCATGCCAATGCGTCCAACAATGCCTTCGCCTCCTGCACATCCGGCGTATCGAACCCTTCGGTGAACCAGTGGTAGACCGGCGCGAGGAGGTCACGCGCCTCTTGTCTTTTCCCCTGCTGCTGCCACAGGCGCGCGAGGCTCGTGGCAGTGCGCAGTTCCCAGGCTTTCGCACCCTGGTCCTGGGCGATGGTCAGGGCGTGCTGGAAGCAGGTTTCGGCTTCACGCTGGTGGTCTGCAGACCGTTGCAGGAGGAATGCACCCTTGAGGCGCTGGAGTTCTGCTTCGTAGAAATGCTCTCCCGTATCCTCGACAGCGCTCAGCGCTTCGGCCACTACGGTGAGTCCTTCTTCTACCCGCCCGAGTTTCCCATACGCCTCAGCGCGCAGTCCAAGCCACACCGAATTATGCAGCCTGGATCCTGTCGCTTGAAAAGTTGCTATCCCCGCCTCGATCCGTGCAATCCCTGCTTCCCCTTCTCCCCTCTCAGCCATCGCCCACCCCAGCAGCATGCTGCCAAACGCAGCCCGAAAGGGGAACCCGTGCTCTGTAGAAACGGTGATAGCCATTTCTGCCTGTGCCTGGACGACGGTGGCCTCCCTGCGCAGATGGTGCAGCAACGCTTTAGAAGTAAGGGCGAAGGTGAGACTGAACGGGTGCGACAACCCCTGGGCGAAGGTCAATGCCTCGTCACATTGCTGCACGGCGCGCTCAGGATAGCCCAGGACCCACAGGATGACCGCCAATATATCGAGGTTCTGGACGACGGGGTCGTGCCCGTAAAAATACGCCGAGGGTGCATACCGCTGCGGGCGATACAAGGACTTGGCGTGTTCCAGGTGCGTCCGGGCCAGCGCGAATTGCCCTTGCCATCCCAGCGATTCCCCCTCAGTGGAGTAGGTCTGTATGAGCGCGAGGGGGTCCTGCAGAGCCTGCGCGAGAGGGAGGATCTCGCCCGTCAGGGCATGCACCGCCTCATGGTTGGACCGCACAAAGAAGACGACGTGGAGCCCCAGCAACACCCGCACGCGCTCCGCGGTATCGTCGACTTCCTGGCTCAGCTCTCGCGCCCGCAGATACACGTGTTCTACTTCCGCGGCTCCGTAGCCGCGGACGGCCATTAACACCAGCCCCAGGGAGGTCTGGAGGGCCAGCTCTTGCCGGACGCGCTCGGGCGTGTGCGGCAGGGTCGTGAGGACGGTGAGTCCCTGCGTGAGGTGCGCTACGGCTTCCGTATGGGCGGAGCGTTGGATGGCGTGCTGCCCCGCCTGGTGCCAATAGCGGACCGCCTGGGCACTGAGACCCGCCTCTGTGCAGTGCTGCGCCAGGAGTTCGGGTTGGGTAGCCGCGGTCTCGGGAAACTGCGCCTCCAGCACCTGAGCCACGCGCTGATGATACCCTTGCCGGGTGCTGCGCAGCAGCGACTCATACGCAATATCACGGATCAGCGCGTGTTTGAAGAGATAGGTGGCCTGCGGGGGCAGCCCACGTTGATACAGCAGTTCAGCGTCCACTAACCGGCCCAATTCGCGTTGCAAGGTAGGCTCGTCTAACTGCAATACGGCATGCAGCACGGCATACGAAAAGTGGCGCCCAAGGACGGCGGCGTATTGGGCTACCGCTTTGGCGGTCACCAGCCGATCCAATCTCGCCATGAGCGAGTCGTGTAACGTGGCGGGAATCGCTAGGGCGGATACAGAGCCTGTCATCTCATAGTGCCCATTGACGTCTTGCAGTATGCCCGACTCCAGCACCGCTTTGGTCATTTCCTCCACAAACAGCGGCACCCCATCGGTCTTCTCGACGACCTGCCGCAGCACCTCCGACGGCAACCGCTTGCCCCCCGCGACATGCTCTGCCATCTGTCCCACCTGCGGTTGCGCTAAGCGGCTGAGGGTCACCTGGGTCATATACGAACGGCTGCTCCACAATGGCTGGAACGTGGGACGGCACGTCAAGAGCGCGTAGAAGGACACCGTCGGGATCTGGTCCATGAGCAGCGCAAGCAGTTCCAAGGTTGAGGGGTCTGTCCAATGCAAATCTTCCAGGATAAAGAGGACAGGTCGGTGCGCTGCCGGCTCCAGCAGCATGGCGAGAAGGGCTTCGAACGTCTTTTGTCGCTGGCGCTCGGGAGAAAACCGCAGGGGTGGATAACGGTCTTCGGGGAGGGTCAGCGCCAGCAACGGCG
>Ga0081455_10003270_pt1 | contig 18750 bp, 22 predicted proteins | sample TabmetS3T2R1_FD_70207 | JGI IMG/M metagenome (GOLD analysis project Ga0081455, IMG submission 70207) | Tabebuia heterophylla rhizosphere microbial communities from the University of Puerto Rico - S3T2R1 | ecosystem: Host-associated > Plants > Roots > Rhizosphere ... | reverse complement strand
CGCCTCGGGAGAGAAAAGCATCGACAATGTTAAGTGTGGCAGGATGTTAGGAGCGCCTTAGCGCCAGAACAGCGGCCCCTTGGCGAGCTCGTCCCAACGGTCTCTCGCTTCGGCGAAAAGAGCTTCAGCGCGCGGGCGGTGCCACGCGATGATGAGCCCCGCCGCCCGCCGGAGGGCTTCCCCCCCTTCGGGATCGCCCCTCTCCTCGCAAGCCTTGGCCAAGTCTTCGGCAAGATCGCCGACGACGGCCACGTCGTTGAGCAATCCGAACGTATCCTGGAGGCGCGACAGCCTCTTTTGTGTGCGTTTCGTGCGCTTGACCGGAAACAGGCTCTCGAACATCTCGCCGTTGTAACGGAGCGCTTTCAGTCGCTTGCGCATGACATGCCGCTTCGTTTCGGATAAGTGACTGAGCTTGCGCGCGAGCTTGGCCACGTTCTCGAATGCCTCTTCAAGGCGGTCGGCACCGAAGGCCTTCGCGGAGGCGTTCGGTCGCGCGCGCTTAGCTCCCTTTTTCGGCCAACTCGAGCGGCCGGCAGCGCTCAGGAGCTTGGCGACGAGTTCCGCATAGGCGGGTCCCGCGACGGTCACCTTCGCGGCGCTCCAGGCTTGCACCTGGGCGGCTTCGGCGGCCTTCCGGAGTGGCAGCAGAACCGCGGCCTCTTCGCTCAGCGCCTGTTGCGCGGGCGGGAAGGTCTCGCTCAAAAAAACATCGAGGTCGCGCGCACGACCGAGCACACGACCGAGATCGCGCGCTTGCGTACCGATCTCGGAAAGGATCTCACCCGCCGCCGTCGCGCTGAACGCCGCGCACACCGAGCGCAACCGGCGGAGCGCGATTCGCATCTGATGCACGCCTTCCGGATCGCCCGCCGCGATCGCAGCCTCGTTCGCGGTGAGATGCTCATACGCTGCCGTCAGGCTCGCCTTGAGCGCCGCGCCGACCGTCGCCTTTTTTCCGAGCACGATGCTGGACGCTTTGCGTGGCGTGGGCGTGGACGCAACCGGTTCCTCACCGAGCAGCGCATAGCCGCGATCCGCTTTGGATTCGCTTTGCACACGCAACGCGCGGGGGCCGCCCAGCTCGCGCGCGACATCGTAGAGATCTCCCGGATCGCCCTCTTTCAGCGTCAAGGTGAGATCCGAGATGGCGCTCGTCTTCTCATGCGCCTGCAGCTCGCCTTGCTCGAGGGAAAGCTCGATGACGGTTCCCGTCTCCGTCTTCAGCTGCCGCGTCAGACGCAGGACGCGCGTCTCGAACACGGGCGACAGATCCTCGCCATTTGCGAGGCCCGCAATGCGCGCGCGCAACGCCGGGTCCGAGATATGCGCGATGTCCGGTCCCGCGCCGTTCAAGGGCACGACGTCTAGCGGCCCCGCGCCCTCGTCATCACCGCCCCTCACCGTCTGCACGCGGCCGACGCCGGAATGGCTGAGGCGCAGGCATAGACCATCATGGCGCAAGGCGAGCGCAGGCGTATCGTAATACACTGTGTAGATATGCTCGGCGACCGGACGGCCAAAGCGGACTTTCGCCATGCGAGACAAGCGCGCAAGGCGCATAGCCTCGTCCGCGTCCAGCATGAGCGTCAATACGGTCTGGCGTTTTTCAGTCGCCGACACGCCCGGTTTCTCCTGTCGCCGCACCCGCCCCAGGTTATTCTTTGCTCGTCTGGGATCTCCCGGGATTATGACATGACCTGCCGCGTTTTCCGAGAGCTCGCGCGGAAAACGGCGATATTTGCTACATTTCGATGACGAAAATCGTCTCAAGCGGCGATTAGGGCCGGACCGGCACGTGGTGCTCGGCCAGATACCTCTTGGCCTCACCGATCGAGTAGGTGCCGAAATGAAAGATCGAGGCCGCGAGCACGGCGCTCGCATGACCTTGCCGCACGCCGGCGACCAAATCGTCGAGCGTGCCGACGCCGCCTGACGCGATGACGGGGATGCGGACGGCATCGGCCACCGCCGCGGTGAGATCGAGATCATAGCCCGCCCGGGTGCCGTCACGATCCATCGAGGTGAGCAAAAGCTCTCCCGCGCCCAGCGCCGCGACTTCACGCGCATAGGCCACCGCATCGAGACCGGTCGGTTTGCGGCCTCCATGCGTGAAAATTTCCCAGCGCCCGGCGCCTACGTTTTTTGCATCGAGCGCCACCACGATGCATTGCGCACCGAACTTGAGCGAGGCGCGGCGCACGATCTCACGGTCGGTGACCGCTGCCGTGTTGATCGATACCTTGTCCGCACCTGCGAGCAGCAGGGCACGGATATCGTCAAGCGTGCGCACGCCTCCGCCCACGGTGAGCGGCATGAAGCATTGCTCGGCCGTGCGGCGGACGACGTCGAGCAGGATCGGGCGATCCTCATGGCTCGCCGTGATGTCGAGAAAGCAAAGCTCGTCGGCGCCGGCCGCATCATAGGCCCGCGCCGCCTCGACAGGATCGCCCGCGTCTTTCAAGTCGACGAACTGGACGCCTTTGACGACGCGGCCATCCTTCACGTCGAGGCACGGAATGACGCGGGCTTTGAGCATTATTTCTGCGGCTCGAACACGACGACCGGAATCTCCCGGCTGCCGGCGCGGGCCTGATAGTCGTCATAGGGCGAATAAACGTGCCGCAGCTTCGCCCACAGTTTTGCGCGCTCCTCGCTCGGCGCCGTGCGCGCTTTGGCGCGGAAATGCTTCGCGCCGACCTGGATCTCGACGTCGGGATTGGCGACGAGATTGCTGTACCAGTGCGGATGCTCGGGGGCGCCACCTTTGGAAGCAACGACGACGTACGTGTCGCCTTCCTTCATGTAGATGAGCGGCGAAAGGATTGTCTTGCCGGTCTTGCGGCCCTTGGTCGTCAGAAGAAGCGTTTGAATCTTCTTCGGCACACCCATCAAGGTGAAGTCCCACAGATGCGCCTTTTCGGGATCGGTCTTGTAGAGCTTGATGTGGCTGCTGATCCACTCGTTGATATTCGGTGGGACGGGCGATGCTCCCATGGCTTTTCTCCTTGTCCAGGGTATGGGATCGAACACGATGACTGGAATCTCTCGGCTGCCCGCGCGCTTCTGATAATCGTCATAGGGCGGATAGACGTCGCGGAGCTGCGCCCAGAGCTTTGAGCGCTCGGCATCCGTCGCGGTGCGCGCGGTGGCGAAGAAATGCTTCGCGCCGACCTGAATCTCGACTTCCGGATCGGCGAGAATGTTCTTGTACCAATGGGGATGCTCGGGCGCCCCACCTTTCGAGCCGATGACGAAATAGCTGTCCCCGGTCGTATCGTAGATCAGCGGCGAATAGACCGTCTTGCCGGTCGTGCGGCCCTTGGTCGTGAGCAGTAGCGTGGGAATTTTCTTTCCGGTGTAGCCGGCGAGAGAGGAATCCCACATATGCGCTTTTTCCGGATCACGGCGATAAAGCTCGACGTGATCGTCGATCCACTTCCATGTGCTTTCTCTGAGATGCTCGCGGGCCATGGCCGGCACTCCTTATGAACAGATGGATCGATCATCCAAGGTGGGAGCGGACGGAGCAAGCCGCAAGTCTTGTCCTCAGACGCCAAGCCCCGACGTGGCGACGAGCGCCAGGGCGGCCTTGGCGTCGAGCCGGCCGTCGTAAAGCGCCCGCCCGGCGATCGCGCCGGCGATGAGGCCGTTCGTCGCGAGCAGGGTGCAGAGATCGTCCAGACCCTTCAAGCCGCCGCTCGCAATCACGGGTATCGCGACGGCCCGCGCGAGTTCCACCGTCTCGGCGACGTTGAGGCCCGTCATCATGCCGTCGCGGCCGATGTCCGTGTAGATGATGGCCGCGACCCCCGCGTCCTCGAAGCGGCGTGCGAGATCGACGGCCTTGATGTCCGACGCCTCGCCCCAGCCTTCCACAGCGACCCGTCCGCCACGTGCATCGATGCCAACGGCGACCTGCCCCGGAAACGACCGCGCAGCGGTGCGCACGAATCCGGGATCCTTCACGGCGGCCGTGCCAAGGACGATGCGCTTGACGCCGGCCTCGATCCAGAAGCGTGCCTGGCTCAGGCTGCGGATGCCGCCCCCGAGTTGAACGGGGATACGCACAGCCGACAGAATGGCGCTCACCGCGTCTCCGTTCACCGCGCGCCCCGCAAAGGCGCCGTCGAGATCGACGACATGGATCCAGGAAAAGCCCTGCGCCGCAAAGCTGCGTGCCTGGGCGGCCGGATCCGTGTTGAACACGGTCGCGCGCGCCATGTCGCCTTGCGCCAGACGCACGCATTGATTGTCTTTCAGATCGATCGCGGGATAGAGAATCACGGCCGCCAGCTCAGAAAATTCGAAATCAATGCGAGACCCACGGCCTGGCTTTTCTCCGGGTGAAATTGCGTGCCTGCGACATTATCTCGGGCAACGATCGCCGTCACGCTCTCGCCGTGATCCGTGATCGCGACGACGTCTTCGAGACGCGCGGGCTTGAGATGATAGGAATGCACGAAATACGCGTGCGTTCCAGCCGCGATCCCGCCGACCAGCGGGTGCGGGCGACGCAAATCAAGCGCATTCCAACCCATATGCGGAATTTTCAGCGCGGGATTGCGGGGCGCGAGCGCGACCACATCGCCCGCGATCCAGTCGAGCCCTGGATGGACGCCGTGCTCGAGCCCGCGCGTCGCCATCAATTGCAGGCCGACACAGATCCCGAGGAACGGCCGTCCCTTCTGCTTGACGGTCTCTACAAGGGCGTCGACCAGACCCGGCACGGCGTCAAGGCCCGCGCGGCAATCGGCGAACGCGCCCACGCCCGGCAGCACCACGCGTTCGGCCGCCCGCACCTGCTCAGGCTCGGCGGTCACGACAATCTCGGAGACCGAGCCAGCTTCGCGCGCGGCGCGCTCGAAGGCCTTCGCCGCGGAGCGGAGGTTGCCCGAGCCGTAATCGATGATGACGACACTCATGAGGGCGATCAGCTGCCTAGGACGCCCTTGGTCGAGGGCAGGACACCAGCGGCGCGCGGGTCGATCTCGACCGCTTGGCGGAGCGCGCGGGCGAGCCCCTTGTAACACGTCTCGACAATGTGATGGCTGTTTTGGCCATAGAGAGTTTCGACATGGAGCGTGATGCCCGCGGCTTGAGCAAAAGCCTGGAACCACTCCTTGAAGAGCTCCGTGTCCATTTCGCCCAGCTTGGGAGCGGGGATCGCCACGCGCCAAATCAGATAGGGCCGCTTCGAGACGTCGACAGCCACGCGGGTCAGCGTCTCGTCCATCGGGATCTGCACATCGGCGAAGCGGCGAATGCCTTTGAGATCGCCAAGCGCCTGCGCCACAGCTTGTCCGATGACGATGCCCGTGTCCTCGGTCGTGTGGTGGAAATCGATATGGAGGTCGCCCTTGGCGCGCACCTTGAGATCGATCAGGGAATGCTTGGAGAAGCTCTCCAGCATGTGATCGAGAAAGCCGACGCCCGTGGCCACATCGTACTGGCCGGTGCCGTCGAGATCGACGGTCACGGAAATCTCCGTCTCGCGGGTTTTACGATTTACGGTGGCGGTGCGCATAAGCTCTGTCCAAGGCCGGGCCGCGACTTTAGCCGGGCGACGGTAAACGCGCTGATATAAGACATTTCCAGGGGAAAGGGGAGCCGAGACGCCCTAATCACCCAGAAGGTTAAATCCGGGGCTCTCGGGCCCGGTTGACGTCCCTTGCCCTGGAACGCATCCTGCGGCGCGTTCGAGGATATCACTTATGCGACTGGACTTCGGAGCCTCCCTCCGCACGCCCAACTTGGCCCGCGTCGTCCTGACCATCGGGGCGGTGGTCATCCTGCTCGCCTGCGTGTTCTTCCTGCTCCAGCGCCAGGCCACGCCTCAGGTAACGGCGCGCCCGAACCCGACCGCCGCGCCCCGCCCAACCACCGATGTCATCAACACCCTGTCGATCGGAGACCTCGAAAGCATTCTGACCGACCTGTCCTATGCCCCGGACATCGTGGCGCCCGAACCCGGCGCCGCGCCCACCCCTCTGACGGCCGGCGGCACGTCGTTCGGCCCCTATTTGAAGGTGTCGCGCCGCGGCTATTCGTTCTTCGTACGCTTCTATGACTGCAAAGACATGGCGACGGCCACGGACTGCCAGACCATCGAGGTCGTGAGCGGGTCCTTCATGCTGAAGCCGCCGCCTTCGGCCAGCGACATCATCAGCTGGAATCGCCAGAGCTGGTGGGCCTTCGCCGTCGCGGATGCCGAGGGCCTACCCTTCCTGCGCTCCTATTTCTCGACCACAGGCGGCGTGAGCGAAGCCTTCATCCGCAATTTCTTCCGCCTGTGGGACTGGCGGGTCACGGAATTCGCCAAGTTCATCAAGGAAACGGTCGACAGCCGCGAGGGCAACGACAGCCATTCCGAGTAGCGCAAGTGCCTTGACCCCGGCAGGGGCCCATCGCCATATGCGCCCCATGACCTCCGACCCGTCCTCTCCCGCATCTCCCTGGCATGGCACAACCATTCTGTCCGTTCGCAAAGGCGACAAGGTCGTCATCGCCGGCGATGGCCAAGTGAGCTTCGGCCAGACCGTCATGAAGTCAAACGCCCGCAAGGTGCGCCGGGTGGGCAAGGGCGACGTGATCGCAGGATTTGCCGGCGCCACCGCGGATGCCTTCACGCTGTTCGAGCGGTTGGAAGCCAAGCTCGAGAAGCACCCGGGCAATTTGACGCGGGCGGCCGTCGAGCTTGCCAAGGACTGGCGCACGGACCGCTATCTGCGCCGCCTCGAAGCCATGATGGCGGTGGCCGACAAGGCGACCAGCCTCGTGCTCACGGGGACCGGCGACGTGCTGGAGCCCGAGGACGGTCTCATCGGAATCGGCTCGGGCGGCTTCTACGCTCTCGCCGCGGCACGCGCCTTGATGCCCTTCGACCTGTGCCCCGAGGACATCGCCCGCCGGGCGATGGGCATCGCCGCCGATATCTGCGTCTACACCAACCAGAACCTGACTGTGGAAACCCTGGGCTAAGACCGGCTTTACCTTTGGGGCGCTATGTTATAACATCCGTATGAACGGAGGCTCCCCAATGCACCAGCTCAAACTCACGCAAATCGGCAACTCGGTCGGCGTCATCCTGCCCAAGGAAGTGCTCGCCAAGCTCAAGGTCGAGAAGGGGGATACCCTTATTTTGACGGAAGCCCCGGATGGATTGCGCTTGACCCCGTTCGACCCGAACTTCGAAGCGCAGATGGCGTCCGCCCGCAAGATCATGAAGCGGCGGCGGGCTGTTTTGCGCGAGCTCGCGAAGTGACCGACTGGGCCTGGGTAACGCGGGATGTCGTTCTGGCCATTCACGACGAGCAGCTCGCCGAACACGGTGGCGCGACCGGTGTCCGCGATCCTGGAGCACTGGACTCGGCTCTCGCGCGACCTTTGAACCTCGTGGCCTATGGCGCCCCAGATGTGGCGGCGCTCGCAGCGGCTTATGCGTTTGGATTGGCCAAGAACCACGCCTTCGTCGACGGCAACAAACGCACGGCCTTCGTGGTGGCGGAGGTGTTTCTCGACCTGAACGGGTTCACGCTCTTGGCCGACGACGCTGACTGCGTGTTGACTATGCTGCGCCTCGCGGCCAGCGATCTCGACGAAGCTGGCTTCGCGGACTGGCTGCGGCGAAACAGCCCGATGAAAGTCCCCGGCTTGCCCAACCAGCCGCAGGTCCCGCCAACAGCTGATCTCAGCATCGAAGAGATCCTTGATCTGGATGAATGCGGTATCCCGCGCAGTCCCTATAACGAGTCGCTCAACCACAAGAAGAACAGAACCCCTGGCTAGGCGCCGGGGCGTGTCCTATCTATGACTTTCTGCCTTCTATCAGGTCGGATGTATGTACGCATGACCAGTTTCTCCCCGCGTGAGATCGTTTCCGAGCTTGATCGCTTCATCGTCGGCCAATCCGCCGCAAAACGGGCGGTCGCCATCGCGTTGCGCAACCGTTGGCGGCGCAAGCAGCTGCCGGAAGGGCTCCGCGAAGATGTCACACCCAAGAACATTCTGATGATCGGACCGACCGGCGTCGGCAAGACAGAGATCTCGCGCCGGCTCGCCAAGCTTGCCGACGCGCCGTTCCTGAAGGTCGAAGCGACCAAATTCACCGAAGTGGGTTACGTCGGCCGCGACGTCGAACAGATCGTGCGCGATCTCGTGGAAGTAGCGTTGGGACAGGTGCGCGAGCGCTTGCGGCGCGAGGTCGAGCCGCGCGCGCATCTCGCCGCCGAGGACCGTGTCCTTGCAGCCCTGGTCGGCGCCCAGGCGAGCGAAACGACACGCGAGGCGTTTCGCAAGAAGCTGCGCGCCGGCGAGCTGGATGACCGCGAGATTGACATCGAGATGGCGGACACGGGCGGCGGGATCCCGAGCTTCGAAATTCCCGGCATGCCGGGCGGCAGTGTCGGTATGCTCAATCTGAGCGACCTTTTCGGCAAGGCCTTCGGCGGCCGCACCAAGCGGCGCACGCTCACCGTGCGCGACTCCCACGCGGCGCTCATCACCGAGGAATCGGACAAGCTGCTCGACAACGAGCGCGTGGTGAGCGAGGCGATCCGCAGCGTGGAAAACGACGGCATTGTCTTTCTCGATGAGGTGGACAAGATCGCCGCGCGCTCCGAGCGTGTCGGCGGCGGCGATGTCAGCCGCGAGGGCGTCCAGCGCGATCTCCTGCCCTTGATCGAAGGCACGACGGTGTCCACCAAGCACGGCCCCGTGCGGACCGATCATATTCTCTTCATTGCAAGCGGTGCGTTCCATCAGGCGAAGCCCTCGGATCTTCTGCCCGAGCTGCAAGGCCGCCTGCCGATCCGCGTCGAGCTCGACGCGCTGACGCGCGACGATTTCCGGCGCATCCTGACCGAGCCGGAGACGAGCCTCATCAAGCAGTACAAAGCTCTGCTCGCCACGGAATCCGTGACCCTCGAATTCACCGAAGACGGCATCGACGCCCTGGCCGACATCGCCGCCGAGGTCAACGAGCGCATCGAGAACATCGGTGCACGACGGCTTATGACCGTGCTCGAGCGGGTGCTCGACGAGGTGAGCTTCCAGGCTACCGACCGGGGCGGGGAGACCCTGGTCGTCGACGGGGCCTATGTCCATGCCCATGTGGGAGAGCTCGCCCGCAACGCGGACCTCTCGAAGTTCATCCTTTGAGGGGAGCCAATCCAGCTAAACCGCAGCCTAAGCGTTGATGAGCGCCCAAGTTTACGTTAATAAAGACGCTTAATGAGGCCTTGCGGCCCAGCAATAGAAAGAAACGTGTGTTGGCGGAGCAAGCTGGGGTCAAGGCCATGGCGGGATTGAACAAGCAGGGTCACATCAGCTGCCAGGGCGAAAGCGGCTCCTGTGCCTTCGCCGCCAGCCGGACCCATTATTTCACTTACGATGCCGCCCCCCAGCCTTCTTTTGAAGACGTTCTTCGCCGGGTGGTCGAAAAGGATGCGCAAATCGGCATTCTGCCTTTGCAGAATACGAAGAGCGGCATCATCGCCGAACCGCTGCTCCGGGTCGCCAACTCCGATCTGAAAATCATCGCCGAGCATCACCAGCCAATCCGCCACGACCTTCTGGTCTCGAAGGCCTGGGTCAAGGCGACCTTGGGGGATGACAAATTCGCGACGGCCTTCATGGATGGGGACGCCTCGGCGCTCACCCCCGTTCAGGAGGAGCAGATCCGGCGCAGCCTGCTTTCGCAGATCAGGACGGTCTATAGCGACGATCAGGGCATGAAGCAGTGCGATCGCGGCCTCAAGACCAATGTGGCCGGCGCCGAGCGCGTGCTCACGACCTGCACGGCGAAGGCCGCGCGCTCGCTTGCAGTCGAGACCGATCAGGCGGTGACCAAGAAGTCTGAAATTCCCGCGATTGCCGCCATCGCCTCCGAAGAATGCGCGATGATGTACAAGAACATGGTGCTGGTGAAGGGATTGAACGACGATCCCGCCAACACCACCCGCTACTTCGTCGTTTCGCGCGAAGAAGCGAAGCCCGCGGACATTCTGTTCGATCTCGAGGTCAAATCTCTGCTCAACGTTCTGACCAGCGAGGATTTCGAGCTGCTGTTCACGCGCGCGCCGCTGAAAGCGCAGCTCGAAGAGGGTTATGACACGCTGAACCTCGGCGAAGCCGCGGCGGAAGCGTCCGGTCAGCGCCGCAATGCGCAAGCCCGTCTCTTGCACGCGTTTCTTGCGGCAGAGCCATGGGACAAATCGAAGGCCATTCTGACCAGCATGACGCCGGGCGAGCAGCGCCGCTTGACCACGAAACTCGAGCCGCTGGCCAAGGACATTCACGATCACGCGGCCAAAGCGAAAGACAAGGTCGGACAAGCCACGCTCGGACGTCTTCTCAAGAAGCGGGAAATGGGCGAGAAACTGCGCTCGGTGTTCATCATCCGCGCGACCGACTCCAAGACCACGCTCGGCGAACTCATCAAGCCGCTGGTCGATGCCGGCCATTCCAAGTCGCGCAAAAACAAGCACAAGCCGGTGTCGTTCCACGTGCTCAACGAAATGCCGCGTCCGACCGACCGCACCGCAAAGGAAAAAGGCATCGGCCTGATTGTGGAAGCCGAGGGTTGCCTGATCGGCGCCGAAAAGCGGCTCAACAAGAAGAAGCCCGAGACGAGCGGCTTCGGGTTCGGCGGCGGGAACGCCAGTACCGACGTCAGCGATCTCGAGCGGCTGCTGCAGCCGGTCGCCAAGCTTGCCACGATCCGTGTGCTCGGAACCTTTGCTCGCGATCCCTACATTCCGGGAAGCACGGTAGGTGCGAAGACCGAGACCGCGAGCGCATCAGCCGCGGCAACACCTGCGCTCGGCGGTCACAAGGCCGCGGTCGGGCGTTCCATGGAATCTCGTGTCTTCGGTTTCGGGAGCATGATCCTCTTGGCGGTTGCGACCATCGGGGTCGCCTATTATCTGACTGCCAATCCCTCGATCGCGTCCAAGCTCTTCGGCTTCTAGACGCAAATCAAGTCGGATTACTCTCGGACGTCATCCCGGAAAGGTGAAGCCTTATCCGGGATCCAGGCTCTCCGCTTCGCTCCGGCCGGGTGACGATCGAGATTTATTCAACGGGCTAGCGCGCTTTTCGCAGAGCGATGTAGAACGCGCCCGTTCCGCCATGGGCGGGACCTGCGGGTGCTATTCCCAGAATCCATTCTGAGTAAGGCGGCGCTCCGAGCCAATGCGGCAGCATCCGCTTCAGCACACCGTCGCCGTCCTTGCCTTTGCCTGTCACAACCAACACGACACGCCTGCCGCGCTGACGCGCCGCACCCAGAAACTTATCGAGATGGAGATGCGCGCTCGCTTGCGTCTCGCCGTGGAGATCGAGACGCGCTTCGATCTCAATCTGCCCGCGTTTCAGCGCGCGCAAGACCCTGGGCTCGACAGCGGGCAACCGCGGCGAAGAGCGCGCAACGGGAATCGGCGGCAACGACGCGAGTGGTTTTGAAGGCCGAGGCGGTGTGGGTGCGGGTTTTTGCGGGGTCGAGATCGGCGCTTCGACGGGCGGATCGACACGCTTTGAGAGCGGCGTGATCGTTCGCGCGATGGCGTCCCAATCCGCGCGCTCGGCCGGCGTAAGCGTGCGCTCCAAGCGACGGCGGCGCGGCGGATTGTTCGACATCGGAACTCAGGACGTCGGCGGATGAAGAACGCGCGCGGCGACGGCCGGAGGCACAAGAACGGTCATTCGCCCCTTCGCCTGCATCGCGCCCGCGAGCTCCTCGGCGGCGGGGCCGAAACCGTAGAAGACATCCCCGCGCACGGGGCCTTTGATGGCGCCGCCCGTGTCCTGCGCCACCATGAGCCGCGCGAGCTTCGGCACACGCGCGAGCGCTTCCGGCGGCGGTGAGTCCGTCTCGAGCCAGACGGGAACACCAAGTCCGTGTACGGAGCGATCCACCGCGAGACTGCGGCCCGGCGTCAGCGCGACGCCCTGCGATCCCGGCGGACCCAAGGTCGCGTCCTTGATTTCGAGCTCGCGAAAGAAAATGAACGATGCATCCTCGTTCATGAGCGCCTGAGCTTCGCTCGGATGATCCGCAAGCCATCCGCGGATGGCTTGCATCGTCACGCTGCCCTTGGCGAGCGAGCCGTTCCGTATCAGAACGCGGCCGATCGGCGTGAAGGGGCGGCCGTTTTGCGCATCATAGCCAACACGCACCACCGTGCCGTCGGTCAAGACCACACGGCCCGAGCCCTGAACGTGCAGGAAAAAGGCTTGAACCGGATCATCCACCCAAAGCACGGGCACCAGGTCCGTATTGCCGTTGAGCCCCTTTTCGATATCCGCTTCGATCTCGCGCCGGTCGGCATAGGGCACGAAGGTTTTGCCGATGACCCGCCCCGTGATCGACTGGCCTTTCAGGGTGTCCTTGAAGAGACCGAGATCGGCCGTCAGCATGTTGTTCGGACGCGCGAGCAGCGGGACATGGAAACGCGCGTCCTGGGTCCGGCTGCCATGAAGCTCGGGTTCGTAGTAGCCCGTGAACAGGCCCTGTTCCTCGTCGCCGCGGCGAACCCGCAATGGCGTGAACGACGCTTCGAAGAATTTGCGCGCAGCGCTCCGATCGCCCGCCGGCACCGTGACGGCAAGCGCGCAAGGCTGACGCCAGTCCGCCGCTGTTCCGTAGGGGCCGATGACCTTATCGTCGGGGAGCGTGTCCAGCTTGGTGCAGGAGCGGCGAAACGCATCGAGCGCGGCCAAATGATCATCATCGGCCCAGCCTGCGAGATCCGCGAAGCGAACCGCTCGCCAGGACACCGCTTCGGAGGGCGGCGTCACCCAAGGCATCGTCAAAAGGACGAGGACGGCGGCGAGCGCAATCAATCCGCCCACAAGCACCAACGCTCCGCGCATATCGAGGTCTCCTTCGGCCGCCAGCGGGCTTTCGTCTAACGCGCTTCTATCCGAAAGCCGCCTTACAGGCAGCCTTCAGGAAGCGTTCGGCGTGGAGAGAAGCAGTCTAAGCGGGATGCGCGGCGACGAGCCGCCAATTGGGATCGTGTGAACGGGTATCACGCGAAAATGTCCACAGATCGCGAATTTCGACAATGGCCGTGGGATCGCCGTCGATGATGGCCCCGTCGCTGTTCTTGGTCGCAGAAATAAACTCGCTCGCAAACCGGATGGTGATCTCCGCCAGCCGCCCTTGCAGGCTCGCCTCCGCGAGCTCGGCCGTCCGGATGCCGACAAAGCTCAGATCCACATGCTCGCCCCGACCGGCGCGCGCATCGATGACGGAGAAGAACTCTCGCTTGACCTCGTCGCCCAACAGAGGCTCGAGCTCGCGCTTATCGCCGCGGGCAAAGGCAGTCACGACCATCTCATAGGCCATGCGGGCGCCGGCGAGGAAGGTCTTCGCATCGAACGCACGATCGGCGAGCTGAATCTCGGTCAGCGATCGGGCCAACAGCGACCCTTTGGCCGCAATGTCGGCGAAGGGCTCGTCAGCGTTGCGGGCCGGAGCGCTCGCCGCCGGCCGCGGCAAAATGCCGTCGTCAGACTTGGCCGCCGGACCCGCCTCGGGCTTGGCCTTGGGGCCGCCCACATAGGGATTGAACCGTTCCCGTTCCTGACCGGACCGGCGCCCCAGAACCGTGGCAAGACGGTAAATGAGGAAGCCTGCCGCAAGGCCCAGAAGCACGATATCGAGATGCAGCAATCCGCCTTGTTCCATGGCAATCGTCGCCTTTACTCAGCCGCCCTCACTGCAGACGGCTTATCCTCGCTGGACCCGTTTGGCGCTCTTTCGGCCGCCGCGTTCCGCTACGGGCCAGAGGGGATGCGAAAAACATACCTTACCCGGGCCTGTGCGCAGGGTCCAGGAAACGTTGCAGATCCCGCGTTTGATACACACTTTAGGTAAACACTTGGGGATGCGACAGGCATCCGGAAACTACGTAGTGAAAGATTTTGATCCACGCCGTGCGTGAAAGGACGAGTTCGGTCATGCGCTTGGTTCTTCCGGTCCTGATCCTCCTGTTCATGGCCCTGCCCCTGGCAGAGATCGCCGTGTTCATCAAAGTCGGCAGTATCCTGGGCGTTCTGCCGACTTTGGCCCTCACCGTGGCCTGCGCCATCTTAGGAACCTGGCTCGTCCGCCGCCAGGGTCTCGCCACCTGGCAGCAAGCGCGCGAGAGCCTGGATCGCGGCAAGCTGCCGGTGGTCGAGGTCGTCGACGGCGCTCTCCTGGTGCTGGCCGGATTTCTTCTGATCACGCCGGGCCTTATCACCGACGCGGCGGGCTTTCTCCTGTTGTTGCCGCCGCTCCGTCTGGGGATTGCCCGCGGCCTGCGCAATCGCCTCACGCCGCCGGATCCCTCCATGCCCCGCACCATCGAGGTCGACTACTCCGACATCACGCGTCGATGAACCAAGATGCGGATGTTGTTCTGAGCCCGGAACCGTGGTAGCAGCCACCACTTTCCGGGGCCGCCTCTTCCCGGGCCGGCGACACTCAAGGAACAATCATGACCGATACGCTGCAAGGCAATGGCGAAGGCCCCGGCGGCGAAGCCCTGGGTGTCACGCTCCAGGTGGTCGCTCAGTACATCAAGGATCTGTCGTTCGAGAACCCGGCCGCGCCCGGATCCCTGTTCGGCAATGAAGCGCCGCCCCAGATCGAGGCTTCTGTGGATGTTGCGGCACGCCGTCTCGGCGACGTCGATTTCGAGGCCGAGCTCAGGATCACGGCCAAGGCGCGCCGCGGCGAAGCGACGGCTTTTATCGTCGAGCTCGTCTATGCCGGTCTGTTCCGGATCGCGAACGCGCCAATGGACGCGCTGCAGCCCTTGCTGCTGATCGAATGCCCGCGTCTGCTGTTTCCCTTTGCGCGCCGGCTCATCTCCGACACGACGCGCGACGGCGGCTTTGCACCGCTTCTGCTCGACCCGATCGATTTCGCGACGCTCTATCGGCGGCAATTGGAATCGCAGGCGCAACAGGCCGGCGCCAGTCCCGCAGCGAACGCCTAAACCTCTTTAAGCCAGACGGCTGAGCCCGGCAGCGTGTGCAGAAACGCGAGATGCGCAGCCATCTCTTCCTCGGTGACGCGCGGCGCGAGAGGAATGGGACGCGGCGGAAGTGGCGCGCGCTGGCGACCTTCGTCGTTGGCGGCGTTCGCCGCGAAGACAAGAACAGGCTCGCGTCCGCCGACCAGCTCCAAATAGACCTGCGCCAGAAGCCCCGCGTCAATCAACGCGCCGTGGCCGTCACGCGCGCGCGCCGTCAGATCGATTCCGAAGCGCTTGCAGAGGCTGTCGAGGCTCGCGCCCGCCCCGGGATAACGCCGGCGCGCGATCATCAGCGTGTCGACCGCGCGCTCCATCTCGAGCATGGCCCCCTGAACGCGCTTCAGCTCCGCGTTGAGGAATTTGATGTCGAATTGCGCATTGTGGATGATGAGCGGCGCGGTGCCGATGAACGCCTGGAACTCTTCCGCCATGGCGCTGAACAGCGGCTTGTCCGACAGAAACTCACTCGACAGATTGTGGACGCGAAAGGCGTCCACCGGCATGTCGCGCTCGGGATTCAGATAGGTGTGGAACGTGGCGCCCGTCGGCAGGTGATTGAAGAGCTCCACACAGCCGATCTCGATGATGCGGTGGCCGTCCTCCGGATCGAGGCCGGTCGTTTCCGTGTCGACGACAATCTCGCGCATCCGCTCCCCACTCACCCCGTCATGAGGCGGGCCAGAGTGTTCCCGCCCGCCCTTTGAGCGCGGCCACGATCGCTTGCACCTGCGCAAAGGCATGATCGAGCCCTTGGCCGGTGTCGACGACGAAGTCCGCGCGCGCGCGCTTGTGCGCGTCCGGCATCTGCTTCGCGAGAATGGCATCGAGCTTTGATTCTGTCATCCCCGGACGTGCAAGCACGCGTGCGCGCTGCACAGATTCCGGCGCGCTCACGACCACGATGATATCGACGCGCTTGTGGCCGTCGCCTTCCAACAGCAGCGGGATGTCGAGCACGACCTGCTCATGACCTTCCGCCGCGCGCGCTTCGAGCCAGCGGCGCTGCTCGTCTTGCACCAGCGGATGAACGATGCGCTCGAGCCGGACGAAAGCACCCTCCTGACCCACCACTTGCGCCGAGAGCGCGGCGCGATCGACCGCACCATCCTTGATGCTGCCGGGAAACACGGCGCCGATCGGCTCGACGGCCCGACCGCCCTGTGCATAAAGCGCATGCACCGCCGAATCCGCGTCATAGACCGGCAAGCCGAGGCGGGCGAACATCTTCGCCGTCTCGCTTTTCCCCATGCCGATCGATCCTGTCAGCCCGATGAGCAGCATCACGGTGCTCCCATCGTGGCCAGCACATGGGCGCGCAGATCCGCCGTCACTTCGGGCGTCTGCCCGAACCAAGCGGCAAAACCTGGCCGCGCCTGGTGAAGCAGCATGCCGAGACCATCCACCACCCGATGTCCGCGATCCGCCGCCGCTTTCAGAAGCGGTGTTGCGAGCGGCACATAGACGATATCGCAGACGACCGCGTCGCGCGGCAATGCGTCGAGCGCAAGATCGAGCGGTGCTTGTCCCGCCATGCCGAGCACGGTCGTGTTGATCAGGAGCGACGCGCCGTCCAGCGCTTCGGCGCGGGCGCTCCACGGCAGAATGTCGAATGCAATCCCCAGCGGCTTCAAGGCTTCGGCCAAGGCGTGGGCCCGTTCGGCATTTCGATTGACGAGACGAATCCGCCGCCCACCCATGGAAGGAAGAGCGGCTGCAACCGCACGCGCCGCGCCGCCAGCGCCAAGAAGGACAGCCGGGCCGGTAAGACGCCAATCGGGCAGGGTCTGTTCCACATTCGCGCGAAACCCTTCGACATCGGTGTTCGAGCCGACAAGAGCGCCCTCCGGGCCGACCACGACCGTGTTGATCGCGCCTAACGCGCGGGCTTCGGCATCGACGGACGCCATGAACGCAAGAGCCGCTTCCTTATGGGGAACGGTCAGATTGACGCCGCAAAAGCCCAGTGCCGGCAAAGCACGCAGCGCCTGCTCCAGATGCGTCGGTTGGACCGCAAGAGGCACATAAGCGCCGTCAATCGCATAGCGCTCGAGCCAATAGCCGTGAAGGCTGGGTGAGCGCGAATGACTGACGGGCCAGCCCATGACCCCAGCGAGCTTGGCACGGCCTGAGAGACTCATATGGGAACGATGCCCCGCCCGCGCAGAAAGTCCAAGACTTTCAGGAGTGGCAAGCCCAGGATGGTGAAATAATCGCCGTCAATGCTGGAAAAAAGCTGTGCGCCCAGGCTTTCCAGCGCATAGCTCCCGACATTGCGGAGCACAGGCTCCCCCGCACTTTCCACATATCGAGAAATGAACTCCGGCGAGAGCTCCCGGACCGTCAGTCGCGCCGTCCCGATTTCGCGCCAGAGAATCTCGCCATCGCTCGCGATCACCGCGGCGGACGCGAGCTCATGGCTCTTGCCGGACAGCTCGGCGAGATAACGAGCCGCCTCCGTCCGATCCGCAGGTTTCGCGTAGAGCCGACCTTCGCAGACAAGCGTCTGGTCGGCTGCCAAGATCAGCTTGGATATGTGACGCGGCGAAACCCGCCTTGCTTTTTCCTCCGCGAGCCGCAAAGCAATCGTTCGGCCGTTGCACCCCTCGGCCAGGAGCTTTGTCCGGATCTCCTCTTCGTCGACATCGGGAACATCGACAACGAAACTGAGCCCCGCGGCATTCAGCATGGTGCGGCGGGTCGAGCTGCCAGAGGCCAGCACGAAAGACTCATTCGAGAGGTGTGCCACGGGACAACCCGTCTTGTTGCCGGCCGAACAAATTGAGGATGGCGGCCGCCGTCTCTTCGATCGAGCGCCTCGTCACATCGATAACGGGCCAGCCGTGATGCGCAAACAGCCGGCGCGCCGTCGTCATCTCCGAGCGGATGATGTCGAGATCGACATAGTCGGTTTCCTCCGCAACATTCATTGTAGCAAGCCGGTTGCGGCGAATTTGCACCAGACGCTCGGGACTGATCGCGAGACCGACGACAAGAGAATGCTCGAGCTCGGCGAGCTCCTTCGGGAGCGTGACACCGGGAACAATCGGGACATTGGCAGCTTTGATGCCGCGATTGGCGAGATAGATGCAGGTCGGTGTTTTCGACGTCCTACTGACGCCCACTAGAACAACATCCGAGTCATGCAATGTTTCGGTGTTCTGCCCATCGTCGTGACCCATGGTGAAAGTCAATGCATCGATGCGCTTGAAATACTCCGCATCGAGCTCGTGCTGAATGCCGGGCTTCTCGATGTGCTCGACCATGCCGAGATAGCCACGGAGCATGCTCACAATGGGATCGAGAATCGACATGCTCGGCATCTGAAGCTCGCGGCACCGTTCCTCGAGCCGGCGGCGCAAGCGAGGATTGACGAGCGTGTACATCACGATGCCCGGCGTGGCTTCGATATCGGCGAGTACCCGCTCAAGCTGCCGCGGCGATCGGACGAGCGCATAGACGTGCTCGATCGGCCGAATGAACTCGAACTGCGCGCAGCCTGCCTTCGCGGTCGCGTGCAAAGTTTCGCCGGTCGCATCCGACACCAGATGCATATGAAACTCTCGGAACGATCTCCGCGTATCATCGTTCATGGGTGTTGATACCTGTGAATTCCGCGCACAACCCGGCCTTACGGCCCACCATACCCCTGAAGCGCAGAGTTTGCTCCCGAAGCACCGAAATTGCAGTGGACTTATACCCCTGCGGGGAACTTGCCGAGGAA
>Ga0081455_10003268_pt1 | contig 18754 bp, 13 predicted proteins | sample TabmetS3T2R1_FD_70207 | JGI IMG/M metagenome (GOLD analysis project Ga0081455, IMG submission 70207) | Tabebuia heterophylla rhizosphere microbial communities from the University of Puerto Rico - S3T2R1 | ecosystem: Host-associated > Plants > Roots > Rhizosphere ... | reverse complement strand
CGACTGCGCCGGTCCCGACAGCAGGTCGTGGCGATATCGTGCCGAGCATATCGATGCCCTCGCTCACCATCGTCGGGGACGACATCGCACAGACGGATGCAGACGTCGTGGCGGTGCCGATGCGAGCCGACGGCGACACCGCCGTCCTTGATATCGCGGCCGAGCGGCTGAGCGCCGCCTATGGTCTCGAACTTCCCACCTACCTGGCCCGTGCCAGCGGCAACGGCCCAGTCAAGGGGCGGCTGGGAGAGATCGTCGCCGTGCCGCTGCCGGACGGGCCAACCGGCCCTGCTGAGCTCCTCGTCGTGGGTGTCAGTGATGGCTCTCCCGCTGAGCTTCGTAAGGCAGGCGCCGCGATCGCCAGGCGGTCCAAGGGGCGGGCAACTCTTGCCGCCGCGCTTCCCGAAGGCACGGAAGTTGCAGGCTTGCAGGCGTACATCGAGGGACTGCTGCTCGCGTCGTACACCTTCTCGTGGCGATCCGAGCCCCCTAGCTCCGGCCCCGTTGCGGGGATCGCGGTACATGTCGGCGCCGACGTCGATCGTCGGGCCGCCGGCGATGCGCTGGTCGTTGCGGACGCGCGCGGCGGTCATCAGCTCCAGCACGGGCCCGTTGATCTGCAGCACCTGGCGATCGTCACGCCGTATCATCAGCCACGTGCGCGGCGGGCGCGGCTCCGCGGCGTCGCGCACGCGCCACTTGCCGGTCATCCGCAGGTGCGAGTGGATCACGAGGCCGCCCTCGAAGCGGATGAACAGGTGCTTGCCGCGCGCGTCCACCCGGCGCACCGCGCGGCCGGCCAGCCGCTCGGGCCGCTCGCCGGCGTGCCCTTCGCGGTGAAGAATCTGTTCGATGTCGCCGGCATCCCGACCCTCGCCGGCTCACGCATCAACCGCGATCTTGCGCCGGCCGAGCGCGACGCTGCCCTGATCGAGCGCCTGGAGGCGGCCGGCGCCATTCTCGTCGGCGCGCTCAACATGGGCGAATATGCCTATGACTTCACCGGCGACAATGTGCACGACGGGGCGTCACGCAATCCGCACGATCGGAGCCGGATCACCGGCGGCTCCTCCGGCGGATCGGGCGCCGCGGTTGCTGCCGGCGAGGTGCCTTTGGCGCTCGGCTCCGACACCAACGGCTCGATCCGCGTGCCCTCGTCGCTCTGCGGCCTGTTCGGCTTGAAGCCGACCTTCGGCCGTGTCAGTCGCACCGGCGTCATTCCCTTCTCGGAGAATTGCGACCAGGTTGGCCCGATCACCTGGACGGTGGAAGATGCCGCGATCGCGTTGCACGCGATCGAAGGCGTCGATGCGCTTGACCCGACGACCCGATCCGGCCCGCCGCTCGACTTTGCGGCGATCAAGCGCGGGATCAAGGGCAAGAAGCTCGGCTTCGTGCGGCATTTTTCAGAAATAGACGTGGTGATGGATGCCGAGCTCCGCGCGGCCGTCGATCATGCCCTCGACGTGCTGCGCGATCTCGGCGCCGAGGTCGAGAACGTGGTGTTGCGGCCGCTGCAAAATTACTACGACGTTCGGATTGTGATCAGTGAAGCGGATTGCTTCTCGCTGCATCTCAAGCAGTTTCAGCAAAATCCGAACATCTACGGCCGACGCTTCCTGGCCCGATGCCTGCCGGCCTGTCTGTTTACCGCGGCCGATTATGTCAACGCGCAGCGCGAGCGCGGCAAGATGATGGTGGAACTCAGCCAGGCCTTCCGGACATACGACGCCTTAATCACGGTCGGCGCCGGACCGGCCCCGCGGCTCGTCGACTTTACGTCGGCGGCGACGGGCCCGGAGCTATCCTCTGTTCACGCATCCCTGCTCGGCTCGCTCGCAAACGTCGCCGGCCTTCCTGCGCTCGCGCTGTGCTGCGGATTCTCGCACGATCGACTTCCGCTCGGCCTGCAAATCCTCGGACGGCCGTGGGCGGATGACGCCGTGCTTGCGATCGGACATGCTTATGAAGCCGCCACCTCCTGGCGGGATGTCAGGCCGGACATGACGATGCCGTCGCCCGACCGCATTGAAGACACCGGGGATCTGCCCGCGGTCGACTGCGACGACACACTGCGCGCGGCGGTCGCGGCCGCAGCGCGCCAGGCCGGATTGAATCTGGACGACGAATTGTTCGAAATCCTGCTCTCAGGCGCTCCGCAGGCGATCGAGATGGCCCGGCGCATCTCGCGCAATTTCGACTATACCGACGAACTGCCGACCATCTTTCAGCCGCGACTCAGCTAGAGCAAGATGAAATCAGTTGAGTCAGAATGCTCCGTCATTGCAATGACGCCGCCAATCTAACCTAATCCCATCGCGCTTTAGCGGACGTCGGATGGAGCCGGCCGAAATCCGGCAAGATCGAACCAGCGCGCAAGCGCCATCATGGCCCAATCATTCGATGTCGAATTTGACGCCTTGGGCCAGGGGCACCGCATAGCCGTAATTCACCGCGCTGGTGACGCGGCGCATGTAAGACTTCCAGGCATCGGAGCCCGACTCCCGGCCGCCGCCGGTCTCCTTCTCGCCACCGAAGGCGCCGCCGATTTCGGCGCCCGACGACCCCATATTGACATTGGCGATGCCGCAATCAGAGCCCGCGGCCGATGTGAAGCGATTGGCTTCACGCAGATCGGTCGTGAAGATGGATGATGAAAGTCCCTGCGGCACATCGTTTTGCAGGCGGATCGCGTCGTCGAGATCGCGATATTTCAGCACATACAGAATCGGCGCGAAGGTTTCCTCGGTCATCGGCGCCACCTGAGAAGGCATTTCGACCAGCGCGGGGCGCACATAATAAGCGTCCGGATGCTTCGTCTGGTCCTGCCGCTCGCCGCCATGGACGATGCCACCGGCGGCCCTGGCCGCGACCAGCGCCTTCTGCATGTTTTCAAAAGCGGCGCCGTCGATCAACGGACCGACCAGCGCGTCGCTGGCAAGGGGATCGCCGATGGAGACCGCGCCATAGACGCGCTTCAGGCGCGACATCAGCGCGTCATAGACGCGCTCATGGACGATCAGGCGGCGCAGCGTGGTGCAACGCTGGCCGGCTGTGCCCATGGCGCCGAACGAGATCGCCCGCAAAGCGAGGTCGAGATCCGCCGAAGGACAGACGATCGACGCATTGTTGCCGCCGAGTTCAAGAATGGCCCGGCCGAAGCGTCGCGCCACGCGCTGTCCGACGACCCGTCCCATCGCTGTCGACCCGGTCGCCGACAGCACCGGGACACGTCGGTCATCGACCAGCCGCTCGCCGACCTCGCGGCCACCGAGCACGAGCGCGGCCAACCCCTCCGGCGCGTCGCCAAACCTTGCGGCGGCCCGGTTGAATAACGCCATCACGGCCAGCGCCGTCAACGGTGTTTTCTCGGACGGCTTCCAGACGACGGCGTCGCCACACACCAGCGCCAACGCCGCATTCCAGGACCATACGGCGACAGGAAAATTGAAGGCCGAGATGACGCCGACGATTCCCGCCGGATGCCACTGCTCGATCAGATTGTGGTCTGCCCTTTCGCTTCCCATGGTCAGGCCATAGAGTTGGCGCGACAAGCCCACGGCAAAGTCACAGATGTCGATCATCTCCTGGACTTCGCCGAGCCCCTCGGAAACGATCTTGCCAACCTCAATGCTGACGAGGCGGCCCAGTTGAGGCTTGGCCTGGTGCAATTCCTCCCGCAACAAGCGGACGAGCTCACCCCGCCGCGGCGCGGGGACCACGCGCCATTTCAGGAACGCTTCCTGCGCCCGGCCGATCGCGGCATCGACCTGCTCGGCGGTAAAATCCGGAACACGCGCAATGACCTCGCCGGTGAGAGGTGATCGGACGTCGCGCTGGCCGTCGCGATAGCGCGTCTGTTCCACCCCGAGGGCCTCCATGATCCTCTCGACGTCCGCTTCAAGGCCCTGCGAAGCCTGACGTTGTCTCTTAGCCTCACTCATGACTATTCCCTGTGACGGCCACGGCCGTCTCCGCTGCTACGTCCGCGGACATCCTCCTGGCGGTCAAGATCATGGTCCGTCTTCATGATCACGCTTCATGTTCTCTTGGCATGTTGTCTTGGCATTTTTGCACGGTTTGTCCGGATTTCAATTTGAAATTATCATCTGATGTCATTCCATCGCGGAACGATCATGCTGGACGAACGCCGAGACCTGCGCCCGGCGCCGTCGGCTCGAGCGACTTTAGAGCCTGACCGGAAAATGCCATTAGGCTGTCAATTTCCATTGTTCGTCATGCCCGGCCTGGTGCCGGGCATCCACGTCTTGTCTTCCTTTCAGCGAAAAAGACGTAGATGGCCGGGACAGGCGAGCGAAGCGACGCCGTTCTTCGAACAGCTATGGCCCGGCCATGACGACGATCGGGTCAAGCCGGAGAGCATTTCGAGTCAGACTCTTAGGACAGCGAGGCGGAAAACCCGGCGATGAGCTGATTGACGCGATCGGTTTTCTCGTGATGCACGAAATGTCCTGCGCCGGCGATCCTTTCAATTCGATAGCGACCCAAAACGTCCGAAGCGAGCTCGAGCCAAGGCGTCAACTCTCCCGGCGCAATTTCGCGTCTGCTGCGGTCGGCGTTCAACACCGTCGATTGAATGAGGAGCACCGGCACCGAAACGCTCTGAAGGATCGGCCGCGCCCGCGCCTGATCCCACGGGATCTGACTCCGCCATAAACCCCGCTGGGTCGCTTCATCGGCTCCGTTCTCAACCGCGTTTGCAATCGCCTTGGCGATATAGTGCCGTCCGCCCGCATGGACCTCATCGGCAGACGAGACAAACAAGCTGCCGTCGACATACACGATCCCGCGGACGCGCGGGGCCGCATCATGCCAGACTCGCGTCGCGACCCGGCAGCCCATGCTGTGACCGACCAGGATGCAGTCCTCGACCGCAAGCTCTTTCAGCAACACGCCGACCGCCGATGCCAGCGACGGCACGGTGGGTTCGGCCGGAGGAACGGATTGTCCGTGACCGGGAAGGTCGACGGCCAAACACCGAAAGTCTTTGGACAGAGCCTCGATTTGCCCGATCCAACATTCCAGCATCCGGCCGAGGCCGTGGAGGAAGACGAGCGTCGGACGGCCCTGTTTGGAATCAAAGAAATGGACGCCGGCGATCGTGGTGGTGGCGCCCTTCTCCGTCACCGGCTGCCGCAAGCGAACTCCGGTCGTATTCGCCCAATTGGGATCCGTCGGGTCGGCCGTTTTCTTCGTCGATGAGACCGCGCTGCCGGTCTGCTTTGGAGTCACACTCACCGCCGCCTCCCTCTGTTGCGCGATTCGGCATGGCTGTTCGCATTGTAGCGCACCGGATTGACGGATCAGCTGATTTCGGAAAAGCTCCGATGCTGGCGGCAAACCAGGGCGGCCACGGGCTCATTCTATCCACCGCCCTCCGCTCAACGATCACCACGATTTCAGGCCTGCGGCATACCATCGGGGACGACTATGGAGTTTTCAGCCGCGATCGCCCGCAGAGCGGGCGACCCTCTCTCGATCGAGCGCGTGAAAATCGGCTCGCTGGGCCCCAGCGACGTGCTGGTTCGCATCCACGCCGCGGGATTGTGCCACACCGACCGGGAGGTGATGACCGGGAGCGTCGCCACCGTGTTTCCCTGCATCCTTGGGCATGAGGGCGCCGGCGTGGTCGAGGCTGTCGGGTCCGCGGTCACGCGGGTGAAAAAGGGCGACCACGTGGTGTGCTCGATCTACGGCGGCGCCTGCGGGCATTGCTTCTATTGCCGGAAATCGCAGCGCATGTTCTGCGAAGAGATCAGCGCCAGCAAATCGCTGGGCACCATTCCCAAAGGCATGCCGCGCTTTACCCAGGGCGAGCAGCCGTTGCACCATTTCCTTTGCACATCGTGCTATGCCGAATACACCGTGCTGCCGGAAGGCGGCGCGGTCGCAATTCCGCGCGAGGTGCCATTCGAACAAGCCTGCATCCTCGGTTGTTGCGTGACGACGGGCTTTGGAGCCGCGACACGCGTGACCAACGTCCCGATCGGCGCAAGCGTCGCGGTGATCGGTTGCGGCCCGATCGGCATCAATGTCCTGCAAGGCGCTTCGGTCGCCGGCGCAGCGGATATCATTGCGATCGATACCAATCCGGACAGGCTCGTGCTGGCGCAGCAGTTCGGCGCGACCTGCGTGCTGTCCCCGAAGACGCAGGACGTGATCGCCGAGATCAGGAAGATCACCCACGGCCGCGGCGTCGACTATGCCTTCGAGGCCGGAGGAAACGACCAGACAATCCAGCTCAGCCTCGAGGTAACCAGACCTGGCGGACATGTGACGATCCTCGGAAAAACCCCTCCCGATCACCACATTCCGATTCGGTTCGGCGCGATCATGGGCGGCAAGACCATCCTGCGATCGACGCTCGGCGGCGCTCACGAGCATGAAGATTTCCCGCGACTCTGCCGCCTTTACCTGGACGGCCGCCTCAAGCTCGACGAGCTGATCACGCGGCGCATCGGACTCGCCGACATCAATGACGGCATGAAAGATCTCGACAACGCGTTCGGACTTCGAACCGTGATCCGGATGCATTGAGCGGGACGATGGCGAGACCTCGGCGACCCGCCGAGCGTCATGTCATGGGAGGCCGCGGCAATGCCAACTTTCCGTTCACGAAACTTGCGATTTGAAATCCCAAGGCCGCCGCAGCCAACTCGCGCTACCACCATCGGGTCGGCCAGATATCGCTCCTGTTGGCGCCGCGCGCGACGAGATTGTGCCAGGCATACGCGAAGATGGTGAGCAACAGCGCGCCCGCGGCGACCGGAGCAATCAGAAACATCCAGGACATGTTGTTGGATACCACCACCAGAGGATCGATCCCGGCCGGCGGATGGAACGTTCCCGTCAGATGCATCGCGATCATGGCGAGACCAACGGCAAGAGCTGCCGCCCAAACCCCGGGTCCGAACAATTTGACGACGATCAAGCCGGTCAGCGTTGAAACCAGATGACCACCAATCAGTGCTCGCGGCTGTGCCGGATCAGCTTTCGGCGACCCCAGCACCAGAACGATCGACGTCGCAAAGGGAATCGCGACCAGCGGGAACGCCGCGGAGATCGAAAACGCCTCCATGATTCCGATTGCGATGGCGCCACCAGCCGCGCCGGCAAGAATGGGCAACAACCGCTTCAACCGGGGCCACAAGGCGCCCTCCTGACCAAGGCCGATGCTTGCGCAAGAGCAAGATGTCGCAGCATCCAAGGAGTCCGGACCAAGGTCAACCCTGCGAAAGAGATCAAGAATTGCCCGTTGTTTCGATGCCGGGCCTGCTCTTGACACATCCCGCCGATCATCCCTTGATGACACGTCATGGCTTGCTCGTGGGGACAATCCTGTGGACGCTGAAACCTTGCAAATGCCGCCCATGAAACTCCGACTCTGAAAGAGCCGATCTGGACAAATGGAACGAGCGCCAGTGGCGAGAAACACCAGACCAGAGCGCTCGCGGCTGATGTCGCGAGCGAACTACGCCTTGAGCATCGCCGTGGTGCTTGCGCTTCTCGCCCCCGCCATCTGGAACGGCTATCCAATTCTTCAATATGATACCGGCGGCTACCTCGCGCGATGGTACGAAGGCTATTTGGTTCCAAGCCGCTCGACGGCCTATGGCATCTATCTTCACCTCGGCGAGACCTCGCATTTCATCTTCAACCTGGTTCTGCAGGCGGTGGCGGTCGTATGGATCGTCCGCGCAACGCTGCGTGCCCTTGGCATCGTGAACGTTGGCCATATCGCGCTGGTGTTTGGCTGCCTGTGCGCGGCGACCGCACTGCCAATCCTGACCAGCATGCTTCTGACGGACGTTTTCGCAGGCCTTGCGGTGCTGTCGCTTCTCCTTCTGGTCGCCTATCGGACCCGCTTTTCCGGAATTGAACAATTTATCATGTTCTTATTCACGTCGTTCGCCATCTCCACGCATTCTGCAACGCTGGGCGTCCTGCTTGGACTCTGCTGCTCGGGCTGGGCGCTTCACACCGTGCTGCCCGAGCGGCTTCCGAAAGCGGGTTTGGCGCTGGGAAGTCTGACCGTCATTGCCGGATCAATGATCCTGGTGGTCTCCAACTGGGCGCTGTCAGGACATTTGGCCTGGACGCCGGGAGGGCCAAGCATTCTGTTCGGCCGCATGCTTCAAGACGGCCTCGTCGAACGTTACCTCGACGACCATTGCCCGTCCGAACATCTTAAGCTTTGCGCTTATAAGGAGGTGCTGCCCAATACGGCCGATGAGTTTCTGTGGGCCAGGAACAGCGTTTTCAATTATCTCGGCAGATTTGACGGCCTTGGCGACGAAATGGCGCACATTGCCTGGCGCTCGACCGTCAGTTATCCCGCGGCCCAGGCCGCGGCGGCCGGGCGCGCCACGGCAAAGCAGTTATTTTCTGTCGCGACCGGAGAAGGAGCCAATACCAGACTGCCTCATACCTACGGCATCTTCGAACATTATCTGTCTCCCGAACTCCCCTCACTGCGCGCCGCACGCCAACAGCACGGAGAGCTTGATTTCAGAGTCATGAATGACCTGCATATTCCGATCGCCTGGTTGTCGATTTTGTCGACCTGCGCAATCTTCGTCTACGGGCTGCTGATACGCCTGGACGATCTCAAGAACCACTTTGACGACGAGCTGACGTTCCTGACCGGCACCGTCACGATCGCCCTCATCGGCAATGCTTTTCTGTGCGGTGTCATTTCCGGCCCGCACGACCGTTACGGCGCGCGCATGACGTGGATCGCGACGTTCGCGTGTGCCGTCGCCGCAGTGCGCTGGCTGCTCGCCGGCAAACGTCAGCCAAAACAGCTCATCGCTTCGGAGGCGGCTACGATTGCATAGCACCATTGATCGTCGTCGGACGCCTTTGACCTTGCATTCTTTTGCGCCGGTTGCATGCGATCGGTAACATCGCAGCCAAATTTGCCAGAGGGCGATGAACGTCCGGCAGGGCTGTCCATTATTTCGACGTCAGAACCGCCACGGATGACGAGTGTCGTTCGTGCGATTTCTCACTTCTGGAGCAGCACGCTCGCGTCGGATTCGGCCGCTGGCGACAGCGGCGGGCTCGCACCCGCGGGAGCCCAGCAGACGACCCTGTTCCGTCCGACCTGCTTGGCCTCATAGAGCGCGACATCGGCCGCCTTCATCAGGTCAGCGATATCGGCCATCTCCAATGACGCGCAGGCGCAGCCGACACTGATCGTGGTGGCCAAATTTTGGGATGCGACAAAAGGTGCCGAGGCCACTTCGCTCCGCAGCCGTTCCGCCACCACTTCGGCCTGTTTCAAATCCGTCTCGGGAAGGAGCAGCGCGAATTCCTCGCCGCCGATCCGAGCCAGCACGTCGGAATCGCGTTTCAGCTCGCGGGCGAGTTTGGCCAGCCGGACGATCACATCGTCACCCACGGAATGGCCGAATTTGTCGTTGATCGACTTGAAGTGGTCGATGTCGATCATCAAAAATGCGAGTGGTCGTCCATAGCGGCGGGCGCGCGCCCATTCGTGATCGGCCAAGGTGAAGAAATGCCGGCGGTTATAGATCCCGGTCATTCCGTCGGTCGTAGCCAGCCGCTCCATCTCCTGCGCATTGCGGACAATGTCGGTCACATCGCTATAAACCAGCATGCGGCCGCCGCCGGGGAGAGCCGCAACCCTGCAGCGCAGCACCGAGCCGTCGGTCATCGGCAAATCCATCGGCTTCGGATCGCCGCTCGTCACCCAGGCCAACCGCCGCTCGACATAGTTTTCCAGATCGACGGCAAGCGAGGCGGCCGCACTGCGCAGCAAGTCCACATAGGGGGGGCGCGTCTGCCGAATCGAGTCGTTCGTGAAGCTGCTCTTGAAAATTGTATGCAGGATCGGATTGCTGTAAATCACCTGCAAATCCCGATCGAGAATCAGCAGGCCGCTGTCGACATTGTCGAGCGCCGCATAGAGATGATCGAGTTCCAGCTTCGCTGTCGCGAGATCGTCTTGCAGCCGCGTCAACGCCGCGGAGCTGTCGCGCTGCATCAGGTCGCTCGGAGCACGATGATCGGGTTCTTTGCTCATGGCCGCAATATCGGTGCTTCGCGCAGCCTCACGCCGCGCCCAAACGATCTTGCATCTGGCTTGGGTATAAGGCTGAAGCCCCACTGCCCGGTTATGAAGCAGCCCGGCACGCAGCTATTTTTGCTGGAGGGTTAAAGCGCCGTTAACCGCGCGCGACGGGTTGCGCCGGCCTTGATCGTCCCGGCTCTCGAACGGCGACCGCCGGAGGGCACCGCGCGCGGCAATGCGGCGGGCCCGTCGTCGTCACCGGCGAGCAGGCTGGTCAGCATGTTGAAAATCCGGCGATGGTTGTCGAGCCCCATCCTGGTGATGATGCCTTGTTCGAGCTGCGCGGCGGTCCGATGCAGCTTGGGTAGAAATTCCTGGCCCTTGGCGGTCAGGAACAAGGCGTAGGATCGTCGATCGTTCGGCGCGGCACTGCGCCGCACAAAACCGCGGGCCTCGAGTTCGTCCAGCATCGCGACGAAGTTTGCCCGCTGAATGCCGAGCGCGTCAGACACCCGGCCCTGGCTCGAGCCAGGATTTTGTTCGATGATGGTCAACACGGAATATTGCGCCGGGCGCATGTCGAACGCGCTGAAAGCGGCGAAGAAGTCGCGGAACACGCCAATCTGGGCACGGCGCAACAAATAGCCGAGCTGATGTTGCAGGGGCCCAAAGTCCAGACCGGCCGCTGGTCTTTCGACCGTCGCGCGGCGAGCGGATGCCGCACGCTGAACCGGACCTTTACGTCGTTTGGTCATGCTTGCTGCCTTAATCCGAGGCCGAAGATCACTTGACGGGAATAGTTATGGCACATAACAATTATGCACAAGAACGAAAGCACGGGAAGTGCGGACCGCCGCTTTGGCGGCTTTTCCATGGGGAGAGAGAGAGATGCGACGCTTCGCAGGAACAGTGTTGACGACCGGTGCCGCCCTTGTGGTTCTGACGGCGGCGGCGCAGGCGCAGATCAATGTCGGCATCACCGTATCGCAGACCGGGCCGGCAGCAGCGCTTGGGATTCCGCAGAAGAACACGGTTGCGCAGCTGCCGAAGCAGGTCGCCGGCCAGACCGTCGAATATATCGTGCTCGATGACGCGACCGATCCGACCAAAGCGGTCTCGAATGCCCGCAAGATGATTGCCGAGAACAAGATCGACATTCTGATCGGCTCGTCGGCGACGCCTGCGACGCTGGCCCTGCTCGATGTCGCGGCCGAGACCAAAACTCCGTTCTGCGGCATGGTTCCGACCCGCGCACTCGTCAATCCGATGGATGACAAACGGAAATGGGCGTTCAAGGCGCCGCAGGACGACGCGATCATGGCCGCGGTGCTGGCCGATCACATGGCCGCCAACGGCGTCAAATCGATCGGCTTTCTCGGCTATACGGACGGATATGGTCAGGGCTGGCTCGATGAGGTCGAACGGATTATGCCTTCGAAGGGCATCAAGGTCGTCGCGGTCGAGCGCTTCCAGCGCAGCGACACCAGCGTCACCGCGCAGAGCTTGAAGATCGTTGGCGCCAATCCGGACGCGGTGCTGATTGCCGCTTCCGGCACTGTTGCGGTGATGCCGCAGAAGACCCTCAAGGAGCAGGGCTACACCAAACCGATCTATCAGACCCACGGCGTGTCGACGATGGAGTTCGTGCGCGTGGGCGGCAAGGATGTCGACGGCACCATTTTTCCCGCCGGCCCCGTGGTGGTGGCAAACCTGCTGCCGGACAGCCATCCGTCGAAGCAGGCGGGGCTCGCCTACATCAAGGCCTATGAGGAGAACAACAAGTCGCCCTTCGCAGGCTTTGGGGCTCACGTCGCAGATTGCGCCACGTTGATGTTTGCCGGCGTGCCCGCGGCGCTCGCCAAAGGCAAGCCCGGCACGGCGGAGTTTCGCGCAGCGCTTCGCGACGCCGTGGAATCCTCGAAGGAAGTCGTCGCGACCCACGGCGTGTTTTCCTTCTCGCCGACCGATCATGCGGGACTGGACAAGCGCAGCCGCGTGCTGGTGAAGGTCGAGGGCGGCAAGTGGGTGCTTCTGCCCGATCCCAAATGATGCGGACGGTCTCGACGTCGCGCGCATGAGGTCGCGCGCGCGCCGGATGAAGACGCGATGAGGGATGAGGACCGGCTCGCTGGTCGAGCTTGCGAGCGCGTGCAGATCGGAGGATAGGCGTGAACGGCACAGTGGCGCTTTTCCTGGCCCAGGATGGCATCATCAACGGCTCGGTCTACGCGCTGCTCGGTGTCACGCTCGTGCTTTTGTTCGCCGTCACCCGTGTGATCTTCGTGCCCCAGGGCGAATTCGTCGCCTGGGGCGCGCTGACGATGGCTGCGCTGCAGGCGGGTCACCCGCCGGGCACGGCCTGGCTGCTGATCGGTTTGGGCGGCGCTGCCGCCATGATCGAGATCGGCAGGGATCGCCATACGCTGACGCTCGGTCGCATCTGCCGTATCCTGGCCTTCGACGTTGCGCTTCCCGTCGGTCTGCTCGGCCTCGTCTATTGGCTCGCGCCGCTTGAACTCGGCGCAATCGTCAATGTCCCGCTGACGATCGCCTTGATCATGCCGATGGGCCCGATGATCTACCGCATTGCGTTCCAGCCGCTGGCCGATGCGACCGTGCTCGTGCTGTTCATCGCCGCCATCGGCGTCCATTTCGCGATGGTCGGTCTCGGCCTCGTTGTTTTCGGTGCGGAGGGATTTCGAACAACGCCGCTGCTCGAAGCGACCATCCCGGTCGGCCCGATGATGGTCAAGGCCCAGAGCCTGGCTGTGGTCGGTGTGGCCGCCGGCTTGCTGGCAGCACTTTATGTGTTCTTTGAACGCACCTTGCTCGGCAAGGCGCTGCGCGCCACGGCCGTGAATCGGCTGGGAGCCCGCCTCGTCGGCATCCCCGTCAGGTCGACCGGCCGATTGGCATTCGCGATGGCGGCGCTGATCGGCGCGTTGTCCGGCATCCTCATCGGGCCACTCACGACGATGTCCTACGACACCGGATTCCTGATCGGCTTGAAAGGATTCGTCGCCGCCATCATCGGCGGCCTCGCCAGCTATCCGATCACCGTGCTCGCGGCTTTGGCAGTCGGCCTGTTTGAGTCCTATTCCGCCTTTTTCGCCAGCGCCTTCAAGGAGGTCATCGTCTTCTCGATCGTCATTCCCGTGCTGCTGCTGCGTTCGATCGCCGGAGGCCGACACGACGATGAGCAGGCCTGACATGCAACGCCGCTTCATACTGATCGGCGTTATCGCCGCGCTCGCGCTGGCGCCGCTCGTCCCCGGCATTCCCGACTTCTGGATCGTTCTCGCCAATTACATCGGGCTCGCCAGCCTTGTCGCCATCGGTCTCGTGCTGCTGACCGGAGTCGGCGGCATGACGTCCTTCGGTCAAGCCGCTTTTGTCGGATTTGGCGCCTACACGACGGCGGTCCTGACAACGAAATTCGGCTTCTCGCCCTGGGAAACGCTGCCGTTCGCGCTGCTCACGACCGGAATGATCGCCCTCTTGATCGGCCTCGTCACGATCAGGCTGTCCGGCCACTATTTGCCGCTTGGAACGATCGCCTGGGGCATCAGCTTCTTCTACCTGTTCGGCAACATCGAGTGGCTCGGACGCTATGATGGCATCGGCGGCATTCCAGCTTTCCAGGTCGGATCATTCGTGCTGACCGACGCGCGAGCGAGCTATTATCTCGTCTGGCTCGCCGTGCTGATCGCGATCGTGCTCAGCGAAAACCTGCTCGACAGCCGCATGGGTCGCGCCATCCGGGCGCTCCGCGATGGCAGCGTCGCCGCCGAATCCTTTGGCGTCGACACCGCCCGCGCCAAGCTGGTGGTGTTCGTCTATGCGGCCCTGCTGGCCGGAGTCTCCGGCTGGCTCTACGCCCACGTGCTGCGATCGGTCAGTCCGTCGCCCTTCGGGCTCAACGCCGGCGTCGAATACCTGCTGATGGCGGTGCTCGGCGGCTCCGGATACGTTCTCGGCGGCGTGCTGGGCGCCGCGATCGTCACCGTGCTCAGGGATCAGCTGCAGGACATTCTGCCGAAATTGCTCGGAACCGGAGGCAGCTTCGAGACGATTGTGTTCGGCATTTTGATGGTGGCAATCCTGCAGCTTGCTCCGGAGGGGTTGTGGCCGTTATTGGCGCGATGGTTTCCAGGCCGTGGCGCAAGGTCAATTCCGGGGGAAGCGAGCCCCCTCCGCGATCATCCAAAGCCCAATCAGGGTGAGCCGCTCCTCACAGTCACCCGGGCGCGCAAGCAGTTCGGCGGGCTTGTCGCCGTCAATGATGTCAGCTTTGCCGTCAAGGCCGGCGAGATCGTCGGGCTGATCGGGCCAAACGGCGCCGGCAAATCCACGACGTTCAATCTCGTGACAGGCGTGCTCGCTTCCAGTTCCGGAGAGATCAGCTACCGCCAGCAACGCATCGAGGATCTGCCCTCACGTGACATCGCCGGACGCGGCATCGCGCGGACGTTTCAGCACGTCAAACTCGTGCCCTCGATGACGTTGCTGGAGAACGTCGCCATCGGAGCCCACATTCGAACCCGGCCCGGCGTGCTCGCCTCGATGTTGCGGTTCGACCGCGCCCGGGAAGCGCAATTGCTGGCCGAGGCGGCGCGGCAGATCGAGCGCGTCGGACTTGCCGACCACATGGATAAGCCCGCCGGTTCATTGGCGCTGGGCCAGCAGCGCGTCGCCGAAATCGCACGCGCGCTGTGCCTTGATCCGGCGCTCCTGTTGCTCGACGAACCTGCCGCAGGCCTCCGATTCGGCGAAAAGCAGCAACTGGCGGCGCTGCTCCAACAGCTGAAGCAAGACGGGATGAGCATCCTGCTCGTCGAGCACGACATGGATTTCGTGATGAGCGTGACCAGTCACCTCATCGTGCTGGATTTCGGCACCAAGATCGCAGAGGGCCCGCCCGACCAGATCAGCGTCGATCCCGCCGTCGTCGAGGCCTATCTCGGGGGCGTCGAATGAGCGACAGCATCTTGCGAGTCTCCAACCTCTCGGTGTCGTATGGCCGCGTCGAGGCGGTGCGGGAGGTTAGCCTCGAAATACCGCGGGGTGGTATCGTCACGATCATCGGTGCCAATGGCGCGGGCAAGACCACGCTCGTCAACGCCATCATGGGCGTTCTCGCCTCGAAAGGCGACATCTCTCTCGACAGCAATCCGCTCGGCCGCAGCCTGGTGGAAGACCGCGTTCGCAGCGGGTTGTGTCTCGTGCCGGAAAAACGCGAATTGTTCTCGACCATGACGGTCGAAGACAATCTGCGTCTCGGCGCCTATCGGCTTGGCGCTGCCGCGACCGCTGACGGCTTGAGCGGCATTTTCAGTCGTTTCCCGCGGCTGAAAGAGCGCCGCGGCCAAAAAGCCGGCACGCTGTCGGGCGGCGAGCGGCAAATGCTGGCGATGGGGCGGGCCTTGATGAGCCGACCTCGCCTGTTGATGCTCGACGAGCCGAGCCTTGGGCTGGCGCCGCTGATCACCAGGGAAATCTTTCGCATCCTTTCCGATCTGCGCCAGACCGGCGTCTCGATCCTGCTGGTCGAACAGAATGCGCGCGCCGCGCTTCAGGTCGCAGGCTATGCCTATGTGATGGAATTGGGCCGGATCACGATGCAAGGTCCGGCGACAGAGCTCGCTCGGGACCGCCGCATCATCGAGAGCTATCTGGGCCTCGGCCGCCAGCATGGCGACCGACATCAGCCCTTGCCAAGCGACAAACCATCGACGGTCGACGCGCAGACCTCGGAGCCGACGACATGAGCGACCAGACCGTGCATCGTGTTGCGGTGATCGGGACCGGCGTGATCGGCGCAAGCTGGACGAGCTATTTCCTCGGCAAGGGCCTGAGCGTGACGGCTTACGATCCCTCGCCTGACGCTGCGACCGAGCTTCGCCAGACGGTAACGAAGCAGTGGCCGGCCATGCAGAAGCTGGGGCTGAGCCCGGGCGCGACGATCGACGCGTTGAGTTTTGCCGCCTCGCCTGAGGCAGCGGCGGCCGAAGCCGACTTCATTCAGGAAAACGGTCCGGAGCGGCTTGACCTGAAACGCGAGCTGATTGCTCGCCTCGACGCCGCCGCGCCGGCGGACGCGATCATCGCAACGAGTTCCTCGACCATCATGGTCAGCGAATTTCAGGATGCTTGCACGGCCGGGCCGGAGCGTCTCGTGCTCGGCCATCCCTTCAATCCGCCGCATCTCATCCCGCTGGTGGAGGTGGCCGGCGGACGCGCGACGGCGCCATGGGCGATCGACCGGGCGATCGCGTTTTATCGCGCGATCGGCAAGCACCCGATTCATCTCAAGAAGGAAAGCCGCGGCCACGTCGCCAATCGTCTGCAGGCAGCGCTGTGGCAGGAAGCCTTTCATCTCGTCGCCTCGGGCGTTGCCACCGTCGCCGATATCGACGCCGCAATTTCTCATGGCCCGGGATTGCGATGGGCGCTGCTTGGGCCTTTCCTCAACCTGCAGCTCTCCGGGGGCGCAGGCGGCATTGCCGCGCTGTTCGACAAGCCGCTCTGGCGCGCAACGGAAGCGATGTGGCGCGACCTCGGCACCGTCTCGGTCGACGCCGAGCTCGGGCAGCGGGTGTCCGACGGGGTGCTGTCGGAGCTCGCTCCCTACCAGGCGCAGCAACTGGTGGAGCAGCGTGATGACGTTCTGCTCGAGCTGCTGCGCCTCAAGGCAAACTCATCCCAATTGCCCTGACCCCGGGCAAACGGTCTGTCGCAAGAACGCTTTGGCCTTAAGGACGAAAAGATGTCGAAAATCGAACTCCCCAAATCGCTGAAGGTCGAGACCGTCGGCCGTGTCGCTGTTCTGCGGCTGTCGCGCGCGGAAAAGCGCAACGCGCTCACTGACGAAATGGTCAATGGACTGTCCTTGTTTTTCCGACATGTGTCGAGCGACATCGGCGCCGTCGTGCTGTGTGGCGAAGGCCCGACCTTCTGCGCCGGCCTGGATTTGTCCGAAGCGCTGGCCACCGCAACGTTCCACGATGCGGTGCGCCATTCCCAGATGTGGCATCGCGGCTTCCAGGACATCCAGTTCGGCAGCGTGCCGGTGGTCTCGGTGCTTCACGGCGCGGTCGTCGGCGGAGGGCTCGAACTCGCGGCCGCGACGCATATTCGGGTGGCCGAGGCTTCGGCCTATTACGGCCTCCCGGAGGGCCAGCGCGGCCTCTTCCTCGGCGGCGGCGGCTCGGTTCGCCTGCCGCGGCTGATCGGCACGCAGCGCGTGATGGATATGATGCTGACCGGCCGGACGATGTCGGCCGAGGAAGGTCACGCGATCGGAATCAGCCAGTACCTGACCGGGGCCGGCGAAGGCCTCGCCAAGGGCATCGAGATCGCAAACAAGATCGCCACCAATGCGCCGGTCAGCAATTTTGCGATTCTGCACGCGCTTCCGCGCAATGGCGAAGGCGACGTGACCGCAGGATATCTCACCGAATCCTTGATGGCCGGCTCGGCACAAACGACGCCTGAAGCCAAGGAGCGGCTCGCCGCCTTCCTGACCAAGCAGGCCGCCAAGGTTGCACGGCCTTGATCCGCAACCGGCAGACCGACGGAGAGATCAAATGAGCGACTCGAGCCGCGACATTCGCCTGGGGCTGCTCAAAGCATCGCTGCGACGTGGGGCCGACGGCAGCCTGCTGCTCCGCTCAACCGTGCCGGTGCCGCCGCATCCGGAGAGGATGACCGATCTTTTGGAGCACTGGGCCAGGCATTCTCCGGACCAGACGTTCCTGGCCAAGCGCGACAATGGCGCCGAATGGCGGCACATCAGCTACGGCACGGCGCGCGAGATGGCCCGCCGTATTGCGGCATCGCTGCTGAAACTTGACCTGTCGCCCCAGCGTCCGATCGCCCTGCTCTCCGGCAACGACATTGAGCATGCGCTGCTATCGCTCGCGGCGATGTATATCGGCATCCCGTTCTCGGCGATCTCGCCAGCCTATTCGCTGATCTCGACAGATTATGGCAAGCTCAAGCACATTCTCGGTCTGCTCGACCCTCAGCTTGTCTTCTGTGCCGACGCCGCGAGCTTCGCGCCAGCGATCGCCGCCTGTTGCAAAGCCGATGTGAAGGTCATTGCAGCAAGGGGCGCGGTCTCCACGCATGCCACGGTGCCCTTTTCGTCACTGCCGGATACCGCGATAACCGAGGCCGTCGACAACGCTCATGCCAAGGTCGGTCCCGACACCGTTGCGAAAATCCTGTTCACCTCTGGATCGACCGGCGTGCCGAAGGGCGTGATCACGACGCAGCGCATGCTCACCTCCAACCAGGCGATAATGCGCTACTGGCTTGCCCTTGTCGCGGACGCTCCGCCTGTGCTGCTGGATTGGCTGCCCTGGAACCACACCTTCGGCGGCAATCACAATTTCGGCCTGGTACTTTATAATGGCGGCACGCTCTACATCGACGATGGCAAGCCGACACCCCAGGGCTTCGCGGAATCCTTGCGCAATCTGCATGACGTCATTCCGACCATCTACTTCAACGTCCCCAAGGGCTATGAGGAGCTGATTTCCGCCTTGAAGCGAGACCGCGATCTCTGCGACAAATTCTTCAACGGCGTCGGCCTGGCGTTTTACGCCGCTGCGGCGCTGCCGCGGCATCTGGCCGAGGAACTCGATGCGCTGGCGATCCGCACCATCGGCGAACCCCTGCTGATGCTGAACGGAT
>Ga0081455_10003267_pt1 | contig 18757 bp, 19 predicted proteins | sample TabmetS3T2R1_FD_70207 | JGI IMG/M metagenome (GOLD analysis project Ga0081455, IMG submission 70207) | Tabebuia heterophylla rhizosphere microbial communities from the University of Puerto Rico - S3T2R1 | ecosystem: Host-associated > Plants > Roots > Rhizosphere ... | reverse complement strand
GCCCATCGTGCGCGCCTACGACGCGGGCGCGGAGCATGCGCCGCGGTGGCAGGATGCGCAGACCATTGCGGCAGGCATCCGCGTGCCGCAGGCGATTGGTGACTTTCTCATCTTGCGTGCGGTGCGCGAGAGCGGCGGATTTGCGATTGCGGTCACCGACGAGGCGATCACCGCGGCGATTGACGAGGTCGCGCGCGCGGAAGGGCTTTTGCTGTGCCCGGAGGGTGCCGCGACCTATGCCGCGCTCAAAGCGGCGCTTGCCGACGGGCGCGTTGGCCGCAATGAGCGCGCCATGCTGTTCAATTGCGCCACCGGGCTCAAATATCCGCTGCCGGCGAGCGAGCGTGCGCTCGACCGCTCGCGACCGATCGACTTCGCGGCGCTGTGATGGAGCGCCAAGACGTTGCCGGGGTGCCGCAGAGCGTGATCGAGCGCGATCAGAACGGCAGCCCAAGGCCTGCCTCGAGCTTCGCGTAGAGCGGGTCGGCACTGGAAAAGACGTAGTCCAGATCCGCGACGGCGACGGTCTCGGCGCCTTTCTCCCTCAGCAACGTCGCCAGTTCGTGCACGTGCTTGGGCGGGCAGTGCAGCGTGAGCATGCCCGAGGAGGTTGCCCCGCCGAACGGCGTCTCGACGCCGAAGCGGCGCTTGGCCTCGGCAATGAGCGCATCGTCACAACGGGGAAAGCGGGTGCGCACCTCGCGGAACGCGCGCGCGCGCGCCTGCGCCGCGATCCGATCAAGCAGCCCGCGCGCGGCGGTGCGCTCGGCCGCACCCCATTTCGCCGCCCGCGCCGCGACCAAATTTGCCTGCGAGCGCAGGATCACGCCGTCATCGACGACCTTGAGACCATTGGCGGCCAGCGTCGCGCCCGTGGTCGTGATGTCGACGATGAGCTCGGCGGTGCCGGCGGCTGGCGCGGCCTCGGTCGCGCCCGAGCTTTCCACGATCCGGTAGTCGGTCACGCCGTGCTGGGAAAAGAAGTCGCGCGTGAGATTCACGTACTTCGTCGCAACACGCATCTTGCGCTCGTGCTTGAGCCGGAACGCGATCGCGACATCGTCGAGATCGGCCATGCTGTGCACGTCGATCCACGCCTGCGGCACCGCGACTGCGACGTTGGCGTGGCCGAAGCCCAAGCCGTCGACCAGGACGACGTGCCGTTCCGCATCCGGTATTTTCTCGCGCACCAGATCCTCGCCGGTGATGCCGAGATGCACCGCGCCCTGCGCCAGCAGATCGACGATTTCGGCCGCCGAGAGATACGCGACCTCGACGCCCGGGAGATCGGCGATCGTGCCGCGATAGTCGCGCGCGCCGCGCGGCTTGACGAGCTCGAGGCCGGCGCGCGCAAAGAACTCTTCCGCGTTCGCCTGCAGGCGCCCTTTCGCCGGCACCGCGATGACGAAGGGCGTGCTCACGGCTTGCCTCGCAACGCCGCCAGCCGTTCGATCCACACCGCAAATCCGACCGCGGAAATCGCCCGCGCGCTGCCGAGCCGCGTCAGCAATCCGTCATAGCGTCCGCCGGCCACCAGCGGCCCGTTCGCTTGTGTGCGCGGGTCGTGGAGTTCGAATACGACGCCGGTGTAATAGTCGAGGCCGCGGCCGAAGGCGGTGGAGAAGTGAATACGGGAGACGTCCACGCCGCGGGCTGAAAGCGCCCGAGTGCGGCTCTCGAACAGGTCGAGCGCGGGCTCAAGCGAAATCTCGGCCTCGCGCGCAAATGCGCGGAGCTTGGCCGCGGCCTCGCGCGGGTCGCCGGCGACGGCGAGAAATCTTTCGATCAGCGCTCGGGTCTGCCGCGGCAGTGTGGCCTGCGCGCCGAGCGCCGCCTGCTCGAGGAAATGGTCGGCGATCTCGCTGACCGAGCGTCCGCCGACCGCTGTGATCCCGGCAATCGAAAGCAAATCGGTGACGAGTGCATGCGCCCCTTTGGGGTCGGCGCCGGCAAGCGCGGCGAGCACGCCTTGATATTCCGGCCGCGCGTTCGACGCGCCGATGGTGAGCCGATCGAGATCCTGCGCGAGCGAGGTCTTGTGGTTGAAATCCTTGATCAGGCGCCGCTTCCAGGCGGGCGCAAGATCGAGCGCCGCCACGAGCGTGGAAAACAATCCGACGTCGCCCATGCGAATGGTGGGCGCGGCAAGCCCGTAATGGGCGGTCGCCTCGAGCCCGAGCGCCAGCATTTCGGCGTCGGCCGCCGCGGTGTCTTCACGGCCGAAGGATTCGATTCCGGCCTGCAGGAATTCGCCGAGCCCCTCGGGGCGATGCCGGAACACCGGACCGAGATAGCAAAAGCCGCGCGGCTTGCCGGCAGCGGGCGAGGCGAGATAGTCGCAAGACACCGGAATGGTGAGATCCGGCCGCAAGCACAGTTCGCGCCCCTGCGGGTCCGTCGTCAAATACATGCGCCTGCGGATGTCCTCGCCGGAGAGGTCGAGGAACGGCTCCGCGGGCTGCAGAATCGCCGGCGCGACGCGCGCATAGCCCGCACGCTCGAACGCGGCGATGAGCGCCTCGGCTTGCGCCTCGGGCGCGGTGCCCGTGGAGATCGCTTGTGCACGTGTCATGGCGCGGTCGCAGCCGGTTTAGCTTGTGGCGGCGGCGCTTTAGCACGCTTGGGGGGTGAATTCGATGCCAAACCGAGGACGCGCTTAACGCTGTTTGGACCGCCTTTTGCGGCCGGCCGCCGCGCTTAGCGCCAATCCCCGAGCACTGCCCCCACAAGCGCGAGGGCAGCGACCGCGGCGGTGTCGGCGCGCAACAGGCGTGGGCCGAGCGCGAGCCGCAGCGCATTCGGCAACTGGAGAAGCGCCGCGCGCTCCTCGGGAGCAAAGCCGCCCTCAGGGCCGACGAGGACGGCGAGCGCAAGCGGCTGCGCGCGGCGTGCGCTTCGTGCCTGCGCGAGCGCCGCAATCGGGTCCTTCACCTCCGCCTCCTCGTCGCAGAACACGAGCACGCGCGCAGGCTCGAGTTCGGCGATCATCTGCTGCAAGCTCACGGGCGCGCGGATTTCCGGGACCGTTAAAATGCCGCACTGCTCGGCGGCCTCGATCGCATTGCCGCGCATGCGCTCGAGATTGACGCGCGCGACCTGGGCGTGGCGGGTGAGCACGGGCTGCAGGCGCGAGGCGCCCATTTCGACCGCCTTCTGCGCCATGTAGTCGAGGCGCGCATGCTTGAGCGGCGCGAACATGTAATGCAGGTCGAGCGCGTCGGATTGGGGCCTGCTGCGCGTGCCGATGGCGAGCGTGAGCCGGCGCTTTCCGGCGCTCGCGAGCGTGCCCCGCCACTCGCCGTCGCGGCCATTGAAGGCCAGCACCGAATCGCCGGTTTTGAGCCGCAACACGTCGCCGAGGTAATGCGCCTGCGAGGCGTCAAGCGCCACGCTCGCGCCCTCATAGAGTGCGGCATCGACGTAAAGGCGGGGCATGCGAAGGTCGCAGCGGGGCATGGGCAGGCGAGCTCTGGCCGGTAATCCTCGCTTGCTGCCCGGTTTAGGTAAAATCAGCAACCAAAACGCCGGAAAACGACCGCCCGGCGAGTCTTCGGATCGCTCGTCTGCCGTGTTATCGCCGAATTCAAGGGGCTTCTATAGGCTAGGCCGCAGGATTGGGCAGGGTCGAATCGCGGGGCCGGGGGACACACATGAGGCTCAGCTGGGCTTTCCCATTGGCGCTGGCGCTCGCGGTTATGCCGTGGTGGCCGGCAGCAGCGCAGTTTGGAGGCATGCCGGGCATGCCCGGCGGAATGTCGCCGGCGCCAGGTATGTCGCCAGGCGCGCCGGCCGCGTCCTTTGGCGCACCGCCGCAGCCACCGCCGGCCTGCCAGCAGCTTTTGAGTGCTCGGGAGGAGACCGCCAAGCACGGCAAGGCGTTGCAGGCCGCCGGCGAGAAGAAAGCGCCGCCCGAAGAATTGTGCAAGCTTTTCAAGGCCTTCCTCGCCGCCGAGGTCAAGATGCTCAAGGGCTTGCAGGACCATAGCGCAACCTGCGGGGTTCCCCCCGAGATCATCAAACAGGTCAAGGACGGGCACGGCAAAGCCTCGGAGGTGAGCAAGAGGGTTTGCGATGCGGCGTCGCAGGCGGCTCGGCCGGCAGGTCCGAGCCTGAGCGATGCCCTCGGTACCACCCCGATGGTGCCGGATGCTTCAGCCGGGACGAAGAGGCAGTCGACCTTCGACACGCTGACCGGCAGTCCCCTGACGCGATGAGCCGCGGCGCGGGCCGCGTCGCCGATTCGACCGGTAACTGGGTCGACAGCTTCGCCCCGCCTCCAATCCGCCCCTATCTGCGGCTGGCCCGTCTCGACCGCCCCATCGGCTCCTGGCTGCTGTTGCTGCCGTGCTGGTGGTCCGTTGGCCTCGCCGCGGTTCACGCGCGAAACGCAGTGGACGTCTGGCACCTCGTCCTCTTCTTCATCGGCGCCTTCGCCATGCGCGGAGCCGGCTGCACGTGGAACGACATCGTCGACCGCGATCTCGATGCACGCGTCGAGCGCACGCGTTCGCGCCCGATCCCTTCCGGGCAGGTCACGATCGCCGCAGCTGCCGCCTTTCTCGTTCTGCAGGCGTTGATCGGGCTTGCGGTACTGCTGCAGTTCAATCTCTTCACGATCTATGTCGGCTTCGCGTCGCTGCTCGTGGTCGTGATCTATCCGTTCATGAAGCGGATCACCTACTGGCCGCAGATCGTGCTCGGCCTCGCCTTCTCCTGGGGCGCGCTGATGGGATGGCCGGCGGCGTTCGCGCGGCTCGATCCGCCCGCCTTGCTGCTCTATGCGGGCTCCATAGCCTGGGTCATCGGTTATGACACCATCTACGCGCACCAGGATCGCGAGGACGACGCGCTGATCGGCATCAAGTCGACGGCGCTGCTCTTCCGCGAGCGTACCAAGCCGATGCTCGCAGTGTTCTACGCGCTTGCCGTCGCGCTGATCGCATGCGCCGGCTTCAGCGCCGGCGGAGGGCTGATCTTCGCGCTCGGGCTTCTCGCCTTCGCCGCGCACCTTGTCTGGCAGATCGCACGCCTTGACGTCGACGATCCCGTCAATTGCCTGGCGGTGTTCAAATCCAACCGCGATGCCGGCCTGATCCTGTTCACGGCGCTCGCGCTGGATGCGGTCGCGCCCCGGGCGTTTTGAGGAACTTGCCGCTGTCGCGCGGCGTTCAGCGCCACGCATCCCTGTAGAGGAGACCCCGATGTTGCAAGGCGGATGCTTTTGCGGCCGCATTCGTTACGAGGTGGCGGGCCGCCCGTTCCACGAAACGAATTGCCATTGCTCGATCTGCCGGCGGACCACCGGAGCGCCGTTTGTCGCCTGGTTCAGCGTGAGGCCGTCCGAGTTTCGATTCGCGCAGGGTCATCCCACGCGCTTCCGCTCGAGCAGCAAGGCAACCCGCAGCTTCTGTCCCCATTGCGGCACCCAACTGACGTTTCAAGCCGACGATTATCCCGATCAGGTCGACATCACGACCTGCAGTCTCGATCATCCCGAAGCCGTGCCGCCGCGCGACCAAACCTATACGAGCAGTAAGGTGCAGTGGATTGAGCTCGCCGACGGGTTGCCACAATTTGCGCAGGCGCGATCCAGCGCCTAGTGCGAGCGGCAAGATGTAAAATACATTGCGCTCTTCGTTTGGTCGGAGATGAGAGGTTTCGCTGGCGGCATCCTCTTACGGCGCTATCGGGGACTACATCGCATGTCCGCGCGCAGCCGCCGCCTCTTGCGCGAGCGTCGGCCACGCTGCGGGCGTGCGCACGCGCGCAGCCGCTTCCGCCGGCGGCAGGCTGCGGTCCCAATCACGGGCGATGAAGCGGCAGGCGCTGATGCCGTCTGATTGTGGCGAGGCGAGCCACACCACCGGAGCACCCATGATCTCGGGATCGAGCAGGACGGCAGGCCGCGGCATGCCGGGCGGGAAGAAACCGGGCGTGTCGGTCGGCCCGCCCGGCACCAGGATGTTGACGGTCACGCCCGTGCCTTCCAGATCCTTGGCGAAGCTCACGCAACTTGCTTCCATCGCGGCCTTGGACGCGCCGTACGCGGACAGTCCTGCCGCCAGCATGGTATCGAAGCTCGTCGTCACGTTGATGATGCGTCCCCAGCCCCGCTCGATCATGGGGCGGGCCGCGAAGCGTGCCATCAGGAATGCGCCGGCTGCGTTGACCGTGAGAATGCGTTGCCAGCCTTCCGGATCCGCTTCGAAGAATTTGATGCGGAAGTTCTGGCGCCCGGCGGCAGTGGACATGCTGATGCCGGCGCAATTGATCAGGATATCGAGCGCGCCGAAGGTGTCGACCGCCCGGTCGACGGCGTGCCGGCAATCGGCGGTCTTGGATACATCGGCAACGGCCTTGAGAAATTTTCCGGCAAAGACCGGTTCCTCGGCCAGGCGATCGAGGCCGGCTGCGTCGACGTCGACGCCCGCAATCCTGGCGCCGGCACCGGCGAGCGCGCGAGCCATCACGCGTCCCATGCCGCTCGCCGCTCCGGTGACGAGGGCCACGCGGCCCGCAAGCGATTGCTGTCCTGTCATGACCGATGCCTCCCGCGCAGACCATGACAAATCGCAGCGGGCGCATCAATCGCGCGCGATTGTCGCGTCCATGCCGGTTGCACCGCCGATGGAGCGGATGTTAGCTCTGGCAGCAAGCAACCAGAGTTGGGAGAGCGCCCATGCGGTGTGCAAGGCTCGCGGCGGCATCGCTTGCGGCCATCGCGACGTTTGCGGCTTTGGAAGCTTGTCGCGCTGAGGACCAGCTTAAGATCGCAGTCGGCGGGCGCGGCATTGGCGAAACCTTCGTCACCGAGGTCGGCGACAAGGCCGGCCTGTTCAAACGCCACAATCTCGCGCTCGACATCTTCTATACCGACGGCGGCGGCGAGACCCAGCAGGCCGTGATTTCGAACAGCGCGCAGGTCGGCGTTGCGTCGGGGTTTCTCGGTGCGATCGGCGTATTCGCCAAGGGCGCGCCGGTGCGCATTATCGGCGGCTCGTATACCGGCGGGTCCCAGGTCTTCTGGTACGTGCCGGCGGATTCGCCGATCCGCAGCCCGCAAGACCTTGCGGGCAGGACCGTCGCCTATTCCAACAATGGCTCCTCGACGCACGCCGGCGTGCTGGCCCTGCAGCGGCACTACAACATCAACTTCAAGCCGGTGCCTACCGGCAACGCCGCCGCGACCCTGACCGCGACCATGAGCGGACAGGTCGACGTGGGTTGGGCGGGCGCGCCGTTCGGCGTTGCCGAGCTCGAAGCCGGCAAGACCCGCTTGATCATGAAATCGTCCGATGCCCCGGACTTCGACAAGCAGACCAGCCGCGTCATCATCGCCAATGCCACCGAGCTCAAGGCGCGCCCGGACGTGTTCGTGCGCTTCATGCGCGGCTACCGCGACGCGCTCGCCTGGGTCTATTCAACCCCGGAGGGGCTGATGGCCTACGCCGCCTTCGCGAAGCTCTCGGAGCCGACGGCGAGACGCGCCTTGCAGGAATTCCTGCCGCGAGCCGCGGTCGATCCCGATCGCATGTCCGGGATCGACGAGGTGATGGCCGATGCGATCAACTTCAAATTCATTGCCGCGCCGCTGAGCAAGGGCGACCTCGCCGAACTGATCCAGATTCCCGAGCGGCGGCGGTAACCGCGGTCGGGGAAGAGAAGGGGCCGAGCCGCTCGTCGCGGCTCGACCCCCACACAGGCACGGCCCTGGTTGTTTGACGCCTCGAAGCTTGGCTAACCGCTGCCGGGCATATCCCGGTCTCGTATGGCCGCTTGGTTCCCCCGCCCGTCTCCGCAAAGATGCCTCAAATTGGTCGGACTCCCCTTAACGTTCCTGGTTAACCTGTAGTTTCTCCGGCTCGCGTGCGACTCATGCTTGATGAGTCCTTGCCGCGCCCCCGCAAACTTCCGTGATCCCCTCGACTCTTTGCAAACAGAACGTAAATCTCCGGGATGTCCTCGCTCCTCGACCAGTCCGCGCTGACCGACCTCGCCGAACGGTTGGTCGCGGCCGCTCGCCGGGCCGGCGCGGATGCCGCCGACGCGCTCGCGCTGCGCTCGGTCTCGCTTGCGGTCGAGGTGCGCGAGGGCGCGGTCGAGCAGTCCGAGCGTTCCGAAGGCGACGATGTGGGACTGCGCGCGTTCGTCGGGCGCCGTCAAGCAGTCGTGTCGACGAACGACATTAAGGCGAACGCGGCGGAGCTCGCCGAGCGCGCGGTCGCCATGGCCAAAGTGGCGCCGGACGATCCGTTCGCCGGCCTTGCCGATCCCGAGCAACTGGCTCGCGACTTTCCCGACCTCGATCTGCTGGACCCCGATCTTCCAACGATCGCGGAACTGGAAGAGCGGGCGCGCCGCGCCGAGACCACTGCACTTGCTGTCAAAGGCGTCACCACATCGGGCGGGGCCTCGGCTTCGGCCGGTATCGGCGGCATGGTGCTGGTGACGAGCCACGGTTTTACCGGTGCCTATCTCAGTTCGGGCCACGGCCTATCGATGAACGCCATCGCCGGGGAGGGAACGGCGATGGAGAGTGATTACGACTATTCCTCCACGGTCCACGGCGCCGATCTCGAATCTCCGGAGAAAGTCGGACATACCGCGGGCAAGCGCGCAGTCGAGCGGCTCAATCCGCGCAAGGTGAAGAGCAAGCGCGTGTCGGTCGTGTTCGATCGGCGGGTGGCGGGCTCCCTCATCGGCCACCTCGCCAACGCCATCAACGGTAGCGCCGTCGCGCGCAAGACCAGTTTTCTCAGGGACAAACTCGGGCAGCGGCTGTTCAGGCCGGGCATTCACGTCATTGATGATCCGTGGCGCTTGCGCGGCTTGCGCTCGCGGCCGTTCGACGCCGAGGGTATTGCCGGCAGGCAGCTGGCCGTAGTGGAGGACGGCATGCTCGCATCTTGGCTGCTCGATTGCGCCACCGCACGCGAACTCGGATTGCGCACCACCGGCCACGCCCAGCGCGGCGTATCCTCGACCCCTGCGCCACGACCGAGCAATCTGCATCTCACCGCCGGCAATGATACGCCGGAGGCGCTGATGGCGGACATCGCCGAGGGCTTTTACGTCACCGATCTGATCGGCGTGGGCGTCAATTACGTGACCGGCGACTACAGCCGCGGTGCCAGCGGCTTCTGGATCGAGAATGGCAAACGCAGTTATCCCGTCAGCGAAATGACGATCGCCGGAAATCTGATCGACATGTTCCAGGCACTCTTTCCCGCGAACGATCTGGAATTCCGTTTCGGCACCAATGCGCCGACGGTGCGCGTGGAGGGTCTCACCGTTGCCGGCCGATGACATCGACCGCGCGCTCTTGTGCGATCGTCTTGCTTTGGCCGTGCGCGAAGCCGGCGCGCTGGCGTTGCAAACATTTCGTCGTCAGCCGGCGAACTGGATCAAAGGCGTCTCCTCGCCGGTGAGCGAGGCCGATGTCGCCGTCGATGCGCTGTTGCGCGAGCGCCTGCTGGCCATCCGCGACGCCGGCTGGCTTTCCGAAGAGACGGAGGACGATCCGGCGCGATTGGGACGCGCCGAGGTGTGGGTGGTCGATCCGATCGACGGCACCCGCGCGTATCTCGCGGGACTGCCGGACTGGGTGATCGCCGCGGCTCTGGTGCGCGCTGCCCGGCCGTTGGTTGGGGCGCTCTACGCCCCGGTGAGCGACGAGCTGTTCCTCGCAGTGGCGGGCGAGGGCGCCACGCTCAATGGGTCGCCGATCGCAGCCAGTACCGGTGATTATCTGGCCGGCGCCACGTTCTCCGGCGCCAAGCGTCGTCTCGACAGCCTGGCGACGATCGAGCCGCGCATCGCGACCGTGCCGAGAATTCCTTCGCTCGCTTTGCGCCTTGCGCGCGTTGCGAGCGGCGCCCTCGACGGCACTTTCGTCGCCCCCAACAGCCGTGATTGGGACCTTGCGGCGGCCGATCTTTTGGTGCACGAAGCCGGCGGGCTGATCACGACTTTGCAGGGGGAAAGTTTGATCTACAATCGGCCGGATCCCGTCCACGGCGCGCTGGTGGCGGCGGGGCGTGCCCGCCACGCGCGCTTGCTCGATGCCATTCGCGATCGGTTGGCCGAGTTCGCGTGATCGGGTCGAGCGGTTTGCGCGGCGTCCGACACACTCCGTTTTGACGCGAGCCGCTCGCCATGGTTCCTGATCGGGGGCATCAAGGGACGCAAGCCATGCCGCAGCAGGGTGAGCCGCGACAATTGCTGCATCTCGTTTTCGGTGGCGAGCTCGCGGATTTGGATGGGGTCGAATTCCGCGACCTCGGCAAGCTGGACATCGTCGGCATTTATCCCAACTACGCCAGCGCTTACGCTGCCTGGAGGGCGAAAGCGCAACAGACCGTCGATAACGCTCTCATGCGCTACTTCATCGTGCATCTGCACCGGTTGCTCGATCCGCAAGCGGATCAGCGCGCCAAGCGCTGACGTTTCACGCCGCCGATGTCCTGGACCAAGCATCTTGTGGGCTCGCGCCCGTTCCAGAAGACCGTCGGGGTCGTGGCGGCGGAATACCTGCGTCTGGTATGGAAAACGACCCGGCTCGTGATCGAACCGGAAGGCATCTACGAGCGCTTCGACCGGGAGGCGCCGGTCATCATCGCCATGTGGCACGGCCAGCATTTTCTCGCGCCTTTCATCAAACGCGCGCACGATCGCGGCAAGGTGCTGGTCTCGCGCCACCGCGACGGCGAGATCAATGCCCTCGCCGCGGAGCGGCTCGGCATCGGCGCCATTCGGGGGTCCGGCAACCACGGCCGTGGATTCGTCGGCAAGGCTGGCGTGAGCGCGTTCAAGGAAATGTTGAGCGCGCTCGAGGAGGGTTACAGTATAGCGCTCACCGCCGACATTCCCAAGATCGCGCGCGTGGCCGGACTCGGCGTCGTCAAGCTCGCGAGCGCATCGGGCCGGCCGATCTATCCGATTGCCATTGCCACCAGGCGGCGGCTGGAGCTCGACAACTGGGACCGCACCGCCATCAATCTCCCCTTCGGCCGTGGTGCCGGTGTTGCCGGCGAGCCCGTTCGCGTGCCTGCGGACGCCGACGCCGCGGCGCTCGAATCGGCGCGGCGCAGGCTTGAGACCTCCCTCAATGCGGCGACCGCGCGCGCCTACGCGCTTGCCGATGGGCCGCCGGAGCATGCCAGCCGTGGCTGAGGGTTTGCCGCTGACGCTGCACGCATATCGCCTGCTCACGGCGGCAGCTACCCCGCTTGCGCCGGTGCTCATGTCGCATCGATTGAAACACGGCAAGGAGCTCGCCGCCCGTCTCAACGAACGCTACGGCGAAAGCGACGTCGTGCGTCCCTCGGGCCCGCTGGTGTGGGTGCATGGCGCCAGCGTCGGCGAGCTCGTCTCGGTGATCCCGCTGATCGAGCGCATCAGCGAGAAAGGTTTGGCTGTGCTGTGCACGTCGGGCACCGTGACGTCGGCCAATCTCGCCGAGCAACGCCTGCCCAAGGGCGTGATCCACCAGTTTGTGATCCTCGACACGCCGCGCTTCGTCAAACGCTTCTTCGATCATTGGCAGCCCGATCTTGCGCTCTTCGTCGAGTCCGATCTGTGGCCGAACTTGATCATGACCAGCGCCGAGCGGGCCGTTCCCTTGATCCTGATCAACGGCCGCGTCTCCGAGCGCTCCTTCAATCGCTGGCGGCGCGTTCCTGCCACGATCGCCGCCCTGCTGCGACGCTTCGACCTCTGCCTCGCGCAATCGACTGCCCATGCCGACCGTTATCGCGAGCTCGGAGCGCCTCGCATCGTCACCACGGGCAACGTCAAGCTCGACGTGCCGGAGCCCCCCGCCGATCCTCGCAGGCTGGCCGAGTTGCGCGCGGCGATCGGCGAACGCACGGTCCTCGCCGGCGCCTCGACCCACGCCGGTGAGGAGGAAATGTTGCTCGAGGCACACCGGCGGCTGCGCCGCGCGTTTCCCCGGCTGCTCACGATAATTGCGCCACGCCATCCCGAGCGGGGCGCTGCCATTCTGGACATCGCCAGGGCTGCCGGCCTTGCGGCGGCACTGCGCTCGCGCGGGGAATTGCCGGGCGGCGACACCGACGTCTACGTCGCCGACACGCTGGGCGAGCTCGGTCTCATCTATCGGCTCACCCCGATCGTATTCGTCGGTGGATCGCTGGCGAGCCATGGCGGTCAGAATCCGATCGAGCCGATCAAGCTCGGCGCGGCGATTCTGCATGGGCCGAATGTTTGGAATTTCGCGGAAGTCTATGCCGCGCTCGACCAGGCGCGCGGCGCCGAGCAGGTGAGCGACGTCGAGGGACTAGCGCTGCGGGCGACCGCCTGGCTCAAGGACGCGAATGCGCGTGCAGCGGTGATTGCCGCCGCGCACGCGAGCGTTGCCGCGCTCGGCGGCGGACTCGAACGCACGCTCGCGGCGCTCGAGCCGTATCTCAGGCAGGTTCGTCAGCGCGAGCGCCATGCGTGAGCCGGCGTTCTGGTGGCGCGAGCCCTCCCTTGCTTCCGCTCTGCTCGCGCCATTGGCCGCGGTCTACGGCGCAGTGGCGCAAGCGCGGCTTGCGGGGCGCGGCCGCCACGCCGGCGTGCCCGTCGTTTGCATCGGCAATCTAACGGTCGGCGGGGCGGGCAAAACGCCGACGGCACTCGCGGTCGCGCGGATGTTGTCGGCGACGGGCGAACGGCCGGCCTTTCTGAGTCGCGGCTACGGCGGAGCGCTTGTCGGTCCCGTTGTGGTGGACCCGTCGCGGCACCGCGCGCGCGAGGTGGGCGACGAGCCGCTTCTGCTGGCGCGGGAGGCCCGCACCGTCGTCGCGCGCGATCGCGTCAAGGGCGCGAGACTTGCCGCCGGCGCGAGCGTCATCGTCATGGACGACGGTTTCCACAATCCTTCGCTCGCGAAGGATTTTTCAGTGCTCGTGGTCGACGGCAGACGCGGCATCGGCAACGGGCGCGTCGTTCCTGCCGGTCCGCTGCGGGCGCCCGTCGATGCGCAGCTCACGCGCGCCCAGGCGCTGGTGCTGGTAGGCGCCGCCTCGCGCGGCTTGGCCATCGCGGAGCGCGCGCGCACACGCAAAATTCCAGTTTTCCAAGCGCAATTGCGACCAGACGCGGACTTCATCGCTCGCCTCGCCGGACGCCGCGTGCTCGCCTTTGCCGGCATCGGCGATCCGGAAAAATTCTTTGCCTCGTTGGCCGAGGCTGGCATCGCCCTGGCCGGCACGCGAAGCTTTCCCGACCATCACCGCTACACGCCGGAAGAGGCGGGGGCGCTGTGCAATGAGGCGGAGCGCGACGGGCTCGTGCTGGTGACGACGGAAAAGGATCTGGCGCGACTCTCCGGCGAGGATGAACAGCTCGCCGGCCGCGCCAAGGCGCTCCCTGTCACGCTCGCTTTCGAGGACGAGGCGCCGTTCAAGTCGCTGTTGCTGGAGCAGATGGCGGCAGCGCGGAGAAGGGACGCACGTTAGATACCTGCCTAGCGTCCCTTGCCCTCGGTTGCGCGGCGTTTGGCATTGGGCAAGTGCCGTTGCAGGACTGCCTCGGGATTGACGTACGGCTCCTGCAAATCGACGCTCCAATATTTGAGCTCCTCGAGCGGGATCGGAACGCCCGTGACCGCGCAGCGCACAAACGCGCCCGGCCGCACCACGCGAAAGTCGCCGTCGAGATATTTGAGCTCGGCTTCGCCCGCCATGGGGGAAGAGGGATCGGATCGGTTGAGCACTGACGCCTCCAGCGCGGTCTGCGGGACTGCTGGCCCCCCAGTTTCTGCGCCCGGCACACAACATAGTGGCTCGGCGCGGCGCATGTAAGCCACCCGGATCGGATGGCGACCCTCTCAGTCGGTCATTTCGGCAGAGCCCGCGTGCGAAAACGGCGCCGCCAGGAAAGAGCATTACGCCCCGAACAGGCTGCCCTGATTGGAATTGCCGCCGCCGCGGCGGCCGCGCGGCTTGGGGATCGGTCGCTCGGTTGCGGCGGGGAATACCCCTTCCGCGAGCGCGCGCACGTGGCCGTCGGAAAATTCCACGTCGAGGCGCATGCCCGTGCTCACCGCGACGGCCTGCCGCAGCGGCCGTCCGCTCGGGTCGCGCACGAGCGCGAAGCCACGCGCCAGCACGCCGCGGTGCGACAGCGCATTGAGCAGTTGTCCGCAATGCTCGACGACCGCGGCGCGTTGGCTCAGCGAAGCCTCCACGGCGCGCCGTGCCCGCTCGGAGAGTTCCGCGATGCGCTCGCATTGGCGGCCGATCCTGCTGCGGTGGGCGTCGGCGTTGGCCCGCAAGCCCGCGCTGAGCCGCGCCGTGGCGGTTGCCAGCCGCTCGCGTCGGCGCTGCCGAGCAACGCTTTCCGCGCGCTTTGCCCGCTCGGTGAGCGCTGTGACCAGCTCGCAGCCGCGCATGACGCGCGCGCGCAGGATTTGCGGGCCGAGCCGGCCGGCCGCGCGCGCAAAGCGCGCGTGATGAATTTGCGCGTTGGCGGTGAGCGCGCGCGGAAGCCGCGCGCTCGCATGGTCGAGCCTTTGGCGAGGCACGGCCAACAGTTCTTCGGCCGTCGGCAAAGCGCGGATCGCGCCATGCAACTCGGCGCGCCGGGCCTCCTGCCCGCGCTGCCAGCAGGCGAGGGAGCGCCGTACCAGGCTCTCCACGCGCGCGCAGAGCTCGATTCGTACCGGAACCGCGAGCTCCGCGGCCGCGCTCGGCGTCGGCGCGCGCACGTCGGCGGCGAAGTCGATCAATGTCACGTCGGTCTCGTGGCCGACCGCGGAGATCAGCGGAATCATGCTCGCGGCCGCGGCGCGCACCACGATCTCTTCGTTGAACGACCACAAATCCTCGAGCGAGCCGCCGCCGCGCGCGACAATGAGCAGGTCGGGCCGGCACGGCGACCCATCGAGCGCCAGCGCGTTGAATCCATGGATGGCCGCAGCGACCTCTGCCGCGCAGCCGTCGCCTTGCACCCGCACCGGCCACACCATCACGTGCCGCGGAAAGCGGTCGGCGAGCCGATGCAGAATGTCGCGGATGACGGCGCCCGTCGGCGAGGTGATGACGCCGATGCGCTGCGGCAGAAACGGCAGGAGCTGCTTGCGCGCTGCATCGAACAGCCCTTCGGCGGCGAGCTTCTTCTTGCGTTCCTCGACGAGCGCCATCAGCGCGCCGACACCCGCCGGCTCGAGCGTCTCGATCACGATTTGGTACGTCGACTTGCCTGGATAGGTCGTCAGCCGGCCGGTGACCCGGACTTCGAGCCCTTCCTCGGGCTTGATGCGCATGCGCGCGAGCGCACTTCGCCAGATCACCGCATCGATCTTGGCGCCCTCGTCCTTGAGCGTGAAATAGCAGTGGCCGGAGGAGTGCGGTCCGCGAAAGCCGGAGATTTCGCCGCGCACCCGCACGTAGCCGAAGGCGTCCTCGACGGTCTTTTTGAGCGCCGCCGAGAGCTCGGAGACGGTCCATTCCGGGATATTGAGGCGTGCCGGCTCGTTCATTGCGAGGGGGTGAATCACCTTATCCGCGCGGCGTCAACCCGTGCGGGCGCAACACCTATCCGCCTCCCTTGGCGTTGTACTGTTCGTCCGTGACGTGTTCGAGCCAGGTGACATGGGTGCCGTCGAGATGCTCTTGCAGCGCGATGTGCATCATCGCCGTGTCGGGGCCGGCGCCGTGCCAGTGCTTTTCTCCCGGTGCGATCCACACCGTGTCGCCGGGACGGATTTCCCGTACCGGGCCGCCCCACAGCGCCACGCGCCCCACGCCGGAGATCACGTGCAAGGTCTGGCCGAGCGGATGGGTGTGCCAGGCGGTGCGGGCCTTTGGCTCGAAGCGCACGAACGCGCCGCGGATGCGCGCCGGCGCCGGCGCCTCGATGATCGGGTCCTGCCAGACGGTGCCGGTGAAAGAGTCCGCGGGGCCGCGGCGCGAGGGCGTGGAGCCCAACGGTTTGATGTCCATGGCTGCGATTCCTCCGTTGTTCGCAGATGCTCGTAGCACCGATTGATGCAGGGCAGAAGACCGCTCGCTGCGCAGTCGTCCCGATCTTGTTGTTCGTGCGCGATTGTTGATGGCGGGCGGCGGTCCCTTGCGATGGGATCGCAGCATGTTACACCAGCCGTCGAAAATCGCTCTCCGCGATAAAGCGGCACGGCATGAACATTCTTCTTCTCGGCTCGGGCGGGCGCGAGCACGCGTTGGCTTGGAAACTCGCGGCGAGCCCGCTCGTCGAGCGGCTCTACTGCGCGCCGGGCAATGCCGGCATCGCGCGCGAGTGCGAGCTGGTCGCGCTCGATATCGCCGACCACACGGCGGTGATCGCATTTTGCAAGGCGCAAAAAATCGATCTCGTCGTGGTCGGGCCCGAGGCGCCGCTGTGCGCCGGCATCGTGGACGATCTCACCGCCGCCGGCATCAAGGCCTTTGGTCCGAGCCGTTCGGCCGCGCGCCTCGAAGGCTCCAAAGGCTTCACCAAGGATCTCTGCAAGGCCAATAACATCCCGACTGCCGCATACGCGCGCTTTGACGCGGCGGCGCAGGCGAAGCGCTACGTGCGCGCGCAGGGCGCGCCGATGGTGGTGAAGGCCGACGGGCTCGCCGCCGGCAAGGGCGTCGTCGTCGCAAGCACCGTCGCCGAGGCGGAGGCTGCGATCGATATGATGTTCGGCGGGGGACTGGGCGCCGCCGGCGCGGAAGTCGTGGTGGAGGAATTCCTGCAGGGTGAGGAAGCGTCCTTCTTCGCGCTCTGTGACGGCGAGAGCGCGATCGCACTTGCCTCGGCGCAGGATCATAAGCGCGCGTTCGACGGCGATCGCGGTCCGAACACCGGCGGCATGGGCGCCTACTCGCCGGCGCCGGTGATGACGCCCGACATGTCGCGCCGCGCCATGGAGGAGATCGTGCTCCCCACCGTGCGCGCGATGAAGGCAGCCGGCGCCCCCTACAAGGGCGTGCTCTATGCCGGGTTGATGATCACCGCCGAGGGGCCGAAGCTGATCGAATACAACGTGCGGTTCGGCGATCCGGAATGCCAGGTGCTGATGCCGCGCCTGATGTCGGATCTGCTGCCGGCGTTGCTCGCCAGCTGCGACGGGATGCTCAAGAATTTCGATTTGCGCTGGTATCCGGACGCGGCGCTGACCGTGGTGATGGCGGCCAAAGGCTATCCCGGCGCAACGGCGAAGGGTTCGGTGATCGAGGGTTTGGAGGCCGCGGCCGAGATCGAGGGCGTGGAAATCTTCCACGCCGGCACCAAGGCCGACGACGGCCGCATCCTCGCCAACGGCGGCCGCGTGCTCAATGTCTGCGCACTCGGCAAGACCGTAGGCGAGGCGCAGGCACGCGCCTATCGCGCGATCGATCGGATTCGCTGGCCGGACGGATTCTGCCGCCGCGATATCGGCTTTCGCGCAGTGGAACGAGAGAAGGCGCCTCTGTAGGCGGGCGGTCGCGGTTGTCAGGAGGTTTTTTCGGATGCCCGACCTCGCCGACCTTTATCCCGGCTTCGCCTCGCACTGGATCGATACCTCGGTGGGCCGCATCTTCGCGCGCAGCGGCGGGGAGGGGCCGCCGCTGCTGTTGCTGCACGGCTATCCGCAGACGAACGTCATGTGGCACCGGGTGGCGCCGGCGCTGGCGGCGCGTTTTCGCCTGATCATTGCGGATTTGCCCGGCTACGGCTGGTCCGGTGCGCCCGCCGCCGACGCCGCGCACGCGCCCTACACCAAGCGCGCCATGGCCAATGCCATGATCGAGGCGATGGAGGCGCTCGGCCACGCGCGGTTTCGCCTTGCCGGACACGACCGCGGCGGCCGCGTCGCCTATCGGCTCGCGCTCGATCATCCCGGGCGCCTCGAGCGGCTCGCTGTGCTCGACATCGTGCCGACCTGGGCCATGTGGCACCGCATGGACGCTCGCCTCGCCACGCGCGCCTGGCACTGGATGTTCCTCGCGCTGCCGGCGCCATTCCCGGAGACGATGATCGGCAAGGAGGCGCTCTACTACTTCGATACGCGCGCCGCGGCCGGAACCAAGATCAAGAATCTCTCGGCCTTCGATCCGCGCGCGCTCGCCCACTACCACGCCTTCTTCAACGATCCGGTGCGCATCCACGCGACCTGCGAGGACTATCGCGCCGGCCGCACCACCGATCTCGCCCACGACGAGGAGACCCGCGCGTCGGGCCAGAAAATCACCTGTCCGCTGCTCGCGATCTGGGGCGCCGCCGGCGGCATCCCGGCCGAGACCGATGGCCCGCTCGCGACCTGGCGCGAATGGGCGATTAACGTGCGCGGCTTTGCCCTCGACTGCGGGCATTATCTCGCCGAGGAGGCGCCGGAAGCGACGGCGAAGGCGCTGCTCGAGTTTTTCGCCGCGGCGTGAGCGTGACGCGGGCATGATCCTGTCCGCTGTCATCGCCCGCGGAGGCGGGCGATCGAGTATTCTCTCGAGCGGACGATGGCACGGTGGTGCCTCCCATCTGGCTCAATGGATACTGGATGCCCGCTTGCGCGGGCATGACAGCTGAGGTGAACGGCTCCGCCATGTCGATCGATCGCCAGGCAACGTTTTCCGGCACCAAAGAGGTTGCCGGCGCGCTCGCCATCGATGCCGCGCGGCTCGAAGCCTTTCTCGCCTCGCGGCTTCCCGATTTCGCCGGGCCGCTCAGCGTGCGGCAATTCAAGGGCGGCCAGTCCAATCCCACCTATCTTCTCGAGACGCCGGCGCGCCGCTACGTGCTGCGGCGCAAGCCGCCGGGCAAGCTGCTC
>Ga0081455_10003266_pt1 | contig 18760 bp, 20 predicted proteins | sample TabmetS3T2R1_FD_70207 | JGI IMG/M metagenome (GOLD analysis project Ga0081455, IMG submission 70207) | Tabebuia heterophylla rhizosphere microbial communities from the University of Puerto Rico - S3T2R1 | ecosystem: Host-associated > Plants > Roots > Rhizosphere ... | reverse complement strand
CTTTGGAAAGCTTGAGCGGCTCGGCGCATACCGGGCGGAGATTGAGGGACCCGATCTCTCGAAACGCATCGCTGAAAGAAAGCACATTGATGCGGTGCTTGACCTCGTCGGCAACAGCACCATCCTTGATTCCCTCTGGATGCTGCGCCGGGGTGGGCGCGCCTGCCTGGCTGGATGGTTGGGCGGTCTCGATCCGATCGCCGACTTCAACCCGCTCCTGCAAATGGCAAGTGGCGTCTACCTTACCTTCTTCGGCAGTTTCGTGTTCGGCACGCCGGAGTTTCCCCTTTCGGACGTTCCGCTTCAGTCAATCGCCGAGAAGGTGGCGGCAGGGCGCTATAAGGCGAAGCCGTCCAGAGTGTTCCGCTTTGAGGACATTCGGGAGGCTCATCGAGTGATGGAATCCAATGAGGCGGTCGGGAAGATTGTTGTACGTCTCTGAAGAGACGCGCCATGGATTTTAGAGCATACGACGAAAAGCGTCTGAGGACACTGTCACTCGACGCTGTCTATTCGCAATCTACTGGTTCGTCGTGCAGGCGGGGGTCTTTATCCCGCTGGCGACTGACTATTTTCCGTCAACTCTTGATCCAGCAACCTGCCCGCCTCACTGTAGCTCTGATCGGAAAGAATCCCCTCGTGTAGAAGTTCGGTCAGCCTCGTTTTTTTGACACTGATGAGGTGGTGGCGAATGCGCTCCATTTGCTGTTGTTCTACCGCCCGCTGAGCTCCGCCCAGGCCCGTCAGTCGCTCGCTCAGTATCTGCTGTGTTGAGGTGAGCTCTGCCTTCAAATCGTCACACACTCGAGCTGTGATCAACCCGCGCTGGCGCAAAGAATCAAGCTCAGCCAATGCCGCCGTTTCGGCCAGCAGCCGGCCATGCAGCGCTTCATATTCAAGCGACTCGGGCTCTCTCTCGGTCAACCGCAGCCATTTTAGTAGCGGCGCCACTGTCAGTCCCTGTGCAAGCAGGCTGAAAACGACGGCGCCGAAAACCAGCATCGTCAACTCTGCGCGGTACGGCAGCGACAGCGGCAGACTCAATGCCAGCGCTATCGAGAGCGACCCGCGCAACCCGCCCCAGAATAAAACGTGCCGCCATCTAAACGGCGCCGGCTTCGTTATCCGGTTCACCAACGGCATCAATCCGTAAACCGCTACGACGCGAGAGAGCAGCAGAGCCAGCACGCCCCATGCAATCGTCCGCGAATAAGCAAACATTGCCCCGAGCTGCGTTTCGAGCCCGACTAGCAGGAACACCAGCGAGTTGACGACGAAGGCCGCGTACTCCCAGAACGAATTTACCGCCACCTGGGTCGTAGGCGACATGCCGGCGCGCCTGCCGTAATTGCCAATGATCAACCCGGCCGTCAACACCGCTATGACCGGCGAAACATGCAAGCCTTCCGCGCCGAGGTATGAACCGTAGGCCGCGATCGTCGTCAGCGTAATTTCGAGCAGGTGATCGTCAAAGCGCGCCGTCAGCGCCGAAGCGGTCAGCCCGACGATCGCCCCAACCGCCAGTCCGCCAAAGACGACTTTGATGAATTCGCGCATCGAATCCATCAGCAACCCGCCCGTCGATGTCTCCAGCGTCGCGCCGGCGGCCAGAGCCAGGATAATCTTAAAGACCACGACCGACGTGCCGTCATTGATGAGACTCTCGCCCTCGACGATGGTGTTGAGCCGTCTGGGCAGACCGAGCTTTTTGAATAGCGCCAGCACCGAGACGGGGTCAGTCGCCGAGATAATCGCGCCGAACAACATAGCCGTCGCCCAGGGCCAGCCAATTCCATAATGCAACACCGTACCGGCTATGCCGACCGACACGACAACGCCCGGTACCGCCAGCAGCAGAATCGGCGCGAGGTTTTCCCGCAGATGTTCCAGCCTCAGATTCCAGGCGGCTTCAAACAGGAGCGCGGGCAGAAAGATCAGCAGGATCAGTTCCGGCGAGATGTGTACGACCGGCAGAAAGCGCAGCGGGCTGATCAACAGTCCCACCAGCACCAGCGCCAGCGTGTACGGCACGCGAATCCAGCGCGTCACCATCGCTACGCCGGAAGCAATGAGCAAAAGGACGATGAAGATCGTGATGGTAAAATGAGTTTCGTTCATGTTCAGGTTATGATTAAGCGGACGATCAATGGCCACAGAGAATCCTTTCTCAAAGATTAAGACCGGAACGCTGCTAGGCGCAATTGTGCTTTTCTATTATGGCTGTCTCTTAGTCTTCGGCCTGACAGCAAAATGCTGTCAGATCTCGTTAGATTCCCGGATAAAACATGATCTCATCTATATATTCGAGTGCTTGTTGATTCTTGTTTGGATTCGCGGCCAATCTAAAGCGGCAGGTCTCAACCTCAGATTATTCTTTCGCCCTACCCGAAGAGTCTCGATGATCTACCTGTCCGGGATCACAGTCCTGTTGATGATTTCCGGTGTGGGAGCCACTTTGGTTTTCTATGGTCTTCTAGTACGTCTATTTCCTACATTGATTAAATCTCTGCTCCTGGAGCAGAATTCTTTCTCTGCCAAAACATCTCGACCTGTGCTCGATGCCATTCTGGGAATTCTCACGACCGCATTCCTGGCGCCTGTGGTCGAAGAATTATTATTCAGAGGCGTGCTGCTCAACCGGTGGTCGATGAAATGGGGCATTCGGATGGGAGTACTTAGCTCCTCAATTGCATTTGCAATAATACATAGTGAGTTTTTCAGACCTTTTATTGTTGGTGTCTGTTTGTCGCTTCTCTACATCAAGACCAGATCTCTCCTGGCCCCGATTATTGTTCACGGCCTCAACAACGCGTGTGCGGTTGCAGGGGAGTTCATGGTGAGACCGGTCTCTCACTCCACGGAGGTCCAATCCCTCGACGACCTCCGTTTTGGCCTTTGGATAGGAGTAAGCTTATTAGTGATGACATCGCCATTTATATTAGTGTACGTCTATCGCAACTGGCCGGTTAAGAACGCGGATATCCCTTACCGCCCGGATCACACCCGCGGGGACCCGGGCCCTCGGGATGAGATGGCCATGAGTCCCTAAAACTGCGAGCGGTTCCTCGGATTTCCGGCAAATCCGAGGAAATTCGATATTGGCTACCACTACTTCACTCCTCAATTTGGTGTGGTCTGGGGCCATGTTTTTTCCGATTTCAAAGACCACAAGATATAGTGGGACCCACGCGAGTTCCCAGAGAGCCAGAAAATTCAAAGTACGGACAAGTAGCATTTCGGACAGGTAACGGGCTTATCTTTCGGCGGCATATTTATCAATCAAGCTCGCGGCCAGCCTGGCGCCGTCCTCGGCGCGGATTTTTTCTCCCAGGTCAGCCGCGCGCTTTTGCATTCGGGCGTCCGTGACCGCCTGCCGAATCGCGGAAGCGAGGTTATCGACGGTGAGCTTACGTTGGGGAATCGGCGGCGGGCCGGCGCCGAGCGCGGCTACGCGCCGCCCCCAGAATGGCTGGTCGGCCACAAAAGGACAGATCACCGTCGGCTTTCCTGCTTGCAATCCTGCGCCCGTCGTACCCGCGCCACCGTGGTGCACTACGGCGGCCATGCGCGGAAAGAGCCATGTGTAAGAGGCGTTCTCGACCTTGAATACGTTTTCAGGCGGTTTTTCCATCTCCAGCCCACCCCACCCGGTGACCAGCAAACCGCGCTGACCCGCTTGTGCGAGAGCTTCAAGCACAAGACGTGTAGTCCGGGCCGGGTCACGCCCTCCCATACTCCCGAAGCCGACGAAAACAGGCGGTGGCCCGGCGTCTAAAAAGTTCAACAACTCGGGCGTAGGGCGCCAGTCGTGGGTCTCATCAAGAACCCAATAACCTGTCACATTGATATGTTCCGGCCAGTCCGCTGGCGGCGGAAGAACATGGCGGCTGAAGGAATATAGAACCGGCAATGGCCGTCCGTCTGTCTTCGCCAGCTCGCCGCCGAACCTTGAGCGCGGCGGCAATTTCAGCGTTTCACTGCGCCACTGCTTCACGACGCTGCCGAACATGCTCCCGATCATTAGCGGACCTAGGCGATAGGACATGCGGTTGTACAATCTTCCTAACCCGAGATCGGGAACAGTAAAGCTCGGGAAGGCATTCGTCGGAACCCAGGTCGGCAGCGCATCGGCCATGATCCCCGGGACGCCCAACGCTTCAGCAATGTGAAAGCCGCCAACTGATTGCGGATTGTAGATAATGACCTCCGCGTCCTGCGCGACTTCCCATTCCTCTCTGAGGGTCTTCCTAAAAATTGGCTTGAAAAGCCGCGCCGCCTCTGCCATCCATCTGAGCCTGCCCGCCAGACCGCCCCAATCCTCCATTGCTTTGCGGCCAATTTGACCTTGAGCCAATTCTACGAGGTCATTGTTCAGATACCGATACTCCAGGCCTTGCCGCTCGACAAACGAGGAAAAACTCGAGTTCGTGCAGAGGGCTACGTCGTGCCCGTTTTGTTTCAACCTTTGCCCAAGAGCTATAAATGGTTGAACGTCACCGCGAGTGCCAATGGTCAATAGAAGTATCCGCATTGCCCGTATTACTTCCTTCCCAAAATCTGCAAGTTATAGATCACAGTGTTCTGGCTGGGTAAGAAGGCGGACATTGAATCTGCCTCCTCCCAAGGAAACGTGACGCTGATTGAAGGGTTATCGCTGGAGCTGATGGGTCTCGTTCACCGAAACCGTAACCGGCTCGGCCGGACGGGAGACCGGCAGTTCAACTTTTTGTTTATTCAGCAAGCCCGACAACCCTTTGATCATTTGATGTGGGATCGGGAAGACGACCGTGGTGTTCTGCTCCATGCCGATCTCCGTCAACGTTTGCAGGTAGCGCAACTGGATTGCGACCGGTTCAGTGGCAATGGCGCTTGCCGCGCTGACTAGCTTCTCGGCCGCCTGATATTCGCCTTCGGCGTGGATGATCTTCACCCATGAGAACGACTCGCGCTTATGCGCTATATGGCACAAGTACGAATCGTTCTCGTGGGTCATAACCCCTAAAAGTTCACCGGCAGCGCCTCTAGCCCGCGCAAGATGAGACTCCGACGCCAGCGTAGCGACTCCGGCGAGCCTTTCAGGCGCAGATCGGGCATTCGCTCTAGCAAAGTGTTGATGGCGATCTGCGCCTCCAATCGCGCCAACGCCGCGCCCAGGCAGTAATGAATCCCGTGTCCGAACGAGAGGTGTTTATTCGGCTCTCGTTCGACGTCCAGCGTGTCGGGATTATCGAACACTGTTTCATCTCGATTCGCCGACCCGATCACTCCGAGCGCCATCTCCCCACGCGGGATCGCCACCCCCTGAATCGTCACGTCCTCACGAGCATAGCGTTCGGTGGACATGAAAACCGGCGCGGTGTAACGGAGCAATTCTTCGACTGCCGATTTAATCAGCGACGGGTCGCTGCGTAACTTCTCCTTCTGGTCAGGATGCTGCAACAATTCAAGCGTTCCACCGGCGATCAGGTTGACCGTCGTTTCGTGTCCGGCGACCAGCAGCAGGAACACCATTGCCAGCAGTTCATCTTCGCTCAGCCTGTCGCCAACCTCTTCCGCACGTATAAGGGCGCTTACCAGGTCATCCCGCAGATCATCGCGGCGTACCTTGAAAAACCTGCGCAGGTAGCGAGTAAACATCCAGATTGGCGGGATGACGCGCCAGTTCGCGTTGAACTGATCGACCGCTACGATGACCTTCGACCACTTATGAAACTTATCGCGGTCTTGAACCGGCACGCCCAGAATTTCAGTGATGATTGTCATCGGCAGCGGCAGCGCGTACTCGCGGACCAAATCCATCTCGTCTTTCCGCGCGACGGCGTCGAGCAAATCATTCGCCAGCGTTTGCACCCGTTCCCGCATTTGCTCAATTAGTCGCGGCGTGAACGCCATATGCACGAGCTGTCGCAGCCGCGTGTGATCCGGCGGGTCAAGATCAATCATGGTGCGCTCCAGCGGACGGAACATCGGCGGTACCCAGGGCTGCTTGCGAAGCTGTTCCGGTGTCAGGGCGTTATAGCGGCTCTTTGCGAAGCGCTCATTCGTAAGCAATGTCTTGACATCTTCGTAGCGCGTTACGAGCCAGACCGGGGTTTTGTCGGGCAGAGTGACTCGGCAGACAGGCCGTTCCGCGCGCAAACGCGCGAGGAATGGGAAAGGGTTCGCCTTAAATTCCGGACCAAGGATGTTCACCTGTTGCGCTGTGTCCATGACTCCTTCCGTTCATCATCCGGATTCCATAGTCTGGTGGCTCCGAGCGGAGTAGGCGCGTCCGAGCGACCATTTGAGCAAAGGCGGAGCGACCAGAGTGTTGATGATGACCATAATCACTATGGCGCCGAAAGTAGCCGCGCCGACGACCGGTTTGCTTACGCCCTGCACGTTCGGAAGCGTGAGCGAGGCGCCGATGCCGGCGAAGATCAATCCGACTTCGCCGCGCGGTCGTTCCCCCATCACCAGCCTGAGGAGGAAGACCAGAATGATTCCACCGGCGGCGAGAGCGCCCAGCAATAAATTAACCGGCAGTCGCCACATACGCTTTTACCTCAGTTTAATTGGGGTCCATCGATGCCGTCAGATACTACGCTAAAAGTTAATGTTGGTTCAAACAATTTGTGTTAAAATATACGCAACGATTTTCACTTAATCGAAAGGGGGCAGAGTAGGTAAACTCCGGGGCGGTCGCGCTGGCGACTTGGCTAAGAACAAAGGAGAGCAAAGTATGCCCAGGAAACCGGATGTCGATGAGCGTTTGCGGCAGGTCTTGAAAGTCGCCCATCTGTTCTACGAGAAGGAGATGACCAAGACTGACATCTCGCACGAAATCCGCGCCTCCACCACGCAGGTGGCGCGCCTGCTCGCCGAAGCGCGCGAGCAAGGCTACGTGCGAATCGAATTCAACCCGCCAAAACTGTATGAATTGGGCGAACAACTGAAAAGCAAATACGGATTACAAGCGGCGGTGATCGTTTCATACGCCGACGACCTGGCATTCCTGCGGCGGATGATCGGCAAGGCGGCGGCGCAATACTTTGAGGAGGCTGTGCGGGCGGGCGCGACGGTCGCGCTCGGCGGCGGCGACACAATGTACGAGATGGTGCTGGCCTTGCCGCAAGAGGCGCGTGACAACAAACTGGTCCCGGCCGCGGTCATCGATACCGGCCCCGTACTCACGCACATCGACCCGGTGGTGCTGGTGACCCTGCTCTGGGTGAGGAGCGGCAGGCTGCCGGGACGCGCCCATTTCGCCACCGGCTTGCCGATGAATAAGCCGCTCTCGCGACAGAAGGTCAGAGAGGAATACGAGGAGTTCAGCCACCGCAGGGCCGTGCAAGAGGTGCTGGCCGAGATGAAGCGCGCCGATTTTCTGTTTACCAGCCTCGGCTGCCTGAAGGTTGACCCTACTTATGAAAAACTCGCGCCGCGCCCTCACCGATACATGCTCGAAAACCTGAAGCTGACCGAAGCCGCCATGCTCAAAGAAGGCGCAGTCGGCGACATCAACTATTCATTTTTCGCCGAAGACGGAACGACGGCGCCCGAATGGAATATTTTTCCGGCGCTGGGCGTGGCGCAGGCACAGGCGATGGTGAAAGCCCAAAAGACAGTGGTAGTGGCGGCGGGCCGCTATAAAACGGAGGCGTTGCGAGCGGCGCTCCGAGGGCGTTTGTTCAACGTCCTCATTACCGACGAAATGGCGGCCAAAGAATTATTGGACAGAGATTGAGCTGGCAACCTCAAGTAGGATGGAGGCGACCTTTGTAGACGGACGACAGTAACCGATGACAATACGCATTCTGATTTGTAGCTTGCTCGCAATCGGCGGAAACTGGTTCTTGAGTCAACAGATCGCAGTTGGCGGCGGGTCCGGCGCCGCGGCCGGCGCGGAACCGGGACACGGTCTTGATCCTGTCGTGCTCGCAGGCGTCGCCGCCGTGCTAATCATCGCCAAGCTCAGCGGCGAACTCTTTGAGCGGTTTCGACAACCTGCGGTGCTAGGCGAATTGGTCGGAGGCATCTTCATCGGCAATCTAACGCTGATCGGCGTCACAATAGCCGAACCGCTAAAGACGAATGAAGTTATCAGCGCCCTGGCCGAACTCGGCGCCATCATCTTGCTTTTTGAGGTCGGCCTTGAATCGGACCTCGGCGAAATGCTCGAAGTCGGCTGGACATCGCTGTCGGTCGCCGTCGCCGGGGTTGTCGCTCCCTTCTTTCTCGGCTGGGGCGTCTCTGCCTACTTTCTGCCCGGCGCGCCGACTCTCGCCCACATCTTCATCGGCGCCACGCTCTGCGCCACTAGCGTAGGCATCACTGCTCGCGTTTTGAAGGACCTCGACGCTCTTCAAACCCGTGAAGCGCGAATCATTCTCGGCGCGGCGGTAATCGATGATGTGCTGGGGCTGCTGGTTTTGGCGGTCGTCGCCGGCGCGATCAAAGCCGAAATGGCGGGTGTGGCGTTATCCTCATGGCAGGTCATTGTCATAGCGCTCAAAGCCATGGCCTTTCTCGCCGGCGCCGTCCTCGGCGGGCGTTATCTCGTACCGCGTTTGTTCCGGCAGGCCGGGGCGCTGGAGACGCGCGGCGTGTTACTTGCGCTCGCAGTCGCATTCTGCTTTTTGCTGGCGTGGCTGGCGGCGCTGGTCGGACTGGCGCCGATTGTGGGCGCTTTCGCCGCGGGGATAGTGTTGGACGAAGCGCAGTTTGAAACCTTCCGAGATCGGGGAGAACACCGGCTCGAAGAACTGCTCCGACCGGTCAGTACGTTATTCGCTCCAATTTTTTTCGTGCTGATGGGGATGAAAGTTGATCTTCGCCACTTCGCCCGTTGGGAATTGTTGGGCTTTGCGACCGCCCTCACGTTGGCCGCCATCCTCGGCAAACAAGTCTGTTCGCTGGCCGTGCTGGAACGCCAGGTCAACAGGCTCGCTGTCGGCATAGGCATGGTTCCGCGCGGCGAGGTCGGCTTGATCTTCGCAGGCATCGGCGCAACGCTAATGTTGCCCAACCAGGCAGGGGCGGGCCAGCCGGTCATCGATACCATCACTTTTGGCGCCGTGGCGCTCATGGTCGTCGTTACCACTCTGGTCACACCGCCTGCGCTGAAGTGGGCGCTCCACACGGCAAAACGTTCGCGCGCCACTAACCCGTGATCGTTCCGGCCACGAGTGTCGTTATAGGATTGTGGCGCGCGGCTTCAGCCGCTGACGAGCAGACACATAGCCAATACCCACGGTACTTGGGGATCACTCGGTAGGCGCGACTAGATGTCAGCGAACTTCCGCTCCTTACTCTTTGCCGTCGGGCTTTTCCGCCTTAACAATCTCCACCGGCAACCCCCAGATAGAGTTGTTGATTACCTCGACAACTTGAAAACCCGCTTGTTCGATGGCCTCCCCGACGTAGATCGGGCGGCAATCCACATAGCCTGGTATCTTGCGATGCGCCCACTCATAGAGTTTGACCATCAAACGCTCTTTCCCTTGCCTGGACATCGCGACTATGCAGATACGCCCACCCACTTTCAGCGCTCTGCGACACTCTCGCAAAACGACGGGGATTTCCGGAGTGTCGAAAAGCTCGAGCGTGAAGCTCATAAAAACCGCGTCAAAGAACTCAGGCGCAAAAGGGAGCGCCGTTGCGTCGCCGCATTGCAATTCCACTCTTTCAGTCAGCCCGGAGCCCAGTACTCGCTCGCGTGCGACTTCGAGCATCCCTTCCGAAATATCAATGCCATAAACTTTGCCTGTATCGCCGACCGCGCGCGCTAAAGACAAAACGCCGTGTCCGGTGCCAGATCCGATCACGAGCGCCCTTTCTCCTTCGCCCGCACGTAAGAGCTTTAGCCCAAGATCGCGCGTTTTTCTTTCACTGCGATCAGTCAGCAGGTCGTACCAGCCGCTCAAGCGGTCGTAATGGGACTTCGCCTCCTGTCTAGTTCTGGTGACCCTTTCAATCTCTGTTTCATGGCGATCAGCTTCACTCATATTGAATGCCCGGCGTGCCCGGATTTGAAAGCGATGCTATTGCAAATTTCGGTGGCCCCCGCGGATCTTCATAATACTCCCTTGCGCCCTTGTTGGTTTATTGCTGGCCAAACTGTTCAAGCTCTCCGAGCTGCTTGTGTTCGGCGCGCTGATTTCGCCTCAGATCTTGCGCGAAATGAGTTGGCGGGGCTACGTCTTCGCCATGCTGGCGATCGTCGCTGCCTGCCCGTTCGCGTTCAGCCTCGTATTACTCGGCAGGAAAATGAGTTGGCTCGAATGGGTCACGACGGCCTGGTTCGGCCCGAAGGGGTTCGCCTCAATTTTTCTAGCGCTTTTCGCGCTGCAATCCGACATCCCCAACGCCGGCCGGATTTTTCACTTCGCGGCAATCGTGATCGCAACGTCAATCGTCTTACATTCGTCAACCGACATTCTCGTGGCCAAGTGGTACAAACAGAAAGCGCCCTGACGATAAAGAATCAGTGATGGCGAAGCAACGCTTATAGGGTTGACGACAGACGCAATCGATAGATACATAATCGGCTGTCCGGCTCTCGATAAATGATGAGTCCACCCAATATCTCGGACAATCCCCCTCGTCGCCACCCGGCACTGATGATTGCGAAAGGGCGCCGCGCAGCCTGCCCGGTTGTATATGAGATTCGCGCATGTCTATGATGGGGCTTCACATTGCCGCCTGTCTGACGGCTCAAGGAACTATTAAGGAGGAACTAGAGAACTCGGAATGGAGACCAGCGGGATAGGGAGGAGAACCCCCAAATGGTACCGACTGCAAATACGAGCGCGACGAGCCTTCAACCGGATTCCGTTACGAGAGAATCAAAAAATCTACATACTGACGTTGCTCATCGGAGGATTCTGCGGGCTGGCTGCTGTCTTGTTCCACCTGCTACTCGACTTTTTCCAATCTCACGTCATCTATGCAGCCGCGGCGTCCACGCATTGGTGGCGTATTCCCGCCCTCATCATCATCCCTATCGTCGGTGGCCTTATTGCCGGCGCAGGTCTGTACTTCCTGGCGCCTGAGGCGAGAGGAAGCGGCATTCCACAGGTAAAAGCGTCTTTTTACCTCGACGGCGGGCGCATTCCGGCTAGGGTAATTCCGGGCAAAATGTTTCTGGCTGCGATCAACATCGGCGCCGGCGCAAGCCTGGGCCGTGAGGGGCCGACCGTGCAGATATGCGCCGCCATCGCATCAGTTTTAGGGCGAATGTTCGCCATCTCCCGACGCCGGCTTCAAAGTCTCGTGCCCATAGGCGCGGCGGCGGGGCTGGCCGCAGCCTTCAATACGCCGATTGCGGCGGTTACCTTCACGCTGGAGGAAATCATCGGCGACGCCGCGAGCAGACCGCTCGGTTCGATTGTCATCGCGTCGGTTATTGCTTCGGTGGTCGAACGGGCGATTCTGGGTGAACACCCGATCTTCAGCGTTCCTACCTATAAACTCCATGACCCCTATGAACTCTTTTTTTATGCCGTACTCGGACTCGTCGCCGGGCTGGCGGCGGTGACTTTCAATGAATCGCTGCTTCGCTTACGCGCCTTCTTTCGCAGGCAACGGATGACGCCTCAATGGGCGACCCCGGGAGTCGGCGGCTTGATTTTGGGAGTGGCAGGACTCGGGGCGATGCTGTTGACCGGCTCGGCCAGCATTTTCGGCGTCGGCTATGGGCAGCTCGCCGCACAACTACAAACCAGCCTGCCACTGAAGATGCTGATCATTCTTGGGGCTTTCAAACTTGCCGCCACAGTTGTCTCCTACAGTTCAGGCGGTTCTGGTGGAATCTTCGGCCCCTCGCTCTACATCGGCGGGATGATTGGCGGCGCAGTCGGACTGTTAACCAAATTCGCGCTGGGCGGCCCTCAAATCCAACCGGAAGCTTTTGCGTTGGTCGGCATGGGGGCGGTGTTTGCCGGCGTCGTTCGCGCGCCGGTAACTTCGATCATCATGATCTTCGAGATGACCAATAACTATTCGATCATCCTGCCGCTGATGATCGCGAACATCACCAGTTACGTTGTGGCCATCGAACTCAGCCCGACGCCGATCTACGATGCGCTGCTCACGCAAGACGGCGTACACCTGCCGCAAGCGGAGAGGCAAGCGCTAAGGCAAATACCGGTTAGTGACGCGATGACGAAAGAGGTCGTAACCGTCAACGACGGATTAAGCGTAAATGAGGCTTTCCGGGACGTGCAGGCGCTCGCGGAACGGCGCCATGCCTACCCGGTGGTTGACGAAGCGGGGCGATTGGTGGGTCTTTTCACCCTCAACGATCTGAAGCGAACGCTGGCCGTCAATCGAGGCGACGCAAGGCTGAGCGAGGTCATCAGCAAAAATCTCGAACTGGCTCACCCTGATCAGACGCTCGACATCGTGATGATCAAGCTTTTGCGAAAAGGCGTCTCTCAACTTCCCGTCGTCAGCCGGAAAGACGCCTCGAAACTGCTCGGGATTATTACCATGCACGACATTGTGGAAGCCTTATCAAAAGAGGATGACGCAGGCTGCGGGGCGAACGATGACGGGGCGTAACCTATTGGAAAGAGCTTTCCACCACGGTCCTGGAGCCCATCCGATCTGGGACAGATTCCGCTTCTGCTAATCTCTCGGCTTACCCTCGCCTGGCGGGACCTTGAGGGTGGAAATCAATTTCCCGAAGGTCGCGCATCGCCTTGCTCCATAGCTCCTTGAAGCCGTCCGCAAGCTGTCGCGCCAGCTCCTTGTCGCGGACTAAAAGTGAAGCAAACCGCCCTTCCGGAATGAATGGATGGTCAAGGCACAGAATTACTATTTCGTCGTCGACGACGTGAAACGGATGGCCAAGCTCCCCCGAGTATCGGACTCCGGTCACATGTTCCAGATGCGCCTTATTCCCGCGTAGGAATCCCATCAGCTTCGGAGCGCTGTGATAGGCGAACCCGAAGACAACCCGGTGATCGATCTTTCTCTCGGCCGTGTTGCGGGCGATCCGCCGCAGAATCGGAAAGCCGCCGGCGGTCGCCTGTTCAATCGCAGCCAGGTCGCCGTGTTCTAGGTACGACCAGATTCTTTCCCGCGCGGCCGCAAGGTGTATTACGTGTCTCTTTATGTGGCTCTCCATTCCGAGAGCCAGATCGACAAAGGCTGTTCGCCCCCGTACTCGTTCCGGTAGGGCCGATAACATCTCTTTCAGCCCCTCTGCTTGCTGCGCAAATCGCTCCGCATTTTGGCGTGCGATCTCAATCAGGCGGTTTACAACCTCATCGCCCGGGAACGCGGAGTAAAGTTTGGGGCGAGTGGGCTGGATTTCCACCAGTCCCATTTGACTCAGTTTCTCCATCGCCCGGTAGATTTTAGACGTCGGCACATCGCCTTCCCTGCATAGCGTTTCGGCGTCCGCCACCCCATGAACCATCAGCGCCACAAGCGCTTTTCGCTCATAACCTGTGAGGCCGACTTGTTCTAACAACTCCAGTTCCTGCCAACGCATGGACGCTTTTCTACTACATTAAGTAGTTGAAAGTAAATGAAGCGCCCGGTATTCTCGCGTGCGATGATTGAGAAACACATTCAGGAGACAAACTTATGAAACAAAACGCTCAAATAATGCCGATGATTTCTGTCGACTCCGTCGATGAAGTGCGGGAATTCTATGTTGAGAAACTCGGATTCGACCACATGATGGGCATGTTGGGGAAAGACGGGCGCCTTGACTTCTGCACCGTCACACTCGGTGGCGCAAAAGTCATGTTCATGCGCCCGCAGGAAAGTATGGACGGTACCCGCGCAACCTCTTCCAGACGACCGGTAGAAATCTACATCCAGGTAACCGACGTTAACGCTCATCACGACCGCCTGAAGAAGAATAAGGTCAAAATCACCAGCCCACTAACTGACCAATGGTGGGGTGATCGCACATTTACCGTGATGGACCCATTCGGATATCAGATCTGGTTCTACCAGACGATCGGCGAGCCTCAACCGCCCGAGGGCGCCAAGATAGTTTAGATCGGATTTCATTCTGGATACGGCAAACCGGAGAGTTTGCCGTACCCACAGACGCAAATTGATCTGGCGCCGAGCCATAAGAGGTGTAAACACATGCCTGATTCATTGCTGAATGAACTTTACCAGGAGGCGGCCGTCACGCGGCGGGTCCTTGAACGCGTGCCGGGAGACAAACTGGAGTGGACGCCGCATCCGAAATCGATGTCGCTCGGTCAACTGGCGATGCACGTCGCGAGCATTCCAGGTAACCTGTCGAGACTTGTGCAGGCCGACGAGTTTGACGCTTCACAGGCGAATTTCACGCCACCATCTCCCAGTAATGTAGAAGAGATACTCACTGCCCATGACGAGAGCCTTAGAGCCGCTCAGGATTATCTCGGCGGCGTGGACGAACAGACCGCACAGGAGAGCTGGCGCCTGACTTTTAAGGGGAAAGAGATATTCACGGCGCCGAGGGGCGGGGTGATCCGGTCGCTTATGATGAATCACTGGTATCACCATCGCGGCCAGTTGTCAGTATACTTGCGGCTGCTTGATGTCCCGGTTCCGGTGATCTATGGCCGCAGCGCTGATGAAAACCCGTTTGCCTGAAGTCGACCTTGTTGAAGAGGGCGAGTCGCCGATTCAGGACCTGATGCGCTTCGGAACCAAGCCTTGAGATCTTCATATCCGCTCAAGCGGGGGGCGGAAATCAACCGCCTCCCCTTTAGGCTTCAAGACGACACGCATCGGGCCGAGTCCATCGCGCTGCGCAATCGCGCGAAATCAACCCGCGCTCTCAAACGCCTGCTTAATCCACGCAATCAAAGTGGCGTCCACCTCCGCGACAGCGCTCAGTCTGACCTTGTAGTTGCACATGCTGTTCGGCGGTTGTTCGATCAGCCGCTCGGCGGGCGCGAGGCCTTTAACATTCAAACCGACTTCCACCTGCGTTTTGGTCGCCGGGCCGATCATCGCGAACTGCTTTTTGCGACGCAGACTGACATATGTCTTCTTTGGCGCGATCTCGAAAGCGCCGAACTTGTTGATCTCCGCCATCAGCTTGTCGTGAATGGGGCGCAAGGAGGCTTTTGGCCCCGTGTACAGTCCCGCCACGACATCGTCAACGCTGAGACTGGCGGCGGCGCTTTGCCCGTCGGATTTGAGCACGTGATGAGTCAGCGTGTTGGCGTCGCCGTGACCCAGGCCCAGGTCGCGTTTTAGCATGTCGCGGATTTCACCGTGTTTTGCGAGACCGCTGGCGCGGATGATTGCGGCGAGTTCGTCCAGCGATTTGCCGCTGCGTTTTTCAATGTTGGCTAGTTGCGTCGCGATTGCTTTTTCCAGATCGGCCATGATGATCTCCTGATGATTTGGGAATTAGTCGCGTTGAGGACGACGCTCCGTCGTCCTCAACGCCAGTTTCTCACACGGGATAGACGAACGAGCCGCTGGAAAATCGACAACGCTTCGCGTTTTTTTCATCCCGCGCAGTTCGCCACATTTTACTTCGTCCTGATCCTCTGCGGATTGTCCAACCGGCGAATGAAGCAACAGCCGCCGAAATACTCACCGGAGACTCTTTTAGCGGCGGCCAAGGCCTTTGCCAAGAAATAGTCTTAGGATGAGGTTGGATTTGGCGAGCGGCTCTGCCGCGTCGCCACGGCCATAGACTTTCTAGAGGAAGTTGTTAGACTCGAAGAATGAATACCCAATACCTTGACTATACTGATGGCGAACTCATTTGCGAAGCCTATGTGGCGTACGACGAGTCGCAGACATCGAAACGGCCTTGCCGGGCTGATTGATGAAGCCTGGAGTAGGGCGCATGAGATTCAGGAACCTGAGTTAAGAGCCGGCGCATTAGCGTCGCTGACAGGAGCATTGGCTCTATCGACGGACGGGCGGACGGAGGGGACGCTCGCCGATGCCCAAGAGGCGGCTAAGACGATTCAAGAAGAGAACGGGCGAGAAGAAGCGTTACTTTTTCTCGGGGAGGAGCTTGTCCGAGCCGGGCGCTTCAAAGAGGCGAATGGGGTCGCATTTGAGATGCGGGAGAACGGAGAACGGATAGTTTTGCTCTGTAGTTTGGTTGCCGCCCTAACCCGCGCCGGGCGGTTGGCGGAAGCGAAGGAGATCGTCTTTTCCGCCCGCGATGATAATAGTCCAGACCGTCAAGACGATCTGTTATACACCTTGGTCGTAGAGCTGAATCGGATGGGGTACCACACAGAGGCTTTGGAGACGGCTCGCGGCGTCAAGTCTGAGAAGCGCCGGGTGGATGCGCTGGTGAATCTGGCGGCGGCGCTGTCTCACGTGGGAGATCAGCGAGCGCATGCAGTGTTCACTGAGGCGGAAGAACTGGCGCATGCCATTCGCAATGATCTCCATCGAGCCGACGCCAAAAACCATCTGGCCGCCGCGCTAGTCCAGTCGGGGCGATTCCATGATGCGCTCACTATGCTCGGCCCCCAAACAATTGACGCCTTTGCGCAAACACTCGCGGACTGGTCTGATTATTTTGAGACGGTGAAGCCAGGATTATTCATACAGATTTTGCGGGAAGTGACGGACGTCTCAGGGTGGGTCTACCCGAATTGGCGAAAGCGCCATGAATCTCTATGCTCTTGTGATCTCAACCCGTTTCAACGTCTGGAGGGCTGTGATGGCATATAACGAGAAACTGGCCGAGCGCATCCGCATGCAATTGTCCGATCGCACGGATGTCTTCGAGCGCAAGATGTTCGGAGGTTTGGCCTTTATGGTGAGGGGGCACATGTGCTGCGGCGTTGTCGGCGATGAGTTGATGGTACGCGTCGGGCCTAAAGCTTATGAAGCTGCGCTCAAGGAAAATCACGCGCGGGAGATGGATTTCACCGGCAAGCCCCTGCGCGGCATGGTCTACGTTGCCGCGCCTGGCCTCGCTTCCGCCAAACAGCTCGGCAAATGGGTTGAGCGCGGGCTTCAATTCGCGCTCAACCTGCCTGAAAAGAAATGACCGTGTCCTTTCCGGAATCAGGCTTGACCTTCGTCTCAACAGTCAAGCCTGATTCCGGAAAGGACACCAAAGAATCGAATAAGCAGTGCTTGCCGCCTCAGGTAAAGTAAGTAAATAGATGACTTATTAGCCATACGAAGGATTATTAGCATGTTGACTTGTACCTATCGGCACTCAGTTTCCCGGCCCAGTAGGAGACCTGAAAAGTTTCATGAAATCCTTTCCCGATTTTAGCATTAGTTGTTGGGGAGGGTGTTTGGGCATGAAGTTGGTTAATCCAACCTGAAGCCAACAGTGGCCAAACATATTGCCCAGGTCGTTGCGGCGCATATGCGTCTGGACGCTGAGGACCCGATTGCTTTTTGTGGCGGGCGCCGCCTCGACTTCTCAGTCAGTTCATACTTCTTGTGGCCCGCCTTTGGCGACGCATTATACCTGCGGAGAGTGAATGCAATCTGGCAGTTGTTTGTCGTTCTTCCCCTAAGTGTAAATGCGAGTCGCATTGGAGAGCAGTTCTTTGAATTTCTCGAACGGATTTGGCCCCTTGCGTTCTACCGTCCACAGCTCTCGATCAATATGGCCGCGAAATTTCGTCGCTCCTCGGCATATCGGCTCTGGTTCTAGAGCGCCGTCTCAACAACTTGCTTAAAGCTCAGGCGGAACTTAACCGAGATCTTCTACCGCCGCTTTCTTGCAATTTTACACTCCGTGATTCTCGCTAAATGTGACGTTTTTATCGACTTTTACATTTTTTCAAAGATGAGCAACGCTTCCCCCAATATCACAATGGATGTTCAGCGCCTGAACTGAGGTATATATGAAACAAGGATTTCAGAGGTTCACCAAACGTTATGCCAGCCTCATAGGGGTTCTTATAGGACTGGCGGTTGTAAGTTCGATTCTGTTCTACTCGGGGTGCGGCATGACAAGCAGTCCCCCCAGAATCCAATCGAACCCAACTCCAACTCCTGACAGGACAGCCCCGACTTCGGCAATTACTTCCCCAACATCGGGAGCGACCGTATTAACCGGAACCGCAGCCAACATCACTGGGACTGCGAGCGACACCGGCGGGACGATAACCCGGGTCGATGTGTCAGTGGATGGTGGGGGCGCCTACAGCGCGGCTACGGGCACGACCGCATGGAGTTTTAGCTGGACGCCCGCCACGCCAGGGCCAGCGACGATCAGAAGTCGCGCGGTCGACAACAGCGGAAACGTGCAGAATTCTCAAGCGCAGATTACCGTTACTATAGTTATTGGAGGGACGTGGACTGCCCAGGGCCCTGGTCCGACCCGGAATGGGCAGACCGAAAACATAACCCCCAATAACGAGGTGGATGGAGCGATTCACACAGTGGCGGCGCATCCGACCGACGCGAACACCCTCTATGTCGGGGGAGTTAATAGCGGTATCTGGAGGACGGGTAATGCGACAGCCGCAAGTCCTACCTGGACGCCGTTGACCGATGATTTCTCGTCGCTCTCGATCGGCGCATTGGAGTTCGACCCCGCTGACCCAAACCACCGGACGCTCGTCGCCGGCATCGGCCGATTTAGCAGTTTTGCCGGATTTGGAGGCCCTCTGACAGGAATACTTCGCACCACTGATGGAGGCGATAATTGGACGCAGATAAGACATCCGAGTCTGAACAATCAGAACATTTCCGGTATCGCCGCACGCGGAGCTACACTGCTGGCCTCGGCAACCGGAGGCGGGCTCTTTCGTAGCGCTGACGGCGGTATTAACTGGGTCCAGGTATCCGGCGGGAACGGCTTACCAGC
>Ga0081455_10003265_pt1 | contig 18762 bp, 17 predicted proteins | sample TabmetS3T2R1_FD_70207 | JGI IMG/M metagenome (GOLD analysis project Ga0081455, IMG submission 70207) | Tabebuia heterophylla rhizosphere microbial communities from the University of Puerto Rico - S3T2R1 | ecosystem: Host-associated > Plants > Roots > Rhizosphere ... | reverse complement strand
GACCGGTGGCCCTGTACGACGAGCTCCGCGTCGCCTGGCGGACCGGCGACACCTCCGACCAGACCGCCGAGTTCGTGGCCGTCGCGCTCGCGACCTGCGGAGCCTGAGCCACGCGTGACCAGTGCGACGAGCTCGTCGCGTGTGGGGCCGTCGGCCGGTGAGGGGCGCCAGCCGGACTCGTAGACCGCGCGCGCGATGGGTTCGACCGGGGCCAGCGACGCCGGCAGCGCCTTCATCGAGAGGAAGCCGCCGACGTACGGCGCTATGCGATCATTCGCCTTCGCCGCCTGCACGATGGCGGCGGATGTCAGCCGTTGGGTGAGGTCGACGTCGTGGCCTTGCCAGCGGCGGACCGATTCGGCGTCGATGGCGAGATGGTCGTTGACCCACGGGAGAATCCAGGTGTCACACCACGCGCTGAACGCGCCGGCGATCGTTGCGGGATCGGCGCCGGCGTCGAGTAGCTCGAGAAGTCCCGCGATCTGCATGCTGGCCATCGCGATGCCGCGACCCGCGGTGGGCGCGGTGGTGGCGACGGCGTCGCCGACGGCCACCAGACCCGGTCGCCCGAGTTGGCGCCGGTAGAGGTTGAGCAGGCGTCCGCCGACCATGACGCCGCTGGTCGGGGTCGAGTGGCGTGGGTCGGTCCACTCGGCGAGGCCGGGGATGGCCTGGCTGGCGGCGTCGAAAACCCCGCGGTGGCGGAGCACCGACAGGGCGGGGTCGGCGGTCGGACGGATGATCACGGCCGAGATGTGGCCGCGCTCGTGGAAGAAGACGTAGCTGTCGTAGCCGCGAAGCATGGCGTTCCACGCGTACGGGCTGGTCGTCGGTCCGGGGATGGCGCCCCGGTCGCGCTGGTAGGTGCGGGTCACGTAGTCCATTCCGGTATCCCCGCCGAGGTGCGCCGGTGGAGCCAGCCGGGAGAGCCGGCCGCCGGCGTCGACGACGAGGTCAGCGCGCAGCTCGGTCCCGTCGGCCAGGAATATCCGCCCGACCACATCCATCTGCCACAGATCCATGGCCCGGCCCCGCTCCCAGCGCTTGTAGTCCTCCCTCCGCCGGCGTCGATTGCCGGGCTCGATCAGCCCGTGGCGCAGCAACGCCCGATGCACCGACGAGCGGCCCGGCAACGGCTCGACGCCTTCCTTGCCGAGACGGTCCAGGATCGTGCGCGGCCCCCAACCGGGATGCGCTCGACGCAGCTCCACAATCCGGGCCTCGACCACCGGCGGGATCTGGTGCGAGCACGACAACGGCTTCGAGCTGCGATCCACCAGCGCAGCCATCCCGCCGGCCGCGTACTTCTTCAGCCAGTCGTGCACCGTCTGACGCGCCACCCCGTTGCGGCGAGCGACGTCCGTGACCGAGGCGCCCTCCAGCACCTCCCGAACCGCCCCATACCGCTGCTCCACCAGGCCCAACTCCACGAGCACGACCGGCCTCCCACGTGTCTGCGGACGCGAACGACCACAGCGAAGGAGGTGGCGAACAGCCCCTCGCGGACCCTAGGTGTCAGGCAGGTCCCGGAGCCACTGTCGCCCAGGTGCCGGAGCCGCGCCGCCGAATGTCAGGAAGGAGCCGGAGCCAACCTGTCCAGCATGAACCGGGACCGCACATCCGGGCTCGTGGCACCGAGGTGGCGCGTGTTGCCCGGTGTTGTCCTACTCACGATGTCCGGGCGCCGTGAACATCGCCCGACCTGGCTGATCTTGGGGTGACCGAGGGGACTTGAACCCCCGACCTTCAGGGCCACAACCTGACGCTCTAACCACCTGAGCTACGGCCACCACGGGACGGATCAGCGTATCCGACGGCGTGTGGCGTCTCACCAACCGAATCGCTGCCACCACTAGCGTGATGGCCGCAGGCCCCCGTAGCTCAGATGGATAGAGCGGCTGCCTTCTAAGCAGCGGGTCGTGGGTTCGAGTCCTACCGGGGGCGCAAAGTGGCGGTCTAGCTGGGAAAACGTGGTGTTTCCCGGTGCTCCCGGTCCATGCACAGAGCAGCTGGAACGGATAACGTGCCTTGAGTGGATAACGAAATCGGGTCTCTGCTGGCCTCGTGGCAGCGGTCGCTACGGGCTCGCAACCTGGCGCCGAAGACCATCAAGACCTACCTCGAAGCCGCAGGTCAGCTGGTCGACTACGTGACCGCGGCCGGGGTCCACGACGTGGCCGAGATCGAGCGCCACCATATCGAGGAGTTCATCGCCGAACAGGTCGAGACCCGCTCGGCAGCGACTGCCTCCGTGCGATTCCGGGCCCTCCAGCAGCTCTTCACCTGGTGCCTGAACGAGGAGGAGCTGGAGGCCAACCCGATGGCGAACATGCGACCGCCGCTGGTGCCCGAGCGGCCGGTGCCGGTCCTCTCCGAGGACAAGGCGCGGGCGCTCCTGAAGGCGTGCACCGGCTCCGGGTTCGTGCCGCGGCGCGACACGGCGATCGTGCGCCTGTTTCTCGACACCGGCATGCGCCTCAGCGAGGTGACGAAGCTGCGCGTCGACGAGGTCGACCTTGACGACGACGTCGCCATCGTGACCGGCAAGGGCCGCCGCCCCCGGACGTGTCCGTTCGGCTCGAGGACCGCGCAGGCGCTCGATCGCTACCTGCGTACCCGCTCCCGGCATCCGCACGCACAGCTGCCGGCGCTGTGGCTGGGCGCCAACGGCAGGGCGGCGATGACCGACAACGGCATCGCACAGATGATCCGCAAGCGGGGGAGGGAGGCCGGCATCGAGGGCCTCCATCCGCACATGCTGCGCCACACGTTCGCCCACGCCTGGCTGGCGGAGGGCGGCAACGAGGGCGACCTGATGCGCCTGGCGGGGTGGAAGAGCCGCCAGATGCTGAGCCGCTACGGCGCCAGCGCCGCCGACCAGCGAGCCCGTGAAGCCCACCGGCACCACGGCCTGGGCGACCGACTCTGAACGTCAGATGGAGCGGAGGCCGGGGTGAGCAGGAAGGAGCGAAGGTGGGCAGTCGAGCAGGTCGCCCAGGACGGCTGGACGGTGCACCACGAAAGCGCCAAGGGCTACCTGCAGATGCGGTGCGGCTGCGGCCGGCATCTGGTCTGGCTGCACAAGACGCCGAGCAACCCCAATCACTTCCGGGAAAAGGTCGCCTACATGATCCGCGTGTGCTCAACGGGCCCGGCGCAGGTACCGTGATCGACGTGCGGCCGATCCGCGTAGTCCTCGATGCGCAGTTCTCGGGTGAGCCGAGCTACGACGTGCTCGCCGCGATGGGCGACGCGCTGATGGAGGCCCTGATTGATGCCGGGGCCACCGATCCCTTCGTGTCGATGGACGCGGCAGCGCCGAGCCTGCTAGTCGAGGTCGTGGTCGAGGCGGAGAGCCAGGCGGGCGCTCTCGCTGCTGGCGCTGCGGTGATCGACACGGCGCTGCGGTCCGCGGGCATCGAGAAGCGAGCGGCAATGCAGGGATCGACGGCTCGGACCGAGGACCTCGTCCCGGCGTAGCGACCGCTGAGCGCCTGGCTGACCTCGTGCCTCTGTTCAGCTTCAACCTCACCGTCGAAGGCGCCGACATCCTGAGCGAGGACGCCGTCAACGCGCCCGACGAGGCCGGCTGCCACAACGCAACCTTGGGCGGCTCGAACGGCGTCCAAACCGGCGAGTTCGATCGTGAGGACCCGGACTTCGCCGAGGCCGTGGGCACGGCGATCCGGACGGTCGAGACGGCAGTTCCCGGTGCGCTCGTCGTTCGCATCGTCCGCGACGCACGGGTCGCAGCCCAGGGCTGAGCGCGTGGGCGCGGCCTAGCCGTCGGAGAGCCCGAGTCCGGGTTCGGACGCCCGGCGCCGGCGCACCTGAGCGGAGCGCAGAGCCATCCGAGCCATGTGCGCCTGCATGGCGTTCTCCGATCGACGGGCGCGTTCTGCCGGGCTCAGCGTGCGGTCTGGGTCGACTCGGTCCTCGAAGCGCCCCAGCGCCGCGCGGCGCGCCGGAGCGGTGCGAGCCGAACGGTCGTCGGTCTTCGCCCACGAGATGTGGGCCGCCATGCGGGCGCGCAGGACGCGTTCCGATGGCGTCGAGCCCTTGGACGCTTGGAGCTTGCGCATGGGTCGACTCCTGGTTGGGCTGTCTCACCCCCACTAGGCCCCGCCGCACCCCGGAATCTCTCATTGCATTCCGGTTACAGCCCCAGCCCACGGGCCACCGACGCCCTCGGCTCCCGGCCGAGCGTTTGATGTAGGGGCTCCCGGGTCATCTCGGGTGCGGGTGGCTCGAGGCCGGCGGCGCGGTGGAGCTGGTCACGGACGGCATGGGCGGTGAGGGTGTTGGTGGGGCGGGCGCTGGCGGCGGCGAAGGCGTCTTGGGGGTCGGCGAGCCCGGTGGGGTCGAGGACGAGTGCCCGGTTGTGCCGTCGACCGCGCGTCATGCCCACGTAGATGCCGGCGCGGCTGGAGCCGGGTTCGACGACGCAGATGGCATGGTCGGTGGTGATGCCTTGGCTGCCGTAGCCCGTGACGGCCCACCCCAGCTCGACATGGCGGGCGACGTAGTCGCCGGGGAGCTTGACCGTGCCACGCTCGCGATCAGCGACCGTCAGCGAGCCATCCCGGCCGACGGCGAGGACGGTCCAGGTGTGCCGGTTCCGCACCGCCGTGCCGGTGTTGTTCACGAGTGGCACATTGCGGCGGGTAGAGACCTTGTCGCCCACCATCGCTCTCGTGCCGTCGGCGAGCTCCACGGCCTGTTTGGGCCGGCGGGGATGGTGGCGTTGGATCTCGATGTTGATGGCCTGGGCGGTGGCTGATGTCGTGCAGGTGATGGCGAGCGATTCGCCCCGCCGGTCGACGGCGTCGTGCAGGCGGGCGACGCGGGCGGGGAGGAGCACCGGGTGGACGGTTTCGAGGCGCTGGTGGGCGGCGTAGGCCCGAGCGGCAGCAGGGTCGCCGCGTCGCAGCTCCAGGCTCGCCGCGGCCTGCCAGTCGTCGGCGAAGCGGCGGACCTCGTCGAGGTGGTGAGCGGGAAGGCTGTCGCACCAGAGGGCGAACATGCCGCCCCGGCCGACAGCGGGCAGCTGGTCCGGGTCGCCGACGCACACGAGGCGCCAGAGCCAGGCGTCGGCCAAGCGGACGAGCCGGGCGAGGTCGACAGTGTCCGCCATGCCCGCCTCGTCCACGACGAGGGTCGTGCCCACGGGCAGCGACGGATGTCCCCTGCCGGGGTGGGCATGGTTATGAAGGAACTTCGCGAGCGTCGTCGCCGAGCATCCGGTCTCGCGGGCCAGTACGTCGGCTGCCTTCCCCGAAGGCGCCAAGCCGACGGCAGCTCGATCTCGTGCCCGGAGGCCGGCGATGCCGGCGCGCAGCATCGTCGTCTTGCCCGCGCCGGCCGGCCCGACGACCAGCACCAATCGATGAGTGCCCATCACCGCCCTGGCTGAGGCGGCCTGGGCGTCCTCCCACGGCGAGATGCTGACGACGCCCGCGTTCTGCCGAGCCCAGCGCAAGAGGGCGGCCTCCTGGTCGAGGATCGCCGGGGTGGTCAGACGCCTGTCGGTGACATGCTCGGTGACAGGGCGTCCGTCGCGCCTGCGAGCCACGATGCCCCGGCTCGGCGGGTGGAGCCCGAGGCACCGCTCGGCAGCCTCGGCAGCGAGCTCGTCGACCAGCTCGACCAACTGCTCGGCGGAGGCGGCGACGTCGGCTGACACAAGCGTCGCGATCTCGCGGGCCAGGTCGGCGTGCAACCAGGTCGCTCCCTGCTGGCCGACCCGCTCGATCGCCTCCGCGATCACGGCGTGCCGGTCGACGTTGCCGACGCCAGGGAGCCGGCGCTGGACGACGGGCAGTGACAGGTCCTCGATCCCCAGCGCTGCTGCCCGGGCCCGCCACTCGCTGCGGAGGTCCTCCGCGTCCAGAGCTGCTTGCTTGCCGGGACGGCTGGCTACCACCGCTTTGCGTTCCAGGCGGGCGATCGTGCGTGGATCGGGCACGGCGCCGTCGTGGTCGGCGGCCCATCGCGCAATCAGCTCGCGCAGCTTGTCGTCGACCTGCGTGGTCCGTCGGGAGAACTCAGCGATGAGCCGGTCGGGGACGCCGGCGATGTCGGCGTGACCGTCGACTACCGGGCCCCACGTCACACCGAGGCGGCCGGTCAGCTCGGCGCGCAGGGCGGCGTCGTAGACCCACCCGATGCTGCGCTGCTGGTACTTGAGGAAGCGGGCGTCCAGAGCCAGCCACTTGCCGGTCGGGTCCTGGACCTTGGCCCAGATGACGGCGTGGGTGTGCAGCTGCGGGTCGGCCGTCCGACTCGTGTGCTGGCGGAACACCGCCACCACCAATCCGCGGGTGTCGACCTGGTCGACGCCATCGCGACCCCGCCGGGTCACCGCGCCATGGCCCTCCAGCCACCCCAGGGCGGCGTCGACGGCGACGTCGTGGGCGGCGGTCACCTCGGCACGGATCCAGGGGTCCTCGCTGAGCGCCCAAAGTACCGACACCGACTTGGCGGCCGAGAACGTGGCGTCGAATCCCCGCGCCGACTTGTCGCCGAACCGACGCCCAACGGTTGCTCCCGTGGCCGGATGCCGACCCTCCAACAACGCCTGCAGCTGCTCGGGCAACACTCACCGCCCAGCCCCACCGCCGCGCAGCCCGTACCCCACCAACGTCCCGGAGGCTCGGCGGGATCGAGGTAGTAGTCCACCGGCCCCCGGGGCACGCCGTCCCGGCGCAGGTGATTCTCCGCGAGGCCTGCGTAGTAACCGGCCAGTTGCGCCACGGCAGCGCCGGCCGCCTTCAACGTGACCGCGCGCATCACGGGACCCATCCCCCCAGGCCCAATGCACTCGTCTGCTCGCGTCGAGGCTCGATGCCGTACTAGGCCCTCGAGGGGGCCGAGATCTCACACGCGAATCGGATTTCTTGGCTCGGCTGGCGATCGGGAGGTCAGAGCCGGTGGGCCGATGGCGGTGCAATGGCGACTGGGCTTCGCGTTCGACGGCATGGCCACGTCACCGTCGAGTGCTTGTCGGAAGGGGTGGCACCCACGCGGGCAACAGGCCGGCCAACGCGACGACCGTCCTCAGGCTGGGAGCGTTGGACACTCCCCTCCGTCGCGACAACCCGGCCGACAGGCCGGCCTTCCATGAGCACGGGGGCTCCAGACCATCAGGGCAAGCAGTGCGGGTGAAGGGTCCGCCGTCGCCCAGTCCGGGCGGACCGTTGGCTCCTCCGCAGGTCCAGCGGATCGTTTCGTCCTGAGTGGGTGATGAACAGCTTGGGTCCCGCCGCTTGGATAGTGCACATGCGCCGGGCTGGCGAGACACCACCCGGCTCGTTCGGGAGGTGGTTGCGTGTCCGGGCCGACGAGTCATCCCGGCTGAGGAGGGCATCTGATGACATCGACAGGCGTCGATCATCACGCTGATCACGGGGAGGCACGAGCACCCAGCGAGCGAGAGTCGGCGATCCTCGGGCCGATCGCCCGGTACGAGCAGAGCGTCCTCGCACGCATCCGGGACTTCAATGACCCCAGCCAGGAATGGCGGCGACTGTTTTCCGAAGTTCTGGGCACGTTCATGCTCGTGTTGGTCGCCGCTGGGGGAGGCATGATGAGCCAGGCCTTTCCTGACACGATCAGCCGCCAGGCGGCTGTCGTGGCCCCGGGCCTCATGGTGCTGGCGATCATCCTGTTCATGGGCAAGATCTCGGGCGCCCACCTGAATCCTGCCGTGAGCCTCGCCTTCGCTGTGCGCCGGGACTTCCCGTGGTGGCGTGTCCCTGGCTACATCGTGGCGCAACTCGGTGGGGCCGCCCTCGCCGCCCTCGTCCTGCAGCCCATAATCGACGTGTCCGCCAGGTACGGGTCCAACTACCCGGCCTCGGGCTACTCGTCGATGGCCGCGTTCTGGATGGAGCTTCTTCTGACGGCCGGGTTGGTCAGCGTGATCCTGGGCACCGCGTCGGGCGCCCAGAACGTCGGCATCGTCGGTGCCTTCGGTGTCGGTTCCTACATTGCTTTGGCTGGCCTGTGGGGGAGCCCGATCTCGGGCGCGTCGATGAACCCGGCCCGCACGTTCGGCCCCGATCTCGTCAGCACGAAGTTCACCGACTACTGGGTCTACGTCGCTGGGCCACTGGCCGGGGCGGTGATCGCGGTCGCGATCGCCTTCGTCCTCCGCGGGCCCGGTGGCGGCCTGGCCGGGTCGGGAGCGGCCCAAGGTGACCTCTTCCTCGAAGCCCAGGAACCCAGCAAGGCCTGAGGCCACCGCCAACCCTCGGCCCTCCACCGCAGCCCAATGAAAGGACATGGCTGATGCCCACGACGGACAAGTCCCACGCCCTTGAGCACATCGTGGTGGTGCTGTTCGAGAACCGCTCGTTGGACAACGTGCTCGGCCGGCTCTACGGGCCTGAGGATGGCAAGTCCTTCGAGGGGGTGATCGGGAAGAATCTGTCGAATCCGATTCCCGAGTGGGCTGAGCACGGGGCCGACCGCCAAGTGGTGCCCTACACGGTGGCCACGAACATGGACAGCCCGAACCCCGACTCGGGGGAGGAGTACCAGCACACGAATACCCAGCTCTACAACATCTTGAGCGAGGAGAACCGCTTCAAGGTGGCCGACGACATGACGGCCCCCTGGAACGCGCCCCAGCCGGGTCAGACCCCGACGATGGACGGTTTTGTCACCGACTACATCAGCACCTTCACCGCCGAGATGGGCCGGCAACCCACCTACGACGAGTACTCGCAGATCATGACCGGGTACACACCCGACCAGGTGCCGGTGCTGAACGGGTTGGCCCGGGCCTTCGGAGTGTTCGACCACTGGTTCTGTGAGGTGCCGTCACAGACGTTCATGAACCGGTCCTTCTGGACGACCGGCACCTCGTCGGGACTAGTCGTGAACTTCCCGGCCAAGAAGTGGTTCACCGGGAACGACGCCGAGACCCTATTCGAGCGGCTGGAAGAGCACGGCAAGACCTGGAAGGTCTACGTGTCCGAGCCGATGCAGATCTCGTTCACCGGCATCATCCACCACCTGCGGCTGAAAGACCGCCTGGCCACCCACTTCGTCCCGTTCGCCCAGTTCGAGACCGACGCCGCCAACGGGGACCTGCCCGACCTCTCCCTGATCGAACCGACCCTGGCCATCGGGCACAACGACTACCACCCGGCCGAAGGGCGAGCGCTGGGACATGGCGTGGTCCTGCCTGGCCTCGATACACCCTCGTCGATCTTGGGTGGGGAAGCGTTCCTGGCCCGCATCTACGACACCTATCGGGGGATGCAGTCCGACACCGGATCGAACGTCTGGAACACCAGCCTGCTGATCGGATGGGACGAACCGGGCGGCACCTACGACCACGTGCCGCCCCCAGCCGTTCCGCCACCCGACCCGGCCGCTCCGGCTGGCGAATACGGGTTCACGTTCGACCGCTCCGGCTACCGAGTCCCGGCCATCATCGTCTCGCCGTGGGTGGCCGAAGGCGACGTGTTCAACCAGGAGCACCGCCACACCTCACTGATCGCCACCCTTCGCGAGCGGTGGCACCTCGGAGACGCCTTCACCGCCCGGGACGCCGCAGCCCACAGCTTCTCCCACGCCTTCACCCTAGATGAGCCGCGGGACCCCAAATCGTGGCCGGTGCCGACTCCCCGCCCGGCGCCAGCCTTCAGCGAGGATGATGTGGCCCTCGGAAAGGCGGTGTCCGGACTGGGCAAAACCTTCCTGGCCGGACTTCGAGAGCACGCACACGAGAACAACATCAAAATCGAAGGACTGCCTGACGACCCCAAGGCCGACATCCCCCCCGAACAGATCGTGACCATATTGCGCAGCGCCGCCGCCATCTACTTCCCCATGTTGGCCCCGACCTCAACCAGTTAGACGTCCGGCATTCGGCAGTCCCACCTATCGCAGATCAATGGCCGCTTGACGGGTCCATAACGACAAGAGCAACGCCATCTCCCGGGGACACCTGCTTCGCGATCGGAGCACGGCGTTCAACAACGCGTCCAATACCCCGGACATGCCGAGAGGCCGCGCTCTCAAGTAGCGCCGATTGCCCTGATATACGCTCGCTCCGCACCACGGCTCGCCCCCCGGCAGATCAGCGGCGGGAGGCAGCCGCCGAGTCATTGGCGCAGGCACCGATGGGTCCGCCCGACCATCGGCGCCACCCGAGCGCGCCGGCAAGCCAACGGATCGACAGTTCGGAATCGGTTCGTCGTCGTCTCAAGGTGGCTCAAGCGTGGCTCGTTCGCAGTCCGTCCGCCGCACCAGCTGTCGTTAGGCGTGGGTTACCGCGCCGCCCATAGCTCGTCGGTAGCGCGTGTGCTTATCAGGGCCGCCTACGCCTTGGCCTGTCTGATCGCGGCGGCGAGGACCGGCCCGCCGTCCTGTTGCTGGCTGGCTTTCGATGACGAGAGATGCGTGATCACCGGGCTTCGCCGCCGTGTGGCTTGAAATAGGACAGCAGCCCACCCCCCGGAACCTGCACTCAACCAACGATCTGAACAACCCCGTGTCGTCCGAACCGGGGCAGGTCTATCGCCCTAGTCGGCTCGGGTCAGCCGTGCGCGGATCCACAAGTAGATGACCAGTCCCGAGACGGCAAAGACCCCTACGCCCAGCACCAGGAACGCCGCAAGGGAGTCGATCCGGTCCAGCATCCAGCCGAAGTTCTGGCCGAAGAAGCCTGTCACGACCGTCAGCGGCAGGAAGATCGTGGCAACCACGGTGAGGCGCTCCATGGCGGTGTTCAGGCGGTTGGCGACGGTCGAGTTCAGCACATCCAGCGCATTGGCGAGGCGGTCGAGGGCGTCATCGATGCGGTCAGCCGTGCGGATCATCTGGCCGGCCACGTCGCGGAGCTGGGGTGCTGGCCGGGATCGAATCCTGCGAGGTTGCGGATCTCGTCCGCGGCGCGCTCGACGTAATCGCGCTGGCGACGTACCAAGCGGCGGGCGCGGAGAAGGCGGGGCGCGGCGCTCGAGTATCTCGCGGCGTAGCTGCGAGGCCGGGCGCTGCTCCTCGGCGGCGTCCTCCTCGAGCCGCGCAATTGCGTCGTCGGCGGACTCCATGAGCTCATCGAAGCTCTCGGCGAGCGCGCCAAGCACGCGGCCGACGACCGCCTCCTTGGCCGCGGGCGGGCTGTCGTCGAGTTCGCTGTGGAGCTCCTCCAGCGCGCGGCACGACCCCTGCCGCAGGCTCACTACCCACTCAGGGCTGACGTAGACGTGCACCTCGACGGGTTCGGGCGGCCCGAAGGGGGTCGGCTGCGAGCCGTAGAAGACGAGGTGGGCATGGCCGCGGGAGAGGCGAAGCTGGGGCACCTCTCCGAAGCGCAGCGCGCGCTCGGTGGCCTCCGGGTCGACACCGCTCGCCTCGGCGAGCTCGGCCACGTGCTCCTCGGCCGGTCGCACGAGGTCGAGCCAGAAGAACTCGCCGCGCTCGCGGCGACCTCAGTTCGTCTGGGCTCGCGTCGGTCAGCCACCGCACGCCCCGCCAAGATAGTTGGAGTGCAGGACGCCACTGTGGGCTCCATTAACCCGTGCCCTGGGGGAGGGACTTGAGATTGCGACTCGCGCCGGTGTGTTCAGCCGCAGACACCACTTGCCTTCTCCGTGTCGTGCTGCATGTCGGCGACGACCATGTGGCCCTCGGCTGTGCTTCACGATGGAGCGGGTGGCGCTGTACTGGCTCAGCCCAGAATTGGAGTGGCTGATGCCTACACCGATACAGATCTGCCTGATTGATCGCTCTGTGCCTTACTCAGGGAACCACTAGCTTTGCGCCGTGGGTCTCTTGGAGCGGTGTGACGAGCGCAACCAGCGCCACCCCGAACCGGACAACGAGCGACTCGGCGGAGACGATTGGGTAGCTCGGCTCGACGCTGAGACACCAGGACCGCGCTGGGCGTGGGCGGTCGCGGGAATGCCGGTGATCGGGTGGATTGGTGACGCCGCCATAGCCGTGGAGGCTTGGCGGCGGCGAAGGCGCGCCCCGTTGGGATCCGAGTCATCAGCTGCCGCCCCAGGGCTCGGGAGCCGCCATGCTGCCCGATCAGGGGTCCAAAACCGGTCGATCACCGGATAACTGAGCCCGTTTCGCTCGCCTCCGAGCAGCAAAACCCCAGGTCAGCACAGCGTTCGTTCCGACCTTGCTTCTAAGCAGCGGGTCGTGGGTTCGAGTCCTACCGGGGGCGCGCCGTGGCGGTCTACGGCAGTGACGACGGCGAGCCCGGCGGGCCGTCACGGAACGATGCGGATGAGGCGGGAATGGGCGTTGACGACTGTGGCGGCGTCGGTGGCGCCCCCGATGGTCAGGCCGTCGTACTCCTCCTCGACGTGGCCGTCTCTGGTGACGATCATGCGAAAGGCGCCACTGACCCCGGGCGCCGCGGGGAGGATCTCCACGTTCGTGCCCGCACCGAGCGGCCTGCCGGTGACCGTCTCGAACCCCAGTGACTCCGGTGAACCTGGAGTCGGGCTGTGGGAGGCCGACTGCCGGAACCAGACCGACATCCGGCGGCCGCCTGCCCGGACGGTGTCGCGGAGCGCGGGGAACTCGTCGTCGAGTCCCGGCGCACACACCTGGAACAGGCGGGTGCCGGCGGGAAAGCCGCGGAGCACGAACGTGCCGAGGTCGCGCAGCTCGGCTCCGGCGTGGTCGCGGCCGAGGGCATCGACGACCGCCGACGAGCAGACGATCTGGCCGCCGTGGGCGACGCCGCAGATCCGGGAAACTTCGTGGACGGTCAGGCCGAGGTACTCGCCGCCGGAGATCGTCACCGGTCCGCGGTGGATGCCGATCCGCACCCTGAGTCGGACGCCTTCCGGCCAGCTGTGGTGCTCCACTCGCTGCTGCGCCGTCACCGCCGCCGCCACGGCGTCGCTCGCCGTCGGGAAGACGTGGAACAGGCTGTCGCCTTCGCTGCCCATCGGGCGGCCGTGATGGTCCTCGAACGATCGTTCGAGCATCCGCTGGTGCACTCGCAGCAGCAGGCCGTAGCTCCCCTTGAGCTCGCGCAGGAGCAGGGTCGAGCCCTCGATGTCGGTGAACAGGAGCGTGAGCCCGCCCTGCGGATCAGCCATCGCGAGGCATTATCGCGATCGATTCAGATCGTGTCGCCGGGCACGGCGAACCTCGCCACGGGAGGGGTTCCGGTTTCGACTCAGGGCTCCCATCGGAAGCACTGCCGGGCCAGTCCGATGCCGGCGATCGTCCACGCCGCGAGCACTGCGATGTTCCCGATCGGAAGACCATGAGCGGCGGGGTCGTAGGCCGAGCGCAAGCCGTCGGCCAGCGCCTTGAGGGGGAAGAGGCTGATGATCGTGTCGAGCGCCCGGGGCAGGTGCAGCGTCGCGGAGAACATGCCTGACACCATGGCGAGAGGCAGGTAGGTGCCGTTGGTTATCGCGCCGGCGGAGTCGGCCGTGGGGATGGCGGCGCTGATGGCCATGCCGAGGGCAGCGAAGCAGACGATGCCGAGGGCGAGGACGATGAGCAGCTGCGGGATCGCGGCGGCTCCCGGCAGAGCCCCGAACGCGACTCCGCCGAGCGCGATGGTCGCCGCCGAGATGAGCAGCGCCGTGGCGAGGGTGCTGACGAGCTGCCCGAGCAGGTACAGCGATGGGTTCAACGGCGTTGCCCGCAGCCGCTTGAGCACGCCGTCGGCGCGCTGCAAGGCGATGGTCGCCGCCAGGTTCCCGTAGGCGACGACGACGACGGCGAACGCCAGGATGCCAGGCACGAACAACGTGAGGACCCTCACGTCGGTCCGACCGGGGACCGCGTCGTTGCTCTCTGTCGCGCCGAAGATGAGCAGGACGCCAAGCGGCATCGCGAAGGTGAAGAAGGCCGACTCGGGGTTGCGCCAAAACGATCGCTGGTGCAGCCACACCTGGTGCACGAGCAGGTGGCCGGGCTTCATCAGCCCATACCGTCGGCCGTCCCGACCAGGTTGAGGTACACCTCGTCGAGGCTGGGCTGGACCAGCGCCATGCGAGGCTCGGCGCCCACTTGGCGGGCCAGCTCTGTTGGTGTGCCACACGCTCGGACGCGACCGTTGTGGAGGACGGCGACGCGATCGGCAAGGCGCTCGGCCTCGTCGAGGTAGTGGGTGGTGAGCACGATCGTCTTGCCGAGGGCGCGCAAGTTCTCGATCGCGGCCCAGCACCGTCGCCGCGCCTCGGGGTCGAAGCCGGTCGTCGGCTCGTCGAGGAAGACCAGGTCGGGGTCGCCTGCCAGCGCGAGGGCGAAGTCGAGGCGGCGGCGCTGCCCGCCCGACAACCGCCGGACGACCTGGTCGCGCTCGGACGCCAGTTCGACGACCTCGAGGAGCTCATCGAGTGGACGGGGCGCCCGGTAGAAGGTGCGCCAGGCGCCGACCAGTTCACCGACCCGAAGGTGCAATGGGAACCCGCACTCCTGGAGCACGACACCCGTTCGATCGCGAAACTCCAGCGCGTGAGCGGCTGGGTCGAAGCCCAGCACCCGCACTCTCCCTGCGGTCGGGTCACGGAAGCCCTCCAGGATCTCCAGCGCCGTCGTCTTGCCGGCGCCGTTCGGACCGAGCAGGGCGAACACCTCGCCTCGATCGACCGTGAAGTCGACGCCGCGCAGCACGACTCGATCGCCGTAGCGCTTGTGCAAGTCCTCGACCTCGATCGCCAGGCGAGCCTCAGTGACGCTCACGTAACTAAGATACGTATCTGTATCTAGGTGTCAAGGTTGTATGGTCGAGCTGTGGTAGTCGAGAAGCTCACCAGGGAACGGCGACGCCAGCAGACCCGTGATGTCCTGATCGCGGCCGCCACCGAGGTCTTCGCCAAGCGGGGCTACGGGGGAGCGTCACTCGAAGAGATCGCCGAGGCGGCCGGGTTCACGCGTGGCGCCATCTACAAGAACTTCGACGGCAAGGAGGACCTCTTTCTTGCCGTCAGCGATCGGTTGAACGAGCAGGTGATCGAAGCATTCCGCGCGGTCGCACCGACCAGCGCCGACCCCAAGGAGTGGGACATCTCCAGGCTCGCCGAGATGTGGCGGGCCAGTGTTCACGCCGACGACCTCTTCGCGATCGGCATGGAATACGAGCTGTACGTACTGCGCAATCCCGCCGGCCGCCAACGAGCGATCGCGCACCGGCGCCAGAACAAGGAGCTCGTGGCCGCCTTCATCGATGAGTTCGCCGACCGATCCGGCCTGACACTCCGACTCCCAGCGCCCACCCTCGCGAGCATCATTCTCGCCGCCGCCGACGGACTGACCTATGCCGCCCGCATCGACGGCGAAGACCTCTTCGCCCCGTTCCTCGAACTGCTCAACGCAGGCATGATCGCTGGCTGACGACCCGGAGATGCTCCTGGTGGATCGTGGACAGCGGCCGCGCCGATCACGACTCGGCGGCCGTGTCCGGGGGCTTGGTGGCTGTTTTCCTGGCGTCGGCGCTCCAGAGCACGAGCGCCGCGCCGCCCGCCGTCGCGGCAAGCCCGGCCACCGCGAGGCGATCGAGGTTGGCGCCGGTGCGGGGCAGCTCGGTGCGCGTCGTCACGCGGCGGCCGGCCACCTTTGCTTGGGCCTGGGCGCCCGGGCCACGACCTTCGGTGGCCGGGGGCGACTCCGGCTGGCCCGGGGGCTCGGGCGGTGGGCTGGTGAGTGCCTGGGCGTCCGCAGGGTCGACCGTGATGATGGTGGGCACCACGAACGCTCCGGTGCCGACGACGGCCGCACGTCGCATGAAGTCCCGCCGCCCACCGGCTTCCGGCGTGGCCGCGGGACCCGCGTCATCGCTGGAGCTTGCCATTCCGGCCTCCTTGAACGGCCATCGAGGGGGTCGAGCCATCCATATCGGGCATGCACATAGAGATCGTGCCAGCCGCTGCTCACGTTACCCCGCGGGCCTCCACGGCCCCTGGAGTGCCGCCTCATAGACTGCCCGCCATGTCGATCGAGGGGGAGTACGCGCCCAGTGCGTGGGACTGGGTCGCCAAGCAGGTGGATGTCTACGAGTCGTCCGGTGGCACCGAAGGGGTGATGCTCCAGGGCACGCCGTGCGTGGTCATCACGATGCGGGGACGCCGCACCGGCAATGTCCGGAAGGCCGCGGTCATGCGCGTCGAGCACGGGGGGACCTACGCCGCCGTGGCCTCGAAGGGCGGCGACGATCACAATCCCGGCTGGTACCTGAACCTGATGGCGGATCCCGACGTGACTGTGCAGGACGGTGCGGAGGTCCACGCGATGCGCGCCCGCGAGGTCGACGGTGAGGAGAAGGCGACCTGGTGGGCCCGCGCGACCGAGGTCTGGCCGTCGTACGACGAGTACCAGCGGAAGACCGACCGGATCATCCCGGTGGTCGTGTTCGAACCCCGGCCGGCCTGACCACCCGCGGACCTGGGCGTTCGCCGGCGCTCAGGTCACGTCCTCGCGGACGCCGAACGTCACCGCCCCTGGCGCTCGCCGTCGACCGTGACGACGACCCGGTCGTCGTAGAAGGCGACCAGGCCCGCGATCCTCGTGCTCTCGGGGAGCGGAACCGGATAGCTCCAGGCGACGTCCTTGACCTCCCCGTCGCCGATCTTCGCCGTGAGGTGCTCGGCCCGGCCCTTGTACGGGCAGTGCGTGACGGTGTCGGACGGCACCAGCAGGTCCATCCGCACGTCGACCCGCGGCACGTACCAGCGCGGCGGGAGCCCGGTCTCGAACAGCGCGTGGGCGCCCGTCGACTCGGCGAGGACCGTGTCGCCGAGCGTCACTCGGACGCGGCGCGACGTCGGGAGGATGTCGATCCGGGCGTACGGGGACCGCACATGCGTGTAGACCTCCTCGTCCTCCTCGAACCACGCGTCCATGGCGTCCCAATCGAAGTGGACGTGGTCCCGGATCTCAGCGAGGGGCGAGTCGGGATAGCGCACGGCGGCGTCCCGGGCCTCGGCACCGGTCACCCGTACCGTCAGGTGCTCGGCGTCGCCCCGGCTCGGCGAATGGCTGATGTCGCCGGTGGGGACCAGCTCGGCGACCACGTCGGCCGCCGGCAGGTAGTAGGTCGGGTAGTACGGCACCTCCCAGACCAGCAACGGACGGGTGGTGTCGGCGACGAGGTGGCCCCCGAGGTAGGTGCGCACGCGCTTGGCGCCCCGCTCCACCCGGACCCGGCCTCGCGTCTGGTGCGTCTCATCAGCCATGACCGGCGCAACCGCCCCGGGGCGCCGGGGATTCCCGTCCGGCCGGGCGGCGGTGATCCTTCGTTGGGACGGCGCCCGATGACTTTGGGACGGCTGGCCCGTCGTAGCGGGGGCCAGGCAGTCGCCGATCGCAAGGGGGCCCGACCGACGGGCTGCCGACAACGCACAGGCACGACCTTGGCCAAGGTCGCGCGCCCCTCGATGCGCCGGGAGATGTGATGAGCACTGTGGTGATGCACAACGTCGTGTCGGTGGACGGCTTCATCGCCGACCCCCAGGATCAGGTCGGCCCTCTGTTCGACTGGTACTTCAACGGCGAGGTCGCCCTCGACGAGGCCGGCAACATGAGCATCTCGAAGGTCTCCGCCGAGTACGTGAAGCCGATGTGGGCAAGCATCGGGTCGATGGTGATCGGGCGTCACCTGTTCGACATGACCAATGGTTGGGAGGGTCGCCCGCCGACGGGCGAACACGTGGTCGTGGTGTCGCACCGTCCCAAGCCCGAGGGGTGGCACCCTGAGGCCTCGTACTACTTCATCAGCGATGTGGCCGAGGCAGTCGCGAAGGCCAAGGACCTCGCAGGCGAGCGCAGCGTCGCCGTGGCGGCGGGCGAGGTCGGCGGGCAGGCGTTCGCTCTCGGCCTTGTGGATGAGGTGGCGATGGACGTCGTGCCAGTGGTCTTCGGCTCGGGCAAGCGGTACTTCGGGTCGCTCGATGCGCAGCATCTGCTCGAGGACCCGCACACCGTGATCCAGGGCGACCGGGTGGTGCACCTGCGCTATCGCGTCCGCCGCTAGTGGGGCGGTTGCCCCGCGCGCCCGCGGAACCGGCAGGAGCGACAACGAGCGGGTGACGGGAATCGAACCCGAATAGCCCGGCGGCCGGAGCCACGGCAGTGCCGTCGTTGACCGGAATGGAAGTGATCGCCGCTGGCGTGAACCTGCCCGGCCCCTCTGTTTCAGGGTTCCTCGCTGCTCTATTGCGTCGTCGCCTCGCGCCACTCGGCTGCGAGGGACACCGATCGAGACTCACGCCGCGATCAACGGCCGAGTCCTGGTTCGCCTTTCTGGGCGCTTCGGTTCTGAGCGGGGTCTGGGTGTGATGGTCTGATCTGGCCCCGAGTGATGACCTCAGCTGACCCCACCTCGCGACGCTCGGTGACAGGGGCGAAGGGTCCTCTCGCGAGTAGATCGCCGAATCGGTCGCGCGCTCGGTCTGCGGTCTGGTTCGCACCACGGCGGTGTTGAGTAGGTGCGATCGGGGCGCCGATGAGAGATGGCGCCGGCAGTCGTCTGAGTACGGTCCGGTGAACGCGCGGCGCGCATCAAGGGAGAGCAACGAGATGAGACCACTTCGATACTCGATCAACGTCACGCTCGACGGCTGCTGCCATCACGAGGCAGGGCTCCCCCCGGACGAGGAGTCGATGCGCTACTGGACCGCTGAGATGGAACGAGCCGATGCCCTGCTATTCGGCCGGGTGACCTACGAGATGATGGAGTCGGCGTGGCGGCAGCCGGCCACGGGCACGTGGCCTGACTGGATGGATGAGTGGGAGATCCCGTTCGCCGAGACCATCGACCGGGCGAAGAAG
>Ga0081455_10003264_pt1 | contig 18762 bp, 12 predicted proteins | sample TabmetS3T2R1_FD_70207 | JGI IMG/M metagenome (GOLD analysis project Ga0081455, IMG submission 70207) | Tabebuia heterophylla rhizosphere microbial communities from the University of Puerto Rico - S3T2R1 | ecosystem: Host-associated > Plants > Roots > Rhizosphere ... | reverse complement strand
AGAACCCGGCTCCCTAACTCATAACAACTGAAATCAGCGCATCGAATCAAATTGCACTCGTCGGGAGACAGCGTTCAGAGTACCGACTTTAGTCGGGGGCGTTCGGATTCCAAACACTGCCGACTAAAGTCGGTACTCTGAACGCTGTCTCCCGACGAGTGCAATTAAACTGGATGCGCCAGTATCAGTTGCCCTGAACGTCAGCTATGAAACACATTGTTCTGCTCGGCGATTCCGTCTTCGATAACAATGCTTACGTCAACGGCGGGCTAGACGTTGTCGCGCAAGTTCGCCGGCGATTTCCTGACGGATGGAGGGTCAGCCTTCGCGCCGTTGACGGTAGCGTCGTTGAGGACGTGCGAAAGCAGATAATTGATTTACCGGACGACGCGACGCATCTGGTCATCAGCGTGGGCGGAAACGACGCTATTTTGAACGCCGACATTTTGCAACAAAAAGTCGCGTCCAGCGCTGAGGTTCTGGATAAGTTGGCGGACATAGCCGGCGAGTTCGAGTATCGTTACCGCGAAATGTTGGAAGGCGTCTTGCGCCTGAAGAAACCGACCGCCGTTTGCACGATCTATTACCCCCGAATACCGGAGCCGTTCACACAGAAAATAGCGGTCGCCGCGCTGGCGACTTTCAACGACGTAATAATCAGGCAGGCGTTTTTGGCGGGTGTCCCGCTGATCGATCTGCGGTTTGTGTGCGACGAGGATTCCGACTACGCCAACGAGATAGAGCCGTCGGAAAAGGGCGGCGGAAAGATTGCGAATGCGATCGTGCGCCTGGTCAGCGGGCATAATTTTGAGAGTCGCAGGACCGAAGTGTTTATATGAGCGACTGGCGCATCTTCCCTCGACTAGAGACCACGCGGCTTGTTCTCCGCGAGATTATCCCGACGGACGCCGAAGACCTGTTCCACATCTTCTCGGACGAAGAGACGATGCGATACTGGAGCTGCCGGCCTTACACCTCCGTTGATCAAGCGCGCGGGTTAATCGAGGGCATAGCGGAGGCGGCGTTCGCGGGCTCCGGCATCCACTGGGCGATCACGCTGCGTGGCGACGAACGGCTGGTCGGCAAGTGCGGTTACAACGAATGGCGCAAGGCGCATCGGCGCGGCGACATCAGCTACATTGTGGCTCGCGAACAGTGGGGCAAAGGCATCGTCAGCGAGGCTCTGGGCGCGATGCTCGACTACGGCTTCGACCACATGAACCTGCACAGCGTAGAGGCCGGAGTCACGCCGGGCAACGACGCCTCGACGAGGATGTTACAGAGGCTCGGCTTTCGTCTCGAAGGGCATTTACGGGAAAACTTTCTCACCGACCGCGGTTTTGTTGATTCGCTGATCTATTCCTTGCTGCGAAGTGATTGGGAATCCGCTCGCGGGAGAGTTTAAGTATGCGGCCTATGGGAGAACATCACAGCGGCGATAAAAGATAATGAAGCTGACAAAAAGTAAAAGGAGTTTCTTGATGAGAAGACTTGCTGGCGCCCTCATCGTCTGTATCGCTTGCCTCGCCGCCTGGACGGGCGAGGCGAAGGCCCAACGCGGCGTGGACTGGATGACGAGCAACGGAGACGCGCAGCGTTCGGCCTGGGTCAGGGCGGACGCGAAGATTTCGAAGGAGTCGTTACAGGACACGAAGCGGAAGCCGGGCTTCCAACTTCTCTGGAAGCTCAAACTCGACAACAAGCAGAGACAGTTGAACTCACTCACGCCGCCGGCGACGCTCGAACGTTTGATCGGATACCGGGGATTCCGGATGTTGGGATTCGTGGGAGGCAGTTCTGACGCCGTCTTCACGATAGACACCGACCTGGGGCGAATGGAGTGGGAGAAGCGATTGGCTTCGACCGCTCCGTCGCAGGCCGGAACGCTCGCCTGTCCCGGCGGAATGACCACCGGCGTGGCGCGTCCGACCCTGGCCGCGCCGCCGTCTTCTTTCGGCGGAGGTGGAAACGGGCGCAGTACGCCCGGGCGTAGCGCGGTCGGCGAGCCCGGCGAAGGCGCGGTCACGCTTGCGCTGGTTCGACCGAATCCTACGGGCCCGCCCGCGTCGCCTTCATCAAGCTCGACTCCGTCGCAGCCCCCTCGCCCCAATCCGGCCAACCCTCCGGGCGGCCAGCTCGGCGCGGGGCCTTTCCTCGTCTACGCCATCTCGGGCGACGGGATGTTCCACTCGATGCATTTGTCGAACGGCGCCGATTACGAACCGCCGGTTAAATTCCTGCCGCCGAACGCCAACGCCAACGGGTTGATCGTCGTTGACAACGTCGCCTACGTCGTAACCGAGGGGAATTGCGGAGGCGCCGCGAACGGCGTGTGGGCGCTCGACCTCGTTTCCAAACAGGTCACGACCTGGAAGGCGAACGTCGCGGGCATGGCCGGCCCGGCATTCGGCGGGGACGGAACGCTCTATGTCGCAACCGGCAGTGGGGGCGAATCGCCGAACTCGTTGGTCGCGCTCGATCCGAAAACCTTGTCGGTGAAGAGTTGGTATGCGGCCGGCGCGCATGAGTTTTCTTCATCGCCGGTCGTTTTCGAATACAAAGGAAAAACCCTGATAGCGGCTACCACCAAAGACGGGCGCGTCCATCTGCTGGACAGCGCCAATCTGGGAGGCGCGGACCATCAGACTGCCTTGTACACGACGCCGGCCTCATCGAAAGCGTGGGTTACGGCGCCGGGAGCGCTCGCGAGTTGGCAGGACGCGAGCGGCTCGCGCTGGATTCTGGCCCCGGCTGTGGGCTCGCAGGCCGCCGATCTCGGATTCAAGAACGGCGCGACAAATGGCGCGGTAGTCGCCTGGAAGATCGTCGAACAGAACGGCGCGCCGACGCTGCAGCCCGCCTGGGCCTCGCGCGACCTGACCTCGCCGCTGCCGCCCACGATCATCAACGGTGTGGTCTTTGTGACTTCCGGCGGCCTGTTCCGCACTGACGACAGTAAGATGACTGCGGCGGAGCGGGCGCGGCGTTCGTCGCCCGCGGTCCTCTACGCTCTCGACGGCGAGACCGGCAAGGAACTTTGGAACAGTGGGACAACGATCGCCTCATTCACGCGCGGCGTCGCGCTGTCGGGCGGCGTGGGCCAGATTTATCTGACGACGCATGACGGCGTGATTTACGCCTTCGGTTTTCCGATGGAGCATTGATCCGATCAATTCTCGTAACAAATAACAACCCATACAGTCTCACCCCCGCCAGCGCGGGTGACGCGGACAGACCCGGCGACCAGGCCGCCAGTCGCTGACGCCACACCGCATCGGCGGCGCCCCGTCCATCTCCGGTGGACTCAAAAGTTATGGCTCAAAGATCATCCACATTCCGAAAAGGCTGAAAACGATCAGAGATTGAGGGAGGTAAACCTATGATCCGAAAATTGACGATACTGCTCGCTATAACGTGTGGTTGTATAGCGGCTTGGAGCGCGGATGGGCTGACCGATGGAGGCAAGCCCGCCGACTGGTTGACCGACGGCGGCGGCCCTCAGCGAACCGCATGGCAGCAGGACGAAAGGATTCTGACCACGGCCAATGTCAAGGACATGAAGTTGCTGTGGAAGATCAAGTTCGATAACGAGCCACGCCAGATGCACAACCTTTTGCCTGCGCTGATCGTGGGCCGCGTGAATACGAGCCGCGGCCCGAAACAGATTGTCATTGTGACCGGCGTCTCTGACAACGTCTACGCGATTGACGCCGACAAAGGCGAGCTTCTCTGGAAACATCATTTCGAGACATCGTGGAAGCCGCCGGTAGGCGGCAGAGGCCCGGGGGTTCTGTGCCCCGGCGGCATAACGGCGACGCCGGTCGTCGGGCCTGGGGACGAGCCGGGCAAATACATTCTTTATGCCGCCTCCTGGGACGGCGCGCTGCGCCGCCTTAACGTCGCCGACGGCAAAGAGGTCGCGCCGCCCGCGATGTTCATGCCGCCGAACGGGAAGCCTTACGCGCTTAATCTCGTCAATAACGTGATCTACACGCACACCGCGCAGGGCTGCGGCGGCAATCCGAACATGGTCTACACCTACGACCTGACCACCGACAAGGTCGGATCGTGGGGGCCGGCGGGCGGCGGGATGTGGGGACGGACCGGACCCGCGATCAGTTCAAATGGTGTTATGTACACGGGCACTGGCGACGGGCGGTGGGACCCCGAGAACGGCATTTATGGCAACGGCATCATCGGCATCAAGCAGAGCCCGCAGACAAAGGCCTTGGAATTGGCTGATTACTACGGCCCCTCCAACGCAGAATGGCTCTTCAAGCGCGACCTGGATATGCAAGTCACTCCGGCGATCTTCAATCACAAAGGGAAGGAGTTAATGGTTGACGCGGGTAAGGAGTGCGTGGTCTACCTGATGGACACGGAATCAATCGGCGGAGACGACCATCGCACACCACTACATCGCACGCCACTGATCTGCAACGAAGAGGTCAACTTCGCGTCTGCGGGCATCTGGGGTTCGATGGCGAGTTGGGAAGACTCGAAGAGGACGCGCTGGGTATTAACGCCATTCTGGGGGCCGAAGCATTCGAAATTCAAAGCGCCGATCGAATACGGCCCGATCAAGTATGGCGCGATCGCCGCGTTCAAAGTCGAAGAGAAGAACGGCAAATGGAACCTGGCGCCGGCCTGGCTCTCGCGCGACATGAATCGGGCCGAACCGCCGGTGATCGCCAACGGCGTCGTCTTCGCTTACGGCAATGGCGAAGATACGGATCAGGCGAAGTTCGACATTGGGCTCGCGTACAACACGGCCGAGAATCGGATCAAAGGCTCGTCACACGCCGTGCTGTATGCGCTCGACGCCCAGACCGGCAAGGAACTGTGGTCGAGCGGCGATCAGATTACGTCGTGGAGCCACTGGGGCGGACTTTCTATCGCCAACGGCCGGGTCTACATCAACACGTTCGACGGCATGCAGTATTGCTTCGGCGTCAAGAGCGACACTGAAAACTCAACTCCGTAGAAAAGGGTATATCAATGAGAAGATTTGCCGCTGTGATTATCGTTTGTTTCGGGTGCTTCGTCGCATGGACGGACGCCGCAAAGGCTCAAGGGCGAGGCGGCGCGGATTGGATGACGGGCAATGGGGATGCGCAACGCTCGTCCTGGGTCAGGACGGACGCGAAGATTTCCGTGGAGACAATGCAGAAGCCCGGCTTCCAACTCCTGTGGAAGATGAAGCTCAAGAACGAGCCCAGACAACTGGATTCTCTGACGCCGCCAGCGACGCTTGAACGATTGATCGGATACCGGGGATTCCGAATGTTGGGATTCGTGGGGGGCAGTTCGGACAGGATCTTCGTGATCGACACTGACCTGGGCAGGATGGAGTGGGAGAAACAGTTGACTTCCGCGGCGACGCCGGAGGCCGCGTCCCTTCCTTGTCCCGGCGGGATGACTGCCAATGTGGCGCGCCCGACCGTCGCCGCGGCGCCGATGATGGCTGGCGCTCCCGGCCCGGGAGGCGGTTTTGGGCGCAGCGGGCCGGCGAAGGGCGCAGTCGGCGAGCCGGGCAAGGGGGCAGTCACGTTGGCGCTGGTTACATCGGCCGCGCCGCCTCGTCCCAATCCCGCTAACTCGCCGGGCGGCCAGTTTGGCCGCGGCGCGCCTAATTTAGTCTACGCTCTGTCTGGCGCCGGAATGCTCCACATTATGCACGTGGCGAATGGCGCTGATTACAAGCCGCCGGTAAAATTCCTGCCGCCGAACGCCAACGCGCATGGCTTGATCGTCATTGATAACGTCGCTTATGTTGTCACTGACGGCGGCTGTGGAGGGGCGCCGAATGGCGTCTGGGCTCTCGATATCGCTTCCGGACAAGTCGCTACGTGGAAAGCCGACGTCGCAGGCTTAGTCGGTTCCGCTTTCGGCGTGGACGGGACGCTCTATGTGACGACGAGGGGCGGAGGGGAATTGCCCAACTCGCTGGTGGCGCTCGATCCAAAGACTCTCAATGTGAAGGGCTGGTATACGGCTGAAGATCAGGAGTTCTCATCTTCGCCGGTAGTTTTCGAGCATAAAGGAAAAATCCTGATCGCCGCGACCACCAGGGATGGGCGCGCGCATTTACTGGACAGCGCCAATCTTGTAGGCGAAGGGAAGACGGCGCTCTACACGACGCCGGCCTCATCGAAAGCGGGGACTCCGGCGCCAGGCGCGCTGGCGAGTTGGCAAGACGCGAGCGGCGCGCGCTGGATACTCGCCCCGACTGTAGGCTCGCAGGCCGCCGATCTCGGATTCAAGAGCGACTCGACAAATGGCGCAGTCGTGGCCTGGAAGGTCGTCGAGCGAAATGGCGCGCTGACGTTACAACCTGCCTGGGCCTCGCGCGATCTGGTCTCGCCGCTGACGCCCACGATCATCAACGGCGTGGTCTTTGTAACCTCCGGCGGCGAGTTCCGTACTAACGACAGTAAGATGACTGCGGCGGAGCGGGCGCAGCGTTCGTCGCGCGCAATCCTCTACGCGCTCGACGGCGAGACCGGCAAAGAGCTGTGGAACAGCGGAAAAACGATCACGTCGTTTGCGCGCGGCGCCGCGTTGTCGGGCGGCGTGGGCCAGATTTATCTGACGACATACGACGGCGTGATCTATGCGTTCGGGTTTCCGATGGAGCATTGATTCGATGAGAGCGGTTTTGATCTCTTCACTTGTTTGCCTTATACAGATTTTCAAATGTATGAAGACAGTTAGCTGCAGAGCGCGCAGAGCGCACAGAGGGCGCGATGATGGAGTTAATAATTTCTCTGTGTCCTCTGTGACCTCTGTGGCTATTCATCCATATGAAAACCGCTGTAGTAACGGTCGCATGTGGCGTGTCGCTTTGCTCGGCGTCGCCTTCACGCTTTTCGCGGGCGGCGAATGGATAAGATCAGCGGCGAGTATCGACAAACCGCTGCCGGACGGGCCGGGCAAATCAGAGACGCAGAAACTCTGCTCACAATGCCACGATATGGATAGATCGGTTTCCCTCAGGCAGGATCGCGCGGGATGGCGGAAGACTATTGAAAAGATGTTGGCCTTCGGCGCAAAAGCCACGGATCAGGAATTCAACGCCGTGCTCGATTATTTGGCCACGAATTTCCCGGCCGATGACGTCCCGAAGATCAACGTGAATAAAGCCGCTGCGATCGAATTCGAGAGCGGGTTGTCGCTCCGCCGCTCGCAAGCGGCTGCGATCATCCGCTACCGCGAGAAAAACGGCCCCTTCAAATCAATCGAGGACCTGAAAAAAGTTCCCGGCGTGGACGTTGATAAAATCGAGGCGAAGAAAGACCGCCTGACCTTTTAACAGCGCCGCGCGCGCAGGGGCGGAGATTCCCCGCCCGCGTCCGTGATCAAGGCGGTAGGGGCGCGGAATACGCGCCCCTACACGCGCGGTACTGTGTCGGTATCCCAACCATGAAAATCTGGGTTGTCAAAATTCTGCTCGGCTTGGCTGTTTTGAGCTGCCTCGTTTCGGCGCAATCGCCGCGTGATTGCGCGTCAGTGACTGCGGACCTCGAACAACGGCTGGAAGCGCAGCGGCGATTGCTGGCTGATTGGGCGGGGTTGATCCGCTACGGCAGCGAGAACACCGAACTTCCCGCGCCGAAGCCGGACGAGGACCGCGTGGTCTTTCTGGGAGACGAGGTCACGGAGAATTGGGGACGCGGAAGCGCGCAATTCTTTCCAGGCAAGTCCTATTTGAATCGCGGCATAAAGGGGCAGACCACGCCGCAGATGCTGGTCCGATTCCGCCAGGACGTGATCGCGCTCAAACCGAAAGTGGTTGTGATTCAGGCGGGGATGAACGACATCGCCAGCCTCACAGGCCCGATCACGCAGGGAATGTTCGCGGAAAACATCATGTCCATCGTCGAACTGGCCAAGGCGAACAACATCCGCGTCGTGCTGGCCTCGCTCACGCCGATTTGCGACTGCTATACGAAGCAGTCGACGCTCAGGCCGCAGGGGAAGATCAGCGGGATGAACGGCTGGCTCAAAGAGTACGCGGCCCAGAGCGGCTCGGTCTATCTCAATTATTATTCGGCGATGGCGGAAGGCCGGAATTTGAAGAAGGAGTTGACCGGCGACGGATTGCTCCTGAATGACGCGGGCTATGCCGTTATGGCCCCTCTTGCGGAGCAAGCCATCGCCCAGGCGCTAGGGAAGAAGTGAAACAATCAAATGCCACGCGCTCGCTCAATGCGTTTCCCGGTTTTATTACCTGCGTTGCTGTGTTCAGGTTTATCCCGACCTGCATTGGCCGCGTCAGCGGCGCCTGACTTTAGCCCGGCGTTTCAACCTTTGGTTTATACACAAATTTTACCAATATGATTCATTGAATTATTCGGTCTCCAAGTTGAGCATTGTGTTAACCAGCTTCGCAATATGTCTGAGGTCGTCAACCGAATGACTATCAAGCGCATCTATGATCGCCAACAAATTCATCATCCCGACCAGCAAGGCCGGGGCGGTGAATTCGACTCCGTGCTTCATCAATCGCCCACTCAAGTCGATCAATATCCGGCGCAAATGCGCGCTCTGCTGATCGTTCGACTGCATCAATGCCCAAACGATAACGCTGGCCTGCGCGGCGACCAGCAATCGTTTGGCAATTGCCTCAACCGATTCCTGCAGCCATTGCTCCAAATGAAATCCGCCCCGTTTGAGCAGTCTAAAGAACGATTCAATTCTCCAGCGCCAGTAGTACCACAAGACTATGGTCGAGGCGCTGACTTCCGGCGGCAGATTGCTCCACAACAACCATCGTGCCAAAACTTGGCCTTGCTTGTCTCGCACCTCGCTGACGATCAGTCGCAGCTCAAGCGGTCGGCCAGGGACATATCGCCGGATGCGTTGACCGTCCTTGCGACGATTAAGTTTGGCCGGACGCGTCAAACCGACTTTGGTCTCGGCCACGTATTGATTAGCCTTTTTGCCCTGGTATTCAATCTCGCGGCTGAACTCAAACTCCGAGCGCAAGCTTTCTACCACTTCCTTCAGCAACCGGCTTTCTCCTTCGTGCTCGACTCGGCGAATCTCATTACCGCGCAGCACGAACAGATGCCCCTGACGTTGCCATCGCCGCAGATGCAGAACCGAATCGCCTTCGCGATCGACTATATGCGCCAACTTCTTGGACAAACCCAGGCTCTTGATGTAATTGATCGTTCGGCCAAGCTCATCGAGTCCGGCGCGCGTCGGCAAGACCTTTTCTCGTCGCGTGCTGTGAACACCATCGGCTGCGCGCAACCCCAAGTAAACCGGGGCCAACGGCGCACCGTCACGATCGCTGACCAGGAGCGCCGTTTGCAACTCGTAACCAAATTCTGTCTCCTTACTCAACATCGTCCGGTCGGTTTTGCTCTCGTGCGTCGAGTATTTCAAATCCGACCAATCGTGCGCCACCAAAGTGTATTCACGACACTCGACCTTGACTGCCAACTGGGCGCTCTTAATCAATGGCTCTGCAAGTTGCGGCAGACTCACTCGCGGATTGTTATAGAACCGCGAGGCCCCGACCGCGGCGGCAAACGAATCTTTCAGTCTCGCCGCCTTGTGTGCGCCAGTTGCCACGCTTTGGGAAATCGACACATGTTTTTTCACCAACTTCTTATATCTTTTTCGCAGTCTTGGCTCAACTTTGGGTTCTTCTATGACATACATCCAAGACTACCAACTTCCGACTTGTGTATAAACCAAAGGTTGAAACGCCGGGCTAAATTCAAGGCGCCGCTACGCGGCGGGAGCAGATCAGGCAATCTTTGTAAAGCTGATTACCTGAAGCTCAATAAATCAGGACTTAGTAAAATCACTCAAGGACCGCGAATTTATTTAACTCGCTCTCTTTGATCGTCAAACCCAGGCCGGGCAGATCGTCGCGCAAATCAATCTCGCCGCCCACCGCTTGCGGCTCGCCATCGAAGATATACCAGAACAATTCATTGCCCACTTCCACATCCACAATCGGGAAATACTCGGCCATTGGCGAATTCAGACTGGCCATCACGATGTGAAAGTTGTGCATCTGCCCGGCGTGCGGAATGACCGGGATGGAATGGGCTTCGGCCAGCGCCGCGATCTTGCGAGCCTGCGTGACGCCGCCGACGCGGTTAGTGTCGAACTGAATGTAATCCACCGCCTTTGCCTCAATCAGCTCGCGAAAACCATAGAGCGTGAATTCGTGCTCGCCGCCCGCGATGGGAATGCGCCCCATCGCTTTCAACGCCGCGTAGCCGTGAATGTCATCCGGAATTACCGGTTCCTCCAACCAGCGCAACCGGAACGGCTCGAGCAGCGGGATCATGCGTCGCGCGTAATCGAGCGTCCAGCCCATATAGGCGTCGGCCATCAGATCAATCTCGTAGCCTATGACCTCGCGCACTGTCCGCACTAATTCCAGGTTGCGCTCCATCCCGGCGGCGCCGTCAACAGGCCCCCAACCGAAGCGCAGTTTCATCGCGCGGTAGCCGGCCTCTTTGTACTTGCTCGCTTCGGCGGCCAGATCATCCAACGGCTGGCTGTACAGGCGACTGGCGTAGACGGGAATCCTGGCTTTGGTTCTGCCGCCGAGCAATTTGAAAACAGGCTGCCCCGCGGCCTTGCCAAGCAAGTCCCAAATGGCGATGTCCACGGCGCTGATGGCGACCATGCCTATGCCTTTGCGACCGAAAGCCATCGTCTGCCGATACATGTGCTGCCACAAAAATTCGGTGTCGAACGGGTCTTTACCGATTAGCAGCGGCTTCAGGTAAACATCAATCACCTGCTTGGTCACACGCGGCGAAAGGGCGGCGTTCCCTATGCCCACGTGCCCGGCGTCGGTGAAGACCTCGACGATCACCCAGCCGTGAAAGCGAAAGCTCGCCATCGAATCCTTTGCAGGGAGCGCCAGCAGGTCTATCGGGTTGGTACAGAAATGCGGCTGTGGCGGCGCAGTCTTGCCGCGCCATTCGACCACACGCGTGCGAACGTCAGTGATTTTCACGCCAATGCTCCTTTATACCGTTTTTCAGATGTATGAAGACTGTCAGCCACCGCAGGGCACAGAGGGCACAGAGATGATTCACTACTTCTCTGTGTTCTCTGTGATCTCTGTGGCTATTCATTCATGTGAAAACCGCTTTAACCTCAATGGGGCGTACTTCGCGAATTGTCAGCAGAATAAGCATGAACGCCAGCACGTGCAGAGCGCTCACGATTGCGAAGACCGGGCCGTAGCCGGAACCGCCGTCGAGCATGCGGCCTGCGATGAGATTGAAAACGACGCCGCCCATCGCCCCGCCGAAGCCGACCAACCCGGCGACCGAACCGACCACGCGGCGCGGAAACAAATCCGCCGGCAGAATCATCACCAGCGTTGACCACGATTGCTGCCCGAAGAAGGCGACGCTGAAGAGCAAGATGGCCCACTCAACCGGGACTTGGGTAATGAAGATGACGAGCGGCATCACGGCGGCGCTCGCGCCAAGCGCGACCTTACGCGAAAAGTTCAAAGAATTCCCGCGCCGCAGCAGTCGGCTCGAAAACCAGCCGCCAAGCAAACTGCCTACCCCCGCCGCGGCATAGGGAATCCAGGCGTAATAGCCCACCTGTTTGGTGTCGAAGCCGCGCGTGTCGTAAAGATATTTTGGCAGCCAGAAGAGGTAGAAGTACCACGCGGCGTCGCTCAGAAATTTTCCCAAGACAAGACCCCAGACTTGCGGAAAGTCAAAGAGTTGAAGCCATGACACTTCGGCCTTCTGTTGCGGCGACATGGCGAAGACTTCTTCGATTTCGCCGCGCTCCCACTTCGAGAGTCCGGGATGCTGCGCAGGCGCGAAGTATTCACGCAACCACCAGACTGACCACAACAGGCCTGCCGCGCCGCACAAGAAGAAGACCCAGCGCCAGCCCAGATATTGAACGATTGCGGCAATGGCCGGCGGCGCGATGACTGCGCCGACAGAGGTGCCCGCGTTGATTATGCCCATCGCCGTCGAACGTTCGCGTGTCGGGAACCATTCGGAAACGGCTTTGGTCGCGGCAGGGAAGCCGCCGCCTTCGCCCACGCCCAGCAGAAAGCGGCTCACGGCCAGCATCCCGAATCCGGCCGCAAGGCCGTGACTGGCGCAGGCCAGCGACCAGAATAGCATGATCCACACAAAGCCGCGCCGCGCGCCCAACACGTCAATCAGCTTGCCCCCGCCCGCATACATCACACCGTAGGTCAGCAGAAAGGCCACCTGCAATTGTGAAAACTGCGTGTTGTTGATCGGAATCTCGCGTTGAATCGCGGCGATCGCCACCGGCAAGGTTTGCCGATCAAGGTAGCTGATGGCGATGGCCGCGCTGATGAGGAGCGCAATTTGCCAACGAAGTGATTTGATATCAGTCTCCTTTGAAAATAGCCATGTAGTAACGGTTACGGCGCTGTAACGAATAATGGTCTTTGAAAAATAAATGCAACAACCGTCTTCCCGGTCGCGGAGCGACCACGTGAGCTTAGCCCGGCTTTTCAAAGCCGGGAGAGCGGTAACGTAGTTGTTTGAGTCGCGGAGCGACGATTGATACTGATCATCGGTATCAACCGTCGCTGCGGCGACTGCGAACGGATATGCGTTAGGCGCCCCGACATTGAAAAGCCGGGCTAGGCTCAAATGCCGCTCCGTGGCAGGGGAATTTCGCCTCGGCTTTGATGATGTTTGGGAAATAAATGCAACGACTGCTGAATCGCATCTATTGCCGTCGTTCGGATTTCCGAATTTGTGGTTGCATTTATTTCTCAAAGACAATACTTCGTTACTACGTAACGTCGCGACGCTACCTGAAGTCTCCTCACCAACTCACTTGAATCAGTGATACGGCCTGACGCGGCAGCGAAAAACTCAGTTCAATCTTACCGTCTTTGCCACTAACCCACTCCGGCGAAGTCAGCAATTGAAGCTGTCCGGCGGCTTCGAGCCGCGCGTATTGCTCAGGAGTTGGATTCTGCGGCGAACCCAGCTCTTTCCACACCGTGTAAGCGTTGCTGTGGTCGCGGTCAATTTGGTATCGCTTGACCAAAACGCGCTGCGCCGCAGCGGGCATACTACTGATCGTCAAGCGCACCGGGCTGTCTGGCGCGGGCACATCGTTGTCATGATAATTCCAGGTCATCACCGAAACCTCATGCTCCGAGCGGGACGCCAGCGCGTCAATATCCGGCTTGCCACGTACGCCCTCTTTGAGAATGGCGTCGAGACCGACCGCGCCGCTGCTTTCGACCTTGACGCGGTCGCCACGCATCATTCCGGCCATGCGAAAAACATTGAGAACAGGCTTGTCCACCCCATTCGTCGCCAGCGAGCGAAAACCGTCAAACCAGGGTTGATCTTCGAACTCAAAGGCCCAGGTCATCAATCCTTCCAAGTTAGCTTGATAACGGTCAGCGAGCTTGAAAGCGTTGTTGATGTGGGCAGCCGTGTAGACCGGGTACATCGCGCCGTTGCGGTAAGTGTTGTGCGGATAAACGCGCGCCGAACAGGCCGCGCAGCCTTCCGGGTCAGATTCGGTCAGGATGATCGGCAGCGCTTTGAATTGCGGGAAATCGGCGATGATCTTGAGCCCGTTATCAATGTCGGCGAGGTTCTTCATCAGCCCCATCTGCACGTAACCTTCTACGACTCGCGGATTCCCCTTCGCATGATAGGTGATGAAATCGAGCGGCGCGCCCGTCTTCCCCGTCACCGCATTCTGACCGCGCGCGCAGTGTTCGAGAAACTGTCGCAGAAACGCCCCCGCTCGCTGCGCTGACGGGCCAGTGGTCGCAGGCCCGCCGACACGCGCCTGCGGCAAGGCGCGCTTGATGGCATCCGCCGTGTAGTCGTAGAGCTTGTTGTACTCTTCGGGCGCGCCCTTCCAATAAGTAATGTCCGGCTCATTCCACAACTCCCAGTACCAGGCGCCGACCTCCTCTTTGCCGTAACGCTCGACCGAATGGAGCACCCATTGCCGGATCAACTCCGCCCACTTCGCGTAATCCTTCGGCGGATAGGCCCAGCCGGTGTAAATCTCCCCATAAGGCTTGCCGGGTTCCCAGTAGTGGCGATATGGCTGCGGCTTGATGGACATAGCTTCGGGCATAAAGCCGACCTCGACCAGTGGCCTTGCGCCGGCCTTGATGTAAGTGTCGAAGATCTGATCCACGATCTTCCAGTCATAAACCGGCCTGCCCGCCGCGTCTTCGGTATAAGCGTTGGTGGAACCCCATTTCAGAGCGGGCTTTCCATCGCCTGTGACCAGCAGGCTGTGCGCGCGGAAATAAACCGGAACCGGATTCATCTTTGCCAACTCGGCGACGAGCTTCTGCCCGTGCTTCATGTAGGTGTAGTTCGGCTCGTCATAACCGACATAAGCCCAGATCGGTTTGAGCGGGCCTATTTTGGCGTTGGCGTCCACGCGGATTGTTACCGGTTCCTGGGCTGGCGAGTTGATCGGCGTAAGGGCTAAAAGCATCGCAAGACAGAGTTCGATTTTTTTCATTGCTCTCCCCCCACGTTCGTAGCGCCGGCTCGCGGCCGGAAGTTCCGACTGTACCACGCTTCCTGCCGCAAGCCGGCGCCACGAACTAAAAGTTGTACTTCAACGCGAACTGGATCTGGCGCGGCAGGCTCGCCGTGCTCGTGACACGCCCGGCGGTAGTCGTGTCTATCTGCGCGTTCGGCGCGTTGAAGCTCGCGGTGTTCGTCACATTGAAGGCTTCGGCCCGGAATTGCAGCCGGCTGCCTTCGGTGACGCGGAACTGTTTGAAGATTGAGAAATCGAAAGTCTTGAAGCGGTCTTCGCGCAGAATGTTCGCGCCCGAATTGCCGTAAGTGAATTGCGCCGGCAGCGCAAAGGCCGTGACATCGAACCATCGATCGACCGTCGGATTGTCCAGCTTGCCCGAACTAAGGCGGTTGGGCCGCTGGCCGCCGATGCCGATGTTGGCGCGGTCAGCCGAGATGGTCGGCGTAAACGGGCGCCCGCTGCGCACTACAACGATGCCTTGAACTTGCCATCCGCCGAGCAGCGCGTTGGTGAAACCATTCGCCCCGTTGAGCAATCGCTTGCCGCGCCCCACGGGTAGCTCGTAGCCCCAACTGGCGGCCAGATTGTGCGGGATGTCGAAATCCGTAAGCGACCTTTCCCAGGCCGTATTGCCACCGACGGCCGGCGCGTTCTGGCGTTGGATGCTCTTGGAGAAAGTGTACGAGAGCAGATACCAGTAGCCCGTCGAAAGGCGCTTCTCCAGCTTCGTTTGTAGCGAGTGATAAATGGTCGAGACATCTTGCGAGAAGTAATTGATCGCGCCGAAGCGCGGGTACGGGCGGCGGGTTTGAATCGCGCCTGGGCCGGCCGGCGGATTGTTGGCCGCGTTCGTCCCGTTCAGGAATGACCCCTTGTTCCCGACGTAATCAACCTCGACGACTGTGTTTGAAAACAGTTCGTGTTGAACGCCGAAGTTCCAGTGCTGGTCATAGCCAATGCGCAGCTTCGTATAAGTCGGCCCCAGGCTCGGCGCCGCCGTCGTCGTCAGCGCGCGTCCCAGGAAGAAATCGGCCATCGTGCGCGTCGCCGGAGTCTGATCGTTGAACGCGGTTTCGTCCAGCTTGAAGGGGATCATGTTGTTATTGACGCGGCCGTCCGTGTTCTCCGTCTCGTAGAAAATGCCGTAACCGCCGCGCAACACTGTACGCTCACCAAACGGACGCCAGGCAAAACCGAAGCGCGGCGCAAATTGCTTCTTGTCGGGCGAAGTGATCGAGAGCGGTAACCCCGCCTGACTGCTAGTTTGGATAAAGTCCTTGAAGAGCCCGAAAGAGGAAGGCCCGGCGAATTGCGCGCTCAAGTCAATCTGATCGCCCTCGCCGGCGATGATGACCGGCTTGGCCAACTTCGGGTCGAAGGCCCCGAGTTGGCCGCGATAGCCCTTGAGCCAGGGCGAGTACTCATAACGCAACCCCAGATTGAGCGTAAGACGGTTGTTCACCTTGATGTCGTCTTGAAGGTAGAAGTGGTAGTAATTCCCTTCGCCTCCGAAGGTGTCCGCCGGGAAGGCGCGTGTAACCTGGCGCGGATAACCAAGCATGAAGTCTGCGAATGCATCGCCGGTACCAGTCGTTATGGTGGGGCTTTGCGTTATTGACGCATTAAAGTTCCACTGTCCCTGATACTGCTTGCTGTCGGTGAAGAGCGGAACCCAGCGGCGAATCTTCGTTCCGAATTTGTAGATGTTCCGTCCCTTGATCAAGGTTATGTTGTCCGTCCACTCATACACCTTCAGGTCTTGAGTCTTCGGTCGCTGATCGAAGGCCGAGCCATTCATCGCAGTGTAACCGCTCCAACTGAAATCCGGGAAAGAGCCGACGACGCCGGGGCGAGCCGTCTCTTCAAAACCGCGAATGCCCGCCTCTTTATTGAAGTCCGTTCCCTGGCCGTAAGCCTCCAGATCGACAATCGCAGGCAGGTAACTGAACCTGAATTCATGCGTCAAGTTTTGACTGATGATATTCGACATGCTCGCCACGACGTTCTGTCCGCGCGTCCTGAGCGGGGCGTAGCCGAGCGCCGGAAAAGCGTTCGGCTCGTTGAGCCGGTTGTCATGAAAACTCCAGCGGACGAAAACCCGCGTCTTATCCGTCAAGCTCTGATCGAGCCTCAGCGTGAATTGATCGGTGTCCAATTGACGCGAAGGGGAGTAGGTGAAAGTTCCTGACGGAGTATTCGGATCGGGGATGAATTTAGCGAAGAACTGCGCCTGTTTTGAGAGCTGCTCTATGGGGATCATATTGTCCCGAAATGGATCGCGAACTACTTTCCCATCTACAACCCTTGTAGAGCGCGGATCATAGATTGCGCGCGCAAGAATCGGGCGTCCAAGTGGGTCTTCACCAATCTTACCTCCTAATATGCTTCTAAAGTCGCCGCTCTTCATCGCGCCGGTCGGTACGGTGCTGTTGAGGACCAGCCCCTGACGTTCCCGCATCCCTTCGTAGCTCACGAAGAAGAAGGTCTTGTCGCGCCCGTTGTAAAGCTTCGGCAGCGAGACCGGCCCCCCAAACGTGCCGCCGAACTGATTGCGTTTGAGGACTTCGCGCTCGCGGGCGAAGAAGTTGCGCGCGTCGAATTTGTCGTTGCGCAAGAATTCAAACAGCCCGCCGTGCAAGTCGTTCGCGCCGGCCTTCGTCGAGCCGTTCAACAACCCGCCCGCGTGGCTGAATTCGGCGGAGTAGGCGCTCTGCTGTACTTTGAATTCCTGCAAGGCGTCTATCGAGGTTTGAATGAGCGTGCCGCCCTGATGGTGATCAGTCACATCCACGCCGTCCATCAGGAAGGTGGTTTGACGGCCACGCACGCCGCTGATGGCCGTGCCGGAGATAAAATTGGCGCGGATGCGCAGCAGATTGCCCCCGCCCGGCAGCAGCGCCGCGCCGGGCGTCAGCCGCGCCAGTTCGTAATAACTGCGCCCGTTGAGCGGCAGGTTGACAATCTGCGTGTTGGTCACCACGTGTCCGAGCGTGCCCGATTCGGTGTCGAGCTGCGGCGCGGAAGAAGTCACCTCGACCGTGGAAGTCACTTCGCCTACTTTCAACTCCACGTCCACACGCGCCGATTGCCCGACCTGCACTTCGACCGAGTTGATGACCGTCTTCTGGAAGCCGGGGCTGGAAACGCTGACGCGGTAGAAGCCGGGATTGAGCGGCGTGACCACAAAATCGCCGCGTTCATTGGTCGTCACCGTGACCGTCTGGTTGGTTGCGGCTTCGGTGACGGTGACCGTGGCGTTGGGCAAAGCCGCCTTTTGCGCGTCTACGACCGCGCCGACAATGCGCCCCGTCTGGACTTGCGCCCAGGCAGTGACCGTTAAAACAAGATAGAGCGACAGCAACCCAAGGTCGCGCTTTCGAGCGCAACGTAGAATCCGGGTTTTCATAATGTACCTCCGTTAGGCGCCTGTGGACGTTACTCAACCTTTGAATGGTACTACCTTTGCCATTGGCTGTAGTAGCCGGCAATGCGCGACTCCAGCGCGCCACTCGAAAAGTTGAAAATGGTAAAAGCTTGGCTAGATGGCGGCGAATGGTACTACCATTGAGTCGGACTGGCAAGCGGAATTAGGGAAAGTGCGCAAAATTCTTCTGTTTTGGCGAAACGCTCGACTTTGAATTGGCGGCGCCTTTCACGCGGACAGAGAGTTTTGCGACGCTTCGGCGAAAGGTCTGCTAGAGCAAGGGGCTTTCTTCTGCTAGAATTGGTCGTACCTATGAAGAACAAAGTCATACAGGTCAGATTGAAGCCGGCGGGCGCCGTTAAAGAGGACGTGACAGGGACGCTGATCGGCGTCTTCAAGCGGCTGATCTCGGAGGGCTCGCTTGTGCCAGGCCACCGCCTGCCGGCGGAACGCGAACTCGCCGAAATGTTCGGCGTCGCCCGGTCGTCGCTGCGGCAGGCGCTGAAGGTGTTGGAGATTATGGGCGTGATCTCGCAGCGCGTGGGCGACGGCACGTATTTGAACACGGCGGCGCCTGCGATTCTGGCCGAGCCGATGGAGTTTTTGATCCTGCTCGACGGCCTCTCCTTTCACGAGTTGATGGAGGCGCGGCTGATCGTCGAGCCGGAGCTGGCCGCCCGCGCCGCCGCCCGCGCCACGCCGGAAGACATCGCCGAATTGCGGCAAACGCTGACCGAGATGGAAGAGAACCGGCATGATCACTCGCGCTTCACCGAATGCGACTTGCTGTTCCACCAAACTAT
>Ga0081455_10003263_pt1 | contig 18769 bp, 19 predicted proteins | sample TabmetS3T2R1_FD_70207 | JGI IMG/M metagenome (GOLD analysis project Ga0081455, IMG submission 70207) | Tabebuia heterophylla rhizosphere microbial communities from the University of Puerto Rico - S3T2R1 | ecosystem: Host-associated > Plants > Roots > Rhizosphere ... | reverse complement strand
GGGGCGACCCCGGCGGCTGGCAACCCCCACCCGGAGCAAGGCCAAGCAGGGGACGCTGGCCCGGCACATGTCCCCAGGTAGGCCGCACAGATGGATGGCCACCGGGGCGGTGACCACCAGGGAACCGCCTCACAGAATCCGGCTTACAGGCCGGCTCACCGTCACCACCCAGGTCAGAGCCTTGTACCGGAGACCTGGGGCACAGGCTTGGGGTGCCCGGCAGCAGCCGGTCGACATCCGGGGCGGCGGTCATCGGCGCTGGAGGACCGAGAAGAACGCTCCTTCTGGGTCGTTGATCACGGCGATGCGGCCGACATCCGGGCGGTCGAAGGGAGCGACGGACACCGCGCCTCCGAGTTGGCCGACGCGACTGACGATCTCGTCGGTGTCAGCGACGGCGAAGTAGAGCATCCAATGCGGCGGCACGTCCTCGGGCCACAGCTGGTTCATCTCCACCATGCCCGCGACGGGCTGGTCGACGCCCGGGAGGAAGAACTCGGTGTAGGTCGATGGTTCGGCAACCGCACGGGTGCGGCCTTCCCAGCCGAACACCGCGCCATAGAAGTCCCTCGCGGCATCGATGTCGCGGCAGGACAACTCACCCCAGGTGAAGGAATTGGGTTCGTGCATGCGGGACGCGGCCGGGCGCCTCTTCGGCTCCCAGAGCCCGAACCGCGCGCCGAAGGGATCGGTGCACACCGCGAGGCGGCTGACCTCGTCGATCTCCCCCAGCCAGAGCGCGACCGCACCCCCATTGTCGACTACCACCCGAGCCGTCTCGTCAGCGTTGTCCACCGACATGTACATCTCCCATACCGGATGTGGCCCGGGCGCCAGGCTTCCCACGTCCCGGCCGTCATGAGCGAAGACCCACCAATGGGAGGAATCATCGAGAGGGCGATGCCAGGCGAGCGCCCTCCAGCCGAAGAGGCCGCCGTAGAACTTGCTTGCCGCTGTCGTGCCGGCGGCCGTATCGAGGTTGACCCAGACCGGCGTGCCGGGGGCGTACCTGCGGGCCTTTCGCATGACGCACTCCAATCTAAGGAATCGCGCGGATTGGTGTTCATGCCGCGCCAGTGAACAGATCGGGTCGCCGAGCGTTTGGCCGCGCCTTGGTCGTCCCCACCGTCGCCGGAGGACTGCCGCGTTGCCCGGTCTGGGACCACGCTCCGGCGGCGCCGCCCTCGACCGGTAGGCCGAGAGGGCGATTACCGGGACGCCCACACCTCGTCGTCACACACCTGTCACGGCGGGCCGGAGTCGGCCGGGGGGATGGAACGCAACCCATCCGAGTCGGCCCCGGCCCAGCTCGGAGCCTGACTTGGGCACCACTCGATTGCGTCACCGTTACGTGACAACTTGGCGCCTCGATCGACCAGATCAAGGGGCCGTTCCCGTGGATCGTGGCCAAGGTCCGCAGACGGAACCAGAACGCCGAACCACCCAGGCCGAATGACCGGAGGCGGGAGCGGCTACCGGTAGAACCGCTCTTGGCCGGGTGCGTGGGGGTTGGTGGGGTGCCGGCCACCGAAGTCGCGTTGGGGCTCGCGTCGCAGCCGTTCGATCGTGTCGACGTCAAACCCGGTGACGGCGGCGATGTGCTCGAGGGTGCAGCCGGCGGCGAGGGCTCGGCTGATCTCGTAGCGGAGGCTTTCGCGCCAGTTGACGGCGTTCAGCGCCGTCTTCCACACGGTCTCGAGCTGTCTGAGCTGATACCACGCCAGGTAATCGAACATTCGTTCGTACGATACCGCGTGGGCGCCGGACGTGGAACCGCCCCGACCCGCGAGCCGAGGGCGGTGTTCCTCCAACTGCAAGGTGCTGTCAGTCGGCCGAGACGGCGAAGAGTCGGTGCGGACCATGGATTCCCTTCAACACATGTTCACCGCGGTCATCGAACACAAATGCGGGTTCGGCCCCAAGATCTTCGACGACTCGCTCCGATACATAGAGCTCGCGGGGTCCGGCGGCGTTCATGACCCGTGCTGCGAAGTGGACTGTCATGCCGCCGATGTCGCCATTCGATCTGAGACGCACGTGGCCGAGGTGCAACCCGGCCCGGGCCTCGATTCCGAGCGCGGAGACGCCACGAGTAATGATCGTCGCCGCGTCTAGCGCGTCAGATGACAGCTCGAACATCGCCAGGTGTCCGTCGCCGGTCTGCTTGACGACCCGCCCGCCACGTGACGCAACTTCGCGCTCGACGAACGCGTCGAGATCGTCGAGTACCTGGAGCCAGTGGGCGTCTCCGATCGAATGGGCATGGTCTGTCGATCCGACAACATCGATGAACATCAAACACGCCTCGATGGATGGGTCGGGATCGATGCGCCCTCCGACGAACTCCGCGAAGTCGTCGAGCTGAGGAGTCTTGTCTGGTACGTAGAAGAGGCGACCCGGTGCTTCCACGAGCGACGCATTTGGAATGCGATCTGCAAGGTCTCGGGACTGCTCGATGGTCACGTGTGCAAGATCACCCGTGAAGTAGACGAGAGTCGGAACGGTCACTTCGGCCGCGAGGTCGCGAAGGTCCAGGTCAACGACCGCATGACCGTACAAGCGAGCCGCACTAGGGCCGCAGACGAACCGCTCGATCCGGCCGCAGAGATCCATGAACGAAGCGTCGCTCGCGAGTTGCGGCGCGAACGTCGCGAGCAGCTGTCCCTGTCCCCACACTGTTGAGAAGTGATCGGTCATTGCGATGACTTCCTCGGCTGAGAACAAGGCCAGCTCGTAGTCATCACGTCGCACGACCGACGCGGTCCCGTTCACGACCGCCATGCGTGCCACACGGGCAGGGTGCGCCACGGCGAACGCGATCGCCGCTGCACCACCGGACACGCCCTCACCCGTGAGAACAACGCCCTCGGCGCCGATCTCATCGACGACCGCCAACACATCGGTCACATGATCCGAAAGGTCGAACCCTTGCGGACAGGCCACGTCGGAGGTCCCGGTGCCTCGCCGATCCAACGAGACGACGCGGCTGATACCCGCCAGCTGCCGCCAAAAACGGATGTGGCCAGGGTGCATGTCTCGGGTATCGACCGTCGCGCCGAACTCCGAGAGGAACACGTGCACCGGATCCTTGTCACCCCACTCGCGATACGCGATCTGCAGCCCGTCGCTGGTTCGCGCATAGCTAGTCCGACCCGCCACCCGAGCATCATCCCACCAGCTCAGCGCCGGCACTACAACGAGGCTCAGGTCGAGCTAGCCGGAGATCTCGAGCGCTTCTTGCAATGGGTCTTTCAAAATCGTCGTCGCCTGGTGTTCGGGCAGGACCGGGCCCGCTGCGGTGAGGCCGCTCGGACGTACAGACGATGGTGCCCGAGGCCGACGGGCATCGACCTCGGGCACCACCTGTCCCGCCGGAATGTGATCGTCAACCGCTACGTATCGACGATCGCCCGCTGATCCTTCACCGCCCCGACACGTGGTGACTGCCGGGCAGGAAGTCGTCCTCGGAATCGTTGCCGCTCGAGGTGCTGTTGGCCCGATCCTGCAGCTGCTCCACGTACCCTTCGGCTTGGGCCATCTGGGCGGCCCGGTTGCCCGAGCTGGTGACGGCCCGATCCTGCTGCTGCTCCACGTACCCTTCGGCTTGGGCCATCTGGGCGGCCCGGTTGCTCGCTTCGATGCCGCTGTAGGTGTTGGCCTGGCCCTCGAGGTGCGCCGACCGCTCGAACTGCTCGGCCTGCGCCGCCAGCCGCGCCGCTTCAGCGCGCTGGATCTGCTCGGCCTGACCGGTGAGCCGGTCCGATGCGGCCCGGTTGGCCCGCTGGCTGGCGATCTCCGCAGCCTTGTTGTTCAAGTGCTGATCGCTGCCGACGCTGGCCGCCCGGAACGCCAGCTCTTCCTGGGCGAGTTCCACGGCTCTGTTGTTCAGGTGCTGATCGCTGCCGGCGCCGACCGACGCCTCGGCGATCTCCTCGGCCTTGTTGGTCAGGTGCTGGTCGCTGCCGGCGCCGACTGCGCTGGGAGCCGCAACCCTGACGGCCTCGGTGCTATCACTGCTGCCGCAAGCGGCGAGTCCAAGGGCTCCCACGAGGGCGACCGGTGCCGCCCAACGCAGTGCCCGCTTGCTGAAGTACGACATGGTGTCCTCCTGCGTGCCGGATGACCGCCACCCGACAACGCGACGATGCGCCCTGCCGCCGGACCATTCCGCCGCATCTGACGCAGCTGTCAGGTGCCCTTGGTCACGCCACTCGTGACGACTCAGGTGGTGTCGTCGGTGCCGTTGGTACGGCTGGGCGAGGTCGCGGACCGCAGCGGCCTGACCGCCAGCCTGAGCGAGCGACTCGAGCTGAAGCTCGTGGGCCGCCAGGAGTTCCGGTTGGGCGGTCGCTCTGCCTTGCCAGCCCAGTCGAGTCACGGCTTGACGGGTTCGGGTTCCTGCGTGAAGGAACGTGATGTTGCAGGGGCGTTCTGGGTAACGGCGCCGGCTTGGCCACAATGGCCCGATGAACGAGGTGATCCTGCGCCCGATCCAAGAAGCGGACCTGGCCGACTTGTGCCGGTACTCGACCGACCCAGAGGCGGCGGGCGTGTTCGAGTGGACGGGCTTCGACGACCCCAAGGCCATGCGGCGGCGCTGGGAGGAAGACGGGTGGCTCGGCGCGGAGCACGGGCGGCTGGCGATCATGAGCGCCGACTCGCTCGCTGGGGACATGACCTACAAGGATCGCTCGCCGGGGACGACCAAGGGCGCGATCTACGAGATCGGGATTGCCCTGTTCCCGGAGCATCGCGGCCAGGGGGTGGGGACGACCGCCCAACGCCTGCTGGTTCAGTACCTGTTCGACACGATGCCGGCGCATCGGATCGAGGCGTACACCGAGGTCGAGAACATCGCCGAACAGCGGGCGCTCGAGAAGGCAGGCTTCGAGCGCGAAGGAGTCCTGCGGCAAACCATCTTCAGGGCCGGGAAGTGGCGCGACAACATCGTGTACGCGCTGATCCGAGGCTGACGGACAGACCCGGCGGGCCAACGCCGTGCAGATCGCGACGGAACACCCCTTCGGCCGGGCGGTCCCGGCGAGGCCGAGTCCTGGCCGCTGTTGGCTCCTAAGCCGGGGTAGCCGCGCCGAACCAGGTCGCAAGTGCTCGGGGCAGCTCTGGGTCCTGGACCTCTCCCGCCCAGGCGACGTGGCCGTCGGGTCGGATCAGCACGGCCGGGGGTGCGGCGACCTCGCCGAGGATAGGCAGCTCCCACACGCCAACATGCTTGGCGTCGACCAACCGGACTCGATTCGCCCACGGGGAGGTGTCGAAACCACCGGGCTCACCGAGATTGAGGAGCACGGGCCGCGCGTCGTGCAGCAGGGTGAACACGCTCGTGGGACCGTCGGCCGTGTGCACGTCGAGGTCGGGCATGCGCCGCCCGAGCAGCGGGTGTCCCTCGCCGAGGTCGTAATGGATGTCGAGACCGCAGAGCATCGCGGCAATCCGCTTGCGCGGCTCGTCCATGCCCAGCAGCTCGGCCATGGTGTCACGGAGGGCCTGGTGACGGTCGTCGGGGCTGCTGAGCGCCACCTGCGCCATGGTGTTGTGCAACACCCGGGCGCCGACCGGATGCCGTTCGGCGTGGTAGGTGTCCAGGAGGCTCTCCGGTGACGTCCCGTCGACCACCTGGGCCAGCTTCCATCCCAGGTTCACGGAGTCCTGCACGCCGACGTTGAGGCCCTGGCCGCCCTGCGGAGGATGCACATGTGCGGCGTCCCCGGCCAGCAGGACACGGCCGCGGCGGTAGGACTCTGCCTGCCGCGTCGCGTCGGTGAACCTGGAGATCCAGGTCGGGCTGTGCACCCCGTAGTCCGTCCCATAGGCGCGGATGAGTGCCTCGCGAAGATCCTGCAGGGTGGGCTCGCCGGCGTCCTCGTCGGGCCGCTCCTGCAGCACCACCCGATACGGCCCTGCGCCCTCCTCCCGGTTGACGGGACCGATGCCTCCACCCTCGCGACGCATGCCGATCTGCGGCTCCTCGGTCATCACGGCCTCGGCGATGATCCAGCTGGTCGAGGGATCCAACCCGGGGAAGTCGATGCCGGCCGACCTGCGGACCAGGCTGCGGCCTCCGTCGCACCCGACGAGGTACTCGGCTCGGAGCGACGCGTGGCCGGACAGCTCGACGTCAGCGCCGGTGTCGTCGTGCACGAATCCCGTCACCTCGCAGCCACGAAGGATCGGGACCCCGAGCTCGGCGAGCCAGCCGGCCAGGATGCGCTCGAAGTCGCGCTGCCAGAGCGCGAGGCCGTAGTTGTGGCGGGTGGGGAAGTCGCTTATGTCCAACGGGATGCCGACGAGCCCCTGGATCTGCATCACCTTCCCCTCGGCGAGGAACCGATCGGCGATGCCACGCTGATCGAGCACCTCGATCGTCCGGGAGTGGAGCCCCCCGGCTCGCGATCCGTCGAGATCCTGGCTGGCCCGTCGTTCGACGATGACCACGTCGATGCCGGCCAACGTCAACTCGCCCGCCAGCATCATCCCGGTCGGGCCGCCTCCGGCGATGACGACCGCATGTTCGGTCATCGCCGCTCCCCGCTCCCACTCGCCCCAGCTGCCGAAGCCAACACACGCATTCCACAATTCCTCGGTCCATAGGCTCTGGCCGCAATCGGCTCAGTGGACGAGTAATGGTCAGCACGTTTGGGTCGCTTGCAGCAAGCCCCCTCCCTCGCGATATGTTGATATTGGCGGCGGAGGTTCACGCTCAAACATGCGGGCTAACCGACCGGTCCCCACTCCGGCAACGCCGAGCGACGAAGCGGCGACGGAGCCGTTCAGCGTGGGGAACCCGGCAACGGCGATCGACCCGTGATCGATCCCGCGACGTGGCGCCAGCAGTGCACGGTTGCGTACCTGGACGAGCCGCCGTACTCCATGCCCGTCGATGGCGCGGATCCGACGGGCTGCGACATCGAGTTGGCCGGGATGGTTCTGGGTGCGCTCGGCGTCCGTCGCGTCGACTTCGTCCTCACGGCATTCGGTGAATTGATCGACGGCGTCACGTCGAGGCGTTGGCACGTCAACGCGCCGATGTTCATCACAGCCGAGCGCGCGCGACGCGTGCGATTCAGCGTGCCGGTCTGGGCGGCGACCGACAGCTTCATCGTCCGATCAAACGATGTCCGCGACTTCACGAGCTACGAGGCAATCGCTGGCGACGACTCGATCCGTGTCGCGGCCGTGGCTGGCCAGGTCCAGGTGGAGACCGCACGCCGAGCCGGCGTGCCGAACGACCGGATCGTCGAGTTCGCAGACCAGGACGCCGCAGCATCGGCCGTGCTCACCGGAAACGCAGACGCCTCGGTCAGCACCGGTCCGGGCAACGTCGCCTACATCGCCAGGTTGGGGGACCCACGGCTGGAATCAGTAGCGGACGGCCGCGCCGGCGAGCGCGATGGCTTGCCCCTCGGTGCGTTCTCGTTCCACAGGGCGTCGCGCGAGTTGGCCCATGCGTTCGACGGGCAACTGCGGCACATCCTGGGCACGGCCGGGCACCTGGAGATGATGGCCCGGTACGGATTCGACGAGGCGGCGCTGCATCCCGCCCTCCTCGCGGCCACCGCTCGGTGATCGGTGATCCCCGTGAGCCGCCGCGGCCGCGGGCCCGTGGTCATTTGCCCAGCTTGCCGGGCTGGATGTTCTTGTTGTTGTGGAACACGTTCTCGGGGTCGTACTTCGCCTTGACTTCAGCGAGCCTCCGGTACGTGTCGTAGCCGTAGGCCTCGCGCACCCGGCTTGTGTCGTCGTCGGAATCGAGGAAGTTCACGTAGACGCCCGCACGGTGGGGCTCGAGGGCGTCGAGGAACTCCCGCGCCCACGCCACCTCGGCGGCGCCAACCGAGTCGTCCTGCTCAGGGAGCCACGCGGCGTCGATGCTCATCCTGTGGTGCACGTCGCGACCGGGATGCGCGGTGGCATCGCGCGGGCCCCGGGCGACCGCGCCGCCCAGGTGGAAGATCGCCGCGTACGACCTCGGCGACGAGGCGCGGTAGGCGCGCTCGGCGACGATGTCGATGACCTCGTTCGACAGCACGTCGAGGTCGGTGCCCTTCCAGTAGTAGCGCCAGCCATGCGGGACGGTGTCGTCGATGCCGCTCTGGTGGTCGACGTAGAGCGTGGGTCCGACCAGATCCACGAGCGGCGCGCCGAGCTCGCGGAGCGCACGGACGGCGACCTCACCGTCCTCGACGGGCCCGGCGTAGCAGCTGGCCACGGCGATGGCCGGCCGGAAGTACAGCTCCTCGCTGATGTCTGACAGAGGAGGGACCGTGCCGAGCCGAACGACGGTGCCGAGCTCGTCGGGCGCGTCCGTGAGGAATTCACGGTAGAAGCGCAGGACGTCGGAGGTGTCCTCGGCGGCCCAGAAGACCGGTCCGGCCATGACGGTGGGGCCGACGGGGTGCAGCGCGAACCGGAAGGAGCAGACGACGCCGAAGTTCCCGCCGCCGCCCCGCAGCGCCCAGAACAGGTCGGGGTGATCCTGTGCGGACGCCCGGATGATGTCACCGTCGGCGGTGACCACCTCGGCCTCCACGAGGTTGTCGACCGTGAGCCCGTGCTTGCGCATGAGCCAGCCGATGCCGCCGCCCAGGCTCACACCGCCCACGCCGGTGTGGCTCACGATCCCGCCCGTAGTGGCCAGACCGTATGCCTGTGTCTCGTGGTCGACGTCGCCCCACAGGGCGCCACCCCGGACGTGTGCGATGCGCTCGACAGGCTCGACCGAGACGGCGCGCATCGGCGACAGGTCGATCACGATCCCGTCGTCGCACACCGCGGTGCCGGCCACGTTGTGGCCTCCGCCTCGCACAGCGATCTCGAGGTCGCGCGCACGGCCGAAGCGCACTGCTGCGGCCACATCGGCGGTGCCGGTGCAGCGGGCGATCAGTCGTGGGCGGCGATCGACCGTGGCGTTCCACACGGCTCGGGCGTCGTCGTAGTCGGGGTGGCCCGGGGCGATCAGGTCGCCCCGGAACCCGGGGATCCGCGTCGTGGTTGGTGCGCTCATCGCTCCTCCTCTCGTGGACGGGCCCATCGCAACATCGGGAGGCGCCGCCGAGAAGTCAGCGATCTGGACTTCGAAGTAAGGAATCTGGACTTCACGGCGGCCGGGATGCGCGGGACACTGCACTCGTGAGGACCTACGGCCAGTACTGCCCGATCGCCCGTGGCGCCGAGATCTTCGCCGAGCGTTGGACGCCGCTGATCGTCCGCAACCTGCATCTGGGCTGTGAGACCTTCGGAGAGATCCTCGCTGGGGCGCCTGGGCTCTCCCGTACCCTGCTCAGTCAGCGGCTCGAGCAGCTCGAGCGACTCGGCGTCGTCGAATCGGCACCCAAACCCCAGGGGCGCGGTCACCGCTACCAGCTCACGAGCTCGGGCGAAGACCTGTTCACGGTCTGCGAGACGCTCGGCCAATGGGGCGCACGTTGGCTCGAGATCGCCCCCGAGAACCTCGATCCGTTCGTGGCGCTCTGGTCGATGTGCAACGCGCTCCGCCGGGACCGACTCCCCGACCAGCGCGTCGTCATCCGGTTCGACTTCACCGGATACCGGGCCCACGAGCGCTACTGGCTCCTGCTCGAGCACCGCGAGACCGAGATCTGCAAGACGTACTCCGGTCTCGATGAAGACCTCTACATCACCGCCGAGGCCGAAGCCTTCGTCAAGTGGCACGCCGGCCAGCTCACCTGGGCCGAGGCAGTCCGCGACTCCCGCATCCGACTCGACGGTCCGTCATGGCTGGTCCGAGCGTTCCCGAGCTGGAACGCTCGGAGCATGTTCGCCCACATCAGGCCCGACCCCAGCGTTGCCGCCGCCAGCCGCCGGCCCATCCAGGGGTCGGTCGCGCTCCGCGACCGCGCTCCGGCCTGACGCCCCCCGTGTGCGGTCGGACTATGTTCCGACAGGCAGCATGGGAGAAGGTGCAATGGGCTCCGCACAGAGCTATCCGCAGGGCACGCCGGCGTGGGTCAACCTGCAGACAGCCGCCGGGCCCCAGGCGGCGAGCCGCTTCTACTGCGCCCTCTTCGGCTGGACGGTGCAGGCGCGGCATCGACCGCTGGACGACGCGTCGGGCTGGTGGGTCTTCCGCCTGGACGACAAGGACGTCGGCGACATCGGTCCAGGTCCCAGACCGTCCTGGACCATGAACATCTCGGTCGACGACGCGGACGTGACGGCACGAGCGGTCTCGGACCGGGGCGGTGGGGTGTCCCTGTGGCCCACCAGGTACTTCGACGCCGGGCGCATGGCGATCTGTACGGACCCGTTGGGTGCACGGTTCGCGATCTGGGAGGCGTCTGGTCACCACTCGCCCGACGTGATGCACGAGCCCGGCTCGTTCACCTGGTGCGAGCTGACGTGCCGGGACGTCGATGTGGCGAAGCGGTTCTACGCCGCGGTGTTCGGCTGGGAATCGAAGAGCCCGCCCTTCGCCGAAGGATCCGGCTACACGGTCTTCTTCCTGCCTGGGCTCGAGCGGCCCGTCGCCGGCATGGTGGAGATGGACGAGTTGTGGCCGGAGGACCTCGCGCCGCATTGGATGGTCTACTTCGCGGTCGCGGATACGGACCGCACGACCGCTAGGGCGGCCGACTTGGGTGGCACGGTCTCCGTGGAGCCCTTCGACCTCTACAACGTGGGACGTGTCGCTGTCCTCACCGACCCCGAAGGTGCCTCCTTCTCGCTCCTACAGTGGAGCGAGTGAATCGGTAGCTCCGACGTCGGGCGCCCTGCCAGGGGGCCGCGGAAGACTGCCACCGATGGAGATCGAGGCGACCGACTATCACACCGCCGGCGAGCCGTTCCGGATCGTCGCCGAGGGCGAGGTCGAAATCCCGGGTGCCACCGTGCGGGAACGCCGCGAGCGGGCCGCTGCGAGCGAGGAGGTCGACTGCGTCCGCAGGCTGCTGTGCCATGAGCCGCGAGGCCACGCCGACATGTACGGCTGCTTCCTCGTCCCGCCCGACGACGACGGCGCCGACCTGGGCGTGCTGTTCTGGCACAAGGACGGCTACTCCACGGCCTGTGGGCACGGCACGATCGCCCTCGGGGCCTGGGCGGTCGAGACCGGGCGGGTCGCCGCCGACCCCGACGGCGAGATCGACGTCACGATCGACGTGCCGTCCGGCCGGGTGGTGGCCCGCGTGCATTGCTGCGGCGGTGCGGTCGAGGCGGTGGCGTTTCGAAACGTGCCGTCGTTCGTGGTGGCTCGGGGCGTGCGGGTGGCAGGCACCGAGGTCCAGACCGAGGTGGACATCGCGTATGGCGGGGCGCTGTACGCATTCGTGTCCGCCCACAACGCCGGTGTGCGCGTCGATCCCGCCTACCTCCCGGAGCTCATCAGGGTCGGACGGGGGATCAAGAGCGCCCTCGAGGGCCACGAGCTGGCCCGCCACCCGTCGGACGACCGGCTGTCTGGCATCTACGGGACGGTCGTGCACGAGGAGGTCGGCCCGCGGCACTTCCGGAACGTGGCGATCTTCGCCGACGGCGAGGTCGATCGCTCCCCCACGGGGTCGGCGACATCGGCGCGGACCGCGCTGCTGCTCGACGACGGCGTCGTGACCACGGGGCAGACGTGGCGCAACGACTCGCTCATCGGGACGACGTTCCACGCCCGGGCCATAGGCGTGGCCGATGAGGGTGTGCTCACCGAGGTCGAGGGCATGGCCTACCGAACAGGCGAGCACCGGTTCGTGTTCGAGGACCGCGACCCGCTCGGTACCGGCTTCGTCCTGCGATGACGCCGCCGCCCAGCATTGCCTGGACAGACAGGCCCCGGCCCCCGGACGCTGCAAGCGCCTGGGGGCCGGGCGCCGGCCGAACCGTGGTAGGTGGACGTTGCGGCTCGACCTACGGCAGACCACGGTGGCTGCAAGTACGGATCGTGACAGAGTGGTCACCTGGGACAAGGGCCCCGAGCGAATTCACCCAGGTGGTTCCTCAGAGATGGCACTCGCACGCCATCGGTCGCGTTCGTGCCCGTCAGCCTGCGGGCTCGGCCGGGTGAGTCACGCTCGCGGGGCCCCCGCGCACGCTGTCCAGGACGGTGTTCCCCTGCTGGTCGACGAACCGCGTGAACAGCTGTTGGGCATAGCCGAAGACGATCGCCCACGAAACGATCTGCGCGGATGAGTCCAGCGCGCTGAGGCCCGGGATGAACTCGCCGCGCATGAGGAGCAACCCGAGGACAGCCGTTGCCGCCCCCGTGGGCAGCTTGAGGGCGGCGAGGGCCACCGGCACCCCGTATGGCTCCGACGAACCGCGGGTCCGCCGAATGGCAGCGGCCGCCGCGATCGTGGCCGCGGTTGCCCCGATCACCTCGACCAAGACCATGTCGGAAGGCGACACGGTCGCATCGATGGCGTCGTCGACGTCCTGCGGAGGCGTGACGCCGTCCTGTTGAACCGGCAGAGGCTCGGACTGCCCCGTCGGGCAGACGACGACCGTCTCATCCCCCATCGTCGGCTCGAAGCACAGCGGGATCAGCGACGGGTTGCGCCATGCCATGACGCCGAGCCCGATCGCTGCGCACGTCATCACGGCGGTCACGGCTATCAGGACGAAGTAGAAGCTTCGTACCTGGGTCTGCTCACGCAGCGCAGCCGAACTGGCGCCTCGTACGGCACTGACGATGGTGCCCCGCTGGTTCGCGATCTCGTTCCTCTTGGCGGACGGGGTCTTGGCGGTGGCCGCGGTCCACGGGTTGCGAGGGTCCTTCACGCCGACGCTCTGGGCGATCCGTTCCATCTCCCGCCGACGCGGGTCGGTCGGCCGGAGATGACGCTGCACGTGGTTCAGCAGGCCCGGCATCTGACCGAGTAGGTACTCATCCGGTGCGATGTTGAGCAGGGCGGCTTCGGCTGCGTCGAGGTTGCTCATCGCGCGTTCGAGCCGCGACCCGTCCCGCGAGAAGTAGCGCCTCCCGTTGGTGGCGTCCCGGGCAGCCCTCAGGTGGCGAGCAATCGCATCCGCCAGCACCCCAGTGCACTGGGCACGCCGGCCATTGCCGTTCGCTCCGCAGGTCCCAACCATCCACGCGCTGAGCGCTTCGAGCTCCGCGGCACGGGTGAGCGTGCCTTCACGCCACGGGCGCTTGACCGGACCACCCAGACCCACCAAGGGATGGCGGCTCGGATCCGGACCCGCTCGCGCGTGCCCATTTCGGCTGGCCTTCGCCCGAGTCGCCGTTGCCATGGTCCCTCCGCGGTGCGCCGGACGTTTCCGCCCTGGTCCGGCTCTCCTCGGAGGATGTGCTGTCGGGCGTCAATGCACAGCGTCATTCGGCACACGCTCGAGATGGCACATGTCTCACCGGGTGGCTCGCGACGTCGTGCGGAGCCGGGTGCGCTATGTCGGCCCGGGTCAGCCGTGGCCGGGCGAGCCCAGCTGCGCGGCCAGGAAGTCCTCCCAGGAGCGGGTGCCGACGGCCCGGTCCGGGGTCAGGTTCGCGCCCTCGCGGAGCGCCCTGGCGGCTCGTCCAGGGATCGGGACCGAAAGGATCGGCCGGCGCTTGTCGCTGGCGCGCAGGTACCCGCGCACCAGGTCGGCCATCGGGTACACGCGCGGACCGCCCATTTCGGGTACGAGGCCGGCCGGTGTGCCAAGTGCGAGCTCCACGAGGCGCGCGGCCACCTCGCCGGCGTCGATCGGCTGGAACCGGAACCCCGACGGGACCGGTATCACCGGAAGCCTGGCAATCTGCCTCACGGCCGTGAGGGTCAGGTCATGGAACTGGGTGGCTCGCAACGTCGTCCACGGCAGACCCGAGTCGGCAACGATCCGCTCGGCGCGGAACTTCGCGCCGAAGTAGCCGAACATGGTCCGGTCGACGCGGCCGGCCATCGGAACCCTGTCCGCGCCGACGACCGAGATGTACGCGAGGTGCCGTGTCGCGGTCGGTGACGCCGCCTGCACGAGGTGCCTTGCCTTGTCGTCGTCACCCTTGCTGCTGCCCGCGCAGTGGATGATGATCTCGGCCCCCTCCGTCGCGGCCTCGATCCCATCGCCCTTCGCCAGATCGCCGGTCACGTACTCGATGCCCTCGCCGCCCTCGTGGCCGTGCCGGCTGAGCACGCGGACGTCGTGCCCGGCATCCCGCAGCCGCGCCACGACGAGCCGCCCCAGGGTGCCGGTACCGCCGGTCACGAGGATGGGTGACGTCACGGCTTCTGCCTCTCGGAATGCCTGCCGGGCGTCCATGACACACGGCGCGCTACTTCCCAGCCACCGATTCGAGCATTCATGACGACCGGTTGTCAGGTCCGCTGGGTTCGGGGTCACCCAGGCGATGGAGGGCTCGCCAGTCGCTGCCGTCGCCCGGGCGCCGGGGGCGAGGCCCGGGCGACGAATCAGGTGCCGGCCGGTTGGAACAGCTCGATCACGTTTCCGGAGGGGTCCTCCAGCAGGATCTGAGAACCCCCCGGACCGGTCACGATGTCGTTGCGGAAGCCGAGGCCCTCCTGACGGAGGCGGGCGACTTCGGCGTTGATGTCATCGACGATGAGGTGGATGCGGTTCCAACCACCCGGCCCGGGCTTGACACCGTCAGGCATGGGTCGCCCGGCGGAGCTCGCCGGCCCGCTGAGCAGCAACCGCAGATGGCCGCGCGTGATGTCCGCGAACGCGGGGGCGGCGCTGGTGTGCAGCTCGAAGCCGAGGTGCTTCGTGTAGAAGTCGATCGACGCCTGGACGTCGTCGACCATGTAGCGGACGTTCACCATCTCGTTCAGGTCGTTCATCGCTCCTCCTATGGTGTCGTCGAAACGAGGTTGGGCGGGCTGGCGACGGCGGCAAGCAGAAACCCGATGCGGGTCTCGAGCTCGGCGGCGGTCTGCTGGAAAGCCGGGTAGCTGGCCTCGTCGTCGCCGGGCACCGTGGCGGGATCCGGGATGCTCCAGTGGATGGTTTCCGGCCGGCCGGGGAACTCCGGGCAGACCTCGCGCACCCGGTCGCACAGGCTGATCACCCAGTCGAACTGTTGGTGGGCGTACACGCTCAGGTGCTTCGAGCGGTGGCCGGCCAGGTCGATCCCGCGCTCCTCGTGCATGACCCGCACTGCGTTGGGATGGAGGGGCTTGGGGCGGCTGCCGGCGCTGTGCGCCTCGACCAGTCCACCGGAGCGGGCCCGGACCAGGGCCTCGGCGATCTGGGACCGGGCGCTGTTGCCCGTACACAGGAACAACACCCGCACCGTCGTCGCCCCGGGCGGCGCGCCGCTCGGTACCGCCGGGGTGAGGCGGAGCCCCGGATGGAGCGCCGCTCCCGTCGCGGCCAGCAGCTGACCGACCCGGGTGAGGTCCACCGTGTAGTAGGCGTCGCGGCGGTCGGCCGAGCTGCGACGGGCCGAGACCAGGTGGGCATCCCGCAGCTTGCCGAGGTGGTACGAGACCAGGTTCTGGGGCTGGCCCACCAGACCGGTCAGCTCGTGCACCATCCGATCGCTGCGAGCGAGCTCACCCAACAGCCGCCAGCGCAGCGGATGGCCCGCCAGCCGAAGCAGCCCCGGCGGCGCCAGATCCCGATCGGTTGGTCCTTCCATCGCTCCTTTTTACATCAATTCGATTAGATATATCAAGCCAGATTGCTCGATACCGCCAGATTCCTCCATCATCCATACACATGTTCGCAACAAAGTTGTAACGCTGAGGGGCGCACGCGCGGTCTTTAGGTGGACGGCTCATCCGCTCGTGAGCCGTTCACAATGCCGGGGGTAACGACAGGAACCGGCCGCGAGCAGCCCCCCGATGCTGGGGTCGGGGGGCCGCTGCTCGCAGTGGCGCCCCGGTGCGTCGAATCGCCCCGGCTCGTGGACCGTCGGGGGATCGGTGCCGCGCCGCCGGTAGAACGGAGCCACCGATGGGGTCGCGCACCAAGCCCGCTCGTGTGAAGATCAGCGGTGACCTCTACCACCCCGTCGTCCACGACGGCGCCGTGCGGATCACGCGACCCGGTCGCTGGGGCAACCCACACAAGGTCGGGCCCGACTGTCCCCCCGATGTTGCCGTCGCCCGCTTCCGTGCCGACCTCTTCGCCGGCCGGCTCAGGGTCACCGTCGACGACGTCCGCCACGGTCTGGCCGGCCACGACCTCGCATGCTGGTGCCCGCTGGATCGGCCCTGCCACGGCGACGTGCTTCTCGAGGTGGCTAACTGACGCGCGCAGGCGCGGGCTCGAGGGATCAGGGAGGCCCGAACGACAACTCCGGGTAGTCACCCGAGGGCTCCTCGAGCAGTGAGTCGCTGCCCTGCTGCCCCAGGTGGGTGGCGAAGAACGCCAGGAGCAGGTCACACGTGATCCGCCGCATCCGACGTGGCTCGATCTGCGTCGCGGCCAGCATCGCCTTGGCCGGCGACTCGCTCGGCAGGGGCAGCAACGGCACGTCCATGAAGCTCAGGTGGGTCGCCCCGGCGACCTGCACCGTGTAGCCGGGCCGGCCCTGCTCCTGAACCGTCCGCCAGCCGCCCAGGGTGATCGCCTTCTCGGCGTCGAATGCGGCGGCGTCGGTGGCCAGGCCGGCGGCGACCGCGTCGGAACCCGAAGGGACGAACTCGGGATGCTCGGCCAGCACCTGCAACACCGGCCGGTTCAGCCCGACCCGCCCGACCTGGGTCCACAGCGCCCCGTCCAGGTTCGCAGCGGCGAGGCAGCGCGCGTCGTGGCGACACCATTCCAGCGCGGCATTGCCGCCGAACGAGTGCCCGAATGCGCCGAGGCGACCCAGGTCGATACGGCCGGCCAGGGCCCCGTCCGTGTTGGCGGCGAGCCGCCCGAGCCAGTCGCCGACCGAGGCCAGGTCGGCGGCTTTGTACTCACACACAGCGGCGCGCCGCCGGAACCGCTCCTTGTAGGGACCAGTTTGAGGTCCGAGCGCCCCCGCCTGCGCGTCCGGGTTCACGGGGATGGTCCGGCCGTCGGCGAATACCGTCACGGCCGTCTCGTAGGTGTGGTTGACGCCCACCACCACATATCCGTGGCTGGCGAGCTCCTCGCCGATGGCGGCGAGGAGCAGAGGCGGGAAGCCGCTCGGCGACATGACCAGCGCCGGAAAGTTCGCCTGATCCGTTGCCATAGCGGCGTCCGCGACGGCGTGGCTCTGCAGTCCGGTGGCGTTCAGCCCGAGGAACTGACCGGTCGGCGCCCACGGATCCGGCAGATAGGCGGCCGGCGCGGCATCGGCGTCGGCGTCGGGCGCCGCGGGATACCAGACCCACACCAAGAGCTCACGGCGGTTCTGGGGATCGGACGAGTAGATCTCCGCCCGCTGTGCGTCGATCCAGTCGTACGAGGTTCGGCCCACGTGGTAGCGGCCACTCGGGGCCGGAAGCGCTTCAGACTCGGAAGATGACGACATCGACGCTCACCTCGATCTGGTGCCGACACTCTTCCGCCCGCCCTCGTGATCGGCAAGCGATGCGACCATCGAGCCCGCGGGCCGGCCCCAGCGGTAGCGTCTCGTCCGCGCTTGGTCCCATCGACCCGTGGAGGCGAAATGGAATCGGTCGGTCAGGCCTACCCGGCAACGTTCGAAGTCGATCGGGCCGAACGGATCGCCAACTGGCGGCCGCTCGTGCAGTGGCTGCTGGCGATCCCCCACTTCCTGATCCTCGAGGGCCTGCAGCTCGTGGCCCGGGCGGCCGCCTTCATCAGTTGGTTCGCGATCGTGTTCACCGGCAAGCTGCCGGAGGGGCTCGCCAACATGCTGTGCCTCTACGTCCGGTACAACAACCGCGCCTGGGCGTACGCCGGCTTCCTGCGCGAGGAGTACCCGCCGTTCGTTTTCGACCCGGTCTCGCCCGATCCCGGCATGTACCCGCCCGTGCGCTCCGGGTTCGCGCCCGAGCTCGAGAACCGTAACCGTGTCACCGTCGGGTTCCGGCTCATCCTGGCCATTCCGCAGATCATCGTCGTCATCGTCCTCGGCGTCGCCGCATTCGTGGCCTGGGTGATCGGGCTCTTTGCCGTGTTGTTCACCGGTCGCTGGCCCGATGGGCTGCGCACGTTCATCGTGGGCTACATGCGCTGGGTCACCCGGGTCGAGGCCTACGTCGGGCTGCTCACCGACGCCTACCCACCGTTCCGGCTCGACTGAGCGCCCGGGGCGGGGCTCGGCTCACGCACAGCCGCCTGAGTCGCCATGATGACGCGCCTACGCGAGACGCTGGACCGCCTGCCGCGGGAGCGGCTGGCGGAGCTGGTGACTGCAGGATGCTACGGCACCGTCCTGGTGCTCGCAGCGCTCGGCGTGATCGGCGTGTCGGACGTCGCCCTCGGCCACGGATCCGAGTTGGTCGCCGGCGTCGGGCTGGCAACCTGGCTGGCGCACATCTTCGCCGAGCTGGTCGGAGGACACGTCCAGCGCCCCGAACCCCTGCGTCGGAGCGAGGTTGTCCGGTCGCTGGTGGATGGCAGCCCGATCCTCGTGGCCTCCGTCCTGCCGGCGATCGTCCTCGGGTTCGGGCGCCTGGATCTGGTGAGCGACGCGACGGCACGGATCGCGGCGATCGTGGTAGCCGTAATCCAGTTGCTCGCCATTGGTGCGTTCGTGGGGCAGGTGGCCCCGGCGCCGCCGGCGGCCCGGTGGACGTTCGCGGCGGCCACGGCCGGCGTCGGCGTTGCCGTCGTGGCGCTCACCGTGCTGCTGGGCCATTGACGGCGTCAGCCCAGCGCCACCCCCTCGACGGAGCTGGACGACACCGGGTCCGGCAGGCGCATCACGCGGAACGAATTGAAGATGCCCACCAGGCCCGCG
>Ga0081455_10003262_pt1 | contig 18776 bp, 18 predicted proteins | sample TabmetS3T2R1_FD_70207 | JGI IMG/M metagenome (GOLD analysis project Ga0081455, IMG submission 70207) | Tabebuia heterophylla rhizosphere microbial communities from the University of Puerto Rico - S3T2R1 | ecosystem: Host-associated > Plants > Roots > Rhizosphere ... | reverse complement strand
CCGGGGTCCATATAGCCGACGGCAACGAGATAACCGGGGCCGAGAAAGGCCAGCAGCTTGCGCCAGAACGGCCCCTTGCTGGCCGTACGGACGCTGGCAAACATCCCGAGCAGGGATGGCTCGCCACGCGGCGTTCGCCAGCCCTCACCGCCCGCGCCAGAGGCAAGGGACGCGGCATCTAAGGGGGGTGTCACACGCATGTGGGGCGGAGTCGCATCCATGACCGAAGCATGGACCAATCCGAACCTTTTTGCAACTCATTCGCAACTGCAACTGGCAACTATCAAAGCCAGCGCCACCCCGGCCTCAAACCCGGTCAATCAATCGTCCGGCCGAATTTGTTGGATTTCGGGAAGCCTTTTGGCGCCAGCCGGCCCGCATCGGCCCGGTTGCCGCGCCAGTCCACGAGCTCCTTCATGGTCGCCGAGAACTCCCGCCCCGCCGAGTCGCGCCAGGTCAGGCCATCGGCCGCCGCAAATGTCACGACATCGGACAGGCCGCCATCCTTGTAGCGCTGCAGACGAACGCCGCGGCCACGCGCCATCTCCGGAACCTGGTCGAGGCCAAAGATCACAAGCTTGCGGTTGTCGCCGATCACGGCGACGGTATCGCCTGACACCACCGCGACGGTTCGCGCCTCGTTCGGCGGGCTGACATTGAGAATCTGCTTGCCCTTGCGCGTGTTGCCGACGCAATCGTCCTCATTGACCACAAAGCCCTGCCCGTCATGGCTCGCGATCAGGAATTTGCGGCCGCCCTTGTTGACGAACAGGGACACGATGTCGGCGTCCTGCTCCATGTCGATAAACATGCGGATCGGCTCGCCATGGCCACGGCCGCCGGGCAGCTTGCTGGCATCCAGGGTGTAGAAGCGGCCGTTGGTGGCAAACAGCAGCAATTTCGACGTCGTCTCGGCGAAGAAGGAAAATCCGAGTGCGTCGTCGGTCTTGAAGCTGAGACTCGAGAGATCGGCAACCTGCCCTTTCAGGCCGCGAACCCAGCCCTTTTGCGAGACGACGACGGTGATCGGCTCGCGCTCGACCAGCGCCTCTTCGATCGCCGCGAGATCATGCTCGGGAGCGTCGGCGAATTCGGTGCGGCGCTTGCCGAGCGGCGTCTTCGGCCCGAACTTTTCGCGCAGGCCGGTGATCTCTTCGGAGATCCGCTTCCACTGCTCGTCCTCCGAGCCGAGGATCGCCCTGATGCCCTTCAGCTCGGCCCGCAGGTTCTTTTCCTCGGTCTTGATCTCGATCTCTTCCAGGCGCCGCAAGGCGCGCAGCCGCATGTTGAGGATGGCCTCGGCCTGCACGTCGCTGAGCTTGAACGCCTTCATCAGCACCGGCTTCGGCTCATCCTCGGTGCGGATGATCTTGATCACCTTGTCGATGTTCAGATACGCGATCAGGTAGCCGCCAAGAATTTCGAGCCGGCTTTCGATCTGTCCTTGCCGGTGGCGCGAGCGGCGCAGCAGCACGTCGCGGCGATGATCGAGCCACTCGCGCAGCACTTCGGCGAGCCCCGACACCCGTGGCACCCGTCCCTTGATCAGGACGTTCATGTTGAGCGGAATGCGGCTTTCAAGCTCGGTGAGCTTGAACAGCGATTCCATCATCAGTGCCGGGTCGACGTTGCGGGATTTCGGCTCGATCACGACGCGAACGTCTTCGGTCGATTCGTCCCGGATGTCGGCCACCAAGGGCAGCTTGCGGTCGTTCAGAAGCTCCGCGATTTTTTCGATCAGCCGCGACTTCTGCACCAGCCATGGGATCTGCGTGACGACGACGACCCAGGTGCCCCGCGCGCCTTCTTCCTGCTGCCACTTGGCGCGGACCCGGAACGAGCCTCGGCCCGTGGTATAGGCCTCGACGATCGAATCCTGATTGTCGACGACGATGCCGCCGGTCGGGAAGTCCGGTCCCTTGACGTATTTCAGCAAGGCCCGCGATTTGGTGTCGGGCTTCTTGATCAGTTGCAGCGCAGCGTCACAGAGCTCCGCCACATTGTGCGGCGGGATCGACGTCGCCATGCCGACGGCGATGCCCTGCGAGCCATTGGCCAACAGATTCGGGAACGCGCCCGGCAGCACCACCGGCTCATTCTTCTGGCCGTCGTAGTTCGGACGAAACTCGACGGCATCCTCGTCGATTCCGTCGAGCAACAGGCGGGCGACTTCCGTGAGCCGCGCTTCGGTGTAGCGATAGGCCGCCGCGCTGTCGCCGTCGATGTTGCCGAAATTGCCCTGGCCTTCGACCAGCGGATAACGCGAGGAAAAATCCTGCGCGAGGCGGACCAGCGCGTCATAAATCGCCTGGTCGCCATGGGGATGGTAGTCGCCCATCACGTCGCCGACGATCTTCGCCGACTTTTTGGGAGTGGTGCCGGGCTCAAGCCGCAACAGCCGCATGCCGTAGAGGATGCGGCGATGAACAGGTTTCAGCCCGTCCCGCGCATCCGGCAATGCGCGATGCATGATGGTCGAGAGTGCATAAGCGAGATAGCGCTCTTCCAGCGCGTCGCGCAGCGCGATTTCCTGGACCTCTGGCGGTTCAGGCGGAATCAGTGTTTTGCCCATTCAGACGGGATACAAGCAGCCGCCGGGATGAACAAGGTCGGGAAATGAATGGGAAATCAACATTACCGCCAGATCTTATCGCCAGGTCTCACCGCCATGCCTTGTTCGCAATTCAGTGAACACGCTGCGGACGGCAGGATCGCAGGCTTGGACTCACTTGGGTCTGCAGCCTATAATTGCCCCGGGTGGTGAATGCTTGATCCTTTGAAGGAGGAACAGAAGATGCGTCGACTGATGAAGGCCACGATCGCGACCTTTGGTCTGATCGGAGCCGCGCTGCTCGCCTTGCCGTCCGCGCAGGCAATGCCGGTTGCCGGCGGCCTGGCTGCTGCCACCAGCAACAAGCTTCTGGAGAAGGTCTACCTCGTGTGCCCGCGGCCGCGCTGGAACGGGTTCGCCTGGGTCCAGCCGCCCTGCTACAACGCGGCGCCGGCCGTACCGTTGTATGCGCCGGGCGTGCTCGGCCCGCCAGTCGTCGTGGTTCGCCCCCGCTATCGTCGGCGCGTGATCGTTTACTGAGAAGCGGGATTGGCATGGAACGCGCGGGCCGGCGCTGTCGGCCCGCGTTTTTTATGCGCGCTGCTGGCGCCCGCCACCACCTCGCATGACGGCCGCAATAAAGCCGGCTCGTGCGTCTGAATGGCTGAGGCCGCGCGGCTCGAGCACGTGACGGGCGAGAAACAACCCCGTCAGCGTAAAGCCATCCTGCAGGTCCTGCGGTGTGAGTTCGTCCTCGAACGCGTCGTCACGCAGGAACGCCGGAAGCTTCAGCAGCCGATCGCGCCAGGCCTCGCCGGCGCTGCGCGACACTGCGCCGCCTGATTTCGGCGAGACATAGGCGAGATCGTCTTGCGATCCGGTCGCCGCGCAGACCGAAAGCTCGAGACCGAATCCGAGTTCGCCAAGCATCGCGAGTTCAAAACGCACCGTCTGGACCGCGGCCTGGATCGGGTCCGCGAAATTGTCCAGGGTCGATTCCATCAAATGGTAGATCATTTGATGTGGATCGCGCTCGGGCAGCAGCCGCGCCAGGGCCGCAAGGTGAGTGACCCCATAGGCGGCGTGTGCCGTCTCGAGCAGCGTCGCAGCCCGCAGCCGGGTGCCGTCCAGTGCGAAGGTGCCGAGATGCTCGTCCAGGCGCGCGCGCCAGACCGCATGAACGGAGTTGCCGGGTTGCAGCACCGGCCGCAGGCGCCGGCCGGCGCCGCCCCTGACCAGTCCCAGATGGCGGCCGTGTTCGGTTGTCAGCAATTCGACGATGGCGCTGGATTCGCCATGCCGACGCACGCCCAGAACGATGCCGTTGTCGATCCACTCCATGATCGTTCCACATGACCGCCATTGGCGGCGCCCGGTCCCCTGCCCGTATCAAGATAACGATGACCGTGATTTATCACAGCGGGCGGACGGATTATCGGTCAGGAAATTCCAGACCCATTTCGCGGTACCGTTCAGGATCATCGCCCCAACTCTCGCGAACCTTGACGAACAGGAACAGGTGCACGGGCCGTTCGAGCGCCTCCGACAATTCAGCCCGCGAATCCGCGCCGATCGCCTTGATGGTCGCGCCGCCCTTGCCGAGCACGATCTTGCGCTGGCTGTCCCGCTCGACAAAAATGGTCTGCTCGACGCGCACCGATCCATCCTTGCGCTCGGTCCAGGCGGTCGTCTCCACGGTCGACTGATAGGGCAATTCCTGGTGCAGGCGCCGATAGATCTTCTCGCGGGTCACCTCCGCGGCAAGGTGACGTTCGGGCGCATCCGAAATCTGATCGGCGGGATAGAGGAAAGGCCCCGGCGGAACGGCTTGCGCCAAGGCGGTTTTGAGGTCGGCAACGCCGTCACCCGTCATGGCCGAAATCATGAAGGTCTGCCGGAACGACAGCTTCTCGTTGGCCGATTTGGCAAGCCCGAGCAGCTTCTCGCGCGCAACGCTGTCGACCTTGTTGATCACCAGAAACAGCGGCGCTCGGCCCGCGGCAACCTTGGCGAACACCGCCTCGGCCTCCTCATCCACGCCGCGGCGCGCGTCGATCATCACGCAGACCAGATCGGCATCATGAGCCCCGCTCCAGGCGGCAGAGACCATCGCGCGATCGAGACGACGCTTGGGCACGAAGATTCCGGGCGTGTCGACCAGAATGACCTGGGCATTGCCCTCGATCGCGATGCCGCGGATCAGCGCGCGAGTCGTTTGCACCTTGCTGGAGACGATCGTCACCTTGGAACCGACCAGCGCATTGACCAACGTCGATTTTCCGACATTGGGTGCGCCGATCAGAGCAACGAAACCGCACCGCGTCTCGCTGCCCGGCCGCGAGTCCGGCATCTCAGACCTCGATCCTCGCGACGCCCTCGCGCTCGAGCAGCGCGGATGCGGCAGCCTTCTCGGCCAGACGCTTGCTGCTGCCTGACCCTTCCGCAGGTTCTATCCCCGGCAAATCGACCGCGATCGTGAAGCGCGGATCGTGATGCGGCCCGGTGCGCTCGACCTCGCGATAGGTCGGGGGCGGCAGGCCACGGCCCTGCGCCCACTCCTGCAACACGGTTTTGGGGTCACGTAGCGCGCGCATCGGCTTGCGCAGCAGATCGCCCCAGGATTTGCGAATGAATTGCGCCGCGGCGGGATAGCCGCCATCGAGGAAGATCGCGCCGATCACCGCCTCGCAGATATCGCCAAGCACCGATTTGCGCAGCCGCTCGCCAGCAAGGCCGACCGCGCCGAGCTTGATGCCCTCTTCGAGTCTGAGGGCATGGGCGACGTCGGCGCAGGTCTCGCGCCGCACGAGATCGGCGAGCCGCTTCGACAACTCGCCTTCGTCGGCCCTCGGAAAGGTATGAAACAGCATGTCGGACACGACCAGGCCCAACACGCGATCGCCGAGGAATTCCAGCCGCTGGTAGCTCGCGGTGCGGTCGCTCGGCACCTTCAGCGCCGAGACGTGCGTAAAGGCGAGCGCAAGCAATTGTTCGTCGCTGAAATAATAGCCGATCCGCTGCTCGATCGCCTTGGCGATCCTTTTTTTGGCAACTTTGCGCGAGGGCTTCTTGGCCGACTCCGCCGCAGCCTCCTCCGCCACTGGCCCCACCGTGTGGTCGGTGGTTTCAGCAATCAGTTCGGCTGTCGCCGCGGAACTCTCGCGCGTTCCCGCCGCGGCCCTGTTGGTTTTGCTCTCGGGATCGATCGCCGTGTCCTCTCTCATCGCACGATGGAGAACAACCTGTTCCATCGCACCGCGAACGGCCAGCGCCAGATTTGCCAGGCATGTTCGTTTTCAGCGATGGAGAAGAAGATCAGTTGCGCCCGCCCGATCAGATTTTCCCGCGGCACATAACCGACTGCCGACAGCACGCGGCTATCGGTCGAATTATCGCGATTGTCGCCCATCATGAAAAAATGGCCTTGCGGGACCGTATAGACGGGGGTGGTGTCGTAGAAGCCGTTATCGACGCAATCGAGCGTTTCATACGAAACGCCGTTCGGCAGCGTCTCCTTCCAGCGCTTCACCCGCGCCATCGCGTCCGATCCGCAAGGGTCCTCGCCGACGAAATCGGACAACCGCTCACGGCTCACGGGCTGATCATTGATATACAACAGCCCCTCGCGCATCTGGACGCGATCACCGGGCAGTCCAATCACGCGCTTGATGTAGTCGGTCGTGTCATCTTTCGGCAGACGAAACACCACGATGTCGCCACGCGACGGATCGGAGCCGAAGATCCGGCCCGAAAACAAGGGCGGTGAAAACGGAATCGAGTAATGGCTGTAGCCATAGGAATATTTCGAGACGAAGAGATAATCGCCGACCAGCAGCGTCGCCTTCATCGACCCCGAAGGAATGTTGAAGGGCTGAAAAAACAGGGTGCGGATCACCAGCGCGATGATCAGCGCGTGGACCACGACGCGAATCGTCTCGCCGACGCCGCTTTCTGATTTGGTGCTTAGCTTGACGGTCATCTCGGTTCCAGTTCGGGAGACGGACTTTTAGACGGTTGCACTGCCCGGTGCAATCAACACCGGCGGATTTCGTTGGAATACCTTATAGTTAGAAGGCGTTACGCTCGCCGGCAAATCACGCGCTTATGGCGGTGTCGGCGCTTTGCCTGCCTCGACCGCCGAAATTATGACGAATGCCTGCGCCAGCGGCCAGTCATCGGTGATCGACAGGTCGATTCGCGGCGCACAGCCGGCGGGAATCAGCTGGTTCAGCCGGGCCAGCGCGCCGCCCGTCAGCAACATCGATGGCCGCCCGCCCGGCAGATTGATAACCCCCATGTCCCGCCACCAGACCCCCTGCCTGATGCCGGTACCGAGCGCCTTCGAACATGCCTCCTTGGCCGCGAAACGCTTGGCATATGTCGCGACATAGTTCTGGTGATTCTTCGACCGTCGTTCCGCTTTCGCCCGTTCGGCGTCGGTGAAGATGCGCTGCAGAAAGCGATCGCCATGGCGCTCGATCACATTGGCAACGCGTCGGATATCGATCAGATCTGATCCGATGCCGATGATCATGTCGCGGCCACGCGCTGCCGACCGCGGTCCATGACTTCGCGCATTGTCCGGATGGTCTGCGTCAGACCGACAAACACCGCCTCGCCGACCAGGAAATGCCCGGTGTTCAGCTCCACGATCTCCGGCAGAGATGCGATTTTTTCAGACGTTTCATAATCAAGTCCATGCCCGGCATGCACTTCGAGCCCGCCGTGCCGGGCGAGTGTCGCGGCAGCCTTGACGCGCAGCCACTCCAGTTCGGCAAGCCCGGCGTCGCCGCCTAGCACGGCGTCGCACCAGGCCCCCGTATGAATCTCGATCACTGGAACTTTGAGCCGGATCGCGGCTTCGATCTGGTTCGGATCCGGGCTGATGAAGAGTGATACGCGGATGCCGGCATCCGCGAATTTGCTGACCACAGGTACCAACGTGTTGTGGCGTCCCACGACATCGAGTCCGCCCTCGGTCGTGATTTCAGCGCGGCGCTCCGGCACCAGGCAAACCGCATGCGGCGTGGTCGCGAGCGCGATTTTCACCATCTCGTCGGTGACGCCCATCTCGAAATTAAGCGGCTTGGATATCTCTGCCTTCAGCCGCGCCATGTCACGGTCGGTGATATGACGGCGATCTTCACGCAAATGCGCGGTGATGCCGTCGGCTCCGGCCTCGATCGCAAGCAGTGCCGCGCGAACCGGATCAGGGCGCGTGCCGCCTCGGGCATTGCGGATGGTGGCGACGTGATCGACATTCACACCAAGGCGCAGGGGAACAAGAGTCGGCATCAGAGACAAAATCCGGCGCGGGTTCGCTCAGCCATTCACGCGCTCGACTTGCGCCACGATGTCCTTGACGCGCAATTGCGAGATGATGGCGTTGAGATGCTTGAGGTCATAAACCTCGAGGTCGATGGTAATTTCGGTGAAATCCGGCGACTTTCGGCTCATGTGGATGTGATCGATGTTGCCGTCATGGTCCGCGATCACGGTCGCGAGCTGTGCCAGGCTGCCGGGCTCGTTGACCTGCTGGATGAACAGTCGCGCCGGAAACCGCTGCGGCGTCTCGGGGTCGACATCCCAGCGCACGTCCAGCCAACGCTGCGGCATGTCCTCGAACTCTTTCAGCGCCGGGGACTGGATCGGATAAATCGTGATCCCCTCGCCCGGGGTCACGATGCCGACAATCCGATCGCCCGGCACGGCGCCGCCATTGGGCGCGAACCGCACCGGCAGATCGGAGTTGATGCCGCGAATCGGGATTGGGGCGTTCGATTTGGCGGCACCGGTCTTGCCCGGCAACGCACGGGGTTTGCGGATCGTCGTATTGACCGCTCGCGCGACGCGTTCTTCCTTGTAGTCGGGATACATCGCGCGCGCGACGTCGGATGCTTTCATTTCGCCGCGGCCGACAGCCGCCATGACATCGTCAATCGAGGCACGGGCAAGGCGCGGCAACGCGCCTTTCAGTTTGTCGTCCTGGTAGTCCATCTTCGCGCGCTGGAACAAACGTTCGACGATGCGGCGGCCGAGGCCGGCATATTGCTCGCGGATCGCGGCGCGTGTCGCGCGACGGATCGCAGCCCTCGCCTTGCCGGTGATTGCAAGTTGCTCCCAGGCCGCTGGCGGCGCGACCTGCGCTTTCGACGTCATGATCTCGACTTCGTCGCCGTTCTGCAGCTCCGAGGCCAGCGGCGCGAACTTGCCGTTGATCTTGCAGCCAACGGCACTGGTGCCGACGTCGGTATGCACGGCAAAGGCGAAGTCGATCGCATTCGCCTTGCGGGGGAGCGCGATCAGCTTGCCTTTCGGGGTGAAGCAGAACACCTGGTCGTGAAACAGCTCGAGCTTGGTATGCTCGAGAAATTCTTCCGGGTTCGAACCATCGGACAACACGCCGATGGTGTGCCGCAGCCACGCATAGGCGTTCGACTCGTGCTTCAACAGCCGATCCGAGCCGCCCGGATGATCCTTGTAAAGGGCGTGCGCGGCGATACCATATTCGGCGATCTCGTCCATCTCCTGCGTACGAATCTGCAACTCCACGCGCTGATTGCCGGGGCCGATCACCGTCGTGTGAATCGAACGATAATCGTTCTGCTTCGGCGTCGAGATGTAATCCTTGAAACGGCCGGGAACGACGGGCCAGGCAGTATGCACGACGCCCAGCGCGCGGTAGCAATCTTCCAGCTTCTCGACGATAACGCGGAAGCCGAAGATGTCGGACAGCTGCTCGAAGCCGACCGACTTGCGCTCCATCTTGCTCCAGATCGAGAACACCTTCTTGCGCCGGCCCTTGACCACGGCCTTCAGCCCATAGCGGGCGAGGTTCGCCGAGAGCTGGCTTTCGATTTCGCCGATCAGATTGCGGTTGCGCTCGGTGAGCACATTGAGCCGCTCGCTCAAGACCGCATGCGCCTCGGAGTCGAGCTGGCGGAACGCCAGATCTTCGAGCTCCTCGCGCATTTCCTGCATGCCCATCCGGCCGGCGAGCGGCGCATAGATGTCCAGCGTCTCTTCCGCGATCCGCTGCCGCGACGCCGGCGGCACGAAATCCAGCGTGCGCATGTTGTGCAGGCGGTCGGCCAGCTTGACCAGCAACACCCTGACGTCGTCGGCGATGGCGAGCAGGAGTTTGCGTAGATTCTCGGCCTGCTTGGCTTCTCGGGACACGAGGTCGAGCCGCTTCAGTTTGGTCAATCCCTCGACCAGCGCGCCGATCTCGTGACCGAACAGCTTGTCGATCTCGGCGCGGGTGGCCTCGGTATCCTCGATCGTGTCGTGCAGCAGCGCGGCGACGATCGTGGCGTCGTCGAGTTTCAGATCCGTCAGGATCGCCGCGACCTCGAGCGGATGTGAAAAATACGGATCCCCCGACGCCCGGGTCTGCTCGCCATGGGCGCGCATGGCGTAGACATAGGCGCGGTTGAGCAGGCCCTCATCCGCGTTGGGGTTGTAAGCCCGGACGCGCTCAACCAGATCGTACTGGCGCATCATCCGATGGCGGCCTCCCCGGGGAGACCGGCGCGCAAGCGTAGTGTCCGGCGACTGCGCTAGCTGTTCCGCCGCGGCCTGCATTTGCCCGGTTCTGCGGCGACTTTGCACCATAAATGTTGACCGCAAAGAGCCCTATGCTCAAACCGCAAATATCGCCGCTAAAACTCCGGACCGCAAGCAAACATCAAAAAGATGAATAAAATTAAAGGCCCGAAGCATGCTCCGGGCCTTCTGAAACGCAAAATCTCAGCGGAGAAAGTCTATTCCTCTTCCTCGGGCTGCTCGTCCGGCGGCGCCAGGCCTTCAAGACCCTTCAGCAGCTCTTCTTCGGTCATCCGCTCCATTGCGACCTCGGTATCGTCGGCATCGACACTGGCGCCGGCCGAGCCGATCAGCGGGACCGTGTCGGGCTCGGGCTCGTCGACCTCGACGAACTTCTGCAGCGAATGCACCAGCTCCTCGCGGAGGTCTTCCGGAGAAATCGTCTCATCCGCGATCTCCCGCAACGAAACCACCGGATTCTTGTCATTGTCGCGGTCGATCGTCAGTTGCGATCCCGACGAAATCATGCGGGCGCGGTGCGCGGCCAACAGCACGAGGTCGAATCGGTTGCTGACCTTATCGACGCAATCTTCCACCGTGACTCGCGCCATGGAATGCCGCTCCAAATTTGTCGGAAAATGGGTGTTTGTCCGCTAATTATAGCGCCCTTGCCCCTTTCGCAAGAGCGAATTTCTGAATCGCCGCCTTATCTTAGCTCCAATCGGGGGGCCAAATCTCGCGTATCCCTTTGGCCAATGCCCAAAACGGGTCCTCTGACCCGCCGGCTCGCCATTGGCAATCCCCCTGCCGCCCGTGGCCCAGATTGGTACACGACTTAAGTTAGAGAGAGATGATGTCGATGTGATTTGCTTCTTCGTTGGGGAAGATTTTCATTCATTGCAATCACAACGCTCAGCTTGGCTTTGCTTACAACCAACTAAAAATGCGAGTTAGCTTTTGATGCCTTCTACCAATCACAAGATCGCGCTCTTCATCGACGGCGCTAATCTCTATGCGACGGCGAAGACGCTTGGCTTCGACATCGACTACAAGCGCTTGCTCCGGGAGTTCCAGAGCCGTGGCGAATTGCTGCGTGCGTTCTATTACACGGCCGTGATCGAGGATCAGGAATATTCATCGATCCGTCCGTTGATCGACTGGCTCGATTACAACGGCTATACGGTCGTCACCAAGGCGACCAAGGAATTCGTCGACCAGACCGGCCGTCGCAAGATCAAGGGCAATATGGACATCGAACTCGCGGTCGATGCCATGGAATTGGCCGAGCACGTCGATGAAATCGTGCTGTTTTCGGGCGATGGCGACTTTCGCTCGTTGGTTGAAGCTGTGCAGCGCCGCGGCGTTCGCGTCACGGTGGTGTCGACAATCTCGACGCAACCGCCCATGATCGCGGACGAACTGCGTCGTCAAGCCGATGTCTTCACCGATCTGGTCGCTCTGCAGACCAAGATCGGCCGCGATCCGTCCGAGCGTCCCGAAAGGGCACCGCGAGAGCCGCGCGAAGCACGCCATACGCCGCAATTCCTGCAAAAGAGCTCGATTGCACCACGCGGCGGGGATGACGAAGACTTCGAAGAGGATTGATCAGCCGGGTAACGCTGGGACCGAGGTGCTCGCGCCCGGCCCCGATCACGGCGGCACTCCCGAGCACGATTGCCCGCTCTGCCCGCGACTGACGGCGTTCCGCCTCGACAATCGCACCAAGCATCCCGATTGGTTCAATGCGCCAGTGCCGGCATTCGGTTCCAGCGACGCTCGGCTTCTGATCGTCGGGCTCGCACCCGGTTTGCAGGGAGCCAACCGCACCGGCCGTCCGTTTACGGGCGACTATGCCGGCGACCTGCTCTACGCGACACTGCTCGCCTTCGGCTTTGCCGAGGGCCGCTACGAGGCGCGGCCCGACGACGGGTTGACGCTGCGGGATTGCCGCATTGCCAATGCGGTGCATTGCGTTCCGCCACAGAACAAGCCCCTGCCGCTCGAAATCAACACCTGCCGGCGCTTCCTCGCCGCCGCCATCGATGCGATGCCGCGGCTGCGTGCCATCGTCGCGCTCGGCCGCATCGCCCATGATTCGACCATCAAGGCGCTGCGCTTGAAAGCCTCCGAAGCCCCTTTCGCCCACGGCGCGGTGCACGACGCCGGCCGCTTCCGGCTGCACGACAGCTATCATTGCTCACGTTACAACACGAACACCGGCGTGCTGACGCCCAAGATGTTCGAGGCGGTGTTTGCAAAAATCCGCGCCGAACTCGGCTAACCCCTGACGGGATTGGCTTGCAGCCAGGCCAGCACATCCGGGCCGTTACGATCCGGTGGAAACACCGGATAGAAGACGTGCGTGATCCGGCCATCGTCGATGATCAGGGCAAGCCGCTTGATCAGCGTCAGTCCGGCAACCTGCAGGGTCGGCAGAGCGAGCCGGCTCGTGAGCCGCAACTCTTCGTCCGACAGCACGGCAAAGGGCAGATGCAGCCGCTCCGCCATCTCGCGCTGATAGGCGGTGCTCTGGGTCGACAGACCGAACACCTCGTCCGCGCCGGCCTGCCGCAATTCCGCGAACAGGTCCCGGAACGAGCAGGTCTGGGGCGTGCAGCCCCGTGCGCCGGGGATCAAATCCCAGTCATCGACGACCGACACCCGCCCCGGCTCCCCCGTGCGCGGATAGGCAAAGACCACGATCCGGCCGGGCAAAGCGCCGAGATCGATCTGGCGGCCGTCGGTCGCGGTCAGCGCAACGGACGGGATCGTCGCGCCCTTCAAATGATCGGCTGCGCCGTCAGCTGATGGCGCGGGGATCACGCTCCAATCCACGTTGAACAGATCGCGCTGATCACTCATCCGCGGGCCCGCATCAGCCGGCCTTTCTCCCGACTCCAATCGCGCTTTTTCTCCGTCTCGCGCTTGTCGTGCAGCTTCTTGCCCTTGGCGAGCGCGAGCTCGACCTTCGCCCTGCCCTGTTCGTTGAAATAAAGCTTGAGCGGAATCAGCGTCATGCCCTCCCGCTCGACCGCCCCGATCAATTTGTTGATCTGCTTTCTGTGCAGCAGCAGCTTTCGCGGTCGCTTCGGCGTGTGGTTGAACCGGTTGGCCTGCAGATATTCGGGAATGTTGGCGTTGACGAGCCAGATCTCCCCGTCGCGGGAATCGGCATAGGATTCCGCGATCGTCGCCTTGCCGGTCCGAATCGATTTGACCTCGGTTCCGGTCAAGGCGACGCCGGCCTCGATGGTATCCTCGATCGCATAATTGAACCGGGCTTTGCGGTTCTCGGCGACAATCTTGGTTTTCGGCGCGTTCTTTTCGGCCATCTATTTCTGTTTCAAGAGATCGCGGATCTCGGTGAGCAACACCTGATCCGTTGTGAGCTTCGGCGCCGTCGGCGGCGGCGGCTCGGTCCGCTTCAATCTGTTCATCAGCCTGACAACAATGAAGAGCGCGAAGGCCACAATCACGAAGTTCAGGCAGAGCGTGAGAAAATTGCCCCATGCGAGCACCGCGCCCTGCTTTTTCGCGTCTGCCAGATTGCTGGCGGTCACTGACTTGGCGAGCGGCGTGAAGTAGTTGGAAAAATCGAGGCCGCCGGTCGCACTGCCGATCAGCGGCATGATGATGTCGGCCACCATCGAATTGACGATACTGCCGAAGGCGGCGCCGATCACGATGCCGACAGCCAGATCGACGACATTGCCGCGCAGAGCAAATTCCTTGAATTCCTTCAGCATCGCAGGCCTCTCGCAGACATGCGCCGCTTGAGACATGCTCAACGGCGACTCATGCCGACTTCAGTTCAACAGCCCGGCATGGACCATGGCGCTGCGAACGGCCGCCTTGGCTTGGTCGGACAGCGGCACGATCGGCAGGCGTGAGGTCTCCGCGCAGCGGCCAATCAATGACATCGCGTATTTCACCGGCGCCGGCGAGGCCTCGATGAAGAGATCGACATGCAGCGGCGCAAGCTTGTCGTGGATCTTCAGCGCCTTGCCGAACTCGCCGGCGAGGCACGCATTCTGGAATTCCGCGCAGAGCCGCGGCGCCACGTTGGACGTCACTGAAATCGCGCCATGGCCGCCATGCGCCATGTAGCCGAGCGCGGTCTCGTCATTGCCGGTCAACTGGTTGAAGTCCTCGCCGATCTCACGCCGCTGCTGCGAAATCCGCGTCGTGCAATTCGGCGTCGCATCCTTCACGCCGGCGATGTTCTTCAATTCGTACAGCCGCTTCATTGTCCCGACGGACATATCGATGACCGAGCGTCCCGGAATGTTGTAGAGGATGATCGGGATGCCGATCGCATCATTGATCGCCTTGTAGTGCTGGTAGAGCCCCTCCTGGGTCGGCTTGTTGTAATAGGGGGTCACCACAAGCACGGCATCGGCGCCGGCCTTTTCGGCGTGCTTGGCGAGTTCGACCGCTTCCGAGGTCGAGTTCGAGCCGGCGCCTGCGATCACCGGAACCCGGCCCTTGGCCTCATCGATGCACCATTCGACGACGCGGTGATGCTCCTCATGCGACAGCGTCGGGCTCTCGCCCGTGGTTCCAACGGGAACGAGGCCGTGGGTTCCTTCGGCGATCTGCCAGTTGACGGCAGAGCGGAACGCAGCCTCGTCCAGCGCGCCGTTCTTGAACGGCGTCACCATGGCTGTGAAGGAGCCTCGGAACTTTGTCTTCGCCGCCATGAGAACCTCCAAACAGCGCCGCCGGACGAGCCTTTTCGATCCGCACCGACACGATCGCCCCCAAATACGGGGAACCTTTTCCCAGTCATAACCAGTTCACGTCGCTCATGAAAGGGGCGCGACGGGTCCCGGCATTGCCCCGGTCTCGATTTCGCCAAGGTCACCGGTCATGCAGCATCCAAGTTGCGATCCAACGGGGCATTGGTTTTTTGTCAACGTTCAGAATGCAATAACAATATAGCCTGAGCATATGATGTGCGCGCGAGACAAATGATTCGCCGCAGGGGAGCGAACTTGGGTCCCGAACCAACAATCCACCAGGCGCGGCCGCGTCTGAGGCGCAGCATCAAGGCCCTGCTGCTCGGGACCGTGGCGATCCACGCGACCGTCGCAGCCGCACCCTTCGCGTTCGGCGTGCCGCTGCCAAAGCCGCGTCCGATCGCGCGCAGCGCTGCCCTTCCCCCGGTGACGGCGGCGAAGGGCGCGTCGACCGCGTTGCCGGTCGCACCTCCCGCCGTGGCGCCGCTCCAGAGCCCGAAGCGGCCGCAGCTCGCGAAACGACCCGGCCCGCCGCTCGCGATGGCAGCCACGTCCGCAACCCCGCAGGCGGACAAGGATTCGCTCGAGCGCGTCATCGAACTTCTCGACGCCCGCAAGCCCGCAGACGCCACCCAGGTTCGGGATGCGATCACCGATCCCGTCGCGCAGAAGCTCGCGGAGTGGCTGATCTTGCGCAGCGAGGACAATGGCGCCTCGGTCGAACGGTATCGCGCGTTCCTGTTGGCCAATCCGAGCTGGCCGAGCAGCAATTTCCTGCGTCGCCGCAGCGAGGCCGCGCTGTGGGACGACCGCCGCGACGACGCGACCGTCGTGAATTATTTCGCCTCCGGCGACGCACCGCTGTCGGCCAAAGGTCGCCTTGTGCTGGCGCGAACCCTGCTGGCGCAGGGCGATCGCAAGACGGCCGAGCGCCTGGTGCGCGAAGCCTGGCGGGGCGATGCGATGTCGCGCGACACCGAAGCCGCGGCGCTCGATCAATTCGGCTCGTTGCTGACGCCGGGCGATCACCGCGCGCGCCTCGAATTTCTGCTGTTCGGCGACGATGCCGCCGCGGCGTTGCGCGCGGCTGAACGGCTTGGCCCGGCCTATGTTGCGCTTGCAAAGGCTCGGGCGGCGGTCAACAGGAAGGCTGTGAATGCCAAGTCGCTGCTCGACGCCATCCCGCACGAACTCCATGGCGAAGCCGGATACCTGTTTGCCCGCATCCAGTTTTTGCGCCGCGCCGACAAGATCGCGGAGGCCGCCGAGCTGATGAGCACGGCGCCGCGCGATGCCGGCCGCCTTGGCAACCCCGACGAATGGTGGATCGAGCGTCGGCTGGTGTCGCGCAAGCTGCTTGATCTCGGTGACTATCGCACGGCGTACGCCATCGCCCGCGATGCGGCGTTGCCGGCGCGCGACATCTACCAGACCGAACAGCAATTCACCGCCGGCTGGATCGCGCTGCGCTTCCTGCACGATGCCGCCACCGCCTATCAGCATTTCGCCCGGATCGGTGTCGGCAGCGTCAATCCGACCGCATTGGCTCGCGCCGGCTATTGGCAGGGCCGCGCGCTCGAGGATCTCGGCCGCACGCAGGAGGCCCGCACCGCCTATCGGGCCGCCGCCGAGCAGTCGACCAGCTATTATGGCCAACTCGCGCGCGCCCGGCTCGGTCTGCCGCAGATCGCCTTGAATGAAGCGCCCCGCCCTCCCGCGACCGCAAGTCAGCTCGAGATCGTGCGCGCCGCTGCATTGCTCTACGAACTGGACGAAGGTGCCCGTGCCGCGCCGATGCTGGCCGACATGGGCGAACGCTCCGACGATGCGGCCGCCATGGCTGCGCTCGCCGAACTCGCCGCACGCAGCGGCGACGCCAAGGGCATGCTGCTGGTCGGCAAGGCCGCGCTCAATCGCGGCTATCCGTTCGACGCCTATGCGTATCCGACCTCCGGCATTCCGGCCTTCTCGACCATCGGGCCCGAGGTCGAGAAATGCATCGTGTACGCGATCGCGCGGCAGGAAAGCCAGTTCGACCAGAGCGTCGTCTCGCCGGCCGACGCCTTCGGCCTGATGCAGGTGACCCCGGATGCCGGGAAATACGTCACGCGCAAATATGGCGGCACGTTCGACCTGAAACGGCTGAAGACCGACGCATCCTACAATGCGACGCTCGGCGCCGCTGAACTCGGCGGATTGATCGAGGATTATCGCGGCTCCTACATCATGACCTTCGCCGGGTACAACGCCGGTCGCGGCCGGGTGAAGGAATGGATCGAGCGGTTCGGCGATCCCCGGGATCCCAAGGTCGACGCGGTGGACTGGGTCGAACGCATCCCGTTCTCCGAAACCCGCAACTATGTGCAGCGCGTGCTGGAAAATGTGCAGGTCTATCGCTGGCGCTTTGGCGGCGGATCACGGCTGCTGATCGACGCCGATCTGAAACGCGGCGCGCAGGTCGCGGAAGACTAGGTTTTCCACGCCTCGATTGATCCAGTGGCGCTGTTTTCGCGCGGGCGCCCTTCAAAGGTTTTTTCCGTGGCAATGCTTGTAGCGTTCACCGGAATTGCACGGACATGCCTGATTTCGTCTGATCTCAGACAGCATCTCGTGCCATGCGGAGGGACGAAAGCGCCATCGCGCCGTATCGAAATTCATCAGGAACGGCAAAACAAAAAGCTTTTCACCGAGCTCGCGCAATCCAAGATTGAAGGACACATGGTCGCAACACTGCCAGGCCATGAACTTGGGAGGCAATGAAGCATCGACGGACAACATCTTGATCTTCTGTCCGACATACTCACGCTTGTTTTTCAACAAGCTTCGGATTTTGTAGATTCCAAGACCGCCAAAGGCGGAGTCCACCTCGACAGGCTCGGCATCCGGCGCGAGCGTCAAGATGCGCTTTTGAAATGTTTCGTTAAAGGCTTGATCATCCGAGACGCGGTGTGCCGTGGCATAATCACAGACCTCCTCCCACATGTCATTCGGCGAGAGCGTGGGATGGCGCAAGGCCCACATATCGTAATAGACGCCTTTTGAATTGGAGAACACGCCGGCGCAATCGGCCTGGGCCTCCAGGAAACCGATCGCCCTTTTCACCGCATCCAGGTCGATCGGCGCCGAATTGACATTATCGCAGTCAATCATGAACGCATAATCGAAGCTCGAAAACGAGCTTCGAACAATCGACATCAATGTGTTGCGGGCCTCGGCGATACGAACGGTGCGCTGGGGTTCGCGGCCAATCAATCCATCAAGTTCGACGAGCTGAGCGTTTTTGCTCTGCTGGCACCATTCTCTCAGGATGCGCTTCGTTGCGTCGCTGGAATCGTTTTCCACGAACGCAAATGCGCTTTCAGAAAACAGATTGGACAACTTCCCGATATTCCAAAGAACGCTAGGGAGTTCGACCGCACTATTCCTGGCTGTGCCAAGGAACACCGCCTTTTTCTGAAACAGACCCGAATTCATGCCTTAAGTCTCGCAAATTCCGGAGCGGGAGTAAAACGCCCGCGCCGACCAACGTGATATCACACCGCGCAAATCACTGCCCTTTCGTCTTCGCGAGGCGCAACGCGACGAAGCGATCCACTTTTTTAAGGCTGGATAGCTTCGGCGCTTTGGGCGCCTCGCACTGACGATTTCCGCGTTTTCCGCGGCTGTGAAGACGTGGATGCCCGGGTCAAGCCCGGGCATGACGACTTTGTTGGCATCATGCGGACATGATCCCTTGATCTCGCGATCCCTGCGGACCCGAGCTTTGCCAGAAACTCTTCGTTGCACTTCTCAAACAGCTGAGAGAGCGCAGGGAAGGCCGGGCGCTCAACCGCACCCGCAGCGTCCATGCAATAAGAAGGTGGCATGGACCTTAATCACCACAGGCGAAGCCGAAACAACCGACCTTCCCTGCGCAGTGGGTTGACGACTTGCTTCGCGCT